>Ga0335070_10011787_pt1 | contig 10214 bp, 9 predicted proteins | sample Lox_Sample_13_FD_206722 | JGI IMG/M metagenome (GOLD analysis project Ga0335070, IMG submission 206722) | Soil microbial communities from Loxahatchee National Wildlife Refuge, Florida, United States - Lox_Sample_1.3 | ecosystem: Environmental > Terrestrial > Soil > Wetlands | place: USA: Florida... | reverse complement strand
GTCGCATCGGCGACGTCGGCCACGGCGCCGAGGCTAAGCGGAAGCCCCGAGGCCGGCAATCGCGAAGCCGCGACGCGCGGCTTCGTCCGGCCTGGTTCAAGGGACGCCGCCCCCGGACCGATCAGTCTGCTGTCTCCCTGCGCGCGCACGGAGGCGCAGCAGGGGGTCCCTTGGATCAGCCCGTGGCAGTCGGCAGGCCCCGTCGCGCGGGAGCGTCGCCCGCCGCGCGAGCCCGCGAGGGGGCGAAGGCGGCCCGCAGCGAGCCCGCGCGCATCACCGGTGCCGAGGCGCTCGCCCGCCGGCTCGCGGCACACGGCGTGCGGCGCGTGTTCGTCGCGCCGGGCGTGGCCGTCGCGCCGACCATCGCGGCCTGCGACGCGGCGGGGATCGAGTGCGTCGCCGCTCCGAACGAGAGCGCCGCGGGCCATGCGGCGCTCGCGGCGGCGCGTCTCTCGGACGCGGCCGCCGTGGTCCTCGTCGGGGCCGGCCCCGGCGCGATCGCCGCGCTCCCGATCGTGGCATCGTCGTTCTACGACTCCATTCCGCTCGTCCTGGTCTCGGGTCAGGTCGGCACCGCCGATCTCCTGTCGCGGCCCCATGTGCGCCAGCGCGCCTTCCAGGAGGCTCCGACGCCGGACCTCGCGCGCCCGATCGCGAAGGCGTGCCTGCGACCGATGCTCGCCGATGCGGTCGCGCCGGCCTTCGAGCGCGCCTGGCGCATCGCGCGGGAGGGGCGTCCGGGCCCCGTGCTGCTCGATCTGCCGATCGACGTACAGCGCGGCGTGATCGACGACGACGAGGACGACGACGACACGAAGCCGCCGGCTGCGCCGCCGGTCGACGTCGCACGGGTCGAGTCGCTCGCGGACATGCTGCGCCAGGCCGGTCGTCCGGTCCTCCTCGCCGGTCAGGGCGTGCTGCTCGCGCACGCGGGCGAGCGGCTGCGCGAGATCGCCGAGATGCTCGGTGCGCCCGTCGCGACGACGCTGCTCGGCGTCGGGGCGATCCCGGGCGATCATCCGCTCTGCCTCGGCTACGCGGGACGAACGGGCACGGCCTGGGCGAACCGCGCGCTGCAGACGGCCGACCTCGTCGTCGCGGTCGGCGCGCGCCTCGACGAGAGCCAGACGGGCACGCGCAGCGACGACTTCGTGCCGCGCGGTCGCGTGGTGCGAATCGACGTCGATCGCCACGAGCTCGAGCAGAGCCGCGTCCACGCGTATCTCTGCATCCAAGGGGACGCCGCCGAGGTGCTCGACGCCTTGCGCTCCTGCCTCTCGCCCGTCTCCGACGATCCCCTCGGCGCGTGGCGCGATCAGATCGCGCGCTGGCGCCGCGAGCTCCCGCTCGACCCGCGCCGCCCGGCGCAGGGCGTGCCGCCCGTCGAGCTGCTGCGCGCCCTCGACCGCGCCACCACGGCTGCGCCTCTCATGGTCGTGACGAGCGTCGGATTGCACCAGGTCTGGGCCGCGCGCCACCTGACCTTCGACCATCCGCAGCGGGTGCTGCTCACGCCGGGGGGCCACGCGACGCCCGCGTCCGCGGTCCCGGCGGCGATCGGCGCGTGCCTCGCGCGGCCGCGCGAGCGCGTGCTCTGCGTGATCGGCGACGGCTGCCTCGCGCGAAGCCTGTCGGAGCTCGCCTCCGTCGCTGCTGGCGGCCACGACGTGAAGCTCGTGCTGCTCGACAACCGCCGACTCGCGATCGTGTCGCAGCTCGAGGGCGAGCGCGCCGTGGCCGGGCCGGGCGAGTGGGACCCGCTCGCCTTCGCGCGCGCGCTGGGCATCGGGGCGTTCGATCATCCCGCCGGCCCGGTCGATGCCGCGCTGCTGGAGGCGTTCCTCTCCGCACGCGGCCCGGCGCTGCTGCGGGTTCCGATCGATTCCTCCGCGGAGGTCTCGCCCCTCCTCCTGCCCGGCCAGACGCTCGACGCGATGTGGCCCTGGCACGAGGCCTGATCCCGACGCTCCCTGCGGGCCCGTGGAGCCTTCCTGCGCAGCTCGGGCCGCCTGTCTGCCGGCGCGTGGGCCGGCAGGCCACCGGCAGCTCGCGGGCGCGAAGGCACGGGGAATCGAGGGAAGCTCCACGGCCCGACACCCGCGCGGATCGGTGCCGCGGGCCAGGCCGATCTTCAGCCTGCACCCGTACGCACCGATGCCGCAGGAGGCATGGAAGCACTTCCCGCCACCGCGCCCCACGTCGTCCTGGTCGACGACGGCGGGCTCGACGACGTCGCGCAGCTCCTCGCGAAGCTGCGCGTCGAAGCGCAGCGCCTCGCGCCCGAGGCGGTGCGACGCTCGACGGCGCCGACCGGGGCGATCTGGATCGCGAGCGTGGGGCGCGCGCTCGAGCTCGACGCGGCGATCCGGAGCTTCGCGCCGAGCGCGCGCGTCGCGATCGCGGACGGCATCTCTCGCACCGCCCGCACCCAGCTCCGGCGGGTGGGTGTCGACTTCCTGGTCTGCCGCCCCACGCACCCCGAAGCCCTGCGCCTCTTCTTCGCCCGCCTCGTCTACCGGGGCCCCGAGAAGCGCTTCGCGCCACGGCTCGCCGCCGGGCTCCCGGTCTACGTGCGCGCGCGCCTGCGCAAGCGACCCGCCACGCTGATCGAGATCTCGCGCACGGGCGCACAGCTCGCCTGCGCGCGGGACTACGCCGAGGGCCGCGTGCTCACGCTCTTCGTGCCGCGCCCCGGCGGCGGGCGCCACTTCCCGCTCCGCGTTCGCGTCGTGCGACGGAGCGAGGTCCGCGAGGCGGCCCCGGACGCGCGCTTCGTGCTCGGCCTCGCCCTCGACTCGCGCGGCAGGCCGGCGGAGCGGCGCGACCTCGCGGCCCTGCTCGCGGAGCATGCCGTCGGGCCCGCCGCGGGCTCCGCAGTGGCACCGGCGGCGGAGGCGCAGCCCGACGCCGCGGAGCGTCGGGTCGGCCAGCGCAGACCCTATGCGACACCGCTCCTCACCTGCACCGACCTCGGTGCGCGCGTCGTCATGGGCCGCGACCTCTCGCCGGGCGGCCTGCGCGTCGAAGGAGGCGACGGCCTCGAGGTGGGCCGGATCCTGACGGTCGTCCTGCACGGGCTCGGGGAAGAGGGTCCGCTTCCGGTGCGCGCCCACGTCGCCCGCAGCACGGCGGAGGGCGATCGCGTGCTCCGCTTCATCGGCCTCGAGGCGGCCACGAAGGAGCGCCTCGCGCGCCTCCTCGCAGCCCCTCCGCGGATCGAGTCCCTCACGAGCGAGGCGGAGGAGGTACGCTGCGTCGTGACGGAGATCGCGACGTCGGGCTAGGCCCGAGCTCGCCGCGTCCATGGCCCGCGTCTCCGCGTCCGCCCGTGGCCCCGCACGGGCCGCCAGCCGCTCGTGGGCACTGCGCCGCCGCGGCCGGCCCGCAGCGCGCGGCTCGCTCAGCCGCCCGCCTGCGTTCCGCTCGCCGCGCCCCCGGCGCGCTCGACCGCGAGGCCGACCTCCTGACCGTGGGAGAGCTCGAGCGTGTGGCCGTCCGGGTCGGCGAGGAATGCCCAGTAGCCGACGGGATAGGACGAGTCGACCGGCCCGAGGCGCAACGCCCCGTCGGCCCGCGCCTCGGCGCACAGCCGATCGACCTCCTCGCGCGTCGCGCAGCCGACACCGAGATGCGACAGCGGCCCGAGCGTCTGGCGGACCTCCTTCTGCCGGATCAGCACGATCACGAAGGGACGGGTCCTGTCGGAGAGCCACACCACGTCGGCACCGGACGGATCGCTGCGCCGGTGCACGACCTCCATGCGCGCGTACTTCGCGTAGAACGCGACGCTCGCATCGAGGTCGCGCGCCGGCAGGGCGACGTGCGTGAGACCGACGTCCATGCCGTGCGCTCCTCCGCTCCCCGGGTCTGCGTCGCAGTCTACCGGGGGCCCGCGCTCACGGCCGCCCGCACGTGACCGTCGTCGTCGCGGCGGCCTGGCACGCAAGACGCTCGGTCAGGTCCTGCCCGACGGCGTTGCACACGTTCGAGACGGCGGTCTGGCGCGCGAGGTCCTCGCTGGCTGCTGCGACGGTCTGGCACAGGCGCATTCCCGCCTTGTCGGCGCATGCCTCGCACGAGTAGCCCGCCTGGGACAGGCTCGCCCAGTAGAGCAGGCCCACGAGCGCGGTGAGCGCGAGCACGATCGCGACGGCGCGCTTCACGTCCCGGCCTCCGCGCTGGCGAAACGCCACGCTCCTCTGTGCCAGCCCTCCGCCGCGCGGTCAACCCCGCGCACCGTTGCGTCATGCGGGCCGGGCTTCCTAGACTGACGCCGAGCCCGCGGATGCGACGCGCCCACGTCGCCGCCACGTGGATCGATCGGGGGCTCCCCGAGGCTCATCCAGGAGGACGCTACATGTCGCTTCCCTTCCGCTCCTTCTCCGCCGCCACTCTCCTCTCGGCCGCCGTCCTGCTGCCAGGATGTGCGACGTCTTCGCGCGTCGACAAGCTCGAGCAGCAGATCGACGACGTGAACCGCAAGGCCGAGCAGGCGCTCCAGCAGTCCGCGGATGCCCAGCGCGACGCGAAGGACGCGATCAGCCGCGCCGACGCCGCAGAGAAGCGGGCGGCGGCGGCCGCGGATCGCGCAGACGCCGCGGCCCGCACGTCCGAGGCGATCTTCCGCAAGGGCGTGTCGAAGTAGCGCGGCGCTTCAGCGCACGGCGGCCTCGCTCGACGGCGGAAGCGTGCCGATGCGGACCGGCACGCCTTTGGCTTCCTCCACGACTTGTCGGAGCGCGTCGAGGTCGACGTAGGGCGTGAGTCCGCGCGCGTCGAGCTCTGCGAGAGGCGCGGCGAGGAGGTCGGCTACGCGCCCGTAGACGTCGGGATGCGCCTCGACGTAGATCGCGTCGCCGTCCGCGCCGAGCTTCACGGGCTCGTACACGATCTCGAGCGGAGTACCGCTCGGGACGTGGTCGTAGAGCCGCCGCATCTCGTCGTTGTAGAGACGGATGCAGCCGTGCGTGGCCGTGCGGCCGATGGACCAGTTGTTGTTCGTGCCGTGGATCCCGTAGCTCGTGGTGCCGATCGTCATCCAGCGATCGCCGAGGGGGTTGTCGGGCCCCGGCGGCACCACGGCCGGGAGGTCGGGCTTCTCCTCCCGGATCGCCTTCGGCACGTGCCACGCCGGGTTCTCGCGCTTCCGTCCGATCCGGAAGGCGCCGTGGAGCGATGGATCGATCTCGTCGCCGATCGCGATCGCGAACACCTCCGGCGGACCGCGCCGGGTGAAGTCGTAGAGGCGCATCTCCGGAATGTTGATCACGAGCCCGCGCGGGGGGACCTCGGGCACGATCTCCCGGGTCGGGAGCCGCACCACCGTGCCCGGCTCCGGGATCCACACGGGCACGCCCGGGTTCGCGCGCGCGACGTTGTCGAAGCCGAGCCGATGCCCGTAGGCGACGTCGAGCACCGTATCCTCGGGCTCGATGAGCGCGCTCTCCTCATCGCCGATCAGGGGTGGGAGCGGCGCCGAGAGCGTGGCCGCCGTCGATCCCGCTGCCTTGGCGGGCGCGGCGTGCGGCGCGACAGGAAGAAGGACGATGGCGAGGAGCAGGGCGATCGTACGGAGCCGCGGCGAGGCCATGTCGCGATGGTAGCCGCGCGAGCGTACGCCCTCTCCTGCCTCGCCGTGGTGTCGCTCGCGCTCGCGAGCTGCGCGCGACCGCCTGCGCCCCCTCCGCCGCCTCCCGCACCGGCGCCTCGGCCGACGCCTTCGCCCGAGTCGCTGCCCTGCGAGCGCGTCGAGCGCATCGAAGTGACGAAGCGCTCGCGCACGCTCGTCGCGCGTTGTGAGGGCGGCGGCGAGCGGCGCTTCACCGTCGCGCTCTCGCGCGTGCCGGAAGGCGCGAAGGAACGGAAGGGAGACCAGCGGGTGCCCGAGGGCTCCTACCGTCTCGTGGGCAAGCCGCTCCCGAGCCGCTTCCATCGCTTCTGGCGCATCGACTATCCCTCGCCCGCGGACGCCGAGCGGGCGTTCGCGGAGGGCCGGATCTCCGGCGAGGTACGCGGCGCGATCCTGCGCGCCCACGACCGCGGCGCGCTGCCGCCCCAGCGCACGGCGCTCGGGGGGATCGTCGGGCTCCACGGCGAAGGCGAGCGCTGGCGCGGCGACTCCGAGCACCTCGACTGGACCTACGGCTGCATCGCGCTCTCCGACGCGGACCTCGACTTCCTGATCCTGCGCGCGGCGCCGGGCACGCCGGTCGAGATCGCGCCCTGACGCGCGCGAGTGGCGGCACGGGTGATGCCGGGTCCCGCCGGCGTGATACCCTGCGCGGCCCATGCCGCCTGCCGTCCGCCGGGTCTCCGGACTCCGCCATGCGAGCGCCGTCGCGCTGCGCAGCGCCCAGATGGTGCGCGGCGCGGTGTCGGCGGGCGGCGTCTTCGTGCAGGTCCGTTGGCAGGAGCGCAGGGTCCCGGACGCGACGCTGCGAGCGGCGGGTCGGGCTCTCGTGCACCTGTGCACGCGGCTCGGCGCGACCTTCATCAAGGTCGGGCAGATCGCGTCGACCCGCGCGGATCTCCTGCCCGATGCCCTCCGCCTCGAGCTCGCGAGGCTCCAGGACCAGGTCCCGGCCTTCGCCTTCGAGGACGTGCGGAGGATCGTCGAGACCGAGTTCGGCGCGCCGCTCGAGACGCTCTTCGCGCGCTTCGAGACCGCGCCCGTCGCCGCAGCCTCCGTCGCGCAGGTGCACGAGGCCGTGCTCCCCGGCACCGCCGGGGAGCGCGTCGCCGTGAAGGTGCGGCGGCCCGACATCCTCGAGAAGGCGCGCCTCGATCGCTCGATCCTGCTCTTCGTCGGGCGCGCCCTCGAGCGCACCGTGCCGACCCTGCGCCTGGTCTCCCTCGAAGGCGCGATCCGCGAGTTCTGCCGTGCCGTCGAGGCCCAGATCCACCTCTCGAACGAGGCCGCGAACAACCTCCGGTTCACGCGGAACTTCGCGGGCGAGACCGAGGTGCGCTTCCCGCGCCTCGTGCCCGGGCTCTGCAGCGATGCGGTGCTCACGATGGAGTTCGTGGACGGCGTGCGCGAGGAGGAGCTCGAGGCCCACGGGCTCGACGTGCGGGCGATCGTCGAGGCGGGAATGCGCACGGTCTGCCGCATGATCTTCCTGCACGGCTTCGTCCATGCGGACCTGCATCCCGGGAACCTGCGCTTCGAGGCGCCGGGGCGGATCGCGGTGCTCGATCTCGGCCTCGTGGGGCAGCTCGAGGACGCCGACCGCAGGAGCCTCGCGCAGATGCTCTTCGCGCTCTCGACCGGCGACGGCAAGACCGTGGCGAGCATCTTCTACGACAACGCGCCGCACCAGCGGACGCCCGACTACGCGGCCTACGAGCGCGACATCGTCGAGTTCGTCGAGAGCGTCCGCGCGCGGGGCTTCGCGAGCCTGCAGCTCACGCTCGAGATCGGTCGCCTGTTCGACATCCTGCGGCGACACCGCATCCAGGCGCGGAGCCACATGACGATGGTGAACCTCGCGCTCATGACGGCGGAAGGGCTCGGCAAGCGGCTCGCGCCCGAGCTCTCGCTCACGGACGAGGCCCTGCCCTACCTCGCGGAGGCGCTGGGCCTGCCCGTTCCCCCCCGCTCGGCGGGCTGAGCCGACGGCCCCTCGACGCGCACGAGCCCGCGCCGGCCGGCGCGCGGTGCGCCCTCGAGCAGGCTCTCGAGGCCGTACTTCTGGATCCGGTAGCCGAGGGTGCGGCGCGTGATGCCGAGGAGCTCCGCCGCGCGCGTGCGATGGAAGCCCGTCTTCGTGAGCGCCTGCTCGATGCAGCGCCGCTCGATCTCCTCGAGGGTGACGGCATCGATCACGCCGCCGACCCGCGATCCCGCGGCGTTCCGCCAGTGGTCCTGGAGCGCGAGCGGCAGGTGGGCGAGCGCGAGCTCCGTCCCGTCCGCCAGCACCAGCGCGTGTTGGACCGCGTTCGCGAGCTCGCGCACGTTCCCGGGCCAGGCATAGCTCTGGAGCGCGTCGAGGGCCTCCCGCGAGAAGTGCACCTCGGCGCCGGCGCCCGCCCGGGCGAGCAGCTTCTCGAGCAGCGGCGCCAGGTCCTCGGGGCGCTCGCGCAGCGGCGGCACCACGAGCGGCACCACGTTCAGGCGGTAGTAGAGGTCCTTGCGGAACGCGCCGGCCGCGACCGCCGACTCGAGGTCGAGGTTCGTGGCCGCGATCACGCGCACGTCGACGCGCACCGGGCGCCGCGGATCCCCGATGCGATGGAACTCTCCATCCTGCAGCACGCGCAGGAGCTTCGCCTGGACGGCGAGGGGCATCTCGCCGACCTCGTCGAGGAAGAGCGTGCCGCCGTCCGCGGCCTGGAAGAGCCCTTCGCGGGGGCTGTCGGCGCCGGTGAAGGCGCCGCGTGCGTAGCCGAAGAGCTCGCTCTCGAACAGCGACTCGGGCAGCGCGGCGCAGTTCACCTTCACGAGCGGAGCCTCGGCGCGCGGCGAGAGGCGATGGATCAGCGCGGCCAGCACCTCCTTGCCGCTCCCCGACTCGCCCCGCAGCAGCACCGCGGCGCCGGCGCGCGCGAGCTTGCGCGCGCGCGCCACGAGCTGCCGCATGACGGCGCTCCGTGCCACGAGATCGCCCTCGATCCCCTCGGCCGACGCCAGCGCGGCGGGCGACGAGGCCTGCGGATCCCCCTCCTCCGCGGGCCCGCTGCGCAGCACGCTCTCGATCAGCGGGAGCAGGTCTCCGTCGGGCGAGAACGGCTTCGTCAGATAGTCGATCGCGCCTCGCTTCAGCGCCTCGCGGGCCGTGCCGACCGTCGCGAACGCGGTCATCACGATCACCTCGCAGCTCGGGCGCAGGAGCTTCGCCCGCCGCAGGAGCTCGAGGCCGTCGATGCGGGGCATCATGAGATCGGTCAGCACGAGGTCGAAGCGACGCTCGCGGAGGAGGCGCAGGGCCTCCTCGGGATCGTTCGCGTACTCGGCCTCGTGGCCCGACCGCTCGAGGAAGCGTCGGACGACGTTCCCCACGCGAGTGTCATCGTCGACGACGAGGATCGAGGCGCGGTCCGCTGCGAGCATCGGGACGAGCGTCCGCGACCGGGGGGCGCACCGTCAATCCGAGGAAGCCCCCAAGACCTGGCCGTGTTCGTCGGACGGCCGGCGCGCAATCTCACGCGGCGTGCGCGACGTCTTCCACCAGAGAGAGTCGACGCCCGGCCGACGCGACCTCGACGCGAACGGGGAGCCGCAGCACGAGGAGCCCGTCCGCGAGCCGCGCTCGGGCCGCCTCCGGATCGACGTTCCGCGGGAGCGGGATCGTGCGCTCGGACCCGCCCGTCGGACGCTCGCGCCGATGCCAGCGTCGCTCGTCCAACGCCTCGGCCCCGCCCGCCGCCGCGTCGATCGCGAGGCACACGCGATCGCCATGAAGCGTCACGCGAAGCGCGTGCACCGGGATGCCCGGCGCCTCGATCTCCACCACGACCTCGTCCCCGACCTCGTACACGTCGACCCCCCTCGTCATCGTCTCCCCCTCGTGCGGTGCAGGTGCAGGAGGCGTGCCCTGCTGCGGTCGCGTCTGGGAACGGCGGGCGGGTGGAATCGCACGCGTTCGAGCGCCCGGATGCCTGGCGACGTACCAAACGGTGCGCACACCGCCGCGGCCGCCGACGCCGAGCGGCAAACCTGGGAAGGCCGGGTGCATCCGAGGGTGGCGAGAGCACGCACCGAGGATGTGCAGGTCGCACCGCATCGCCAGGCGCAGGCTCGCGATCTCGTCGGCTGCGCGGCTCCCGCGGCGCGCGCACGCGGCTTGCACGCGCTCCGCCCATGCCGACGGATCCGGTTCGCGCGCTCCTGTTCCTGCTCGGGTTCTGGCTCGCCCTCGCGCTGGTCTCGCCGATCGGCACGCGCACGGTCGATGGCTCCGGCCCGCCGGCCGGCCCCTCGCCCTCCCGGAGCCGCTGAGCGCTGCGCGCCCGCCCGAGACGCCGTACCGCCTTCCCTTGCGCCTGCTGCCGCGACCCGGAGATCGGCCACGTGCTGCGCGAGCGCCCGTCGCTCGGCCTCCCGAAGCGGCCGCGCCTCGCCCGGCGCGAGGTCTCCCAGCACGAGAGGACCCATTCGCACGCGGACGAGGCGGACGACCGGATGGCCGAGCGCCTCGAGGGAGCGGCGGATCTGGCGCTTGCGCCCCTCGCGGAGCGTGAGCGAGAAGCGCGAGGTGCTCGTGGCGCGATCGCTC
>Ga0335070_10011786_pt1 | contig 10215 bp, 8 predicted proteins | sample Lox_Sample_13_FD_206722 | JGI IMG/M metagenome (GOLD analysis project Ga0335070, IMG submission 206722) | Soil microbial communities from Loxahatchee National Wildlife Refuge, Florida, United States - Lox_Sample_1.3 | ecosystem: Environmental > Terrestrial > Soil > Wetlands | place: USA: Florida... | reverse complement strand
GAGGCCGGCGGCTGGAAGACGCTCGATGGCGGCAAGATCGAGCCCGGCGAGAACGGTCCGCGGGTCCGCGCCCTGCGCGCTCGCCTTGCGGCGGAAGGCGATCTGCCGGCGGCACTCGCGGAGGGCGACGATTTCGATGCGCCGGTGAAGGAGGCCGTGAAGCGCTTCCAGGCCCGGCACGGTCTCGACGTCGACGGCCGCGTCGGCGTCGCGACGCTCGCCGCGCTCGACGCGAGCGCCGCCGACCGCGTCGCGCGGATCCGCGTCGCGCTCGAGCGCTGGCGCGAGATGCCGAGGGATTGGCCCGCGACGCGGATCGTCGTCAACGCCGCCGCGGCGACGCTCACCTTCTATCGCAACGACAACCCCGAGATCGTGAGCCGCGTCATCGTGGGCGCGCCCATCCACCCGACGCCGGTCCTGAGGGCGCGGGCGGAATTCGTGCTGTTCAATCCGCCCTGGAAGGTGCCGACCTCGATCGTGCGCAAGGAGATCATGCCGAAGGTGCGGCGCGATCCCAACTATCTCGCGCACAACCACTATGTCGAGCTCGGCGGCGGACGGCTGCAGCAGGAGCCCGGTCCTTGGAACGCCCTCGGCCGCATCAAGCTCGAGCTGCCCAACCCCTTCGACGTCTATCTTCACGACACGCCCGGCCGCGCGCTCTTCGCGCGGTCCAAGCGGATGCTGAGCCACGGCTGCATCCGCGTCGAGGCGATAAAGCCGCTGGCGCTCGCGCTCCTCGGTGAAGGCTGGACCATCGCAGCCATTGACGAGGCGATCGCTGCGGGAACGACGCGCCGCGTCGATCTCCGCGAGACCGTGCCCGTCTACATCCTCTACCTGACGGCATTCGTTAACGCCGATGGGACCGTCCAATTCCGCGACGACGCCTACGGCCGCGACGAGCGTCTGATGGCGGCGCTATCGTCCATAGAGACAACGGGAACCGCCGCCAGCATCGCGGGTGAGAAGCTGGAAACCGGCTGTCCGGCCGGCTGAGCGCGCTGCTTCTCATTGCTTTTTTATCCGCGGCGATGATATCCGGGCTTTGCCAAGGAAACGGGCGACGAGGACGGAATCGTGGATAGGACGAAGCGCGGGCGCCGCCAGGTGATGCTGTTGGGAATTTCCGCGCTCGCCTCGGCGCTGGCGCGGCCTGCCATCGCGGTGCCGCGGAGCGACGATCGGCGGCGGCTCTCCTTCCACAATCTTCACACCGGCGAATCCCTCGACGCCGTCTATTGGGCCGGCGGCGATTACGTTCCGGACGCGCTGAAGCGCATCGATACGGTGCTGCGCGATTTCCGCACCGGCGACGTCCATCCGATCGACCGGCGCCTGCTCGATCTCCTGGTGCGGCTCCGGCAGAAGCTCGGCACGGGCGAGCCCGTGCAGGTCATCTCCGGCTACCGCTCGCCGCGCACCAACGCTATGCTGCACGCGCACTCCGAGGGCGTCGCGAGCCACAGCCTTCACATGGACGGGATGGCGATCGACATTCGCGTGCCCGGCCGCGCGCTCCGCGACGTCCGCGCGGCGGCGCTCGATCTCGCGGGCGGCGGGGTCGGCTATTATCCCGCTTCCGATTTCGTCCACGTCGACGTGGGCCGCGTCCGCCGCTGGAATTGAGCCCGCGGGCGGTCAGCCCGCGCCGACCGGCGCCAGTCGATAGCCGTTGTCTTTTTCCGCGGCCTGGGTAGCGAATCTGAAATCGGCCGGCAGCGCCGCGTGAATCCGATAGAGCGGCTCGCCGCGCTCGACGGCATCGCCGGACTTCTTGAGAAGGTCGATGCCGGCGCCCTTGTCGGTGGGCGCGCCCGCGAGACGCGCGATCCTGGCGATACGGTCGCAGCGGATTGCGGCGACGGTGCCGTCCGTCTCGGCGGGGATCTCGCGAACCAGGTGGCCGAGCCCCCCGTTTTCCGGCGCCGGCCCTTGCGCCGCGACGATCCGGTTGAGTTTCGCGAGTGCCGCACCGGAATCCAGAAGCTCCTGCGCGCGCGCCGCGCCCTTGCCGCCGCGCAGCGCGGGGTCGAATTCGAGGATGCGGCCCGCGAGCAGCAGGGCGCGCTCTCGGAGGTCGCGAGGCGCGTCCGGCGCGCGCTCCAGCACCTGCATCACGTCGCGCGCCTCGAGCATCGGTCCGACGCCGCGTCCGATGGGCTCGCCGCCATCCGCAATGACGACGTCGATCGTAAGCCCGATCTGGTCGCCCACGAACTCGAAGAGCTTCTTGAGATGCGCGGCCTCGACGGCGCTCCGCACCTTGGCGAAGCGCCCGACGGGGATCTCGAGCACGAGACGCGTCGAGCCCGCGGCGAGCTTCTTCGAGAGGATCGAGGCGACGAGCTGGCCGCTGGGATCGAGGTTGAGGGGCCGCTCCACCGCGATGAGGACGTCGTCCGCCGGCGAGAGGTTCACGTGGCCGCCCCAGACGAGGCAGCCGCTCTCCGCGGCCACCACCCTGCGCATCTCCTCGCCCGTGAGATCGACGCGCGCCAGCACCTCCATGGTGTCGGCCGTGCCCGCGGGCGAGGTGATCGCGCGCGAGGAGGTCTTGGGAATCGTGAGCCCGTGCGCCGCGACGATCGGCACGATGATCATCGAGGTGCGATTGCCGGGAATGCCGCCGATGCAATGCTTGTCGACGACGATCTCGTCCGCCCAGGTGAGGCGGTTGCCGACATTGGCCATGGCGCGCGTGAGCGCCAGTATCTCGGCGGTGGTGAGGAACGCCGCTGAGGAGACGAGGAAAGCCGCGATCTCCATCTTCGAGTATTTGAGCTCGGCGATGTCGCGGACGATGGCCTCGAGCTGCTCGGCCGCGAGCTCCCTTCCGTCGATCTTGGCGCGGACGGCATCGAGACTCTCGGGCGGCGTCGCCTGCTCGACGCTGACCTCGGTACCCTCGGGAAGGCCCAGCAGCGCGAAGGCGGCGTCGCTCAGGCCGATCTCGTCCGCCGCCAGCATCCCCTCGTGATCGACGACATTGAGGCTCGCGAGGATGTGCCGGCCGTTGGCCGTCACCTCGACCTTGCCGAGCGCTTGGAAATCCGCGGGGCGATAGACGCTCGACCGGCGCGGCAGGAACGCCACCGGCTCGCGGTAGGTGTCGATCGGAACGTGCCTCAGCCTGGGCATGGTGCCCGTCCCCGTCTCGGACGCTCGGGGATCAGTGCGACATCAGTACCGGAACGGTCATGTGGTGCAGCACCTCGCGCGTGGCGCCGCCGAGGATGAGCTCGCGCGTGCGCGAGTGCCCGTAGCAGCCCATGACGATGAGGTCGGCGCCGATGTCCGCGGCGCGCGAGAGCAGCACGGATCCCGCGTCGATGTCCTCGGCCACGGTGTAGGAGGCTTCGGCCTTGACGCCGTGCCGCGCGAGATGGAGCGCGATGTCGGCGCCGGGAAGGTCGCCCGCATCCTCGCCGCGCACGGGGTTGATGGAGAGCACGGTGACCTTCTCCGCCTTGGCAAGGAGCGGAATCGCGTCGTTGACCGCGCGAGTCGACTCCCGCATGCGGTTCCAGGCCACCAGCACGCGCTTGCCGATCGTCTCGAAGCTGCCGGCATAGGGCACGAAGAGGACGGGACGGCCGCTCGCGAGCGCGAGCTCCTCCGGCAGACGCGCGAAGCCGCCGCGCGGGGGATTCTCGGGATCGACCTGGCCCGTCACCACGAGATCGGCGTAGCGGGCGTTGAGCGTCGCCATCTCCGCGGCCTCGCCCTCGACGAGGCGCCACTCGTGGGAGATGCCAGCCCTGCCGCAGGCGTCGCGGAAGGCCTTCTCGTCCTGCTTCGCCGCCGCGGTCGCCGCCTCGCGGTGGCGCTCCTCGAGCGCCTGCATCGCGTCGACCGCGATGTAGCCGGAGACCGCCGGCGAGAAATAGCCGGAGAGGTCGAGCGGCTCGATGATGGAGACGCCGACCAGATGCGCGCCGTGCGCGCCGGCGAGCGACACGGCCGCCGCCAGGCGCCGCTCGCTCGCGGCTCCGGCCTCGAGGATGACAACGATGTCTTTCAGGCCCATGATGCTCTCCCTTGCGGTCGCGAATTGAAGCTATGTCGCCGAGGGCCGCACGGCCTTGATTTAACTCAATGGGCGGGGGGTCAGCCGCCGTCGCCGAGCTCCGCGAGCGCGGTGCGGTTCCTGAGCCGCACGCCGCCGCTTTTCGGCAGCTCGATCAATCCCTCCGTGCGGAACTGCGTGAAGGTCCGGCTCACCGTCTCCGTGGTGAGGCCGAGGTAATCGGCGATGTCGGCCCGGCTCATGGGGAGATCGAGCCGCTCCTCGGATCTGCCGAGCCGGCCCATCCGCCGCGAGAGCATGGTGAGGAAGGAGGCGAGCTTCTCGCGCGCGGTCTTGCGTCCCAGCAGCACCATCTGCTCCTGCGCCGCCGCGAGCTCGTTCGAGGCGATGGTGAGCAGGCGATGCTCCATCTTCGGGAACTCGCCCAGGAACTGCTCGAGCGCCTTGCGCCCGAAGCGGCAATAGCGGACGGGCGTCACCGCCTCGGCGCTGAAGGCATAGGTGTTCTCGGTCGCGAGGCCCAGGAAGTCGCCCTGGAAGAGGAAGCCCGTGATCTGCTGTCGCCCATCGGGCAGGAGGCGGTAGACCTTCACCACCCCTTCGGTGATGTTGAAGAGGTAATCGGCGGGATCGCCGGCATTGATGAAGGTGCGATGCGCCTCGACGCCCAGCGAGGTCGTGAGCGCCGCGAGCCGTCCCAGGTCCTTATTCTCGATGACGTTGCAGACCGAGAGCACGCGAGCGGTGCAGGCCGCGCAGGGGTCGGGCCCCGGCCTCGCGCCGCCGGGCTGCGGCTTGGCCGCAGGCAGCGGAGAGCCTGCATATTTCTGCTTCATGAACGGCTATCCTCGGTGCGTAGACCCGGAAGATCGGACGCGTCGAAATAGTACATGAGCCCCCGCACGTCCAGCAAATCCGCGCCCTCTGCACCGCCGCGGCCGGTCGAGGATCGCCCCCTCCTCGCGATCGGATTCGTGCTCGCCGCGCTCATGGTCTTCAGCGGCATGGACGCGATCTCGAAGCTCCTGGTGCGGGAGTATTCGCCCATCCTGATCACCTGGGGCCGCTACGCCGTGAACCTCGTGCTGCTGCTCCCCTTCGTGCTGCGCGCGGGGGTGGCTCCGGTCGGCGGGACGGATCTGGCGATGCAGGTGGGGCGCGGCATCGCCATGGTGGGATCGGCGGTGCTGTTCGTCTCCGGCCTCTCGAGCCTGCAGCTCGCCGACGCGATCGCGATCTCGTTCGTCTCGCCTTTGCTAGTGACCGCGCTCTCGATCCCGTTCCTCGGCGAGCGCGTGGGGGTCAGGCGATGGGCCGCGGTGGTGACAGGCTTCGCGGGCATCCTCATCATCATCCAGCCCGGCGGCTCGGCTTTCGATTTTGCCTCGCTCTTCCCGCTGGCCTCCTCGACCTGCTGGGCCGTCGGGCTCGTGCTGACGCGGCGCATCGGCTCCCACGCTCCGCCCATGACCACGCTCCTCTACACGACGGCGATCGCCTTCCTCGTCTTGAGCCTCTTCCTGCCATGGGTCTGGCAGCCCTTCGACCTGCGGGCCTTGGTGCTGGTGGCGACGATGGGCGTCCTCAGCATGGCCGGGCAGTATTTCCTGCTGATGGGCTACATGCGCGGGCCCGCCTCGCTGCTGGCGCCCTTCTCCTATGCGCAGATCATCTCCTCGACTTTCTGGGGCGTGGTCCTCTTCCAAGTCTGGCCGGAACCCTCGACCTGGATCGGCGCCGCCGTTGTCGTCGCGAGCGGCCTCTACGTTTTCCATCGCGAGCGGGTGACGCGGAAAAAGTGAGGATGCGGCCTTGTCGGTCGGGCGCGGTTTCGGCATGCTCGCGCTCCGCTCCAAGAGGGGACGACCGCGAATGCGCCGCTGCCGAACGAGCCGCCTTGCAGCGGCGATTGCGCTCTCGATGGTCCCCTGCCTAGCGCAAGCGGAGATGCGGTTCGAGGCTGCATTCCCGGATACGCCGATGAAGGGCGCCGCGGCCGCGGCGGGCGCCTTCGTCTGGAGCCACGGCGCCGGCGGCATATTTCTCACGGACAACTCCACCTTCGGCCCGCCTTACCTCGTCTATTTCATGCGGGACAGCGGCTGGGATGTTTACGCCTTCAAGCGCACCGCGATGGATCAGGAGTCGAACTCCGAGACCAAGGAATTGCTGCGCCAGGTGGCGCGGCTCAAGAGCGAGGGCTATCGCAAGATCGTGCTCGCGGGCCAATCCGATGGCGGGTGGATCTCGATCATGACGGCGGGCAAGAGCCAGGACGTCTACGCGATGGTCGCGCTTGCGCCTGCGCATTACGGCACCGACCGTCCGCGCATGACGCTCAACGCGACCGCGCTCTTCGACTACCTCCAGGACATCCGCGGCATTAGGACGCTCATCGCCTATTTCCCGAACGACCCCTACGATCCCGGCGGCCGCGGCCCGCGAACCGAGGAAATTCTGGCGCAGCACGCGGTTCCGCATCTCCTGCTGGACCAGCCCACGGGTTTCTCGGGGCACAGTGCCGGTCAGTCCGGCCGCTTTCTCCGGCGATTCGGCAATTGTGTGCTCTCTCTCGTGGGCGACGGTCCGGTCACGCGGCAGCAGGAGTGCGAGACGAGCTGGGGCGACGCGCCCAGCGCGGCGATCCCGCTTCCCAAAGATCTGCAGATCGCACCCGCCTCCGGCGGGCCCGGCGCGGCGTTTCTCGGCAAATGGTGGGGCGTCTACGACGTCGGGCGCGAGGTCATGCTCGTCGTGACCAAGGCCGAGGGCGATCGGGTCGAGGCCGTCTACGCCGTGGGCGATCTCCCCGGAGGGAGCAACAGAGCGGGAAGCTACACCCAGCGCTCCGGACGCGCGGCCGGCGGCGAGCTCGTCTTCGAGGAGGCGAAGAAGACGACCCTGCGCTATCGGCTGCTGCCGGACGGAAGGCTCGACGGGTTGTGGATCGCGGCGGACGGCAAGTCCCAGCTCGCGGCCGTGCTGCGCCGCCTGCCGAATTAGCGACCCTCTGAGGCAATTGACGCCCTGGCGGGCGCCCCTGACACTCGCCGAGATGAGCCCAGCGGACAACGACAGCGCATGCCGACGCTCCCGGCCGCAGTAGACCTCCTCGTCGTCGGCGGCGGCATCAACGGCGCGGGGATCGCGCGCGATGCGGCCGGCCGCGGCCTCTCGGTCCTGCTGGTCGAGCAGGGCGATCTCGCGGGCGCCACCTCCTCCGCCTCGAGCAAGCTCATCCATGGCGGCCTACGCTATCTCGAGCTCGGGGAGTTCCGCCTCGTGCGCGAGGCGCTGGCGGAGCGGGAGGTGACGATGGCGATGGCGCCGCATCTCGTGCACCCGCTTTCCTTCGTCCTGCCGCACGACAGGAGCCTCAGGCCGAAATGGACGCTCCGGCTCGGCCTCTTTCTTTACGACCATCTCGGCGGCCGCACGCGCCTGCCGGCGAGCCGGCGCATCGATCCCCGCGTCGACCCCATGGGCGCGCCGCTTCGGCGCGACGTCGCGGCGGCCTTCGTCTATTCGGACTGCCAGGCCGATGACGCGCGGCTCGTGATCGCCAATGCCCGCGACGCCGCGCGGCGCGGCGCCACGATCCTGCCGCGGACGGAGCTGCTCTCGGCGGCGCGATCGGGCGCGGGCTGGCGAGCGGCGCTGCGCCTGAGGGACGGAGCGACCGCTAGCGTCGAGGCGCGCGCGCTCGTTAATGCCGGGGGGCCCTGGGCAATGTCCGTGGCGAAGCGCGCGGGCGGCCTGCACGGAAATGCTGCGCTACGCCTGGTGAAGGGGAGCCACTTCGTGGTGCCCCGGCTCTATGCCGGCGACCATGCTTACATCCTCCAGAACGACGACCGCCGCATCGTCTTCGTGCTGCCCTTCGAGCGGGATTTCACGCTGATCGGCACGACCGAGGAGCCCTTCGAGGGCGATCCCAGGACCGTCGCCTGCAGCGACGAGGAGGCGGACTATCTCTGCCGTGCCGTGAGCCGCTGGTTCGAAGAGCCGCTCGCGCCCGCGGCGGTCCTCTGGCGCTATGCGGGCGTGCGGCCGCTCTACGAGGATCACGCCAAGAACGCCTCGGCGGTGACGCGGGACTACGTCCTGCTGCTCGAGGGTGGGCCGGACCGGGCGCCGCTCCTCTCCGTGCTCGGGGGCAAGATCACGACCTTTCGCCGCCTGGCGGAGCACGCGATGGAGCGCTTGGCGCCGTTCTTCCCGGCGCTCCCTCCGGCCTGGACCCGGGGCACCATCCTGCCGGGCGGCGAGCCCGCGGAGCTCGACCGTCTCCGACGCGCCTATCCCTGGCTCGACCCCGAGACGGCCGAGCGGCTCCTGCGCCGATACGGGAGCGAGACCCCGGCCGTCCTCGGCGACGCGAAGAGCCCGGCCGATCTCGGCCAGGCCTTCGGCGCCGGACTCAGCGCCCGCGAGGTCGAGTGGATGCGGCGGGAGGAATGGGCGGAAAGCGCTGACGACGTGCTCTGGCGGCGGAGCAAGCTCGGCTTGCGCCTCGACGGGATGCAACGAGAGCGGCTTGCGGCCTATCTCGCCGATAGTTGATCGCGAGATCGCGGGATTGCAAAAAATGCGGATTGCGCGGCGCTGCGGAGTTACGCCTAATTGCGCCGCGGTCGAATCACGAGGAGGGGAGCGAGAATGAGCGACGGTCAGGACGCACTCAAGGTGCTGGGAATTTCGGGGAGCCTGCGCAAAGGCTCCTTCAACACCATGGCGCTTCGCGCGGCCCAAGGCCTCGCGCCCGCGGGCATGACGATCGAGACCGCGGAGGTCGGCAATCTCCCGCTCTACAACGACGACATCCGTGCCGCCGGATATCCGCCGGTGGTGCAGGCCTTCCGCGACAAGATCGCGGCCGCCGACGCTCTCCTGTTCGTGACGCCGGAGTACAACTACTCGATCTCGGGCGTGCTCAAGAACGCGATCGACTGGGGCTCGCGCCCGCCCAGCCAGCCCTTCGACGGCAAGCCCGTCGCGATCATGGGCGCGAGCGGCGGCGTCCTCGGTACCGCGCGCGCGCAATATCACCTCCGGCAGATGTGCGTCTTCCTCAACATGCTCCCCGTGAACAAGCCGGAGGTGATGATCGGCCAGGCGCAGACGCGCTTCGATGCCGCGGGGAACCTCACGGACGAGACCACGCGCGGCCTCGTGAAGCAGCTCCTGGAATCGCTCCGGGACTGGACGCTCGTGCTGAAGCGCGGCCGCGCGAAGTAGCGGCGGCGACTCAGGGCACGAGCACCGCCGCACCCTCGATCGCGCCGCGGCGCAGGCGCTCGACGGCATCGTTGGCGTCGGCGAGCGCGAAGCGCTCCGTGTGCGTCCGAATGGGGATTTTCGGGGCGAGCGCCAGCAAGGCCTCGCCGTCCGCGCGCGTGAGATTGGCGACGGAGCGCAGGACGCGCTCTTCCCAGAGCAGGCGATAGGGGAAGGCGGGTATGTCGCTCATGTGGATGCCGCCGCAGACGACGCTGCCGCCCTTCGCCGTCGCCGCCAGCGCCGCCGGAACGAGCGCGCCCACCGGCGCGAAGATCAACGCGGCATCGAGCGGCTCCGGCGGCCGCTCGTCGGAGCCCCCGGCCCAGAGAGCGCCGAGGCCGCGCGCGAACTCCTGTCCCGCGCGATCGCCCGGCCGCGTGAAGGCATAGAGCCGCCGCCCCTCGTGCACGATCACTTGCGCCACGATGTGCGCGGCGGCGCCGAAGCCGTAGATGCCGACGCGCTCGGCCGCTCCCGCGAGGCGCAGCGTGCGGAAGCCGATGAGGCCGGCGCAAAGCAGCGGCGCCGCCGCCACGTCGTCGAAGCCCTCGGGAATGCGGAAGCAATAACGGGCGTCGGCGACGGCGTATTCCGCGTATCCGCCGTCGATTTGATAGCCGGTGAAGCGCGCGGCATTGCAGAGATTCTCGCGGCCCGCGCGACAGGGCTTGCAGACGCCGCAGGTCCAGCCGAGCCAGGGTATCCCCACGCGCTCGCCGAGGCGAAGATCGCGCACCTCGGCGCCGAGCTCGGCGATGCGGCCGACGATCTCGTGGCCGGGCACGAGCGGAAGATGCGGCGCCGGGAGCTCGCCGTCGAGAATGTGCAGATCGGTGCGGCAGACGCCGCAGGCATTGACTTTCACCAGGACCTCGCGGGGTCCCGGGCGGGGCCGCGGCATC
>Ga0335070_10011785_pt1 | contig 10215 bp, 5 predicted proteins | sample Lox_Sample_13_FD_206722 | JGI IMG/M metagenome (GOLD analysis project Ga0335070, IMG submission 206722) | Soil microbial communities from Loxahatchee National Wildlife Refuge, Florida, United States - Lox_Sample_1.3 | ecosystem: Environmental > Terrestrial > Soil > Wetlands | place: USA: Florida... | reverse complement strand
GTTCTAGGCGACTGCAGGAATCTCAAAGACGAGAGGATGGGGCGGCCGCAGGATCGCCTCGTCGCGAAACGCTGAGCGCTGGAGCGGATCGCCGTCTTGCAGAATCCTGATCGGGCGCTACGCACGCGCTGCGAAGGGTTGCCAATAGCAGGCTGCAGCGCAGAGAATGAGCAACGCCTCACGGAGCGGAAGGGGGGTTCCGGTGGGACACGAACAACGCTCCACTCATTGGGATTCGGCGCGAATCGCGCTCCGGCCGTTTGTTTTCACCGGCCTCATGCTCTGCGGCTTGGGCGTCGATGCGGCGACGCCGGACGACACCGACTCTTCGCTCAAGACGCGCACCTCCGCCACCGAGCCGGTGAAACAGGAGCAGGTCGTCGTCACGGGCTCGCGCCTCAAGCTCGGGAAGAGCGAGGGCGCACAGGAAGTCAAGGTGTACACCCGCGAGCAGATCGACCAAAGCGGGCGAACGAGCGTCAACGACTTCCTCAACACACTGCCCGACGTATCACTGTCCTTCACGGAGGGGGCAGCTCAGTCTGGGTCCGGTCAGACCACTGTGAAGCTTCATGGGCTTCCAGCCGGAACCACGTTGGTTCTCATCAATGGCCGACGCGTCCAGAACTCGGCGATCACCCTGGGTAGCTCGTTTGCGAGCAATTTCTTCGACTTGAATAACATTCCCTTGTCGGCCGTGGAGCGTATCGAGGTGCTTCCCGAAGGGGCATCGGCTGTCTATGGATCCGACGCGATAGCCGGCGTGGTCAACATCATCCTCAAAGGGCAGTTCACGGGGACGGAGGCGAGCGTCAGATACTCGTACGCCGAGAACCTCCCCCAGTGGGACGCCTCCTTGGGAGTTGGCAAGCAATGGGCACGTGGAGGATTCACGTTGCTGGGAAGTTTCCAGGCACGGGACGCGTTGAGCGGGTTCGACCGCGCCGTGACGGCGACGCAGGACCATACAGCGGATGGCGGACTGGATGCGCGCTTGCTTAACTGCTCACCTCCGAACGTCTTTGGGATCAACGGCGCAAACCTCCCCGGGCTCGGTCGACCTTACGCCGCCGTACCAGCCGGCTACGTCGGCACACCGTCCATCGCGGAGTTCGCGGGCACCGCAGGCACCCTCAACAGCTGCAGTCTCTACGCGTACAACAGCTGGGTCCCCAAGACGGAGCGCGGCGGCGTGTTCGCCCAAGGTTACTTCGATCTCAACGACTCGGTTCAGATGTTTGCGGAGTTGCTGGGCTCTCGCGTGCGTCAGGAGTTCAAGTACTACCCCAGCGTGGTCTTTGGCGGCATCGCCACCCAGCGGTTCACCGTCTCCGCATCCAATCCATACAACCCTTTCGGCACTCCGGTCGGCATCACCGGTCTATTCCTATACGCGCCAGTCGCCTACGAATCAGAGGCCAGATTCATCAGGCCGCTTTTCGGCCTGCGCGGCGGGTTCGGCTCCGACTGGCAATGGGAGTCGGCTGTCGTCTATTCGCGCGATCGCGAGACGTATACCTCACCCAATTCCGTCCTCGACGTCGCCGCAATTCAAGCCAGATTCAATTCTTCCGATCCGGCTGTGGCCCTCAATCCGTTCGTGGCCGCGCCGTTCGACTCTCCGCAGTTCGACAGCACGGTATTGCACACGTACGTCCAGAATTACTCGACCTCGGATCTTGGCGTGGATGCGTTCGCCCGCGGAACGTTGTTCCGCGTTCCAGGCGGACCGGTCCGCGTCGTGTTCGGCTCCGAATATCACCGATATCAGCTATACACAGACAACGGTAACTACGCGAGTTTCCAGTACGGACCTCCAGGAGTTCCCGCGACTTATTACCGCAACAGCTACGCGATTTACGGCGAGGGCCGCGTTCCGATTTTCGCGAGTACCGTCGACACACAGGGGCCGGCCGCGCTGGAAGCGACCCTGGCACTGCGCCATGACCACTTCAGCGACTTCGGTGACACGACCAATCCGCAATATGGCCTTGAATGGCGGCCCCTGAGAGGACTGCTCCTGCGCGCGGCGTACGGCGAGACCTTCAAGGCTCCGCCGTTGTTCGCACTCTATTCACCGGTCACTCGGACCACTCCCAATTTCGTGCGGGATCCACAGCGCGGCAATCAGCTTGTTCCGATCACGCTCGTTACCGGCGGAAACGTCGATCTGCAGCCGGAGACCGGTTCGACGACGAGCCTCGGGGCGGTGTACGCAGCGCAAGATCTGGAATCCGGCATCACCCTGTGGCGGATCAAGGAGGACGGGAGTGTCCAGAGGATTCCTCCGCAGACTCTCGTGAACAATCCCGACGCAGTGCCCGGTGCAGTCGTTCGCGATGCAAGCGGAACATTGACACAGGTAAACGCGATGCTGTCGAACTTCGGCACGATCGATGTCGCAGGGGTCAGCTTCCACCTGGGATACAAGCATCGATCGCCTTTCGGCCTGTGGACGCCGGCGCTTGCCGCCACGTACACGTATCGCTACCAGGAGGCGCTCACGCCCGGCGGGGCCGCCATCAGTGCAGTGAGCCAGGCTCAGAGCACCAACCTGTGGGCGCCGCGATGGAAGGGATCGGCAACCCTCGGGTGGAGCTTGAACAACGCAGCGATCATTGGAACCGGCCGCTACGTCGGATCGTATCGTGACTATGGAAGCGATCGGCGCATCGGCGACTTCTGGTATTTCGACTTGAACGCCAGGTACAATTTCTCCAGGTCGACGTTCGGAAGCGCCTTTCTCGAGGTGGGCGGCATCAACATCTTCGACCGACAGCCGCAGGTCTCGAGATACTCCTCAGGCTTCGGAGGCTATGATCCCGCTCAAGCCGACATACGGGGCCGCGTGGTCTACGTCCGTCTTGGCGGAACCTTCTAACCGATGACGGTTGACGGGGCCTGCTGCAAATTCATCCTCGCGCTTCTCCTGCCCGCGTGCTGGTGCCCCAGCGCTATCGCGTTGAATCCCTCGCTGGACATCGGCCAGTACGCGCACACCGCGTGGAAGATCCGCGATGGCTTTCCCAACGGCTACGTCCAGGCCCTGGCCCAGACACCGGACGGATATCTCTGGCTCGGTACGGAGTTCGGGCTGATCCGGTTCGACGGCCTTCGGCATGTTTCATGGCAGCCGCCCTTGGGTCAGCGCCTGCCGAGCAACGAGATACGGGGTCTTCTCGCCGGTCGTGATGGAAGCCTCTGGATAGGCACGCGAATGGGTCTCGCTCGGTGGGGCGACGGCAAATTGACCGTGTACGCGGAATTTGCCGGGCATGACGTGTACAAAATCCTCGAGGGTCGAGACGGAACGATTTGGGTCGGTGGCATAGCGTCTTCCAAAGGGAGTCTTTGTGCGATCCGGAGCGCGACCGTTGAGTGCCATGGAACAGATGGCTCGTTCGGCGAGGCAGTAGTCGCGCTCTACGAAGACGGCGCGCGCGATCTTTGGTTCGGAGCAAGTACCGGTTTGTGGAGATGGACGCCGGCAGGCCCAACCCACTATTCGATGTCTGGATTCGAGTCCCCTGTTCGCGCGGTGCTCGATGATGAAAGTGGCGGGTTGCTCCTGGGAGCGCAGAGAGGGTTGCTTCAGTGGACCAATGGCACGGCTCGCGCCGGCCCCATGGCGCTTCGAGACGTACCTGTTAGTCACCTTCTTCGGGATCGCGACGGCGCGGTATGGATCGCCACCACCAACGGCGTCCTGCACATGCGCGGCGCGCGCGTGGACTCGTACACGCAATCGCAGGGTCTTTCAGGCGATAACGTTACGGCACTTTTCGAGGATCGTGAAGGCAGTATCTGGGTCGCGAGCCTCGATGGCCTCGACCGGTTTCGCGACTTCGCCATCCCCACGATTTCCACGGCACAGGGTCTGCCGGGTCGCCCCCTTTCCGTCATGGCGACTGGGAGTGACATTTGGATTGCGACCCTTGGCGGGCTGAGCCGATGGCGGGACGGCGAAATTACCAACTACCGCAGGAACCGCGATCGGCCTGCAACGAACGGCGTGAGCCACTTGCGCCGTGACGCGGGAAGCAGCGTTCGCGCAGTATTCGATCACGCTCTGCCGGGCGACCAGATCCACTCGCTCGCAAAAGGACAAACGGCCCGCGTTTGGGTCTCCACGAACAATGGAGTCGCCTATTTCCAGGATGCCGGATTCGTCGCGCTGCCGGGAGTCTCCGGTGGAGTGTTTCACTCGATCGCCGCCGATCTCACGGGCAATGTATGGATCAGCCATCAGACGGAGGGTCTCATTCATGTGCGTCACGAGAGCGTCGTCGAAAGGATTCCCTGGAACTCACTCGGACCCGGCGGCGTTGCAACCAGCCTGCTGGCCGATGGCGTGCACGGCGGTCTATGGCTCGGCTTCATCCACGGAGGCGTAAGGTACTTCAAGGACGGTAAGGTCATTGCATCGTACGAGCGTCGCGACGGTCTGGGCGGCGGCCTGGTAGCGAGCTTTCATCTGGACGGCGATGGCACATTGTGGGCCGCGACTCAGGGCGGACTGAGCCGCCTGCGCAACGGAAGCGTCACCACGCTGACACGGTCAAACGGATTGCCCTGCGATGTCGTGCATTGGGCGAGCGAAGACGATATGCAGTCGTTCTGGCTGGGAACGGCGTGCGGTGTCGTTCGAATCGCGCGCCGCGAGATGGACGCGTGGGTTTCCGATTCGAAGCGAAGGATCGAGATGACTGTATTCGACGGCGCCGACGGGTTCAGGAGCCAAGCCGTACCCTCTACCTACACCCCACTCGTTGCGAAATCCAGGGAGGGACACCTGTGGTTCGTGACTTTCGACGGTGTTGGTGTCATCGACCCGCGCCAACTAGCGTTCAACAAACGGCCCCCGCCAGTGCACGTCGAGCAGATCGTCGCCGATCGCAAGACGTATGACGTCTCGTCGCAGGTAAGGCTGCCACCGCGCGTGCGCGACCTGCAGATCGACTACACCGCGCTCAGTCTCGTCATCCCCGAGAAGAATCGCTTCCGCTACAGGCTGGAAGGCCGCGATTCCGACTGGCAAGACGCGGGCAATCGTCGGCAAGCGTTCTACACCGATCTCGATCCCGGCACCTACCGCTTCCGCGTCATCGCGTGCAACAACAGCGGCGTCTGGAACGAGGAAGGCGCGTCGCTCGATTTCTCCGTCGCACCCGCGTACTGGCAGACGAACTGGTTCCGCGCGCTTTGTGTGCTGGCGTTCCTGGCATTGCTGTGGGCGCTCTACCAGCTACGCGTACGACACCTGCGCAGCCAGTTCAACATGACGCTCGATGCGCGCGTGGGCGAGAGGACGCGCATCGCGCGCGAGCTTCACGACACGCTGCTGCAGAGCTTCCAGGGATTGCTGCTGCGCTTCCAGACGGTTTACGAGATGCTCCCACCAGCCCCAGCCAAGGAGGTGCTCGGCAGCGCGATCGATCAGACCGCGCAGGCCATCACCGAGGGACGCCATGCCGTGCAGGGATTGCGCGCCTCGACGATCGAGACCAACGACCTCGCCCTCGCCCTCACGAGCCTCGGAGAGGAGCTCGCGGCCGAGGCGGGCGGCGGCACGGCCGCTCACGTGTCCATCGCGATCGAAGGCGCATCGCGGGCCCTGCGGCCCCTCGTGCGCGACGAGGTCTATCGCATCGCGGCCGAGGCGCTGCGCAACGCATTCCGGCACGCGGGCGCGAAGGAGATCGAGGTGGAGCTGCGCTACGATGCCCGGCAATTTCGATTCCGCATCCGCGACGATGGCAAGGGCATTGCGCAGGAGTACCTGACTGCCGAGGGGCGCGAGGGACACTTCGGGCTGCACGGCATGCGCGAGCGCGCGAAGCTCATGGGCGGCCGATTCACCATCTGGACGGCGCCCGATTCCGGCACGGAAATCGAGCTCACCCTTCCCGCGGCGCACGCGTACGCGGAAACCGCATCTCGCCGTTCGTGGCTCGACAGGCTGTCCAGCAAGAACGAAGAGTCCGGCTCATGAGCGGCGACCACGCGGACGAGCCGGTACGCTGGGGCGTCTCAGCGGCGGCGAGACCAGTAGCCCGGGCGGCGGCTGGTGTGTGCAAGCGCGAGGATCACGATCTCGTCGGCCTTGACTTGATAGACCAGGGTAAAGGGGAAGCGATCGAGGACCGCGACCCGACGATCGGGCCGATCTCTCCACTGAGGCGCCGCGTGGGGAAACTGGAGGATTGTTTCGAGAACCGCGTCGATCTCGTCCTCCAACTCGATTCCGAGGCCGGCGCTGCACGACTCGTAGTAGTCGACCTCGTGGTCGATCTCCTCGACCGCGAGTCGATGGATTCGAAGCTTCAACGCTTCGAGCGAGCGGCCCGGCGTTCGCGGATATGCGCTCGATACTCGTCGAGGGTCATGGTATCGGCCGAATCACCGTCGACCTCGGCGCCACGACGTTCGATCTCGACATCCCACGCTTGCGCGGCGCCCGGCTCCGGCTCGCCGTCAAGACTTCGGATCAACTCGATTGCCAGGCGCGCACGCTCCTCCGCTGGAAGCCGCAGGATGTCGGCAAGAATTTCGGTCGCGCCCATGAACGATATCTTACGCGATTGTCGCTGATGCGGATCGCAAGAACGACAGCCCGCTGTCTCACGCTCGCCGGCATGCTGGCGCTCTGGAGCGCGCATGCGCTCGCGCTCGATCCCGCCCTCGACGTGAGCCAATACGCGCACACCGCATGGAAGCACCGCGAGGGCTTCGCCAAGGGAGTCGCCTTCGAATTCGCTCAAACGCCCGACGGCTATCTATGGCTGGGGACGACGAGCGGACTCACGCGCTTCGATGGAATCCGCAACGTCCCGTGGCAACCACCGGAAGGTGCCTCTCTTCCGGACAACCGCGTACGCGCCCTTCGCGTCGCCCGTGACGGCACGCTCTGGATCGGAACGTGGGCAGGGCTCGCAAGCTGGAACGGCAAGAAGCTCATCACGTACCCGAGCATGAACGGCCGCGTCGTCAATGCGCTCACGGAGGATCGCGAAGGGACGATCTGGGTGGCGGGCGTTTCGCTTCCGAAGACCGCGTTCCTCTGTGCCGTGCGGGCTGCAAAGACCGAGTGCACCGATGAACGGCCAGCCTTCGGCCGAATCGGATCCCTGCATGAAGCCCGCGATGGAAGTCTCTGGGTCGGGGCGGTCAATGGCTTCTGGCGCCAGCAGCCGGGCGCTCCGAAGGAGTTTTCGCTGCCCGAGCCCATGACGGGCTCGTTGCACATGTTCGCCGAAACCGCCGACGGCGCGGTGCTGGTTCTCACGCGCAATGCAATCCTGCGGATCGTCAATGGAAACGCGGAACCCTTTCCGATTCCCGGCCTGCCGGGCGGCGCCTTGCTCTCCCAGATCCTGGTCGATCGCAATGGCGGCATCTGGCTCGGAACCCTGAACGCGGGATTGCTCCACCTTCACCAGGGACGCGTCGACCAGTTCAAGCGCTCGGACGGCTTGTCCAACGATCGCGTCTTCGATCTCTTCGAGGACGTCGAAGGCGATATCTGGGTCTCGACGTTCGACGGCATCGATCGCTTTCGCGCCCTTCCGGCCACGACCTGGTCGGCGGCGCAGGGCCTCACGGGGAGCCAGGGGACATCGGTCCTCGCCGACAGGGACGGCAGCATCTGGATCACCACGACCGAGGGCGTTTCCCGCTGGCGCGAGGGAGCAATCGCCGTGGTGCCGGGATTGCCGGAGCGCGCATTGACCTCGCTCTTCCAGGATCGCAACGGACGCATCTGGTTCGGAACGCAGAAAGGGCTTGGCTACCTCGAGCGCGATCGCTTCAAGGCGGTAAGCGGTGTCGCGAACGCATACATCGACTCCATCGTCGAAGACCGCGACGGCAACCTCTGGATCGCGCACCGCGATTCGGGGTTGCTGCGTTTGTCTTCGGATCTCAAGGTGCAGAGCGTCCCCGTGACGGTCGACGGCAAGACCCGCAATCCATATCGGCTCGCCGTCGATCCCGTGCGTGGCGGGCTCTGGGCCGGCTTCCTCCCGGGCGGCATCGTGCATGTCCTCGATGGGAAGGTCGACGCGTCCTACTCGGCGGCCGAAGGGCTCGGCAAGGGCATCGTCAACGACCTGCGCGTCGCGGCTGACGGAACGGGCTGGGCCGCGACCGATGGCGGCCTGACCCGCATCAAGGGCGGCCGCCTCGCCACGCTGACCGGCAAGAACGGGCTGCCCTGCGATGCGGTGCATGCATCGATCCTGGATGGCGACGGCGCGACGTGGGTCTACACCGCGTGCGGACTGGTTCGCATCGCGCGCTCCGACCTCGATACCTGGGCGACTGCGGCCGACCTGGGCAAGCCTGCGCCAACGGTCCGGATGATGGTTCTCGACGATACCGATGGCGTGCCCGGCTTCCTCACGCCCGGAAGCACGGCCACGCCGCATCTCACGAAGGCGCGCGACGGAAAGCTGTGGTTCCTGTCGGTCGATGGCGTCGCGGTCGTGGACCCGAAGAACCTTCACGCCAACACGCTTGCGCCGCCGGTGCATGTCGAGCAGGTCATCGCCGATCGCCAGTCGTACGAAGCCTCTTCGCCGGTTCACCTGCCGCCACTGATTCGGGACCTGCAGATCGATTACACCGCGTTGAGTCTCGTGGCGCCCGGGAAGAATCGCTTCCGCTACAAGCTCGAAGGGCGCGACACCGATTGGCAGGACGCAGGCAATCGCCGGCAGGCGTTCTACACCGACCTCGATCCCGGTGACTACCGCTTCCACGTGATCGCATCGAACAATAGCGCCGTGTGGAACGAGCAAGGCGCAACGCTCGATTTCTCCATCGCGCCCGCCTACTGGCAAACCACCGGGTTCCGCGCCGCGTGCGTGGCCGCCCTCCTCTTCGTGCTGTGGGCGCTCTACCGGCTGCGCCTGCGCCAGGTGGCGCGGACATTCATGGCGCGGCTCGAGGAGCGCGTCGGCGAGCGTACCCGCATCGCGCGCGACCTGCACGACACGCTGCTGCAAAGCTTCCAGGGACTGCTGCTGCGCTTTCAAACGGTTTCCGAAATGCTTCCCGGCCGCCCTGCCGCGGCCAAGGAAGTCCTTGACGCAGCGATCGAGCAGACCGCGAACGCCATCACCGAGGGACGCAATGCCGTGCAGGGCTTGCGCACGTCCGCGACCGAGCCCAACAACCTCGTGCTCGCCGTCACGGGCCTCGGAGAGGATCTCGCGGCCGAGACGCGCGCGGGAGAGCCGGCCGCGGTGTCCGTTTCGGTCGAAGGGGCGGCGCGCAACCTGCAGCCCATCGTGCGCGACGAGGTGTACCGGATCGCGGCCGAGGCCTTGCGCAACGCGTTCCGCCATGCCGGGGCGAAGGCAATCGACGTGGAGATCCGCTACGACCCCCGGCAATTTCGATTGCGCATCCGCGACGACGGCAAGGGCATCGCGCAGGAGTACCTCACCCCCGAGGGGCGCGAGGGACACTTCGGCCTTCATGGCATGCGCGAGCGCGCGAAACTGATGGGCGGCAGGCTCACCGTGTGGACCGCGCCCGATGCCGGCACGGAGATCGAGCTCACCATTCCCGCGGCCCACGCTTATCCCGAGGCCGCACCCGGCCGATCGTGGCTCGCCGACAGGCTTTCGCGAAAAGATACAGAATCCGATTCATGAGCAGCGAGGCGGCCCCGATCCGGATCCTTTCCGTCGACGACCATGCCCTCATCCGCCAGGGCATCGCGGGGCTGCTCGCGGTTCAAGCCGACATGAAGCTCATCGCCGAGGCCTCCAACGGGCGCGAGGCGATACAGCAGTTCCGCCAGCACCGCCCGGACATCACGCTCATGGACCTGCAGATGCCGGAGATGGGCGGGCTCGACGCCATCATCGCGATCCGCGGCGAGTTTCCGGACGCGCGCATCATCGTCCTCACGACCTACGCCGGCGACGTCCAGGCGCTGCGCGCCCTCCAGGCCGGCGCACGGGGCTACCTGCTCAAGGACACCCTCCACAAGGAGCTCATGGACACGGTCCGGGCCGTGCACGCCGGCAAGAAGTCGCTCTCGCCCGAGGTCTCGTTCCAGCTCGCCGAGCATGCCACCGACGACGCCCTCACCCCGGCCGAGATCGGAATCCTTCGCCTGATCGCGGAAGGCCTCCCCAACAAGCAGATCGCGGACAAGCTCTCGATCACCGAGGACACCGTTAAGGGGCGAGTGAAAAGCATTCT
>Ga0335070_10011784_pt1 | contig 10215 bp, 8 predicted proteins | sample Lox_Sample_13_FD_206722 | JGI IMG/M metagenome (GOLD analysis project Ga0335070, IMG submission 206722) | Soil microbial communities from Loxahatchee National Wildlife Refuge, Florida, United States - Lox_Sample_1.3 | ecosystem: Environmental > Terrestrial > Soil > Wetlands | place: USA: Florida... | reverse complement strand
AAGCGCACGGCCTCGGCCGAATGGGCCGCGGCGCCGGCGGTGCCCTGGATCGCCGTCGTGAAGAAATATTTGAGCTCGTAGATGCCGCGCGGCGTCGCGAGGTACTTGTTGGTGGTGACGCGGCTCACCGTGCTCTCGTGCATGCCGATCGCCTCGGCGATGTCGCGCAGGATGAGCGGCTTCAAGTGCTGGACGCCGTGCGCGAAGAAGCGGTCCTGCTGGCGCACGATCTCGCTGGCGACCTTGAGGATGGTGGTGGCGCGCTGGTGCAGCGCCTTGACCAGCCAGTTGGCCGACTGCATCTGCTCGGTGAGGTAATCGCGGTCGGTCTTCTTGCGCGCCTGGCTGCTGACGCGCGCGAAATAGCTGTTGTCGACCAGAACGCGCGGCAGGCTTTCCTGGTTGAGCTCGACGATCCAGCCGCCGGCGCCGTCGGGCCGCATCAGCACGTCGGGCACGATCGGCTGCGCGAGGCCGCGGTCGAACGCCATCGCCGGCTTGGGATTGAGCGCCTTGATCTCGGCGATCATCTCGGCGAGGTCGTCCTCGTCGACGCCGCAGATCTTCATCAGCGCGCCGCGGTCGCGCTTGGCGAGCAGCTCGAGATGATCGATCAGCGCCAGCATCGCCGGGTCGAGGCGATCGCGCTCCTTGAGCTGCAGCGCCAGGCACTCCTTGAGGTCGCGCGCGAAGATGCCGGGCGGATCGAGCTGCTGGAGACGCGCGATCGTCGCCTCGATGCGCGCGCGATCGCAGCCGAGCGTCTCGGCGAGCGCGCCCCAGTCGCCGGTCAGATAGCCGGCGTCGTCCAGCAGATGGATCAGGTTGGTCGCGATGATGCGGTCGGCCGGATCGGCGATGTCGACGTTGATCTGGTCGAGCAGGTGATCCTGCAGCGTGACCGGCTCGGACACGGTCTGCTCGAGATAGCTGTCGCTGTCGCCGCCCTGGCCGCCCGAGCCATTGCCCCAGCTGCCGCCGAGGCTCGGCCCATCGCCGCTCGCCTCGCCGTTCCACATGTTGTCGTAGTCGGTGTCGAGCGGCGCGTCCTGGTCGCGGGCGATGCCGTCGGAGGCGGCGAGGCTCAGGGTATCGGCGGCCGTCGCCTCACCGTTGGTGAGTCGCTCGCCTGGCGCATCATCGCCGTCCGCCCGGTCGGTCCGACCTTCGGCCGTCTCGTCGCGCTGCAGCAGCGGATTGCGCTCCAGCTCCTGCTCGACATAGGCCGTGAGTTCAAGGTTTGACAGCTGCAGCAGCTTGATCGCCTGCTGCAACTGCGGGGTCATGACCAGCGACTGCGATTGCTTAAGGTCTAGCCGCTGTGAAATCGCCATTGCGGCTCCTTCTTAAAGGCTAAACCTTTCGCCAAGGTAAACGCGCCTAACGCCCTCGTGAGCCACGATTTCCGAGGGTTTGCCCTCCATCAGGACCATGCCGTCGTGCAGGATGTAGGCGCGATCGACGATCTCCAGCGTCTCGCGCACATTGTGGTCGGTGATGAGCACGCCGATACCGCGGTCCTTGAGGTGCGAGACCAGGTCGCGGATGTCGCCGACGGCGATCGGGTCGATGCCGGCCAGCGGCTCGTCGAGCAGGATGAACTTGGGCTGCGAGGCGAGCGCGCGGGCGATCTCGACGCGGCGCCGCTCGCCGCCGGACAGCGCGACCGCCGAGGTGCCGCGCAGATGGGTGATCGAGAACTCGGCCAGGAGGTCGTCGAGCCCGGTCTCGCGCTTCTCGCGGTCGGGCTCGACCACCTCGAGCACGGCGCGGATGTTGTCCTCGACCGAGAGGCCGCGGAAGATCGACGGCTCCTGCGGCAGATAGCCGATGCCGAGCCGGGCGCGGCGGTACATCGGCAGGTCGGTGATGTCCTGGCCGTCCAGGATGACCACGCCGTATTCGGCCTTGATCAGGCCGGTCATGATGTAGAAGCAGGTGGTCTTGCCGGCGCCGTTCGGGCCCAGGAGCCCGACCGCCTCGCCGCGCTGGACGGCGATCGAGACGCCGCGCAGCACCGGGCGCTTCTTGAAGCGCTTGCCGAGACCGTGGGCGATCAGGCCGGTGTTGTTGGCGACGAGGCGCGGCCGCTGGACCTCGCCGTCCGCGCCGTCCTCCGCCGGATCAGCCTTCTTGGTCGCGCCGGAATCGGCCATCAATCAAGCGCCTCGCCCAGTTATCCCCAGAAGCCCGCAACTTACTTGTCGTTTCGCCCGTTGGGAAGCCCCGGGATCATGGGCCCCGGGCCGCCGCCCCCGCCCTCCTCGCCGCTGCGCGGCACGAACACGCCGCGCACCCTGCCCTTGCCGTCGGGGGCCGTGCCGGTCGGGCTGGCCAACAGGCGGCTGACGCCGGTCTTCATGTTGACCTCGGCGAACTCGCCGTTGAGCTGGTTGTCGCCGCGCGTCAGCTTGACGCCGCCGGTCAGCGTCGCGATGCCGGTGTCGGCGTCGTAGACGCCGCGGTCGGCGCGCGCCACCTCGGTCGGCGTGGTGATCACCACGTTGCCGACGATGTCGGCGCGGCTCAGCGCCATCTTGCCCTTCTGGTCCTCGGCGAAGCGCGCGGTCATGGTGTCGGCGCGCACCTTGCGGTCGTCCTTGATCACCGTCGCGTCGCCGACCAGCACGGCCTTCTTCTCGTTGCTGAAATACTCGATCTTGTCGCGCGCGCTCACCTTCTCCTCGGGCGTCTCGATCAGCAGCGACTTGCCGGTGAGCCGGAACACGCCCTTCTCGACGTCGTAGACGCCGGTGTCGCCCGTGATCTTCTCGCGCGGTGTGGTGATCAGGACGCCGCCGTCGGCGACCACCTGATAGACCTCGGTCTTGCCGTTGCCGACCTCGCGATAATGCGCGGTGAGCATCTGCGCGCGCACGGTGACGTCGCCGCGCGTGGCGCGCGCGTTGCCGCGCGCCAGATAGATCTTCTCCTGCTGGTGCCACTCGATGCCCTCGTCGGCCTCGATGGTCACCGGCTCCTTCGGCTTGCTCTCGAGGCCGACGCTCTGCGCGCGCGCCGCCTGCGGCGCCGAGAGCGCGCCGGCCGCGATCAGCATTGCTGTGATGACGACGCCGGTCGCGCGGCGCAGGATCATTTCTTGTCGCCGCCCGGCGCGCCGAGGCCGCCGAGGTCGGACAGGCCCGGCACCATGCCCTTGGCGTCGGCGCTCTCGGCATTGATCACGAGGCGCGCCTTGCCGGTGAAGATCACGGTGTCGCCCTTGTCGAGAATGCGGAAGCCGTCCGAGCGCAGCGTGCCGGCCGGGCCGTGCCCGGTCACCGTCTTGTTGCCTTCGGCGGAGCCGGTCTTGAGGTTGATGCGCGCCTCCTCGGTCTCGACGACATAGCCGTCGCTGCGCTTCATGGTCACCGCGCCGAACAGGTCGAGCATCTGCGCCTTCTGGTAATAGGCGCCGGCCTGGGCGGCGAGCGCCACCTGGTTGCCGTCCTGCAGCGACATCTGGCCCTTCGGCACCTCGAGGGCGATCAGATCGCTGCCCGAGCTCATCTGCCGTGCCGCGGCGGCGGTCAGCACATAGGGCCGGTTCTGCTCGTCGGTGCCGACATAGCGCGCCTGGACCATCTGCAGGTTCTCGATCTCGTCGAGCTTGAGCGAGCCGATCACGCTCTTGCGCAGGCTCTCCTCGGCGCCCTTGAGCTGCGGCCACATGAGCACGAGGCCGACCAGCACGACGGCGACCGACGGCAGCGCCAGCTTCAGGAACCCGACGAACCAGGTATAGCCGTCGCTGAACTGCTTGAGCCCGGCGATGGCCACGAAGCGCGCGCCGCCCTCCGACAGCCCGACGCGATGATTGCGCCGCGACTTGGCCGGCCGCGCGACGCGCGACGGGGCTGCTCCGAATGCCATTCGGCTAGGCCACTCCTTCCCGCAAGCAGTCGTGGATATGAACGATGCCGATCGGCCGATTGCCCTCTACGACGAACAAGCTGGTGATGGCGCGGGCGTTCATCAAGCCCAGGGCCTCGCCGGCCAGGGCCTGGGGCCGGATGGTCTTGGGCTTGCGGGTCATGACCGCGCGCACGGTCTTGGCGAGCAGATCCGGCGCCATGTGCCGCCGCAAATCGCCGTCGGTGACGATGCCGAGCAGCATATTCTCGCCATCGACCACGCCGACGCAGCCGAAGCGCTTGGCGGTCATGGTGATCAGGGCGTCGGCCATGACCGTGTCGGGGCCGACCAGCGGCATCTCGTCGGCGCCGTGCATGATGTCGGCGACGCGCAGCAGCTTCCGGCCCAGCCGGCCGCCCGGGTGCAGCACCTGGAAATCCTCGGCCGAGAAGCCCTTGCGCTCGAGCAGGGCGACGGCGAGCGCGTCGCCGAGGGCCAGCGCCATGGTCGTCGAGGTGGTCGGCGCCAGGCCGAGCGGGCAGGCCTCCGGGCTCGGCGGCAGGATCAGCGCCACGTCGGCCTGCTCGGCCAGCGTGCTCTTGGGATCGGCGGTGATGGCGAGCAGCGGTATGCCCGAGCGCTTGCAATAGGCGATCATGTCGCTGAGCTCGGGCGTCTCGCCCGAGTTGGACAGCGCCAGCACGGCATCGGCCTTGGTGATCATGCCGAGATCGCCGTGCGAGGCCTCGCCCGGATGGACGTAGAGCGCCGGCGTGCCGACCGAGGCCATGGTCGAGGCGATCTTGCGCGCGATATGGCCGCTCTTGCCCATGCCGGTGACGACGACCCGGCCGGTCGCGCCGCCCAGGATGTCGAGCGCCGCGATCAGGCGGTCGTCGAGCGCGGCGGCGAGCGCCCCGATGCCTTTCGCCTCGAGATCGAGAACCCGGGCAGCGGCGCTCAGATCGGCCTGGACGCCGGCCGGCTTCGATCTGGCTTTCATTCTTTTAAGCCGTTGATTATGCCCATTTTTCCGGCCGGACATGGCTCCACTGCCCAGGCCGTCCGGCCGAGGCGCAGTATGCCCCGCCCCCTTGGGGGCGTCAAACCGGGGCCGGCGGGCGGCCAAGGCTCAATGCTCGAAGATGTCGATCGCCTTCCAGCCGGCCAGGTCGAGCGTGGCGCGGTAGGGCAGGAAGGCGAAACAGGCGGCGGCGAGGCCGGTCCGGCCCTCGCGCTCGAGCATGGCATCGAGCCGCCGTTTGAGCTCATGCAGGTAGAGCACGTCGCTCGCGGCGTAGGTCACCTGCTCCTTGGTGAGTTCGCGGGCGCCCCAATCGGACGACTGCACCTGCTTCGACAGCTCGACGCCGAGGATCTCGCGGCACAGGTCGCGCAGGCCGTGACGGTCGGTGAAGGTGCGCGCCAGCTTGGAGGCGATCTTGGTGCAATAGACCGGCGCCGACAGCACGCCGAGATAGTAGCTGAGCACCGCGATGTCGAAGCGGCCGAAGTGGAACAGCTTGACGATCTTGGGGTCGGCGAGCAGCGCCTTGAGGTTCGGCGCGTCGTAGCGGTCGCGCCCGAGCTGCACCAGATGCGCGTTGCCGTCGCCCGACGAGAGCTGGACCAGGCACAGCCGGTCGCGCGGCACCTCGAGGCCCATGGTCTCTGTGTCGATGGCGACGAGCGGACCGAGATCGACGCTCTTGGGCAGGTCGCCCTGGTGGACGTGGATGGTCACTGGCGTCTTGAGGCCCGCGTTGACAGGGATTTGCGACGCACCCGGTACTGCCCGCCGCGCGCGATGTCAACGATTGTCGTTGCTGGAGCCGGCCTTGCAATCGCGGGGATGCTCGGCTACCCATGGCGCGCAAGCGCTTGGGGGAGCAGCGAGGACGCATCATGGACGCGCGCCGCGCCACGGTTTTCGGCGGCTCTGGCTTCATCGGCCGGCACATCGTGCGCCGGCTGGCCGCCGAGGGCGCGGTCGTGCGCGTCGCCGTGCGCCGTCCCAACCAGGCGCTGTTCCTCAAGCCGATGGGCACGGTCGGCCAGATCGTGCCGGTCGCGGCCGACGTGCGCGACGAGGCGGCCGTCGCCGCCGCCGTCCACGGCGCCGAGGACGTCATCAACGTCACCAGCCTCTATGTCGAGCGCGGCCGCGCCACCTTCGCCGCCGTGCATGAGAAGGGCGCCGAGACCGTGGCGCGCGCCGCAGCTGAGGCCGGCGTCGCGCGCCTCGTGCAGCTCTCCGGCATCGGCGCCGATCCGCGCTCGCCGTCGCGCTACGCGCGGTCGCGCGCCCGCGGCGAGCAGCTGGTGCGCGCGGCCTTTCCCGGCGCCACCATCCTCCGCCCGAGCATCGTCTTCGGCCCCGAGGACAAGTTCTTCAACACCTTCGCCGCGCTCGCCCAGCTGTCGCCGGCGCTGCCGCTGTTCGGCGGCGGCCGGACGCGGCTGCAGCCGGTCTATGTCGGCGACGTCGCCGAGGCGGCGCGGCGCGCGCTGCACGACACGTCCGCGCCGGGCAAGACCTACGAGCTCGGCGGGCCGCGCGTCTATACGTTCCGCGAGCTGCTCGAGCTGCTGCTCGCGGAGATCGGCCGGCACCGCCTGCTCGTTCCCGTGCCCTTCATGATCGCCGAGATCCAGGCGGCGTTCCTGAGCCTGCTGCCGAGCCCGCCGCTGACGCGCGACCAGGTCAAGCTGCTCAAGGCCGACAACGTCGTGACCGGCGGCGCGTTGGGCCTGGAGGACCTGGGCATCACGCCGACCGCGGCCGAGGTCGTGCTGCCGACCTATCTCGACCGCTTCCGGCGCGGCGGCCGCGCGCGCAATCCGCGGCTCGCCTGACGTCGTCGCTCAGTGCGGCGCGGGCGGCATGAAGCTGCCGAACCAGCCGGTGTAGAGCCAGACCAGCAGGAAGATCCCGAGCAGCACGCGATAGACCACGAAGGGCGTGAAGCTGCCATTCCTGAGCCACGACATCATCGCCGCGATGGCGATAAGCGCCGCGACGAAGGCGATGAGCGCGGCGAGGACGACGGCGAGCCCGAGATGCAGCTCACCCGCGCGCTGGGCATCGAGGCCGAGCAGGACGGCCGCGCCGGCCAGGGCCGGGATCGACAGCAGCAGCGAGAAGCGCGCCGCGTCGGGCCGCTCATAGCCGAGCAGGCGGCCGGCGGTCATGGCGATGCCGGCGCGGCTGGTGCCGGGCAGGAGCGCCAGCACCTGGAACAGGCCGATGGCGATGGCCGAGCCGGCGCCGAGATGCTCCATGCGGCGCACGGTCAGGCAGGTCCGATCGATCGCGAACAGCACGACGCCGAAGCCGAGCGTCGCCCAGGCGACGATCTGGGGGCCTTGCAGGCTGGTGCCGTCGGTCGCGGCGCGGAGCGCGTAGGTGGCGATGGCGATCGGCAGGGTGCCGAGGATCAGCAGGCCGATCAGGCGGATGCCCGGATTGCCGCGGCGGGTACGCGCGAAGCGCCAGAGACCGGTCAGCATGGTCCAGCTGTCGCGCCACAGATAGGCGACCACGGCGGCCAGCGCCCCGACATGGATGGCGACGCCGACGGCCGATCCCGCGCCGGCGACGCCGATGACGGCGGGCGCGAGCAGCAGGTGCGGCCTTGAGCTGACCGGCAGGAACGCGGTGACGGCCTGCACGATCGCCAGCACGATCAGTTGTAAAAAGGTCAACCCCGTCCCCCCGAACGGGCCCCACCATAGCATCAGCGCGCGCCGCTCGGCCAGCATGCGCGCTCCCTGAGCAGTCTGCGCGGCCGAGCGCCTGAATAGTACCGTAATGGAACTACTTTCGAGTCCCTACGCGAATCGGAATAGCGCAGGGACTCGCGTTTGGTGGTATCCCGAAGAAATCGAGTCTGTATTACTGTCCCATCATGCTTTTTTTGCTCGCCAGGTGAGGCGCGGCCAGGATATAGGATAGATCGGTGTGGTTAAGCGCCGCCCATGTCGCGGCGCTCCGGTCAGGGAAGTCCCCCGTGCCCTCGAAGATGCTGAAGTTCGTCAAGGTCGGCATGAAAATGCCGCACAAGCGGGACGCCGCCGCGCGGCGCGGCGATTTCGACGAGATCTATGACGAATACAAGCCCGAGAAGGCCGCCGAGCAGGCCAGCCGCTGCTCGCAATGCGGCGTGCCGTTCTGCCAGATCCATTGTCCGCTGCACAACAACATCCCGGACTGGCTGATGCTGACCGCCGAAGGCCGCCTGGAAGAGGCCTATGAGGCGTCGTCGGCGACCAACAACATGCCCGAGATCTGCGGCCGCATCTGCCCGCAGGACCGCCTGTGCGAGGGCAATTGCGTGATCGAGCGCGCCGGCCACGGCACCGTGACCATCGGCGCGGTCGAGAAGTACATCACCGACACCGCCTGGACCAAGGGCTGGGTGCGCGCGCCCAAGCCGCGGCGCGAGCTCGACCAGTCGGTCGGCATCATCGGCGGCGGCCCGGGCGGCCTGGCCGCGGCCGAGGAGCTGCGCCGGCGCGGCTACCAGGTGCACGTCTACGATCGTCACGACCGCATCGGCGGCCTGCTGATCTACGGCATCCCGAATTTCAAGCTCGAGAAATACCTCGTCGAGCGCCGCACCAAGCTGCTCGCCGAGGGCGGCGTCCGCTTCCACGCCAATACCGAGGTCGGCCGCGACATCAGCTTCGCCGAGCTGCGCGAGCGCCACGACTCGATCCTGATCGCGACCGGCGTCTACAAGGCGCGCGACATCCAGGCGCCGGGCTCCGGGCTCGCCAACATCATGCCCGCGCTCGACTACCTGATCGCCAGCAATCGCAAGGGCCTGGGCGACGCGGTGCCGGCCTACGACTCGGGCGAGCTCAACGCCGCCGGCAAGCGCGTCGTCGTGATCGGCGGCGGCGACACGGCGATGGACTGCGTGCGCACCGCGGTGCGCCAGGGCGCCGTCGCGGTCAAGTGCCTCTACCGGCGCGACCGCGTCAACATGCCCGGCTCGCAGCGCGAGGTGCAGCACGCCGAGGAGGAGGGCGTCGAGTTCGTCTGGCTGACCGCGCCCGAGGCCTTCGTCGGCGACGGCACGGTCAGGGGCGTGCGCGCCCACCGCATGCGCCTCGGCGCCGCCGACCCGACGGGCCGCCAGACGCCGGTGCCGGTCGAGAACTCGGCCTTCGTCATCGACGCCGACCTGGTGATCAAGGCGCTCGGCTTCGATCCCGAAGACGTGCCGGCGCTGTTCGACTGCCCGGAGCTCGCGGTCACCCGCTGGGGCACCGTGCGCATCGACCACAAGACCCTGATGACCAATCTCGACGGCGTGTTCGCCGCCGGCGACATCGTGCGCGGCGCCTCCCTCGTGGTGTGGGCGATCCGCGACGGCCGCGACGCCGCCGAGCGCATGCACCGCTACATGCAGGCCAAGGCCGCCGGCGCCGTGTCCGAGCACGCGCGCGCCGCGACCATCGCGGCCGAATGAGGACCGAGCGATGACAGAAATCGAACAGGAAGGCGAAGCGGAGTTCGTCGCTCACTGGCGGCGCGAGAGCGAGCGCCTGGCCGAGCACGGCCTCTACGATCCTTCGACCGAGCACGACGCCTGCGGCGTCGGCCTGGTCGCGGCGATCGACGGCAAGCCGCGCCGCGCGGTCGTGGTCGCCGGCATCAACGCGCTGAAGTCTTTGTGGCACCGCGGCGCGGTCGACGCCGACGGCAAGACCGGCGACGGCGCCGGCATCCACGTCCAGATTCCGCAGGACTTCTTCAAGCGCCATGTCGAGCGCACCGGCCACCAGGTCATGCCGAGCCGGCTCGCCGTCGGCATGGTGTTCCTGCCGCGCACCGATTTCGCCGCGCAGGAGCGCTGCCGCTGCATCGTCGAGACCGAGATCCTGCGCTTCGGCTACTACATCTACGGCTGGCGGCAGGTGCCGGTCGACATCTCGGCGCTCGGCGAGAAGGCCAATGCGACGCGGCCCGAGATCGAGCAGATCATGATCGCCAACACCAAGGAGGTGAAGGAGAGTCAGTTCGAGACCGACCTCTACATCATCCGCCGGCGCATCGAGAAGGCGGTGCTGAACGAGCACATCAAGGATTTCTACATCTGCTCGCTGTCGTGCCGCTCGATCATCTACAAGGGCATGTTCCTGGCCGAGCAGCTGACCGCGTTCTATCCCGACCTGCTCGACGACCGCTTCGTGTCGAATTTCGCCATCTATCACCAGCGCTATTCAACCAACACCTTCCCGACCTGGCATCTCGCCCAGCCGTTCCGCGTCATCGCCCATAACGGCGAGATCAATACGTTGCGCGGCAACATCAACTGGATGAAGAGCCACGAGCCGCGCATGGCGCACGAG
>Ga0335070_10011783_pt1 | contig 10215 bp, 11 predicted proteins | sample Lox_Sample_13_FD_206722 | JGI IMG/M metagenome (GOLD analysis project Ga0335070, IMG submission 206722) | Soil microbial communities from Loxahatchee National Wildlife Refuge, Florida, United States - Lox_Sample_1.3 | ecosystem: Environmental > Terrestrial > Soil > Wetlands | place: USA... | reverse complement strand
TCACCAGGCAGACGGCCGCCGCAACGAAGACGACCCGATGCAGACCGCGGTGCGGGTTCTCGGGCTGCACGTCGTGGTTCACCATGGAGCGCAGCGAAGCACGCGCTCTGCGTGCAAGCTTGCACCGGACATGGCTTAGAACGATCCGGTTCGGCTGATGATGTAGTACCAGAAGAGGATGAAGCCCACTTGCAGGGCGAAGGTGCCTCCGAGTCGGAAGAGTTCCTCGACCATGACGTCTCCTCGGCGATGGAAGTCGGCGAAGACCTAGTTCTTGAAGAACACGACGACCAGCTGCACGACCGCAGTGCCGGCCAGATAGGCGAAGATCGCCGCCTCGAACACGTAGAGGGCCCTGAGCTTCCTTCTCGTCTTCTGGTCCATGCTTCCCGCTTCCCTCCCTAGCCGATCGGCTACTGTCCACTCGAGGCATCGTGAGCTACCCCGATCTCCGGCTGCCGCTCCCACGAGGGCTGGTCCGTCCCTGAGGGCCCGCGGCGCCGGTGTCAGCCGCCGAGTCCGTGCAGGCAGAACTCCCAGGCATCCTCGGCCGTGACGCGTATTCGCTGGACGAGGCGATTCATCAGCCAGCTATACATCACCGTCTGCTGGATGAGCACGGCGGTGCGCTGCGTCTCGGTCACCTGGACCGCGCCGGCCGCGACCGCGGCGTCGAGCAGCTCGACCAGGAGCCGCGAGATCGGTGCCATCACCGCGGCCAGGCGCTCGGGATCCCGGACCGCGAGCTGCAGAGAGAACTCCGAGAGCGGAAGACGGTTGTGTGCTCCGCGCTTCCGTCCCTTCCCGAGAGGCTCGCACCATTCGTGGAGACGGATCGTGAAAGCGCGAAGCCGCTCGATCGGCTCGGACTCGGACTCGACGGCCTCGCGAATGTCCGCGATCGACTCGCGGATGGTTTCCTCGAGCAGCGCGAACAGCAGCTCGTCCTTGCCATCGAAGTACTGGTAGAACCCTCGCAGCGACTGCTTCGAGCGATCGACGACCTCCTGGATCGTGAACTCGGTCGTGCCCCTCTCGTCGATCAGGTCGAACGCCGCATCCAGGAGTCGCTGGACGCGCTGCTCCGCCCGTGTGCGCGCAGCGCTCAGACTCTTCGAGACTGCTCGCTGACGCCAGCCAGGTGCGTTTCCGTCTTGCAAGTCGTCGACTTTCGCCATGGGAGGATCAGTCCTCTTTGTCCAGAGGTGGCTCGCGGAGGATAGCTCTCCTAGAATGAGAATCCGATTGTCAGAGCCTCCCAGCGCCGCTCGTCGGGACGAACCGGCGAGGGTCGAAGGAGACCAGCAGTGCGGATCGGCCTGATGATCGGCCCGGAGCGGGGGCGGTATCGCCACAAGGTGGCGCAGCTCGTCGCCGACGCCGAGGCGGCCGAGCGCGCGGGCTTCACCTCGATCTGGGTGCCCCAGATCCCCGGGGATTTCGACGCGCTCACCGCGATCACGCTCATGGGGCGCGCCACGGAGCGGATCGAGCTCGGGACCGCGGTCCTGCCGATCCAGACCCGTCATCCGATCGCCATGGCGCAGGAGGTGCTGTCGAACCAGGCGGTGTGCGAGGGTCGCTTCACGCTCGGGCTCGGCGCGTCGCACCACTGGGTCATCAGGGACATGCTCGGGCTCCCGTACGAGCGGCCGGCCCACGAGATGCGCAGCTACCTCGAAGTCCTGAACGCGGCCCTCAGCGGCCCGGGCTCGGTGGACGTCGAGAACGACGGGTACCGCGTGCACAGCCCGATGGACGTCACGGACCACGTCCCGACCCCGATCCTGCTCGCAGCCCTCGCCCCGGTGATGCTCCGCGTCGCCGGCGAGCACGCGTCGGGGACGATCCTGTGGATGGCCGACGAGCGCGCCGTCGCAGAACACGTCGTCCCGCGCATCACGAAGGCCGCGGCCAGGGCCGGCAGACCGGCTCCCCGGATCATCGCCGGGATCCCCGTCGCCCTTTGTCCCAAGGACGAGGTCGACACCGCACGGGAATGGGCGAACCGGGTGCTCGGGCATGCCGAATTCTGCCCGAACTACCAGCGACTGCTCGATCGCGGCGACGCCACCGACGTCGGCGACATCCTCGCAGCGGGGGATGAGTCGGCCGTCGTCGATCGCTTGCGTGCCTTCCGCGACGCGGGGGCAACCGACCTGGCGGTCCGCGTCCTCCCTCTCGGACCCGACCGCGACGCGCGCATCGAATCACGGAAGCGGACCTTGGCGTTCCTCGCTTCGCTCTGTCCCGAGCTCTGACCGCCCCGCCGGAGCCGGCCGGGTCACCGATCGTAGTCGACGACGACCTCGCGGCTCGTGGGGATCGCCTGGCAGGTCAGCACCCACCCCGCCTCGACCTCGTCGGCCGACAAGGCGTTGTTCACGCGCATCGTGGCCCTCCCTTCGTCGAGGTAGGCCATGCAGGTCGCGCAGTTTCCCGCCTCGCATGCGAACGGCGGGCTGAGACCGGCGCGGCGGGCAGCGTCGAGAATGGTGTCGCCCGGCTCGTACCCGATGGCGTGCTTGCGGCGATCGAGTCGGATGACGATCGACTCCGTGCTCGAGGTCTCGCTGGCCGCGGGCACGCCGTCGGGCAGCTCGAACCGCTCGATGAACAGCTGACTTCGGGCGATCCCTCGCCGAGCCAGGCCGGCCTCGACCGCGTCCATGTACGGGCCCGGGCCGCACACGTAGAAATCTGCGTGCGTCCGGTCCCCGACCAGCGCCGCGCATGCTGCGGCATCGAGGAACCCACGCTCCGAGTCGAGGTGATGATGCACCGAGAGTCGCCCGTCGGATGCTACGCGCAGGCGTTCGAGCGCGTCGGCGAAGATGACGCTGCCCGGGCCGCGATTCGCGTACACCAACGCGATCACGCGCGTCGTGGTGGCAAGCGCGGTCTTGACGATCGAGAGGACCGGCGTGATGCCGCTGCCTCCCGCGAAGGCGACGATCGGCGCCCCGGCCGCGCGCAATACGAACCGTCCCGCCGGGGGCATCACCTCGATCGTGTCGCCTGGAGCCAGCGTGTCGTTCATCCAGTTCGACATCCTCCCGCCGGGCACGCGCTTCACCGTGACGGTGAAGGGGTCGCCCGTGTCCGGCGAGCTCGACATCGAGTAGCAGCGGATGATGGGCTCGCCGCCGATCGTCGCGCGGAACGTGCAGAACTGCCCGGCGGCATAGGCGAACGTCTCCTCGAGCGCCGGAGGGATTTCGAGGACGATCGACCGCGTGTCGGCGGTTTCGTCGACGAGGCCGCCCACCGCCAGACGATGGTACTCGTGGTCGCGCAGCATCGGATTCGCCCGATCGTGGGGCACGGCGGATGGTAGGACCGTATCCACTGCTTGCAAGCCTGCTCTCAAAAACTGCTAGTATGATTCTCGCCGATGGATACCCGCGATACGCCGGAACAGGCCGAGCTGCGGCGCACCGCCCGCCGGCTGGCTCGAGAGCTCGGACCGCGGACCGTCGCCGACCTCGAGGACGGCAAGCGAATCGAGCGCCTCGCCGAGGCGGTGCGCGAGGCCGGCTGGCTCGAGCTGCGTCACGACGGGGGAGACGGCAACCCCCTCGCGAGCGGAGTCGAGGCCGCCATCATCGCCGACGCACTGGGCGAGGCCGTCGCGGACGCCCCGTTCGCGGGCCCGGTCCTCGCAGCGGACCTCGCCCGCCGTGCCGGCGCCAGCCCCATCGACGGCGCGGTGGCTGCCTTCTCGCCCGATCTGATCGATCCCGCGGTGGTGTCGGGTCCGGCGACGAAGACACCGATCCACGCCGTCGACTGTGCCGCCGCGGGCCCCGCCGCCGCGTACGTCCTGGCTCCCGAAGGCGACGGCTACCGGCTCGCGACCGTGGAGGTCGACAGCGCGAGCCACGGCACCGACCTCACGCGAACGGTCCGCGCGATCCCGGCCGCCGCGCCCGTGCTCCCGGTTCCCGACCAGTCCCGGCTGCTCACGCGCGCCGACCTCGACTCCTGGGCGACCCTGGGCCTGGCGCTCACGAGCGCCGATCTGGTCGGGCTCATGCGGGGCGTGCTCGACCTCGCGGTCGCCTACGCGCAGGAGCGTCGCCAGTACGGAGCTTCCATCGGATCGTTTCAAGCGGTGCAGCACCTCCTCGCCGAGGCCCGTTGCCTGATGGAGGGGGCGCTCAGCGCCACGCTGTACCCCTCGTGGGCCGTCGACAACCTCGAGCCCGACGAGGCGCGCACCGCCGGGCGTGTGGCCAAGGCGTACTGCACACGCGCCGCACGCACCGTCTGCGAGACCGCAGTGCAGGTGCACGGCGGGATGGGAAACACATGGGAATGCATCGTCCACGTCTACCTCCGCCGTGCGTTGCTCTCCTCCCAGTGGTTTGGTGACGATGGCGAGCAGCTGCGGCAGCTGCAGCGAACTCGACTCGGGGTGGCCCATGGACTTTCGTGACTCTCCGGCGGAGGCGGAGTTCCGGTCGCGCTTGCGCGCGTGGATCGCCGAGAACAACCCCCGACTGCCGGTCTCGTCGACCGACGACGAGTACTGGGCCCGGCAGGCGGAATGGCACATCGCGCTCTTCGACGCCGGCTTCTTCGGGCTCTCCTGGCCCACCCGCTTCGGCGGGCACGACCTGCCCCCGGTCTTCGACGTCATCCTCGACGAGGAGCTCGCCGCCGCGGGTGCGCCGCCGCGTCCGAGCCTCGGGTACCTCGTCCAGGGGATCACGACGCACGCCAGCAACGCCGTCCAGGAGCGCTTGCTGCCCGGCCTGATCAGCGGTCGCGAGCGTTGGTGCCAGGGCTTCAGCGAGCCCGACGCCGGATCCGACCTCGCGTCGCTACGCACTACCGCGACGCGCGACGGCGACGAGTACGTGATCAACGGTCACAAGATCTGGACCAGCTACTCCGACGTCGCCGACTGGTGCTTCCTGCTCGCGCGCACCGATCCTACCGTACCGAAGCACAAGGGCCTCTCCGCCTTCGCAGTGCCGATGCATCAGGCCGGGGTCGAGCAACGCCCGCTTCGGATGATCAACGGCATCACCAAGGAGTTCGGTCAGGTGCTGTTCGACGGCGCACGTGTCGCCGCCGAGAACATGATCGGCGAGCCGGGTGAAGGCTGGCGCATCGCGATGACGATCGTCAGCCACGAGCGGGAACCCGGCGAGGTCGGCTACGTCGCGCGGTACGCGAAGACAGTCAAGGACCTCGAGGAGGCGGTACGCGCCGATCCGGGTGCGTTCCGGAGCGACCAGCGGGGGGCAGTCGCCTGGGCGTACGTGCAGGCCGAGATGCTGCGGCTGCACGTCTGCCGCAGGCTTTCCGAGCGTCTCGGCGGTCTCGACCACGGGCCCGGTGGCTCGATCGACAAGCTCCTGATGACCTGGGTCGAGCAGACGGTGGGAACCGCAGCGCTCTCCGTGGCCGGATCGGGTGCGGTAATCGACGCCGACGACGTCGCATTGAAGATCTACCTGTACAGCCGCGCGCAGAGCGTGATGGGCGGAACCTCGCAAATCCAGAAGAACATCATCGCTACGCGGATCCTCGGCCTGCCGGCGGCCTGAGCGCACCGCGTCCCCGGAAAGGAGACCGATGGACTATCCCCTTCCCGACGCGATCCGCGTCGAGGCCGACGGCCCCGTGCGCATCGTACGGCTCGCCCGTCGAGCCCAGCTCAACGCCGTGAACGAGGAGCTGCACCTGGGGCTGACGCGTCTCTTCCCACTGCTCAGCGCCGACTCCGATGCGCGCGTCGCAGTCATCACCGGTGAAGGGCGCGCGTTCTCGGCGGGCGGCGACTTCGACCTCCTCGAGCGGATGGCGAACGACCGCGTACTGCGGCGCGACGTGATCGCGGAGGGTCGAGAGCTCGTGCTCAACATGATCCGCTGCCGGGTCCCCGTGGTGGCCGCGGTCAACGGACCGGCCGTGGGCCTCGGCTGCAGCGTGATCGCGCTCTCGGACGTGGTCTACATGGCAGAGTCGGCCTACCTGTCGGACCCGCACGTGACGGTGGGCCTCGTGGCGGCCGATGGCGGGCCGCTCACGTGGCCCCTGCACACGAGCCTCCTTCTGGCCAAGGAGTACGCGTTCACGGGTGATCGGATCAGCGCGGCTCGAGCGGCGGAGATCGGCCTGGCGAATCACGTCTGCCGGGATGGCGAGGTGCTGTCCGCGGCGCTCGCTGCCGCCCACAAGATCGCTGCGCTGCCCCGCCAGGCCGTGGAGGCGACCAAGCGGGTTCTGAACCTGCACGTCGAGCGGGCGGTGCTGGCCACCATCGACTTCGCGATGGCGGCGGAGACCGAATCGTTCGACACGACCGATCTCCGTGAGAACGTGGCCCACTTCCTCCGACGGTCGTCCGCGGCCGAATGAATGCCCTTCATGTGCCGCTTCCAGCCGGCATGCTTGTCGTTTCGAGGTGTCGTCCTTTCGAGAAGCTCCAGAGTAGCGATTTCGGAAGTGTGACGGCGCTTGACGTTTCCGCCGCGATAGGAGAACTCCGTGGCCAAGCGAACGAGATTTGCGGAGTACAAGGATCGGTACGCCAACTACCGGTTCGAGCTGAGCGAGGAGGGCATCCTGCTCATGCAATGCCACACCAACGGTGGCAGCCTGGTGTGGGACTGGAAGGCGCACGACGAGATGTCGGACGCGTTCGCCGACGTCGCCGGCGATCGGGAGATCAAGGTCCTGGTTCACACCGGGACCGGCGGGAACTACAACGCCGACTGGGGACCGCCCCCGACTGCGAAGCCCGTGTACCTCGCGATGGACGACCAGAAGGGCCTCGCCCAACTCGACGAGAAGGCCTGGTACGGCCGCATGCTCGTCGAGAACGTGCTCGCCGTCGACGTGCCGATGATCAGCGCCGTCAACGGCCCCTGCAACATCCACTCCGAGGTTCCCCTGCTGGGTGACATCGTGCTGGCGTCCGAGGACGCCTACTTCCAGGATCTCGCGCACTTCCCGCGCGGCATGGTGCCGGGCGACGGCCAACACGTGATCTGGCCCTGGCTCGTCGGACGCAACCGGGCGCGGTACATGCTCTTGACCGGGAAGAAGCTGAGCGCGCAGGAGGCGCTCGAATGGGGCGCGGTCAACGAAGTGCTTCCCAAGGACCAGCTCCTCGACCGGGCGTGGGAGCTGGCGCGTGAGCTGGCCAAGCGCCCTCCCCTCACACTCCGTTACACCCGCATGCTGTTCACCCAGGACCTGAAGCGCGCATTCCTCGACGAACTGGGCCATGGCATCGCCCGCGAGACGTATGCGCAGCGCCAGTTCTTCCCGATCGGTGGTGGAATGACGCCCCTGGATCGGCCCTGGAACAAGCGCCCCTGGTCGGACTGACCTCGGCCCACATGAGGCTACTGCCCGAGCTCACGCCTGCGAACGAGTGGTTCTGGACCTCGGGTGCCGACGGCCAGCTGCGCATCCAGCGCTGCACGGAGTGCGCCACCCTCGTGCATCCGCCTGCGCCGCTCTGCCCGAGCTGCCGCAGCCGCAAGTGGGAGCCGACGCGCGTCTCCGGGCGGGGTGTCGTCGCAGGCTACACGATCAACGCGCATCCGTGGCTGCCCGGCTTCGATCCGCCGTACGTCGTCGCCGTCGTCGCGCTCGAGGAGGATCCCGACGTCCGGCTCACCACCAACGTCGTCGGGTGTGACCCCGACGCCGTTCACATCGGTCAGGAGGTCGCCGTTCGATTCGAGCAGCACGAGAACGTGTGGCTCCCGCTCTTCGAGCCGACGGGCGCCACCAGGCCCAATCCGGTCGCCGAGCCGGCGATCCCGCCGCCGCGCCCGCCGCTCCGCGACGATCGCTTCGAGCACCGGGCCGTGCTGTCCGGGATCGGACGCTCGAGGATCGGTCGTCGTCTGATGGTCGACCCGCTCTCGCTGACGGTCGATGCGTGCCTCCAGGCCGTCGCCGACGCGGGTCTGGCGCTCGACGACATCGACGGCTTGTCGACGTACCCGGGTGCAGCCGGCATGGGGATGAGCGAGGGCGGAGTCACCGCCGTCGAGGAAGCCCTCCGCCTTCGCCCCACCTGGATCAACGGAGGCGGGGACCTCCCCGGCCCCGGAGGAGCGGTGATCGCGGCCATCCTCGCCGTTGCGGGTGGCTTGTGCCGCCACGTCCTCTGCTTCCGAACGGTCTGGGAGTCGACCTTCGCCACGCTGCGGCTCGGCGGGCGTCTCGGCGCACGGGCTTCGGATTGGATGCAGTGGCGAATACCGTTCGGCGCCATGTCGGCGGCGAACTGGATCGGGATGAACGCCAACCAGTACATGCACCGCTATGGCGCGACCCGCGAGCTGCTCGGCCACATCGCGCTCAACGGGCGGGCGAACGCAGCCCGGAACCCGGCGGCGATCTACCGCGACCCCATGACCATGGACGACTACATGTCGGCTCGACCGATCACGAGCCCGTTCGGCCTCTACGACTGCGACGTCCCGTGCGACGGATCGATCGCCGTCGTCGTGTCCGACGCGTCGGTCGCCGGTGACCTTCCGAGGCCGGCGGTCCGGATCGAAGCCGTCGGCACGCAGATCCTCGAGCGGGTCTCCTGGGACCAGGGCACGATCACCCACGAGCCGCAGGTGCTGGGGCAGGCGGCCCACCTCTGGAGCCGCACCAGCCTGCGACCGGACGATGTCGACGTCGCCCTCGTCTACGACGGGTTCACGTTCAATGCCGTCTCCTGGCTCGAGGCGCTCGGGTTCTGCGGATTGGGCGAGGCGAAGGACTGGATCGACGGCGGTCGGCGGATCGCCCTGGAAGGAGACGTTCCGGTCAATCCCCACGGTGGCCAGCTCTCGGAGGGTCGCACGCACGGCTTCGGCTTCCTCTACGAAGCCGTCGCCCAGCTGCGCCACGATGCGGGCGAACGTCAGGTCGCTGGCGCGACCACGGCAGTCGTCACCACCGGCGGGGGTACGCCGTCCGGAGTCCTCCTGCTCCGGCGGCACGGCACGTGACGGGGTTCAGCTTCTGCCCATGAGCACCCTGGCGATCAGCGCGGCGTTGGGGAAGGAGCCCGTGATCCCGGAGCTCATGTAGCCGGCGTCGGTGATGAGCGTGACGCCGTTGATGCCGACGGCGGCGTCGCTGCACAGGAAGAGCAGCGGGTAGGCCTGCTCCATCGGGGTCGAAGCCTGGATCCCCGTCTCCCCTCGAAAGTCTGCCCCGAATCCGAGCCACATCTCCTTGTTCGCCTGCGCCAGCGGAGTGTCCGTCGGCCCCGGACAGATCGCGTTGATGCGGATGCCCCGCTTCAGCAGCGGGAACGCCTGGCTGGCCACGTAGGCGCAGATCGCCTGCTTCATCGCCATGTAGTTGGCCTTGCCGTGCTTCTCGACCCAGGCCACGGCGCTGTCGAAGTCGGTCGTGTCGAGCAGCTCCTTCAGCTCGGCCAGCTTCGCCTCCCAACCCAGGCCGGCCGCCGACGAGATGAAGCCGATCGCGGCCCCGCGCCCGAGCATGCCTGCGCCGAGCGCGCGATCGATCAGGTGGCGGTGGCCGATGAAGTTGATCCGCTCGATGCCCGGCGTTCCGTCGGCGACGCCGGCGCAGGCGAGGAGGACGTGCACCGGTCCGCCGCACTCGTCGACGGCGGCATCGATCGACGCCTTCTCCGCGAGGTCGACGCGGATGGTCTTGACGCCGGCGAGCTTCACGTCGGCACGATCCATCACGACGACCTCGGCGCCGGCATCCAGCGCCAGCTCGGCGGCCGCGGCGCCCATGCCGGTGGCGCCGCCGACGACGAGCACGCGCTTGCCGTCGAATCGGAAGGCATCGAGGAGCGACATGGGGAGATCTCCTGGGTTTCGTGCGGGGTGGTCAGGCGACGACGCCGCGAGCCTTGAGGTCGAGGATCGCGTCCCAGTCGAGGCCGAGGTCGGCGAGGATCTCGTCGCCGTGCTCGTTGAACTCCGGCGCACGAGCCGGCAGGGCCGGCTGCTCGTCGTACTGGACCGGCGCGGCGACGAGCTTGAACGGGGTTCCGTCGGCGGTCCTGCACTCCTGGAGGTAGCCGTTGGCGATCGTCTGCGGATCCCTTGCGGCCTCCAGCGTGTCCTGCACGACACACCACTGACCCTCGAAGGACGCGAGGCGCTCGCGCCACTCGTCGAGCGTCGCCGAGGCGAAGACCTCTTCGAGGATCCCGGTGGCCGCGCGAGCGTTCTTCAGCAGCGAGGCCTGGTCGGC
>Ga0335070_10011780_pt1 | contig 10216 bp, 9 predicted proteins | sample Lox_Sample_13_FD_206722 | JGI IMG/M metagenome (GOLD analysis project Ga0335070, IMG submission 206722) | Soil microbial communities from Loxahatchee National Wildlife Refuge, Florida, United States - Lox_Sample_1.3 | ecosystem: Environmental > Terrestrial > Soil > Wetlands | place: USA: Florida... | reverse complement strand
AACCACAGCGTCGGCGGCACGCTCGCCGTCATCGAGGCGCTCGAGGCGCTGCGCACCGGCGAGGCGGACCGCGCGGTCGCGGTCGGCCACGAAACCCCGATCGAGCCGCAGATGGTCCTCTACTATCAGCGCCTAGGCTTGATCGCGTCGGACATGCTCTACCCGTTCGACGTTCGCCACGACGGAAGCCTGTTCGGCGAGGGCGCCGGCGCGCTGGTGCTGGAGACCGAATCCTCCGCGAAAGCGCGCAACGCGACCGTCATCGGCGAAGTGCTGGGCGGCGGTTATGCGTGCGAGGCGGTCGGTCTCGCGGCGATTCGCGACGATGGCGACGGGCTCGTGCGCGCGATCGGCCAGGCGCTCGAAGACGCGGGGATCGACACCGCCGATGTCGGAATGGTCGTGGCCCATGCCAATGGAACCCCGCAGTCCGATCGCTCGGAGGCGCAGGCGTTGCGCACTGTCTTCGGTGCGGCGATGCCGCCTGTGACGGGTTTCAAGTGGGCGATCGGGCACACGATCGCCGCTGCGGGAATCATCGAAGCGGTGATCGCCTTCGCTGCGCTCGCGCGCAACGAAGTGCCCGGCATCGCGAATCTCGCCGCCATCGATCCGGCGTGCGCCGGCGTCTCGGCGGCCGCGGCGGCGCGAACGCCGACGAGCGACATCGCAGTGGTCCTCTGCCGCGGCTTCGCGGGAACCGCCGCCGCGCTCGTGATTCGCGGACGCTAGAGCGGCCTCCTGTCGCACGAATCGAGGCCCGTCAAACGCGATGGCCGAAGCCTCCGCGCCCGGTGCCCGCTGCGGCATAGACTCGGTCGAGATCGCGCGCGTCGAGCGCCTGCTCGCCGCGACCCCCGCTGCGGATCTCGCCAAGCTGTACTCGGCAACCGAGCTTTCGGAGGCCGGCGAGGGCCCCGGGCGCGCGGCGAGCCTGGCCGCCCGCTTTGCCGCGAAGGAGGCGTGCCTCAAGCTGTTTCCGCGCGAAGCCGCCTCGGGCGAGATCGTCGCGGCGGATTTCTCGGTCGCGACCGACAACTACGGCGCGCCGCGTGTCGTGTGCTCGCCGCTCGCGGCGGACGTGCTCGGCCGGCACCGCATCGCGTCGATCGCGCTCTCGCTCACCCACGATCGCCTGAGCGCCTCGGCGGTCGCGCTCGCGCAGCCCGCGCCGATCGTCGTGCCGCTTTTCGGACGACTCCTCTACCACCTGCTGCCGCTCCGCCGCGCGATCGTGCTCGCGAACTTGCGGCGGGTCTACGCCGACACGCTCCCCGAGGCCGAGATCGTCACACTCGCCCAGGCGCATTACGCTCACCTCTGCCAGCTCGCCGGCGAGTTTCTCAAATTCCGCTGGCTCTCCGCCGAAAAGAAGTCGGCGCTCGTTCGCGTCGAGAACATCGACGCGTTCATTTCTGCGTTCCGGCGAGGCAGGGGCGTGCTCGTCCTCACCGGGCATTTCGGCAACTGGGAAGTCGCGACGATCGCCGGGATCGCCAACTACCCTGAAGTGCGCGGACGCTTCCACTTCGTCCGCCGTGCGATCAAGCCGCGCTGGCTCGACGTGCTCGTGACGAGGCGCTTCGAGAAAGGCGGTTTCGGCGTGATCGGAAAGCGCGGCTCGCTCGACCGCATCCTCGAGCTGCTGGCAAAGGGCGACGTGATCGTGTTTCCGTTCGATCAGCACGCCGGCCCCCCCGACGGCATCGAGGTCGATTTCTTCGGGCATCCCGCGTGGACTTTCAAGAGCCTCGCGATCATCGCGCTGGCCACGGGAGCACCGGTGATGCCGGCTACGAGCTGGCGCGAGCCCGACGGCCGGCACGTGCTGCGCTTCAGCGAGCCGCTCGTGCCGGTGGATTCGGAGAATTCGAACGAGGCGATCCGCCTCAACACGCGCGCCTACAACGCCGCGCTGGAGAGGCTGATCCTCGCGCGCCCCGAACAGTGGTACTGGGTGCACCGGCGGTGGAAGAGCGTCGCGCGGAAGAGGCGGAAGGCGCCCGCTCCGCGCTGACGTCTTGCAATCGAGGTTTCCGTTGACCTCGAAGCCATGGCAACTCCTTCACCGCTGCCGCATAGCTGCGGCGGGCTTTGCATATATACACCCCGGCCCGGGTAGAATGACCCGGGGGGTCCATTCAAAAACAGGGGAGAGTTGATGATGCGTAGGGTCTCTGTCGCACTTTTCGCCGCGCTGCTTGCGGCGGCGCCCGCCTTCGCGGCCGACAAGGACGACGTGATGGCGTCCGTGAAGCAGTTCGTCGACGGCTTCAACAAGGGCGATGTGAAGAGCGCCTTGGCGGCGTGCGCTGAGCAGACGTCGATCGTCGACGAGTTTCCGCCGCACGAGTGGCACGGTCCGGGGGCGTGTGCGGCCTGGGCGAACGACTTCGACGCGGACGCGAAGAAGAACGGCATTACCGATGGGAAGGTGACGCTCGGCAAGCCGCGGCACGTCGACGTCGCCGGAGATCGCGCGTACGTCGTCGTCCCCGCGAGCTACGCGTACAAACTCAAGGGAAAGCCGACGAAGGAGACCGGCTCTATGTTGACCATCGCGCTGCAGAAGGGCGCGAGCGGCTGGCGGATGACCGGATGGGCGTGGACGAAGGGATAGGCGGGAGTTCTGCTGATCAAGGAGGAAAACGTTGAAGCTCTACGACTTCGAACTGTCCGGCAACGCGTACAAAGTGCGATTGCTGTTGTCGCTGCTCGGACTCAACTGCGAGCGGGTTCCTGTCGACCTGAGGCAGGGTGAGCAGCGGCAACCGGCGTTCCTCAAGCTCAACCCCCGGGGCCAGGTCCCGACGCTCGACGACGGTGGCACCGTCTTTTGGGACTCGCTCGCGATCCTCGTTTATCTCGCGCGCAAGTACGGCGGGGAAACGTGGCTGCCGCTCGATGCGCGGGGGATGGCCGAGGTGATGCAATGGCTCGCCGTCATGGAGAACGAGATGCTCTATGGTCTCGCCCGGGCGCGCGTCATCTGCAAATTCAAGCGGCCCGGAAACCTCGAAGAGGCGCAAGAGCTCGGACGCAAGGGGCTCGGCGTGCTCGAAGAGCGTCTGGCTGCTCACCCATGGCTCGCGCTTGATCGGCTGACCATCGCCGACATCGCATGCTTCCCGTATGTGGCGCTGGCGCCCGAAGGGGAGATACCGCTCGACGGCTATCCTGCCGTGCGTGCTTGGATCGCTCGCATCAAGGCGCTCCAGGGATTCGTCGGCATGCCCGGGATCTGATTCGCCGGCACCCGGTCGTTCCCGACGGTCAGGTTACCGGCGCGGGATTGAAGAGCACGAGCGAATTCTGCAACTTCCACGTCTCGGCGCACGTCTTCTTGCCGCTTGCGACTTCGAGCATCAGACGGAAGAGCTCCCAGCCCACATCCTGAATCGTCTTTTCGCCGGTCGCGATCGTCCCTGCGTTGACGTCCATGAGGTCGTGCCAGCGCCGGGCGAGGTCGCTGCGCGTCGCGACCTTGATGACGGGAACCTGAGCGAGGCCGTAAGGGGTTCCGCGACCGGTGGTGAAGACGTGAAGGTTCATGCCCGCCGCAAGCTGTAGCGTGCCGCAAATGAAGTCGCTCGCCGGCGTTGCGGCGTAGATCAGACCCTTCTGGGCCGCTTTCTCGCCGGGCGCCAGGACTCCGGCGATGGCTGAGGTGCCCGACTTGATGATGGAGCCCATCGCTTTCTCGACGATGTTCGACAGGCCGCCTTTCTTGTTCCCGGGCGTCGTGTTGGCGCTGCGATCGACGCGGCCCTTTTCGAGATAGCGGTCGTACCAGGCCATTTCCCGAATCATCGCCGCCGCGACCTCCGGCGTCGCCGCGCGCGAAGTCAGCTGATCGATGCCGTCGCGCACTTCCGTCACCTCCGAAAACATCACCGTCGCGCCAGCGCGCACCAGCAAGTCCGTGCAGAAGCCGACTGCCGGATTTGCCGTCACGCCGGAAAAAGCGTCGCTTCCGCCGCATTGCACGCCCACGACGAGCTCGCTCGCCGGGACAGTGACCCGCCGCCGCACATTCAGGCGCTCGAGATGCTCCTCGGCCTGCGTCATGATCGACTCGATCATCGAGATGAAGCCGACATGCTTGTCGTCCTGGAGGCAGACAACGTCGAGCACTGCCTCGGCACTGCCGCCGATGTCCGCGACGTTGCTCTCGTCGACGATGGGTATCGTTCCCGGGGGAAGCAGGCGCTCGGGCTGCAGCTTCTCGCAGCCGAGGCTGATCACCATGACCTCGCCGCCGAAATTGGGATTCAGGCTTATGTTGCGCAGAGTGCGAATGGGCACGACGGCGTCGGGCGCATCGATGGCCACCCCACAGCCGTAGGTGTGCTCCAGGGCCACGACATCGTCGACGTTGGGGAACTTCGGGAGCAGCTCCGTCTTGATGCGCTGTACCGCGAACTCCGTGACACCCGCCACGCACTGAACCGTCTGCGTGATCGCCAGGATGTTTCGCGTGCCGACCGAACCGTCCGGGTTGCGGTACCCCTCGAACGTGTAGCCCTCGAGCGGCGGCTGCGGTTCCGGCTTGACGGTGGCGATCGGAAGATCGTCGAGCGAGCGTGCCGACGGCATGCTGAGCAGTCGCTCGTGCACCCAACTGCCGGCAGGAATGCTCTTCAACGCATAGCCTATCGCGACGTTGTAGCGCATGACCGCGGCGCCTTCGGGCAGGTCGACCAGCGCAACCTTGTGCCCCTGCGGTACGCGTTCGCGCAGCGTCAATCCGGACGGCAAGGGGGTCCCTGCGGGGAGGCCGCCATCGTTGGCGACGATGGCGACGTTGTCACGCTGGTGCATGAGAATGAGCAATGGCTTCGGCGATGATTCTTCTGACATGGGCAGTACCTTCGCGAGCGGCAACACGAGTCGCGGACGTCGCGGTTCTCGGCGCGCGTCCCTCACGGTCAGGAGTGGACCGTCAGGGCGATCGTGACATTCGCGACGGGAGTCCGTCTAGAAAGAAGTTGCGCTTGCCGATTCGCTCCAGGCTTCAGCGAGATACATAACTCAGCGCGGCCGCGTCGCGCAGCGCGGCCAGCATCGCCTCGGCGCTGGGAGAAATCCGGTGGTTCCGCCGCGTCACGATGCCGAACGGCTCCATCTCCAGCCCCAGCGCGATGGGCAGCACCGTCAGCAGACCCGCCCTGCAGTAGGGGTCGACGGTCTCCGCCTGCAGCGCGGATACGATATCGGCGCGCTGCAAGAGGCTCGTGATCACCGGCAGAGACGCGGTTTCGACGACGTTTCGCGGCGGGCCGAAGCCGCGATGCGCGAAAAGCGAGTCGAGCTTCTCTCTCAACAGGCTGCCGCGAGGCGGGAGAATCCAAGGCTGTTCCACGAGATCGCCGAGGTGGAGCCGTCGTCTCGAGGCAAGGGGATGCGCCGCGCGGGCGATGAGGCGATGCGTCTCCCGAGCCAACGGCTCGAAATTCAACTCGCCGGCCTCCTGAAGGCCGGGGATGCGGGCGACGACGACGTCGAGCTCCGCCTTGAGAAGGCGCCGTACCAGCACATCGCTGTTGTCGATCTCGATTCTCAGGAGCACGCGCGGGTGGCGCTCCTTAAGCGAGACCGCGGCGGCCGGGACCAGGTTCGTCCCCGGATTGACCACTGCGCCGATCGCGACCTCGCCGGCCAACCCCGAGCGAAGTTCGGCGATCTCCTCCTGGGCGCGATCCATTTCCGCCAGCGCAGATCGGGCGCGCCTCACCATCACCTCGCCATAGGAAGTCGGCTCGACGCCTCGTGGCAGCCTGCGGAACAACTGCACGCCCAGCGAATCCTCGAGTTCGCTCAGCAGTTTCGATGCCCCCGGCTGGGTCATATGACAAGCCCTGGCGGCCCTGAGCACGGAACGCTGCTCGTCGAGATGCACGAGCAGCACGATATGGCGCGTCTTGAGCCGCCCTCGCCGCATGGGGTTGGCCTGCGCCTTCACGCTGCCTCCTTGGTATACCCATTTGTGATAGTTATCTCGATTTTATTCATTTTTCAAGAATAGGTAAACGACGCAGGATTCGCGTCAGAACAACAAGCGGCTCGAGGGTGTACCCGCCCGGTCGAAACCGCCAATCGCAACGCGGAGGATTCACGATGTTTCTGTTCGACCTGGTCAGCGCGGTCAACCACGCATTGCCGCAGCTCGTCGGGGCTTCCGCGGGCGTGTCCTCAGGCGAGCCCTCGTTCGGTCCGCACGTCGGCTGCGCACTTCTCCGGCGCGCGGACCGGTTCGCCTCGCTGCGGGTGGCTAGCGGCGGCCATGACCCATGGGATTGCCTCCGAGCCGGGGCCGTCGGAATGCTTGGCGCGGGCTCAGTTGCGGCGTCGGCGGTGCGCATGCTCCGACTCCGGCACGATTGCGCCACAGTCGACCTTCTCTCCGAAGCACCCCGCGCATTCGACGCCGACACTGCAGCCGAACCTCGCCGGCGAATTCCCGAAACCCGCGCGATCGTGGTCGTCCTTCCTTGGCCGGAGGACTTGTCGACAAAGGTCGAGCGGGCCAGGTTCCGCAGCGTGGAACCCGAGGTCGTCCTCGTACTGTGGCGGCGCTCGCCCGCAATCGAGCGCGCGCTCGTCCACCTCGGAGAGCACTACGACGAACGGGTCAGGCTGCACGAGCTCGCGGCCGTGGCCGGCATCGACAAATTCCAGCTGGTGCGCCGCTTCGCTGCAATGCTCGGCGTGACGCCGCATCGCTACCAGCTCCTGTTGCGCCTGTCGCGGGCCAAGGCGATGCTGAGAGATGGCCTGTGCGTGACGCAAATCGCCCATGGGGTCGGATTCGCAGACCACAGCCACCTGGACCGCAGCTTCCGGGTGCTGATGGGCATGACGCCGACGGAGTACCGACGCAGCGTCGCCGGCACGAGTGCGGCAATTTCTTTCTAGCGCTCGCAGAGATCGTCGACTAGAGTCGCCGGGCGAAGTGAACCTGTGGACGGAGGCCTAATGTCCGCCGCTTTGTACGAGGGATGACCAGCATGGCCAAAGTTGCACTGTCGGGCGCTGCGGGAAACATGGGCAGCATCCTGCGCGTGGAGCTTCCGAAGCGAGGCGTCGACCTGCGCTCGGCCGGAGGCCGCAACCCGCTCGAGCCGTTGCGCCCCGGTGAAGACGTCATGCACGGCGACCTGCGCGACCCCGGCGTCGTCGACCAGCTGCTGAGCGGCGTCGGCGTGCTGATCCATCTCGCCGGGACGAGCGTCGAGCGCCCCTTGCCCGAGATCATCGAGAACAACCTCGTCGCCCTCCATCAGGTCTACGAGGGGGCGCGGCGCAACGGCGTGCAGAGAATCGTCTTCGCGAGCTCGAACCACGCGTTCGGCATGTATTCGGTGAAAGACAAGCTCACGCTCGACGCGCCGTTTCGGCCCGACGGCTTCTACGGATTGTCGAAGGTCTGGGGCGAGGCGATGGCACGCATGTACTGGGACAAGCACGGCATCGAGGGAATCTCGGTGCGGATCGGTACGGCGATGGGCAGGCCGCCGGAGAATTTCCGGCAATTGAGCACGTGGTTCGGCACCGAGGACCTGGTCGACCTCATCATGCGATGCATCGAGGTGCCCGACGTCGGCTACACGGTGGTGTGGGGAGTGTCCGATAATGCGCGCTGCTATTGGGACAACAGCGGCGAGCGCCTCGGCTACCGGCCCCGCCAGAACGCGGAACACTATGCGGGGGACATTCTGAAACAGCCGAATCCGCTGGACTCGGTCGCCCGGCAGTTTCAGGGCGGCCAGTTCGTAACGATCGATTTCACGCCGATGGAGCGCCGGCGAAAGAGCTGAAGGCGCATCGCCGCAACCGAATCACGATAGCAACCGATCCGGCGAATGCCGGAACTTTTCACCCCGGGAGGAAGCATGAGATTCAAGCTGAAGTCGTTGTCCGTACTCTTCGTCGCCGGAGCGTTCGCGCTTTCGGCAACTGCCCCGAGCGCGCGCACGTTCCGCTCCGCGGACGTTCACGCCAAGGACTATCCGACCAACATGGCCGTCAAGTACATGGGCGACGAGCTGTCGAAGGCCACCGGCGGCAAGGACACGATCAAGGTGTTCGGCGACAGCTCGCTCGGCTCGGAAAAGGACACCGTTGAGCAGGTGAAGATCGGCGCGCTCGACATGGTGCGCGTCAACTCCTCTGCCTTCCACGGCATCGTACCCGAGTCGATGATCCCCGCGTTCCCGTTCCTCTTCCGCGACCTCGATCATTTCCGCAAGACGATGTACGGACCGCAGGGCGACAAGATCCTCGCCGCGTTCGACTCCGCGGGTTTCGTGGCGCTCGCCTTTTACGAAAGCGGCGCCCGTTCGATGTATGCGAAAAAGCCGATCAAATCGGTGGCGGACATGAAGGGCCTCAAGGTGCGCGTGCAGCCCTCCGACCTGTGGGTCGCCATCATCGGTGCGATGGGCGCGTCGCCGGCGCCGATGCCGTTCGCCGAGGTGTACACGGGACTCAAGACGGGCTTGATCGACGCCGCGGAAAACAACATCCCTTCGTACGACGAGACCAAGCATTACGAGGCGGCGCCCGTCTTTTCCGAGACCATGCATGCGATGCCCCCGGAAGTCCTCGTCTTCTCGAAGAAGGTCTGGGACACGCTCAGCAAGGAGCAGCAGGCCGCCATCCGCAAGGCCGCGAAGGATTCCGTGCCGTACTACGTGAAGCTGTGGGAGGCCAAGGAGAAGGATGCGAAGGCTGCGGTCTTGAAGGGCGGCGCCAAGATCATTCCGGCCTCCGAGATCGACCGCAAGGGCTTCGTCGAGGCGGAGAAGCCGGTCTGGGACAAGTTCGCCACCACGCCGCAGATGAAGGCGATCGTGCAGGAAATCGTGAACGTCAAATGACGTGACGTCGCATTCAACGGCCCCATCGTGGCGACGGGATCGCCATGGGGGCCGCAGGGAGACCGAGACATGGAACTTGGTGCCAGCCCCCCGGAACTCGAGGTCGCCGAGGCGACGCCGGTCAAGAACCCGCTGACGGGACCGCTCACGACGCTGAATTCGCTGCTGTTTCGCCTGTCGATGGTCGTCGCCTGCACCTGTCTCGCGGCGCTGTTGATCGTCGTCGTGTACGGCGTCGTCCTGCGCTATGTGTTCAACGACGCCCCGCCCTATGTCGAGCAGGTGGCGCTCCTGCTCATCGTATCCGTAGCGATGTTCGGCGCTTCGGCGGGCGTGCGCGACGCAGGGCACATCGGGATGGACTCGCTCGTGGTGGCGTTGCCCGAGCGGGCCCAGTTCTGGTGCGAGGTCGTCGTCTACCTCCTCACCATCGTCTTCGCGCTTGCGCTGTTCGCAGGAGGTGCCGAGATGGCGACTTCCACAAAGGGGAGCACGATCCCGACGCTGGGGATCTCCGAAGCCGTCCGTTACGTGCCGATTCTGTTCGCGGGCGTATTCATCACGCTGTTCTCGATCGAGCATCTGGTCGCACTGTTTCGCGGGAAGGAGGTCGTCCCAGCATGGAGCTGATCGTTCTCAGCCTTAGCTTCGTCGTCTTCCTGGTGCTCGGCGTTCCGGTCGCGTTCGCGATCGGGCTGAGTTGCCTGTTGACGTTCGCCGTCGAGGGCTTGCCGTTCGAGACCGCGATCCAGATGATGACGTCCGGCATGAACGTCTTTTCGTTCCTCGCCATCCCGTTCTTCATCTTCTCCGGCGAACTGATGCTGCACGGCGGCATCGCTGACAAGATCGTCGCGTTCGCGCGCAGCCTGGTCGGGCATTGGAAGGGCGGCCTCGGCCTCGCGAACGTGATGGCATCGACGCTCTTCGGCGGGGTCTCCGGCTCGCCGGTCGCCGACACGTCGGCGATGGGCGGGGTGATGATTCCCATCATGAAGAAGGAGGGATACAGCGCCGCTTACGCCGTCAACGTCACGACTCACGCGTCTCTCTCCGGGGCGTTGATGCCGACTTCGCACAACATGATCATCTACGCCTTCGCGGCGCAGGCGGCGGCGGGAACGATCGGCGGCCACGTGATCAAGGGCGTGTCGATCGGCGACCTGATGTTCGCCGGTCTCGTCCCGGTGTTCTGGATCATGGTCTGCATGCTGGTCGCCGCCTACTGGCAGGCGGTGAAATTCGGCTACCCCAAGAGCGTCGACGGCCGATCGCTCGTGGAGAAGTTCCCGGGTTGGAACGCCGTTCTGCGCTACTTCGTCGCCTCGGTCCCCGGA
>Ga0335070_10011778_pt1 | contig 10216 bp, 5 predicted proteins | sample Lox_Sample_13_FD_206722 | JGI IMG/M metagenome (GOLD analysis project Ga0335070, IMG submission 206722) | Soil microbial communities from Loxahatchee National Wildlife Refuge, Florida, United States - Lox_Sample_1.3 | ecosystem: Environmental > Terrestrial > Soil > Wetlands | place: USA: Florida... | reverse complement strand
ACGCTGTGGAGCTGGATCCCGGTCGGCGACCTCCAGGTGAACGCCGCCCTCCAGGTGGACCAGCTCTCGGTCGTGATGCTGCTCGTGGTGACGGGCGTGTCCTCGCTGATCCACGTGTTCAGCATCGGCTACATGCGCGAGGACCCGGGCTACGCGCGCTACTTCGCCTACCTGAACCTGTTCGTCGCGTTCATGGTGGTCCTGGTGCTGGGCGCGAGCTTCCCGGTGATGTTCATCGGCTGGGAGGGCGTGGGGCTCTGCTCCTACCTGCTGATCGGGTTCTGGTTCGAGGAGAAGGAGAAGGCCGACGCCGGGTTCAAGGCGTTCCTGGTGAACCGCATCGGCGACTTCGGGTTCCTGGTGGCGATGTTCCTCATCTTCTCCCGCCTCGGCTCGCTCGACTTCCGCGAGGTGTTCGCCCGCGCCCCGCAGGCGCTGGCGCCCGGCGGCGGCACCGTGACCGCCATCGCGCTGTTCCTGTTCATGGGGTGCGTGGGCAAGAGCGCCCAGATCCCGCTCTACGTGTGGCTGCCCGACGCCATGGCGGGCCCGACACCGGTGTCGGCCCTGATCCACGCGGCGACGATGGTCACCGCCGGCGTGTACCTCGTGGCGCGGAGCAACGTGCTGTTCGCCATGTCGCCCACCGCGAGCGCGGTCGTGGCCGGCGTCGGCGCGCTCACGGCGCTGTTCGCCGCCACCATCGGCCTCAAGCAGTGGGACATCAAGAAGGTGCTGGCCTACAGCACCGTCTCGCAGCTCGGCTACATGTTCGTCGGCGTCGGCGTGGGCGCCTACGCGGCTGGCATCTTCCACCTGGTGACCCACGCGTTCTTCAAGGCACTGCTGTTCCTCGGCGCCGGCAGCGTGATTCACGTGCTGCACCGCGCCTACCACCACACCCACCGCGAGGCCGACGCGCAGGACATGCGCAACATGGGCGGGCTCATGGCGTACCTGCCCTGGACCTCGCGGGTGATGTGGGTGGCGACGCTGGCGATCGCGGGCATCCCGCCGCTGGCGGGCTTCTTCTCCAAGGACGAGATCCTCGGGGCCGCGTTCGCCCGCGGCGCGGCGGCGCCCTTCTACTACGTCGTGTGGCTGTTCGGGCTCGCGACGGCCCTGCTCACCGCGTTCTACATGACGCGGCTGATGCTGTACACGTTCCACGGCCCCAACCGTACCGGCGACCTGGAGCGGCCGCACCTGGCCGAGGCGCCGTGGGTGATGACGTGGCCGCTGGTGGTGCTGGCCGCCCTGACCATCCTCGGGGGCGCGCTCAACCTGCCGCACGTCGGCACGCTGCACCGCTGGCTGGAGCCGGTGACCGAGCGCAGCGCCGCGCTGCTGCCGAAGCTGGAGCCCTCGACCGGCGTCGAGATCCTCCTGATGCTGGTGGCGGCGGCGATCGGCGTGGGCGGCATCTGGCTCGCGACCCGGGTGCTGAAGCCCGAGGCCCTGCTGACACCCGAACGCGCGCCGAAGGAGACCGGCTTCGCCAAGCTGCTGCTGGAGAAGTACCGGGTGGACGAGTTCTACGCCGCCGTGATCGTGCGACCGGTCGTGTGGCTCTCGCGGGTGGTGCTCTGGAAGGGGCTGGACGCCGGCGTGATCGACACGGCGGGCGTGAACGGCTCGGCGGCCGTGGCCCGGGGACTGGGCTGGATCGGGAGCCGCCTGCAGACGGGGCAGGTGGGCACCTACGTCTTCTTCTTCGTGGTCGGGGCGCTCGCCGTGCTGGCGGCGCTGCTCCGCTAGAGCATCGTGGCCGCGCTCCTCGCCTCGCTCAACTACGCGCACTGGGCCGTGAGCGCCCTGCTGCTGCTGCCGCTCCTCGGTGCGCTGGCGATCTGGCCGGCGCCCGCGACCGCCGCCAAGCGGATCGCCCTGTGGGTGGCCCTCGCGGAGTTCGTGCTGTCGCTGGGGCTGTGGTGGGCCTACGACCCGGCCGTTCCCGGCTTCCAGGTGGGCGGCTGGCTGCCGTGGATCCCCGCGTGGGGCATTGCGTACCGCGTCGGCATCGACGGCATCTCCCTGTTCATGGTGCTGCTCACGACCTTCCTGATGCCCCTGGCGGTCCTGGGCAGCTGGTCGGGCATCACCCGGCGCGAGAAGGGCTATTACGCGCTGCTGCTGGTGCTGGCGACCGGGATGCTGGGGGTGTTCGTCGCGACCGATCTGTTCCTGTTCTACGTGTTCTGGGAGATGATGCTCATCCCGATGTACTTCATCATCGGGATCTGGGGCGGCAAGGGCCGCCTGTACGCGAGCATCAAGTTCTTCATCTACACGTTTCTCGGCTCGCTGCTGATGCTGGTGGCGATCCTGGTGCTGTACTTCAACGCCTACCGCAGTGCGGGCGCGCCGCCGTCGTTCGCTCTGGAGGACATCCTCCGCAACGCGGCGCTGCCGGTGTCGACCCAGTTCTGGCTGTTCGGCGCCTTCTTCCTGGCGTTCGCCATCAAGGTGCCGATGGTCCCGTTCCACACCTGGCTGCCGGACGCGCACGTGGAGGCGCCGACCGCGGGCTCGGTGATCCTGGCCGGCATCCTGCTTAAGATGGGGACATACGGCTTCCTGCGGTTCGCCCTTCCGCTGTTCCCGGCGGTGGCGATGAACCGCACGGTGAGCGCGATCGTGGTGACCCTGGCCGTCGTGGGCATCATCTACGGCGCCCTGGTCGCGATGGTGCAGCCCGATTTCAAGAAGCTCATCGCCTACTCCTCGGTCAGCCACCTCGGCTTCGTCGTGCTCGGGATCTGGGCGCTCACCGTGCAGAGCGTGCAGGGCGCGCTCATGGTGATGATCAACCACGGCATCTCGACCGGCGCGCTGTTCTTCCTGGTCGGCATGATCTACGAGCGCCGCCACAGCCGGATGGTGGCGGACTTCGGCGGCATCGCGCGCGTGGTGCCCGCGTACGCGGCGGTGCTGACGCTGGTGAGCCTGTCGTCGATCGGGCTGCCGGGCACCAACGGGTTCGTGGGCGAGTTCCTGGTGCTGCTCGGCACGTTCCGCACCCATCCGGTAGCGGCGGGGATCGCGGCCACGGGCGTGATCTTCGCGGCGGCGTACCTGCTGTGGGCGCTGCAGCGGGTGATCTACTACAAGCTCGACAAGGAAGAGAACCGCTCCCTCACCGACCTCACCGGCCGCGAGTGGGGCGTGCTGGTGCCGCTGGTGGCGGTGATCCTGTGGCTCGGGCTCGCGCCCGGCCCCGTGCTGCGGCGCATGGAGCCCTCGGCGCGGCACTTCATCACGATCGTGCACGGCGGACCGGCGCCGGCGGTGGCTGAAGCGCCCGCCCAACCCTCCTCCGGCGCGGTGGCCGAGGTGCTGGTCGCCGGGTCCATGCGGGCGGCGCAAGGCTCGCCGGACCGAGCCTCCTCCAGCGCGGTCGCTGACGCGCCTCCTCCCGGATCGGCCGCGCAGGCGGGGCCGGGCACGCCTGCGTCCCGCGACGGCGCCGCCCCCGCGAGGCTCCCCTAGCATGCCGCTCGACCTCGATCGCGTCGGCGGCCTCCTGCTGGCCGCCCTCCCCGAGGTGGTGCTGACGGGGTGGGCGATGGTGCTGCTGCTCGACGCCGCGTGGCGGCACCGGGAGCCGGCGGCCCAGCGGCGCGCGGGCATCCTCGCGCTGGCGGGCATCGCGCTCGCCGCGGCCGCCACGATCTGGCTGTGGGCGGCCGGCGCGCGGACCGTCGGCCTCGCGACCAGCCTCGCGGTGGACCCGTTCCGCTTCGCGGTGGACCTGATCGTGCTGCTCGCGGCCGCGCTGGCGGTGCTCCTGTCGATGGACTACCTGGAGCGCGAGGCCATCCGGATCCCCGAGTATTACGTGCTGATCCTGTTCGCGGCGGTGGGGATGATGCTGCTCGCGGGTGGCGAGGACCTGTTCGTCATCTTCCTCGGGCTGGAGCTGATGTCAGTGTCGGTGTACGTGCTCTCCGGCGTCGATCGCCGCAGCCCGGTGGGCGGCGAGGCGGCCCTCAAGTACTTCCTGCTCGGAGCGTTCGCGTCCGCCTTCCTGCTGTACGGCATCGCGCTCGTGTACGGCGCCACCGGCACGACCAAGCTGACGCTGATCGCGGCCCAGATCGGCCCGCTGCACCTGGCCCGCCACCCGATGCTGCTGGCGGGCCTGGGGCTGCTGCTGATCGGATTCGCCTTCAAGGTCGCGGCGGTGCCGTTCCACATGTGGACGCCGGACGTGTACGACGGGGCGCCGACGCCGGTCACCGGGTTCATGTCCACCGCCGTGAAGGCCGCCGCCTTCGCTGCGCTGCTGCGCGTGCTGCTCGAGGGGTTCGGCAGCGCCGACATGCACCAGCTGTGGGAGCAGGTTATCTGGTGGCTGGCCGCGGTGACGATGGTGGCCGGCAACCTGATCGCCCTCGCCCAGCGCTCGGTCAAGCGGATGCTGGCGTATTCGAGCATCGCCCACGCCGGGTACCTGCTGACGGCGCTGGTCGGAAGCTACGGCGGCGCGACGGCCGGCGCGGCGGCGTTCCTGTTCTACCTGCTGTTCTACACCCTGATGACCGTCGGCGCCTTCGCGATCCTCGCCGTCAAGGGACGGGCGGGCGAGCGCGACGTGCTGATCGACGACCTGGCGGGGCTGGCGGAATCGAACCCGTGGCTGGCCTTCGCGATGACGGTGTGCATGCTGTCGCTGCTCGGGTTCCCGGGCACCGCCGGGTTCATCGGCAAGTGGTACATCCTGGTCTCCGCCACCGGCGGCGGCTACGGCGTGCTCGCGGTGATCCTGGTGCTGACCAGCGTCGTGTCGGCGGGCTACTATCTGCCCGTCGTGATGGCGATGTACATGAAGCCGCGCAGCCACGACCTGGCGCACGCCGGGGTGCTGGTGTCGCGGCTGGCCGGGGCCACGCTGGTGGTGGTGGTCGCGGCCCTGCTCGTGTTCGGGTTCTGGCCCAACGCCGCGCTCGCGGCCGCGCGGGCCGGCTCGGACGCGTTCCTGCCGGCCGGGATCCCGACCATCGCGGCGCCCGTCCCGGTCGCCAACTGAGGGAGGCCGGCCGCGCCGGCGGCCGGAACCGCATCCCGATGCGCATCGACCCCGTCATCTTCCGCCAGTACGACATCCGGGGCACCGTCGGCGCCGACCTCACGACGGAGGTCGCCCGCGCCGTGGGCGCGGCCGTGGGCTCCGAGTCCGCCCAGCGCCTGGGCCGCCCCGCGAAGCTGGCCGTGGGCCGCGACAACCGGCCCAGCGGCGAGAGCCTGCAGGCCGCGCTCAGCGACGGCCTGGTGGCCGCCGGCACCACGGTGCTCGACGTCGGCCTGGTGCCGACGCCGGCGCTGTACTTCGCCATCCACCATCTCCAGGCCGACGGCGGCGTGCAGGTCACCGGGTCGCACAACCCGCCCGAGATGAACGGCTTCAAGATGGTCCTCGGGGGCCTGCCGTTCGCCGGCGACGACATCCAGGCGCTGCTCGCCCGGATCCAGGCGGACCGCCTCGCCACCGGCCGCGGCGCACGCGCCTCGCACGAGGTGCTGGCCGCGTACCGGAAGGAGATCGCGCGGCGGATCGGGCCGCTCGGCCGCCCGCTCCGCGTGGTGGTCGACTGCGGCAACGGCGTGCCCGGCCTCACCTATCCCGACGCGCTCGAGGCCCTGGGGGCGCGCGTGGACCGCCTGTTCTGTGAATCGGACGGCAGCTTCCCGCACCACCATCCCGATCCGACGGTGCTCGCCAACCTGCGCGATCTCCAGGCGCGGGTGGCGGCCGTGCACGCGGACGCCGGCATCGCCTTCGACGGGGACGGGGACCGCATCGGCGCCGTGGACGAGGGCGGCACGGTGCTGTTCGGCGACCAGATCCTGGCGCTGCTGGGCGCCGACCTGGTGCGCCGCCTCGGCAAGGGCCGGGAAGTCATCTTCGACGTGAAGTGCTCGGACGCGCTGGTCGAGGCGCTGGAAGCCGCCGGCGCCAAGCCGACGATGTGGATGACGGGCCACTCGTTCATCAAGCAGAAGATGAAGGAGAGCGGGGCCTCGCTGGCGGGCGAGATGAGCGGCCACATGTTCTTCGGCCCGCCCGACTACCTCGGCTTCGACGACGCCCTGTACGCGGCGGCGCGGCTGCTCAAGATCCTCGCCGGGCAGCCGCAGCCGCTCTCGGCGCTGCGGGGCGCGCTGCCGCAGTACGTCTCCACGCCGGAGATCCGCGTGGACTGCCCGGAGGACCGCAAGCTCGCCGTCGTGAAGGCCGCGGCGGCCTGGTTCGCGCAGCGGTACCCGACCGTCACCATCGACGGCGTGCGGTGGCGCACCGGCGAGGGCTGGGGCCTGATCCGGGCGTCGAACACGCAGCCGCTGCTGGTGCTCCGGTTCGAGGCCAGGAGCGAGACGGCCCTGGCCGCCATCCGGCGGGAGGCGGACCAGGTGCTGCGCGCCGAGGGGGTCGCCGGCCTCGGGCCATGAGCCGCCGGCGCGTCGTGCTGGTCGCCGTCGCGGCCGCGCTGCTCCTGCTGTTCGGCGGCCGCTGGGTCGCCATCCGCTTCACCGAGGCCTCGTGGTACGCCGATCTCGGCCTCGGACGCCTGTACCGGCTGCGCCTGGTCCGCGACACGCTGTGGCAGCTGGCGGTGGCCGTCGCCGCCGCCGGGTGGTACGCCCTCCAGACGCTCGCCGTCTACCGCTCCATCGGCGCGGTGCACCTGCCGCGGCGGGTCGGCAACCTCGAGATCGCCGAGGCGGTGCCGCCGCGGGTGCTGCGGTGGATCGCCCTCGGGCTCGCGGTGCTGCTCGGTCTCGTGACGGCCGCCACCTTCTCCGACCTGCCGGACCTGATCTCGCTCTACCGGGCGGCCGTGCCGCTCGGGGTCGCGGAGCCGGTCCTGGGAAACGACGCGTCGTTCTACCTCGCCCGGCTGCCGCTGCTCGAGGCGCTGCACCTCGCGGCGCTGCTGATGGTGCTGTTCGGGGGGTTCGTCGCCACGGCGCTGTACGCCATGACGGGGAGCATCACGTTCACGGAGCGGCGGCTGCGGATGACGCCGCACGCGCGCGGGCACCTGCTCGCGCTGGCGTCGCTGCTCGCGCTGGTGGTGGCGTGGGGCTTCCAGCTCGACGCCTACGGCATCGTGGGCGGCGGCGGGAGCGCGGACGGGGCGCTGGCCGTGGCGGATCGCTCGATCCGGATCCCCGCCGCCACGGCGCTGGCGGCGCTGGCCGTGGTGGTCGCGGCCGGGACGGGCGCGATGATGCGGCGCACCCGACCGGGCATCCTCATCGGGATGTGGGGCGCGCTGGCCTTCGGGGCGCTGCTCGGTCGCTGGATCGCGCCCTACCTCGCGGACGCGTGGCGCGGAAAGCCCGATGCGGCGGCCGCGCTCGCCCTGGCGCAGTACGCCGACCGCTACTCGCGCGCCGGCCTCGGCGTCCTGACGGGCGTCCGCGACGAGGCCGGACCCTCGGGCTCCGCCGTGCCGGCCGAGAGCCTCGAGGCACTGCGCCTGGGCCTGGAGGGACTGTCGCCCTGGGACGCGGAGCCGGGGTTCCTCGACGCCGCGCTCGACGCGGCGATCCGCGACTCGGGGCGCGCGGTCGCCTGGACGACCACGCTCGACCGCTACGAGGGTCGCGGCACGGAGCCCGTCCTGGTATCGCTGGCGGTGCCGGAGACCGACGTGCTCGCCCTGCGGCGTGCGGTCCGGCCGCCTGACTGGGCGGCGCTGCACCGCGGCGCGCTCGCCTGGGCGGGCGACCCGCTCGCGGTGGCCGCGGGCGCCGCCTCCACCGGCCGGCTGCGCTACTACGGGGCGGTGAACCCCCCGGGGATGGCCTTCGTCTCGGTCATGCCGGTCGACCGCGCGGCGGGACGCATCCGCTTCCTCGCCCACGGCGCCGAGCCCGCGGTGATCGGGCCCGAGGAGTCCCCGGCGGCCGGCTCGCCCGCGGGCCTGAAGCTGGGCGGGCGCCTCCGCCGGCTGCTGCTGGCGTGGGCGCTCCAGGCGCCCCCGCTGCTCGATCGCCGCACCAGCATGGCCGATCGCCTGCTCATCTGGCGCGACGTCCCCGACCGGCTGGCCCGCCTCTACCCGTTCGCGACCTTCGCCGCGCCGCGGGCCGTGCTCGCGGACGGCCGGATCCTGTGGCTCGCGGACGGCTACCTCGCGTCGGCGCGCTTCCCGCTGGCCGACCGCGTGAGCTGGGACGGGGACGAGATCAACTTCCTGTGCGCACCCTACGTCGCCGTTGTGGACGCGGTGAGCGGCGCGACGCGGCTGTTCCTGCGGCCGCCGGACCTGCCGTTCGCCGCGCGGCTCGCCGACGGCGCCGGCGCCGCGGTGCTGCCGAGCGACAGCCTCGGCGCCGAGCTGCGCCAGCACCTCGGCTACCCGGAGGGCCTGTTCCTGGCGCAGGCCGAGGTGCTGGCGCGGCACCGCGGCGACGTGGGCGCCGCGTCCCGCCCGTGGATCGTGGCACCGCCGCCGGCGGCGATGGCGAAGGGCGCCGAGCCCGCGCCGCCGCGCGCGACTCTCGCGCTGCTCGCCATCGGCGGCGAACCGCCCCGCCTGTGGCGCCTGCTGTCCTTCGCCGACGCCGCCGGCAACGCCCTGACCGGCATCGTGGCGGGCAGCGCGCGGCCGGACGGGAGCCTGGCGCTGCGGCTGCTGCGGCTGCCGTCCGACCGGTTCCCCACGCCCGCGGCCGCCCAGGGCCGGCTGTCACTGTCCCCCGCCGTGGTGGGCGCCGCCGCGGAGGCCACCGGCCTCGAGGGCAGCATGCGGCGGGGCCAGCCGATCGCGTTCCCGGCGGCCGGCACCGTCGCGTACGCGGAGTTCCTGTACGCCGCGCCGGCCCCGGACGCGCCGCTGATGCCGCGCTCGGTGGCGGTCCTCGCGGCGGGGCGCATCGGCGTGGGCGACGACCCGCAGGCCGCGGTGCGCGCGCTGGCGGCGGCGCGGGAGGCGCCGGCCGCCGACGCGCGCACGTCGGTCACGATGGCGGACGCGCGGGCCGCGTTCCTCGCGCTCGATTCCGCCGCCCGTCGCGGCGACTGGATGCAGTTCGGCCGTGCCTGGCAGGCGCTGCGGCGCGCGCTGGGCGTCGACTCCACGCCGCACCGCCCTTGAGCACCGCGCCCGCCGCCCCTAGCTTCGCCGCCCGTCCGGAGGAAGCGTGACGGGACAGACCCTGGTCGTGGCCCTCGGCGGCAACGCGCTGGCGCCGCCGGGCGAGCCCGCCACCATCGCCAACCAGTTCCGCCACACGCGCGAGAGCCTGGCGCCGATCGTGGACCTCGCCCGCGAGGGATGGCGGATCGCGATCGTGCACGGCAACGGACCGCAGGTGGGCGATTCGCTGGCCAGGAACGAGATCGCCGCGCCCGACGTCGAGCCGCTGCCGCTCGGCGTGCTCGTGGCCGAGACGGCGGGCTGGATCGGCTACATGATCCAGCAGTCGCTCCAGAACGCCCTCGAGCGGGCGGGCATCGCGCGCGAGGTGGTCACGGTCATCACCCAGACGCTGGTGGCCCGGGACGACCCGTCGCTCGGCGCGCCGGTCAAGCCCATCGGCCACCAGCTGCCGCCCGAGCGGCGGGCGAGCCTCGAGGCACGCGGCATCCCCGTGGCCGCCGACCCGCTGGGCCGGTGGCGGCGGCTCACGGCGAGCCCGATGCCGCTTGGCGTGCTGGAGGCGCCGATCGTGCGGCGCCTGGTCGAGCAGGGCACCATCGTGGTCGCCGCCGGCGGCGGCGGCCCGCCGGTCTACCGCGACCCGGTGCTGCGGACCGAGGGGGTGGACGCGGTGGTGGACAAGGACCGTACGGCGGCCATCCTGGCGCGGGATCTCGGAGCGGATCTGTTGCTGATCCTCACCGACATCGACGCGGTGTACCGCGACTACGGCACGCCGCGTGCAGCACCCATCCGCCGCATCGCGGTCGCCGAAGCGGAAAGGCTGATGGCGGCCGGGCAATTCGGGGCCGGGAGCATGCGGCCCAAGGTCGAGGCCGCGGTCGCGTTCGCCCGTACGGGCGGCCGGGCCATCATCGCGGAGCTGAGCCGGGGACTGGCGGCCATCCGCGGCGAAACGGGAACCACCATTCTGCACGAGGACTGATGAACATCCACGAGTACCAGGCCCGGGAGCTGCTGGCGCGCGCAGGCATCGCCGTGCCGCCGGGCATCGTGGCGACGACCCCCGCCGAGGCCAAGCGCGCGATGGAGCGCCTGGGCGT
>Ga0335070_10011777_pt1 | contig 10217 bp, 4 predicted proteins | sample Lox_Sample_13_FD_206722 | JGI IMG/M metagenome (GOLD analysis project Ga0335070, IMG submission 206722) | Soil microbial communities from Loxahatchee National Wildlife Refuge, Florida, United States - Lox_Sample_1.3 | ecosystem: Environmental > Terrestrial > Soil > Wetlands | place: USA: Florida... | reverse complement strand
GGCGATACGATGGTGAGACGTGAGGCGTGAGAGGTGAGAAGGCCAAGTGAGACGTAAGAAGCCAAGACGTGAGAGGCGAAGGCGTGAGGAGAAAACCCCTCACGCCTTTGCTTCTCACCGGAACCTCTCACTCCTCACTGCGTCCTCTCACGCCTCACCATCATCACCGAACGTCTCGGTGCCGGCATGGGCGTAGCTCTGGCCGAGGCCCAGATCTCCCGATTCAGCACGTCTTCGTCGGCGAAATCCGGCCGCAGGAACACCCGCGGATTCAGCGTCGAACGGCGCCCGAGCGGATTCCGCTCGTCCAGCGGCCAGAGCGAGGGCAGCGCGGGGACGACGGACGTGTCCGGGCGCGTCGTGAAGGCGTCGAACAGGGGAGCGGCGGCGGCGTCGTACTGGCTCATCGGTCCGATCCCCAGGATCAGCTCGATGGTCCGCAGCACCGACGCCGTCGTGTAGAACGTGCTGTCCACCATGCCGCGGCGGACGTATGGGCCCATCACGAGCAGCGGCGAGCGGTGCGCATCCACGTGGTCCGGCCCGTTCTGCGCGTCGTCCTCCAGGACGAAGACGGCCGTCTCGCTCCAGAACCTCGAGCGCGAGAGCGCCTCGACCATCCGGCCAAGCGCGCGGTCGTTCTCCGCGACCATCGCCCGCGGCGTGGGGCGACCGGGCTGCCGGCCGTAGGTGTGGTCGTTCGGCAGGTCCATGATCATCAGCTGCGGCAGGGTGCCGCCGTGCTCGGCCTGGCCCAGCTCGCGCAGGAACTCGTCGACGCGCGCGCTGTCGGTGACGTCCAGGTCCCAGCCGGTGAAGTGAACGTCAGTGAGCGCCTCGAGACCCTTGTCGTCGGCCCGGGCGACCCGGGCCGCCGTATCCCACTGCGTCATCTCGCCGTAATTCCGCACGGACACGCGCGCCCGGCGGGCCGCGTCCCACAGGTACCCGGCGAGCGGGTCGAGGGCCGGGAGCCCGGCCAGGAAATCCCAGTCGCGGCGGCCGCTGTAGTTGGCGGGCCAGGTCTTGTCCACGTAGTCGCCCGCATACGCGGCGTCGGACCACATGTGCCCGTCGGCGCTCACGTCGCCGTCCACGTAGAAGTTGTCGAACAGGACGAACGCGCTCGCGAGGGCATGGGCGTTCGGCGTCACGCTGTCGCCGAAGATGGCCAGCGCGGAGTCGCCGTCGCCCCGGGCGACGTCGCCGAACACCTGGTCGTACGTGCGGTTCTCGCGGATGACGTACAGCACGTGGCGGATCGGCGAAGGTTCCCCCGCCGCGCGCGGGATCGGCGAACCCGCCGGCCAGGGGACGTGCTGGAGCAGCGCATCGCGGTAGGGCGAGTTTGCCATCACCTGCGTCGTGTAGCGGCGCAGCGCAGCGGCGTCGGGGACGGGGATCGCCGACAGGCTGCCCTTGAGCAGCGCGCCGATGTACTGGTCACGCCGCGCGCCGTGCGACGTGGGGCCCTCAGGGTTCGGCAGCGAGCCGCCGCCCTTCCCGTTGGCCACGTACAGCGTCCGGCCGTCGGCGGACAACGCGACCGCCGTCGGGTACCAGCCCGTGGGGATGAGCCCGCGTACGCGTGGTTCCTCGCTCGTCAGATCCACGACGGCGACGGCGTTGTTGTCGGCGTTGGCGACGTACAGCGTCGCGCCATCGTCGGTGAGCGCCAGCGCGTTGGGCGTGCTCCCGTGGGGGGCGCGCGCGGTGAGGCCCACCGCGATCGTCGCGGTGACGCGACCCTCTTCGAGATCCACCACGGACACGGCATCCGCGGCGCCGTGCGCCACGTAGAGTTTGCGGCCGTCGCGTCCCAGGGCCATGGCCGAGGGGCGTGGCGCGACCCTGATGCTCGGCAGCGGCCGGAGGCTGTGCTCGCCGACCGCGAACCGGCTCACGGTGCTGTCGTTCCAGTTGCTCACGTAGAGCGTTGCGCCGTCCGGAGAGAAGAGCGCGGTGTAGGGATGCCCGCCGGTCCGCCCCGCGTCCATGCGCCGCAGCGTCGCGGCGTCGAGCAGATAGACCGAGTCCGAGAGATCGCCGACCACGGCGAGGGAGCGGCCGTCCGGCGCGAGGGCGAGGCCTGCGGCGAACAGGGCGGCACCGGAATCCGCGAGCACCACGCTGTCGGCGCGTTGCCACCGGCCGCCGGCCTCGGCGAGCCGCCAGACGCGGTTGGTCGTGCCGCCCGATGCGAACACGCTCCCGTCGCCGCCGACGGCGAGCCCGAGCCACGCCGCCGAGAGGGGCACCGAGTCGGTCACCGCCCACCGGACCGGGTCCACGACCGCCAGGCCCTCGGTCGAGTAGCCGCTCAGCAAGGTGAGCACGCGCCCGTCCGGCAGGGTCGCGAGCGAGAGCGGGAGCGTCCCCAGGGCGAGCGAGCGCCCGGCGGGACTGATGCGCCACCCGTTCGACAGCAGGACCGTGCCGTCGGGCATCCGGCCCGGGACCAGGCGTGTGGCGGCGGACCAGGCTACGAGGGCGGCGGCGGCGAGCACGATGGCAAGAGTGACGCGAAGGCGCATTGGGTCGCTTGGCGATGGGGACACGAGTAATTTGCTGCTCTATGGCCGCTCCCCTCAAGTCAACCGCGCTCGCTCCCTCGGCGCAGGACCTCGATCGGCGCTGCATCAACACGATCCGCACCCTGGCGATGGACGCGGTGCAGGCGGCGAACTCCGGACATCCGGGCACGCCGATGGCTCTGGCCCCGCTGGCCTACGTGCTGTACACGCGCCATCTGCGCCACAGCCCGCGGCACCCCGACTGGCCCGACCGCGATCGGTTCGTGCTATCGGCCGGCCATGCGTCGATGCTGCTGTACGCCACTCTGCATCTGGCCGGCTACGACCTGCCGCTGGAGGAGATCCGCAACTTCCGACAGTGGGGGAGCCGCACGCCGGGCCATCCCGAGCACGGCCTCACGCCCGGCGTGGAGACGACGACCGGCCCGCTCGGCCAGGGCTTCGCCAACGGCGTGGGGATGGCGATCGCCGAGGCGCACCTGGCGGCGCGGTTCAACCGGCCGGGCCACGAGCTGGTCAACCACTGGACGTTCGCGATGGCGAGCGACGGCGACCTGATGGAAGGCATCTCCCACGAGGCGGCCTCGCTGGCCGGCCACCTGCGGCTGGGCAGACTGGTCTATCTGTACGATGACAACCACATCACGATCGAGGGGTCGACCGACCTCGCCTTCAGCGAGGACGTCGCGCAGCGGTTCACGGGGTACGGCTGGCACGTCCAGCGCGTGGCCGACGGCAACGATCTCGCCGCGCTGGACGCGGCGATCCACGCCGCGAAGGCGGAGACGGCGCGGCCCTCCCTGATCATCGTGCGCACGCACATCGCCTGGGGCAGTCCGCACAAGCAGGACACGGCCGAGGCGCACGGCTCGCCGCTGGGCGCGGAGGAGATCGCGCTGACCAAGGCCGCCTACGGCTGGCCGGCCGAGCCGAAGTTCCTCGTGCCGGACGAGGTGCGGACGCACTTCGGCCGGTGCGTGGAGCGGGGCGCGAAGCTCCAGGCGGAGTGGGAAGGGAAATGGGCCGCGTACCAACGTGCGTTCCCCGACGTCGCGGCCGAGTGGCGCGCCGCGCTCGCCGGCACGCTCCCGGCGGGGTGGGAGGCGGCGCTGCCGACCGTCAAGCCGGAGGACGGGTCGCAGGCCACGCGGTCCTGGTCGCAGCAAGTGATCAACGCGATCGCCCCCGTGGTGAAGACGCTGGTGGGAGGCTCCGCGGACCTCGCGCCTTCGACCAACACGCTCATCAAGGGCGGCGGCGACCTCGAGGCCGGCTCCAGCGGCGCGCGCAACATGCATTTCGGCATCCGCGAGCATGCGATGGGTGGCGTGCTGAACGGGATGGCGCTGCACGGCGGCGTGCGCCCCTACGGCGCGACGTTCATGGTCTTCTCCGACTACATGCGCCCGTCGCTCCGGCTGGCGGCGCTGATGAAGCTCGCGATCGTCGTTGTCTTCACGCACGACAGCGTCGGCCTCGGCGAGGACGGGCCGACCCACCAGCCGATCGAGCAGCTGGCGGCGCTGCGGGCCATCCCCGGGATGACGGTCATCCGTCCGGCCGACGGCCCGGAGACGGTGGCGGCCTGGCGGGCGGCCCTGCTCAACGGCGGCGGTCCGACGCTGCTGGTGCTCAGCCGGCAGAAGGTGCCGGTGATCGACCGGACGCGGTACGCGCCGGCGGACGGGCTCCTCAGGGGCGCTTACGTGCTGGCCGAGGCGGGCGGAGGGAAGCCGGGCCTGCTGCTGCTCGCGACCGGCTCGGAGGTCGCCCTGGCGCTGGCGGCGCGTGAGATCCTCGAGAAGGAGGGGACCCCGACGCGCGTCGTGAGCATGCCGAGCCTCGAGACCTTCGCGCGGCAGGACGCGGCCTATCGCGACGCGGTGCTGCCGCCGGCGGTGCGGGCACGACTCGCGGTCGAGGCGGCGGCCGCCTTCGGATGGCATCGCTGGGTCGGGAGCGACGGCGACGTCGTGAGCATCGAGCGCTTCGGCGCGTCTGCGCCGTACGAGCGGATCTTTCTGGAGTTCGGCTTCACCGCCGAGAGCGTGGCGAAGCGGGCCCGCGCCGTGCTGGCGCGCTCCCGCGGCGCCTGAGGAGGCCCCGTGGGCCCAGTCGAGAAGCTGGAGAAGCTCGGCCAGAGCGTCTGGCTCGACACGATCGATCGTGACCTGCTGACCTCGGGCGGACTGAAGCGCCTGGTCGAGCAGGAAGGCGTCCGGGGCGTCACGACGAACCCGACCATCTTCGAAGCGGCGCTCAAGCACGGGAACGCGTACGACGCGGACGTCGCCGCCCTCGCGGGGACGGATCTGGACTCGGCGGCGCTGTTCGAGTCGCTCGAGGTGGAGGACGTCGCGGCCGCCGCGGACGTCCTGCGGCCCGTGCACGACCGGTCCGGCGGCGCGGACGGCTTCGTGTCGATCGAGGTGTCCCCGGTCCAGGCGTTCGACACGGTGGGCACCATCGCGGAGGCGCGCCGTCTCTGGTCCCGCGTGGACCGGCCGAACGTGATGGTGAAGGTGCCCGGCACGGTCGAGGGGCTGCCGGCGATCGAGCAGCTGATCGCGGACGGGGTGAATGTCAACATCACGCTGCTGTTCTCGGTGGCGATGTACCAGCGCGTCATCGAGGCGTACTTTGCGGGGCTGGAGCGGCGCCTGGCGGGGGACGAGCCGATCGAGCACGTCCACTCGGTGGCGAGCTTCTTCGTGAGCCGCGTGGACACCGAGGCCGACAAGCGGCTCGAGGCCGCGGCGCAGGCTTCGGGGGACCCGGCGGTGCGCGCGCGCGTCGAGGGGCTGCTGGCCAAGGCGGCGATCGCCAACGCGAAACTGGCCTATCAGGCGCATCTCGCGGCGGTCGCGTCGCCGCGGTTCAAGGCGCTGCTGGCCAGGGGCGCGACGGTGCAGCGTCCGCTGTGGGCGAGCACGTCCACGAAGAACCCGAAGTACCCCGACACGATGTACGTGGACCAGCTCATCGGGCCGGACACCGTGAACACGCTCCCGCTGGCGACGCTGCGCGCGTTCGCCGACCACGGCAAGGCCGAGCGGACGATCGACCGGGACGTGGACGGCGCGCGCCGCACCCTGGCCGACATCGAGGCGGCCGGCGTGAGCATCAAGGACGTGACCGACTTCCTCGTGGTGGATGGCGTCCGCAAGTTCTCGGACTCCTATCACGCGCTCCTGTCGGCGCTCGAGACGAAGCGGGACGGCCTGCTGGCCGCGCGGCCGGTGCGGGCGTCGCGCCGGCTGCGGGCGTTCGACGCCGAGATCGACGCGCTCCTGGCGAAGGACGGCGCGGGGTTCGTGCGGCGGCTCACCGCGCGGGACGCCGCGCTGTGGGGCCAGGACGGCGCGGGCCAGAAGGAGATCGCGCAACGGATGGGGTGGCTGGGCCTGCCGGCGGCGATGGGGCCGCGCGCCGCCGACATCGTCGCGTTCGCCGAGGCGGTGCGCGCCGCCGGCTTCGCGCGCGTGGTGCTGCTGGGGATGGGCGGCTCGAGCCTCGCGCCGGAGACCTTCGCCCGGGTGTTCGGGCCGCGCCAGGGCTGGCCGGCGCTCGAGATCCTCGACTCGACCGACCCCGCGTACATCGCGGCGGTCGAGCGCGCGACGCCGCTCGACAAGACGTTCTTCCTGGTCTCGAGCAAGTCGGGCACGACGCTCGAGACCAGCGACCTGTTCGAGTACTTCTGGCAGCGGACCGGCGGGAAACGCGGCGCGCAATTCGCCGCCATCACCGATCCGGGGACGCCGCTCGCCGCGCTGGCGCGGAAGCGGAAGCTGCGCCACGTCTTCGAGAACCCGCCCGACGTCGGCGGCCGCTACAGCGCCCTGTCGTATTTCGGCCTCGTCCCCGCCGCTCTCGCGGGCGTGGACGTGCCGGGGGTGCTCGACCGCGCGCAGGCGATGGCGGGAGCGTGCGCGGACGCCGAGCGCGTGACGGCCAACCCCGGGGCGCGGCTCGCCGCCGCCTTCGCGGCGGCCTTCAAGGAAGGCCGCGACAAGGTCACGATCGTCCCCACGAGAGATCTGGCGTCGTTCGGCGCGTGGGCCGAGCAGCTCCTGGCCGAGAGCACGGGGAAGCGGGGGAAGGGGCTCGTGCCGGTGGCGGGCGAGCCGCTCGGCGCGCCACCGGTCTACGGCGGCGACCGGCTCTTCGTGTGGCTGGGGATGGACGGGACGGCGGACCCGGCGGCCGAGCAGGCGCTCGCGACGCTGGAGACAGCCGGCCATCCCGTCGTGCGCCTGACGCTCAAGGACCGCCTCGACCTCGGGGCCGAGTTCCAGCGCTGGGAGGTGGCGACGGCCCTGGCCGGCGCGTGGCTGGAGGTGAATCCGTTCGACCAGCCGAACGTCGCGGAGAGCAAGACGAACACGGAGCGCGTGCTCCGGCAGCTGGTGGCCGGCCAGGCGCCGGCCGCGCCGTCGGCGGTGGATGCCGCGCGGGCGGGCGACGCGCTGGCGGCGTGGGTGGGCGGGATCGGGCGCGGCGCCTACGTGGCGCTGCTGGCGTATCTCCGCCCGTCGGCCGAGCACGACGCGGCGCTGCAGGAGATGCGGACGGCGATCCGCGACGCACTGGGCGTCGCCACGACCGTGGCCTACGGACCGCGCTACCTCCACTCGACGGGACAGCTCCACAAGGGGGGTACGTCGCGGGCGGCGTTCCTCGCGCTCGAGTCGGGCGACGGTCCGCGCCTCCCGATCCCCGGCGCCGACTACGCCTTCGGCACGCTCGAGACGGCGCAGGAGCTGGGAGACCTGATCGCGCTCGAGCGGCGCGGCCGGCGCGTGCTCCGGGTGCGGGTCGGTCCCGCGGGGCTCGTCGAAGTGAAGCAGGCGCTCGCGGCGGCGCTGAAGGCGCGCCCCTAGCCGCCCAGCGAGGTCACCAACGCGATGAACGGCTCGACCAGCGCGGGATCGAACTGCCCTCCCGCGCCCTTGCGCAGCTCCGCGATCGCCTCCGGCACGGTGCGGCGCGCCCGGTAGGGCCGGGCGGTGGTGATCGCATGGAACGCCTTGGCGATGGCGAAGATCCTCGCGCCCAGCGGGATCTGGTCGCCCTCGAGGAAGTCGGGATAGCCGCGACCGTCCCACCGCTCGTGGTAATGGCGCACGATCTCGAGCGCGCGGCCCAGGCCGGGGACGTTGCGCAGGATGTCGGCGGCGATGCCGGGCTGCCGCTCGAACAGGGCACGCTCGTCCGCCGTCAGCGGCCCCGCTTTCTGCAGCAGCCCCTCCGGAAGCATCAGCTTGCCGATGTCGTGCAGCAGGAACCCGCGGAACACGTTAGGGTCGGCCGCCAGATCCGGCGCGATGCGCTCGCAGAACAGCTGGGCGAGCCGCGCCGGCCGCTCCGCCTCGAGCGGGTCGCTTCCCTCGCGCCCCGCCAGGGCGAGCGACAGCGCGGAGACCGTGCCCGTATAGGTGTCCTCCAGCCGCGCTAGCGCGCTGTTCAGGGCGGACACCTTGTCCTGCAGCTTGGCCGCCAGCCGGTCGGCGTACGCCGCGGCGAACGTCTCCCGCAGGTGGGACCGCGGCTGCATCGTGGGCCGGAGCATGCCGATCGCCTTCGCGACGGCGTCCAGCAGCTCCTGCGGCTCCATCGGCTTCGTCAGGTACGCCGCGGCCCCCAGCGACACGCCGAACTCGCGATCCGCCGCGTCCACGTAGTCGCCCGTGTAGAAGATCACCGGGATGTGGGCGAGCGCCTCGTCCGTCTTGACGGCGCGGCAGAGCTGGAATCCGTCGAGGCGCGGCATGAGGACGTCGGTGACGATGAAATCCGGGCGATCGGTGCGGACCAGGTCCAGCGCCGCCTGGCCGTCGGAGGCGACCTCCACGTCGTACCCGGCGCTCTGGAAGATCGCCTTCAGGGTCCGGACGCTGTACGCCACATCGTCGACCACCAGGACTTTCATTGCGCGCTCCGCGATTGCACGCAGTGAACTTATGTGACCTGTTCGGCCCGGCAAGCGGGACGTAGCTTCGTGCCGTGACCGTCACCGTGCACGTCGTCCCCCACACGCACTGGGACCGCGAGTGGTACCATCCGGCCGCCCGGTTCGGCCTGCGCCTGGTGCGTCTGGTGGACGACCTGCTCGACTACCTCCCCCGGCACCCGGAGTTCCACAGCTTTCTCCTGGACGGGCAGGCCATCGTTCTCGACGACTATCTCGCGGCGCGGCCCGAGCAGGCGGACCGGCTGCGCCGGCTCTTCACCGAGCAGCGGCTCGAGGCCGGACCGTGGTACGTACTCGCGGACGAGTTCCTGGTCTCGGCGGAAGCGCTGGTGCGCAACCTGCTCGCGGGCCAGCGCACCGTGCGCCGGCTGGGAGGGAAGCCGATGGCGGTGGGTTATTCTCCGGACGCGTTCGGCCATCCGGCGGCGTTGCCCACCCTGTTCCGGGGGTTCGGGTTCGAGACGGCGGTGCTGTGGCGGGGTTTCGGGGGCGAGCCCGGGGAGGAAGGCGACCTCCATCGCTGGCGCTCGGCGGACGGCTCGGAGGTGCTGATGATCCACCTGCCGCCGCCGGGCTACGAGAACGGGAAGAACCTGCCGCGCGAGGAGCCGGCGCTGACGGCGGCCTGGCAGGCGCTGCGCGCGCAGCTCGAGCCCCGGGCCCGCTCGCCGCATTGGCTGGTGATGGCCGGCGCGGACCACCACGCGGCGCAGCACGACCTGCCCGAGGTCGTCGCCGGCCTCAACACGCTGGTGCCGCGCATGCACTTCGTCGTCGGCGCGCTGGAGGACTACGCCGCCTCGGTGCTGCGCGCGGTCGCCGAGCACCGGGAGCGATTGCCCGTCGTGACCGGCGAGCTGCGGCGTGGCCATCGACACGCGTGGGCGCTGCAGGGCACGCACGGCTCGCGTCTCTACCTGAAGCAGGCCAATGCGGACTGCCAGCGACGGCTGGAGCGCTTCGCCGAGCCGCTCGCGGCGCTGGCCGCGGCACGGGGCGCGGGCGGCGGCGGCCGGGACACGACCGGAGCGGCGGCGGGTGGCGCTCCTGGCGCCTCCGACGCCGGGACCGCCCCCGACCGGCGCAGCGAGCTGGCGGCGGCCTGGCGCACGCTCCTCGAGAACCACCCGCACGACAGCATCTGCGGCACGAGCGCCGACCCGGTCCACCACGAGATGACCGTGCGGTTCGATCGCTGCCGCCAGCAGGCCGACGAGATCATCGCGCGTGCGGTCGAGGACGTCGTCGGCCACGAGCCCGCCGCGGCCAGAGTCGCGCGCGGCGCGTGGCGGCCCGCGCTCCTCGTGTTCAACCCGTCCCCGGCACCGCGCAGCGCGGTCGTCGAGGCCGAGGTGGCGCTGTTCCGCGCGGACGTCTCGGTGGGGCAGCAGCGCGCGCGCGCCGCCGCGCCGGCCGCGCCCCGGAGCTTTCGGCTGGTCGGACCCGGCGGGCACGAGGTTCAGTTCCAGGAGCTCGACTCGAGGGAAGGGCACGACCTCGTCGAGAGCCCCTCCCACTACCCGCTGTCGTCGGCCGTCGAATGGCGGCGCGTCGCGGTCCTGGCGCGCGACCTGCCTCCGTTGGGGGTGACGACCCTGGAGGTCCTGGGGGAAGCAGGCGGCAAGGGGGCAGCGGCGCAGCGGCGCGGTGCGGCGCCGGCGCGCGGTCCCTCCGTCGTCGTCGAGGGCAATGTCTTCTGGAACGATCAG
>Ga0335070_10011776_pt1 | contig 10217 bp, 12 predicted proteins | sample Lox_Sample_13_FD_206722 | JGI IMG/M metagenome (GOLD analysis project Ga0335070, IMG submission 206722) | Soil microbial communities from Loxahatchee National Wildlife Refuge, Florida, United States - Lox_Sample_1.3 | ecosystem: Environmental > Terrestrial > Soil > Wetlands | place: USA... | reverse complement strand
GGACATCGGTCCTGGAGTTCAAGGCGGCCGCCGAGAGCGCCGCGCGGGCAGTGACGCCGCGCCGCCGCACGAAGAAGTGAGTTGCTGCGGGAGGCAGCACCAATGGGTTATGAACAGATCGCCTACGAGGTGGTCGACCGCGTCGCCACCATCACGCTGAACCGCCCCGACCGACTGAACGCCTACACCCCGACGATGCGCCGGGAATTGTCCGCCGCCTTCCGGCAGTGTGACGCCGACGATGCCGTGCGGGCGGTCATCGTAACCGGCGCCGGCCGCGGCTTTTGCGCGGGTGCCGACCTGTCGGAAGGGAGTAGCGCCTTCGATCGCGCGGACCGTGAGCGCTACCAGGAACAGGTCCGCCAGGAGCGCGCCGCCGACGTTCGCCCGTGGGAAATGACGAAGCCGATCATCGCGGCGATCAACGGTGCCGCCGTCGGCGTCGGGATCACCATGACTCTGCAGTGGGACATCCGCATCGCGGCGGAGAGTGCCAAGATCGCCTTCGCGTTCGTGCGGCGCGGCGTCATGCCGGAAGCGTTGAGCACGTGGATCTTGCCGCGCCTCATCGGCGTCAGCCGAGCCGCCGAAGTCCTGTACTCGGGCCGCATGCTGTCGGCACGCGAGGCTCTCGAGTTCGGCATCCTCGGCCGCGTCGTCCCGGACGCCGAACTGCTGCCGACCGTGCGTGCCCTCGCCGACGACGTGGCGCGCAACGCGGCACCGGTCTCGGTCGCGATCACCAAGCGACTCATCTGGCACAACCTGTTGGAGACCGATCTGCAGCGCGCCGAAGACATTGAAAGTCGCTTGTTCTGGTGGACCGGCACACAACCCGACGCCCGCGAAGGTGTGCGCTCATTCCTTGAAAAACGTCCGCCACAGTGGACGATGAAACCGAGCAGCGACCTGCCCGACTTCCTGCCGCGGCGGAAGTCCTGAGATCAGCGCCGGTACTCCCAATCAATTTCAACCTGACCAAGACGGGCGGTGAGCATTCCGGGCCGTCGACCGTCCATTGCTCCGCTTTATGGGGCGTTTGACTTGTGCAGCATCCCCTTCAGGCTCACTCCGCCGAGGAGCACTACCAGCGCCCCGATCATGATCGGCGACAGCAGCGGGGCACGCTGCGTTGTTCCGAACAGCAAGATGGGACCAATAAGTTCGTCAAACGCCGCGTCAGAAGACACGGTCAGCATCACACTGCGCACGCTCCGCAGGCTAACCCCCGCGAAGTCGGACAAGAGGAAGCGAATTTCCTGGCATGGGCTGTTGAGGCATCCCCCTTGGGCCACTGTTTGCGATGCCGTATGGTTTGCGGCATCGACCAAGGTGAGCGTGTACGAGACCTGTGTGCCTCCCAGCCCTAGGTCCACGGCGATCGGCAAGGTCCGAATGCCGAGAAATTCGGACAGGTCGGCGTCCAGTCCCGCGCCTCCCTTGTCGTACAGAAGACTGTAATTGCCCTTCGCGTTGGGCGTGAGGTTGAAGCACAGGCCGGGGACGGTCGTATCAACTTTCGCATCAACATTGTCAATTGGAGTTGGAAGGTCGGTCGCCTCCACGGTAAGCTGCCGGACTCCTCCAATCACCCCCATGAGGCCTGAGTCTGTGGCTGAGACCGGCACGTTCACCTGATTGGCGACCAAAGCGACGCCCGTGTTTTGTGCCTCGGAAAAGTCGTCGACGGGAACATCTGTCGCGTTGGCCCGGATGGCCATGACGACCGGCAGCCACAGCGCAATCACCACCCAACCGCTTGCGTATCTCGCCTTCATCCGCCTCTGCTCCCCCCTGCCGATCCGGTGCCCAGGATCGGTGCGGCGCCATCTGCCGCCGACCGTACCTATGGGAGACGCAGAAGGCAAGGGCGAAGCCGACCATTTCACGGCTCCAGCAGCTCCAGCCCCCCAAGCTTGGAGCTGCGATCCCTTGCCTCCTGCGTCAGTGCTTCGGGGTGCGAGTCGGCGTCTTTGTGCAGGGCGCCCCTGGAGTTCCCGTCGGCGTGCGCGTCGCCGTCGGGGGCGGTGTGGGGGTCGCCGTTCGCGTGCACGCAGCCGTTGGTGTTCGCGTCCGCGTCGCCGCAGCCGTTCGCGTCGGTGTGGGAGACAGATGTCTGAACGTCCGCGTGCAAGTTGGCGTCGGCGGTAACACGGGCGTGCACGTCGGGGTCATTGTCGGGACCCTGGTGAGGGTGGGGGTCGGCGTCTTCGTCGCTGTCGTGGTCATTGTCGGTATGCACGTGAGCGTCGGTGTCTCGCTGGGCGTTGGGGCTGCGGTGCTGGTCTGGGTCGCCGTGCTGGTGGGCGTGCGCGTCGGCGTCGGTGTCGCTGTCATCGTCGGCACACACGTGAGCGTCGGTGTCATATTCGGTGTCTGCGTCATGGTACACGTCGCCAGCGGCGTGTCCGTCGACGTGCTGCTGGCTGTTGCCGTCGCTGTTGGCGTCTGCGTCCGCGTGACCGTGGCCGTCGCCGTGGCGGTTGCCGTCTGCGTGGGCGTCGCGGTCGGGGTCGCCGTTGGCGTCGCCGTCGGCGTGCTGGTGGCTGTTACCGTAGCCGTTGCTGTCTGAGTCGACGTAGCGGTAGCCGTCGCGGTCACAGTTGCCGTATGCGTGGCCGTCGCTGTCGTGGTCGCCGTTGGCGTCGCCGTCGGCGTGTCCGTCGACGTACTCGTCGGCGTCGCACTCGCCGTCGCCGTCGGTGTGGCGGAAGATGTGGGAGTCGTTGTCGCGGTCCTAGTCATCGTTGGCGTACTCGTCGGCGTCTGCGTCAACGTATTGGTTTCCGTCGGTGTGGTCGTTGCCGTGGTCGTCGGTGTTCGTGTGGCGGTAGTCGTCGTGGTGCCGGTCACCGTCGGTGTACTCGTCGGCGTCTGCGTCAACGTGCAGGTTGCGCTACTTGTCGACGTCACAGTCGCCGTTGGCGTCGCGGTCGGCGTGTTCGTTGATGTGGTGGTCGGCGTCACCGTCGCTGTTGCTGTGGCAGTAGTCGTCGCGGTTGTCGTCGTAGTGCCGGTCACCGTCGGCGTACTCGTCGGCGTCTGCGTCAACGTGCGGGTTGCGCTACTTGTCGACGTCACAGTCGCCGTTTGCGTCGCGGTCGCTGTGCCCGTAGCTGTCGGCGTCGAGGGCACGGTTGGGCTATTCGTCGTGCTTGGCGTGCTGGTCACCGTCGCCGTCAGCGTTGGCGTTCTGGTCCCGGTCGAGGTCTGAGTCGCGGTGGGCGTAGACGTATTGACCTCCTCAGGGGTATGAATGCTGGTGGGCGTCACCGTCGGTGTTTTCGTTGATGTCGGCGTGGGGCCACCATACGTCCGGATCGCCTTCAGCTGCAGGTCACCGGCGCGCAGCGGATCGATTCTGACCTTGATGCTCTTGATCTTCGTGCGGTCGACATTGGAGAACGAGCCGAACGGAAAGTCGAGGTTGACCGTCGTGGTTACGAGGACGTTCAACGACACCGACGCGCTGTGACCCAACGTGTCGACGAGGGTCAGGGTGATCGGATACCCAGGTGTGCCCGCAGTTGGAGGCGGGCATGGAGTTCCTGATCCAATCGCGGCGCAGTCGGCGACCGCCGTTTGCACTTCAATGCCCGCAGCCCCCGAAGAATCGAACGCCAACCCGGCCCCGCCGTTGTCATAGAGCAACTCGGCGAAGCCGTCGGCAGTAACCGTACTATCGTAGGTAAACAGGGCTGAGCTGGCGCCGACACCGGCGCGGATGGTTCCCACGTTGGACTGGCTCGTCACCGTCAGCGTGCGCGAGCCACCGATGACACTGGTCGTTGGCAGGTTGGAATCGGATCGGGTGCAGGTGCCGGATCCGACGATACAGCCGACACCCGCTGGCCCCATCCCATCGTTGTACGCCGTCGATCCCGCGCTGCTGAAGTCGTCAATCGTGACTTGAGCGCGGCTGGCAGCCGAGTCGACGGCAAAGAGCACCAGCAGCAACGAAAAGGAAGAGAGCACGCGGCGCGACGCAACGCTCACGTTGCTGAGACGCCGCTGCAAAGGTTGCTGGCGAAGCGGTGCAACACGGACCATGATCCGAGGTCTCCTCATCCCGCATCCCGTTGCGAGCGGCGACCGCGTGTGCTGCGCGGCCAGCCAAGCCGCCCCTCCCCGTTGTCCAAGTGCAGCGTCGTGGCACGAACGATTTTCGGGTCGAGATGCGCCGCCAACGTCAGCAAGGCGCGCTCATCGACGTGCGACAAAGCCGCAATTTCCACCGGCGTCAGGTCGAAACCGAGATCTCTGCTCACGCCTACGGGCTGCACCATGAAGGCGCTGCGAAACTCTGGGTCGGTGAGTAGTTTCCCCAGCACGTGCTCGACGACTCGTTGGCTCATATGGACCGTGGCGCTCCAAGCCCTTCCTGCCGATGGACCCTGCAAGGCAGATACCGCCGCCCAGCCTCGTCGCGTGAGCAACATGAAAGCAATGCCGTTACAGTAAGTTACGCACGCGTAGCCGAGCGCACCAAGTGCCGCCGGTGCCGCATGAGACTGGCTGATTTCAACCATTTGGCTTACAGCAGCCGGCCCTCATGAGCGCCGCGAGGGTGCGCAAAACGCCGTGCGGCCGCTGCTTCCACGCCGGCTGACGGAGCCGCTCGTTGCGGGCAGCTTGTTCTTCTCGCCAAATCCCAACGGTGAAGGAGGCACGTTGACAAGATCGACGCGCGCGCGTTAGCTTGCCCCGTCCTCATGATTAGTGTCCGCGCTGCACTGGAAATCGTTGTCCGTGATCCGCCGCTGCTGGGGTCGGAGTACGTTGCCCTACCGCAGGCACTTGGACGTGTACTGTCCGAGCCCGTATTGGCCCGCCGCGACGTCCCCCCCTTCCGCAACGCGGCGATGGACGGCTACGCGGTGCGCGCCAGCGACGTGGCAACGGCCAGCCCTGACACGCCCGCACGGCTGCGCATCCTCGAAGTGGTGGGGGCCGGATCGGTCCCGCGTGAGACTGTGGCGGTCGGGTGCGCGACGAAGATCATGACCGGTTCACCGATGCCCGACGGTGCCGACGCCGTCGTGCGCGTGGAGGATACCGAGGAGCAGGCTGGTCACGTGCGCGTCTTGATCAGCGTCACAGCGGGCACCAGCATCCGCCATCCCGGCGAGGACATGCGTGCAGGGGAAACGGTGTTGCTGCCCGGCCACGTCCTGCGGCCCGCAGACATTGGCCTGCTGGCCTCGCTCGGAGTCGCCGTCCTGCGCGTGCGCCGGCGACCGCAGGTAGCGATCCTCGCCACCGGGGATGAGTTGGTCGATCTCGGACAACCGTTGGGGCCGGGACAGATCGTCAACAGCAACGCCTACACGCTTGCCGCAGCGGTCGAGGAAGCCGGCGGCGTGCCGCGCATGTTGGGCATCGTTCGCGATACGCCGGAAGCGACGCGGGGCGCCTTTGCCGACGCCCTCGCGAGCGACATGGTTCTGTCGACGGGTGGCGTCTCTATGGGCACGTTCGATCTGGTCCGCCAGACGCTCGCGGACCTCGGCGTCACCGAGCATTTCTGGAAGATCGCGCAGAAGCCTGGCAAGCCGCTGACGTTTGGCACGCGCGACCGTGTTCCGATCTTCGGCCTGCCGGGCAATCCCGTCTCGTCGCTGGTGTGTTTCTACGTTTACGTGCGGCCGGCTCTGCGCGCCATGAGCGGTTTGTCTTGTTTACATCTCCCGACCGTGTCGGCCACCGCCAGCGAGCGCATCCAGACGGCGCGTGGGCTGACCGAGTTTGTCCGCTGCACGCTGGAGGGAGAGCCGGGGACCTACCGCGTGCGCCCGACGGGATCGCAAAGCTCAGGTGTGCTGCGCTCGCTGTCCATCGGCCAGGGCCTCCTCGTGGCACCACCTGACGTGAGCACCATCGATGCCGGCTCAACAGTACGGGTGATCCTGCTGAACAATGATGCGGCCGTCGAGCCGCCGGCGTAGGCAGTGCCGAACCCCGAAGGCTGAGTGATTGATGACCATGCGCATCGGCCACGGGTACGACGTGCATCGGCTCGTCGAAGGCCGGCCGCTGTTTCTGGCCGGCGTGCAGATTCAGCACCCCCGCGGTTTGCTGGGCCATTCAGATGGGGATGTCGCGCTGCACGCCGTGTGCGACGCCGTGCTCGGCGCGATGGGGGCGGGGGACATTGGGCAGCACTTTCCCGATACCGATGAGCGCTACCTGGGAATCGACAGCGCCGAGCTGCTGCGCCGCGTCGTGACCTTGATGCGTGATGAGGGCTGGTGCATCGGCAACGTGGACCTCACACTCTGCGCCGAGGAGCCACGACTGGCAGCGCACCGGCACGCGATGCGCGCTCGCATTGCCGAACTCCTCGGCACTTCGATCACCTGCGTGAGTGTGAAGGCGAAGACAAACGAGGGACTCGATGCCGTCGGTCGCGGCGAAGCGATCGCTGCCACCGCTATCGTGTTGCTGCACGAGAAGCCGGCGCAGGCAGGCACGTGAGCGGCGTCGCGCTCCGGCGACTTGACGGCCTTCTACGATTGACGCGCCGCCAGCCGACGGAGGAAGGCCCCGGTCGCGGTGGCAGCGTTTTGAGCGGCGAACCGATAGTAGGCGAAGAATTGCGTCGGGTATCCGGGCAGCATGAGCGGATCGCCGGCCCCGTCCGACACGGCGCGGAAGGCGATGAACCGCACGCCGCGCTGCGCGGCCTCAGCGGCAATTGCCGCCGTCTCGTTGTCGACCGCGACCGGCGCCTCGGTGTCGGCAGTCGCGGCAGCTTCAGAGGCGCGCCGTTGCGCGGCGGCCGCGGAGCCGCTGGTGCCGGAGGCGACGTCACAACCGAACACGTCGTTGCCCTTCGGTGAACACGGAAACGGCTTGCCGCCGAACGGATCTGTACTCTGTCCGACGCCACCGACAACGACGACCGGCTGCTCCAGCATGCAAACGGTTCCCTTCCCGGGGGGCGAGACCGGTACCGTGCAGCGTTCCAGAGAGACCGCGCCCGGCGCCGCCATCGCCTCAGCCAACTTGAGCCAGTCCCCATCGACAGCGTAGCCGGTCCCGTCTGCGAGCTCCCAGGTTGCGGGTACGGTCACATCGCCGATCTGCAATGCACTGCCAGCGACTGCCGAGACGACGATCCCAGCCACTTCAAACTGCTCGAGCAGTGCGTGTGTGGTCGCGGCTGCATTCACCAACCCGACGCCGGTGAGGCCAATGATCACCGGAACGCCGCTCAGCGTCCCAATGCGAAACCTGCGGTCGTTGATCATCACCGTATCGTCGACCGTGGCCTGTGCCAGAACCGGGGCCATCTCGGCCGGGAAGGCGCTGAGCACCGCCACACGTGGCGGCGGGCCACTGTCGATTCGTAGCGTCCCGCCGCAGGCCGCGAGCCCGACGAAAAGAGCGGCGGCGAGAACACGGCCTAGCACTCCATGGGTGCGACCTTCCATGCAACGCCAGGCACGCGACCGGGACAACTACTCGTCCCCTTCCCCGCCGTCGTCGCCTTCGCCCGACTCGATCTCGTCGATCATCTGGTCCATATCCTCGCCGCTCATGTCCTCGCCCATTTCCTTCCCCATCTTACGCATCCAGCGGGCGACGCTCTTGGGGTCGTTTTCGTCGATGTCGCCCAGCGCGCTGGGGTCGGCGAGCGATTCCATGCGGGCCTCCTCCGACTTCGGCATGGCGAACCGTGACATCAAGCGATCGGCGGCGCGTCCGCCGCACTTGTCGCACTGGGGCAAAGGCTTCTCCGACACGCGCAGGGTCAAGACGGAAAACCGCTTCCCACACTTCCGGCAGCGATACTCATAGATGGGCATACAACACCTTCCGCACTTGGTCCTCCTGTACCAAAACCGCCCTGGCACGCAAGCGCGACAGCGTACACGCGCACAGGGCGCACAGGGCGCACGGTTGACTCGCTGACACTCGACCCGTAGCATCCGCGCGCGGCGTGCATGCAAGGCTCCGATGACGTGCTAGACGCGCTCTTCGGCGAGCGCATTGACCGCCGACGCTTTCTCAAGCGCAGCGCGGGCGGCATAGCGCTGCTCGGATTCGGCTCGCTGCTCCCGGCTGGGTGCACACGCTACCCGAAGCCACCAACCCACCTGCGCTTCCTCGACCCACGCGAGTACGCGATCATCAACACGCTGGCGGAACGCCTCCTGGATGCCGCGGGAGCGATCGGCGCGGAGAACGGTCAGATCGATGTCGGTGTCAGTGTAGACGCCGTGGTCGCCGACTGGGACACCGACGCACAGGGACAGTTGCGCACGATGCTGCGTGTGTTCGAGCATGGCACGTATCTTTTCGACCTGCGGCGCAAGCGCTTCACGCGGCTGACAGCCGCGGAGCAGGACCAATATCTTGCCGGGTGGATGAACAGTACGCTCGGCGTGCGGCGTGTGGTGTTCCGTGCTCTGAAGCTTCTGGTGGCAGCCGGATTCTACCGCGAGCCACGTGCATGGACACCGATCGGTTACGACGGCCCCTGGCTTGGTCGGATCGACGCGGCAGCGCGCCTGTCGGCGGAGCCCACGGTTCCGCTGAGCAGCCTGCCCATGGGTCGGACATGATCCTCGACACGACCACAGTCGACCGCGACGTCTCACTCAGCGCGGACGTGTGCATCGTCGGATCCGGCGCCGGTGGCGCGGTGGTGGCGCGGGAACTGGCAGAGCGCGGCCGTTCCGTGGTCGTCGTGGAGGAGGGGCCGTACCTCACGCATGCCGACTTCACGCAACGCGAAGACCAGATGGTGCCGCGGCTCTATGCCGACCAGGGCGGGCGCGCGACCGTCGATACGACAGCTCTGATCTTCCAAGGCTGCGTCCTCGGCGGCTCGACCGTACCGAGTTACTGCGTCTGTGAACGCACACCACGGCAGATTCTGGCGCACTGGAGCACGGCGCTTGGGGTTCCCGGCGTGCGGCCTGAGAGCATGGTGCCCTTTTTCGCGCGCATCGAAGCGACCGCCAACGTACGTTCGCTGGCAGCGGACGACCTCAGCAAGAACAGCCGGCAGCTCAAGATCGGCGCTGACCGTCTGGGCTTTCGTAATCACTTGCCGGCGCACAACCGCGTCGACTGCCTCGGCTGCGGCTATTGTGCGCTGGGGTGCGCCTACGATCGGAAGGCGGATGCGCTCAGCGTCTACCTGCCGGCAGCATCGCGGCGCGGCGCGATCATCGTTCCAGACTGCCGGGTCGAGCGCGTCACCGTCACTGGCGGACAGGCCGCCGGGGTCACGGGCCGGTTCCTGCGGTCGCGCGGCGGCCGCTCGTGCGCGCTGCAGGTACGTGCGGCGAGGGTTGTCCTGGCGGCCGGTGCGATCGGTTCGCCGGTGCTGTGGTTGCGCAGCCAGCTGCCGAACACGTATCGCCAGGTGGGCCGCAACCTGCACCTGCACCCGATGGTCGCCGTGGGCGCGCTGTTCAGCGAAGAGATCGCCGGGTGGCGCGGCATCCCGCAGGCGGTGATCGTTGATCAGTTCCTCGACCTCGACCACGCTGTCGAAGGTGGGTACCTCATCCATCCGTTCTTCGCCCATCCGATCGCCACAGCCGCGCTGCTTCCTGGATTTGGCGCCGACTGTCGGCAGCTGATGCAGGCCTACCCGCGTCTGGGGCTCGCGGCGGTGATGCTGCACGATCGGACCACGGGTCGGGTCGAGCTGGACGCCAGCGGGCGCCCTTCCATTTCCTATCTCCTGGGCGACGAAGATCGCAACGACCTGCTGGACGGCATGCGTCGACTCGCGGACATTCACTTCGCCGCCGGCGCGGAGCGTGTGATTCTGCCGTACGATCCGCTCGTCGAACTGACGCGCCGCGGCGACTACCGGGCCATCGACGAGCGCCCGCTGCGGGCAAACGACCCGCTGCTGTTCTCCTACCACCCGCAAGGGACCATGCGGATGGGGAGCGACCCCAAGCGTTCGGTGGTCAACGGCATCGGTGAGACGCACGAGGTGAAGCGCTTGTTCGTTGCCGATGCCAGCATCTTTCCCACCTCGACGGCCGTGCCACCGCAGCTCTCCGTCATGGCGTTCGCGCTACGCACAGCGCAGCACATTGCCGAAGGGTCGTGAGCGGCTGGCACTGCGCATCGCGCACCATCCCGCGCCTTGACCCTTCCCGCTGTCTCACGATAAGCCCCAGCCTCACGATGCGACCATCATTTGAAGGCATGGTCTTGGCCCCCGGCCTCGGCACCCGCATGCTGAA
>Ga0335070_10011775_pt1 | contig 10217 bp, 7 predicted proteins | sample Lox_Sample_13_FD_206722 | JGI IMG/M metagenome (GOLD analysis project Ga0335070, IMG submission 206722) | Soil microbial communities from Loxahatchee National Wildlife Refuge, Florida, United States - Lox_Sample_1.3 | ecosystem: Environmental > Terrestrial > Soil > Wetlands | place: USA: Florida... | reverse complement strand
TCCCAGAAAGACCCAGTGGGAAAAATGGGCTGACTTCTGGCTGAGACCCCTGCCGGGGACGGATATCGCTTGGATCAACGGCCTGGTTCGCCTCCTGATCGAGAAAGGGGTGTCTTCAAAAGAATTCGTCGAATCCAAAACAGAGGGGTTTGAAATCCTGCGGTCTTCTGTGGAGAAATTCTCTCCGGAGTTTGTGACAAATACGGCGGGAATCTCCCAGGCAGAATTCGAGGGAGCGGCGAATCTTTATCTCTCGGCGAAAAAGAGGGCGATCGTTTTCGGCTCGGGAGTGACCCAACATGCCCATGGGACGGAAATCGTCAAAGCCCTCTGCAACCTGGCCCTGCTGACGGGAGAGACAGAAGAGGGAGGAGGGGGTGTCTATCCGATGCTCACTCAGAACAATGCCCAAGGGGCTTTGGATATGGGTTCTCTTTCCGAATTTCTCCCCGGCTATCAGAGGGTGGAAGACGAAAAGGCGCGCAGGAAGTTCGAGGAGATCTGGAAGAAAGAAGTTCCGGAGCAACCAGGCCTCACCTCCGTGGAGATGTTCGACACGATTCTGGAAGGAAAGATCAAAGCCCTCTATGTTTTCGGCGAAGACCCCCTCATCAACCTTCCCAACTTGGAGAGACTCAAGAACGGGCTCCATCAACTGGAATTTTTGGTGGTTCAGGATTTTTTCATGACCCATATTGGAAACTACGCCCAGGTGATCTTGCCGGGGGTGAGTTTTGCTGAGAAGGATGGAACTTTCACGAGCATGGAGAGACGGGTTCAAAGGGTCCGAAAGGCCATCTCGCCGTTGGGTGACTCCAGGCCGGACTGGAGGATCCTCTGTGATCTTTCGGCGAAGATGGGTTATTCGATGGAATATCAGAGCTCCGCAGAGATCATGGACGAAATTGCATCCATCGTACCCATTTATGCCGGAGTCAGTTACTCCAGCCTGGAGAAGGCTGGATTTCAGTGGCCCTCAAAGAATGGAAGGAAACGGAGATTCTTCCCCGTGGAATACAAAGGGCTGGCGGAACAGCCCGACGACAAGTATCCTTTATGGATCATTCCCAGAGGGTTTCATTACCATTACGGAATCGGAACAACGACCAAAAGAGCCTCGGGTTTAGCCAAGGTCTATCCGGACTCCTGCATTGAAGTTCACCCGGAGGATGCCGCCAAAGCAGGGCTGGGAGATGGGGACCGGGTGAAAGTGATTTCACCCAGGGGTGAAGTGGAGACGAGCTGTAAGGTTTCCGGAGCCGTTCTAAGGGGAACCGCCTATTTTGCTACGACCTTCTTCCCTGTTTTTGTAAATAACTTGATCGCCCCAGGGTATGAAGCTACGAATCAACACCCTGAATACAAAAGTTTTATCGGAAGGATAGAGAAAAAGTAGACCCCGTTAGAAATGGCGGGGCGATGAGCTCCGCATTCAAAAAGTGCTAACATTTTTCTTATTACCCTCGACTCAAGGGACGAGGCTTTCTAACGGGGCAGAGGAGAAGCAGGATGCAGCTCATATATCTTCTCATTGAGACCATCGTCAAATGCGTGGTGGTTTTCGGCGGCTTGATGATGGTCGTGGCCTATATGACGTTGATGGAGCGGAAGGTTTTAGGTCATATCCAGGTTCGTTTTGGTCCGAATCGCTGCGGTCCTTACGGCTTGCTTCAGCCTTTTTCAGACGCGGTCAAGGCCTTCTTTAAGGAGGATCTGGTTCCCGGAAGGGCGGACAAAGTTGTTTTTGTCCTGGCTCCGACGATCTCGATGATTGCAGCCATCAGCATCTTTGCGGTCATTCCCTTCGGTGATCAGTTTACCGTTCCTTGGACGAATTGGGTGGTCAAGCTGCGAATCGCCGACATCGACGTCGGGCTTCTCTATGTGTTTGGCATCGTCTCCTTGGGAGAGTTTGGGATCATCTTGGGAGGTTGGTCCTCCGGGAATAAGTATGGGTTGATGGGATCCCTTCGAGCAGCGGCTCAGATGATCAGTTATGAAACGGCTCTCGGCATCTCGATCGTCGGAGTCCTCATTCTCTCACAAAGCTTGAGCTTGACGGAGATCGTCAAGGTTCAAGGCGGAGGGTTCTGGAATTGGAATATCTGGTATCAGCCGGTGGCCTTTATGCTTTATCTGATTTGTGGTCTCGCTGAGATCAACCGAACCCCTTTTGATATGCCCGAGGCGGAAGCCGAGCTTGCCTGCGGGTTCAATATCGAATACAGCAGCATGAAATTTGCGCTCTTTTTCATGGCCGAGTATGCGCATATGGTGACGCTGGGCGCTGTCGCGGTGACGCTTTTCCTCGGAGGATGGCAGCCGATCATTCCTCAGCTTGGTTTCATTCCCGGGATCCTCTGGTTCTGCGTGAAGCTCTTTATTATCCTGTTCTTCTTCATCTGGGAGCGAGGAACCATGCCGCGTCTCCGATACGACCAGATCATGAAGTTTGGATGGAAGGTTTTAATTCCGCTGGCGCTGATCAATCTTGTTATCACAGGGTTGGTCGTTTCACTGAAAGGGTAAACAAAGAGGTCGACGATGATCATTCCAATATTAAAGGGGTTAGCACTCACCCTGAACCGGTTCTTCTCCAAACCCATTACGGTTCAATATCCTGAAGAGAAAATGCCCCCGGCGAAACGTTGGAGAGGCATTCAATATTTTGAAAAGGATGAGCGCGGAAAGACCAAGTGTGTCGCGTGCGGCCTCTGCATGGTCGTCTGTCCTTCCCAATGCATCTATATCGAGACCGCTGAGGATGAAGAGGGAAGACGATATCCACTCACCTACGAACTGGACGCCACCCGATGTATCTTTTGTGGGTTCTGTGAAGAAGCATGTCCGGTGAAGGCGATCTTCATGGGAAAGACCTATGAATGGGTGGAGAGAAGCAGAAAACCCCTTCTCATGAATACGGAAAAACTTTTGGAAGAGAAAAAGGTGAATCCATAGTTCAATGAAACGCAGAGCGCATAGGGCATAGCGCAAAGCGTAAGAACCGTTCAATTCACTCGGAGTGAGACAATGGCTGAAAATATCGTGACGTTATTTCAGTGGTTGATCTTTTTGGGAGCGGCTTTTGGTTCCATCATCGCCTCCTTGCTGCTGATTACCCGGAAGAACCCTATTCACAGCGCTCTTTTTCTGGTGTTGACCTTCCTCTGCGTATCGGTGCTTTACGTCCTCCTCTACCAACAATTTATGTTTATCATCCAGATTTTTGTTTACGCCGGAGCCATCGTGATGTTGATCGTCTTCGTCCTTATGCTCCTGGACCTGGAGGAAGAGCTTCGATCCGGCTTAAAACTTTTCTATTCAAAGGTGATCGGAGGCGTGCTGGCTGTTCTTTTCCTCTTCGGGATCGTCTATTCTGTCGTGGCCAAGAGCCCGACTGGAAAGGTAGGATCCTATACACCGGATAAACTGAGCGGCAATGTGAAGGCGGTCGGTCAGATGCTTTTCACCCAATATCTTTTTCCCTTTGAAATTGTCTCTGTCCTTCTCGCAGCGGCTATCGTCGGAGCGGTCATTTTGAGCAAGAGGAGAACGTAGCCTAAGATCAATGAAAAGTAAAAATTGCATGATACAAAATGAAAAATGTGAAGAGAAATTTGAAAGATTTTGCACTTTACAATTTATAATTTGCAATTTGCATTGAGGAGTATGTTTATGACAATACCGAACGTCCCCCCTGAATGTTATCTGGTTTTGAGTGGCATCCTTTTCACGATTGGGGTGATCGGAGCCCTCACCCGGCGAAATGCGATCGTGGTCTTTATGTGCATCGAGTTGATGCTCAACGCCGTGAACATATCTTTCGTTGCCTTATCCCGTTTTCTCCAGTCGCTGGACGGGGTGCTTTTTGCCTTCTTTGTCATCGCGGTCGCGGCGGCGGAGGCAGCCGTCGGATTAGCGATCTTTGTGATGATCTATCGCTCAAAAGAAACCATCAATGTGGATGAAATCAATATTCTGAAGTGGTGACCCCCTCCCCACCCTCCCCCCTTGAGGGGGAGGGAAAGGGTGGGGGGACAAGGAGTCTTTCATGCTTGAAAAAGTCTGGTTGATCCCTCTGTTTCCGGCGATCGGCTTTATCATCAATGGGCTCTTCGGCAGAACGTTGGGGAAGAAAGTGGTCAGTTGGGTGGGTCCCTCGGTAATTGGACTTTCCTTTCTCACCTCCATCCTCATCTTCTTCGAATTGATCGCAAGACCCCCCGCGGAACGCCTCTTTGAAAAGGTCCTCTTTGACTGGGTGGTCTCAGGCTCCTTCCAAACCGTGATCGGCTACCAGATTGACCCTCTTTCCATCCTGATGGCGTTAGTGGTGAGTGGTGTGAGCTTCTTCATCCACATCTACTCCGTTGGATATATGCATGATGATCCGGGGTTTACGCGGTATTTCACCTACCTCAACCTCTTCGTCTTCATGATGCTTAACCTCATTCTGGCCAACAACTTCCTGTTGATGTTTGTCGGATGGGAAGGTGTCGGCCTTTGTTCTTACCTTTTGATCGGATTCTGGTATGAAAAGGATTCCGCTTCGAATGCAGGGAAGAAAGCCTTTGTGGTCAACCGGGTGGGTGATTTTGGATTTCTTCTCGGAATGTTCCTCCTCTTCACCAGCCTCGGAAAACACGGGATATGGACGTTGGATTTCACGGAAGTCTTTGCCAACGCGAGCAAGCTCGATACGGGGACAGTCACCGCCATCACGATCCTGCTCTTTATCGGCGCCTGTGGAAAATCGGCTCAGATCCCTATTTATGTGTGGCTTCCCGACGCCATGGAGGGCCCGACACCCGTCAGCTCCCTCATCCATGCGGCCACCATGGTGACCGCCGGCGTCTATATGGTCGCCCGGTGCAACGTGCTCTACAGCATGGCCCCCATCGCCATGGCGGTCGTCGCCATCGTCGGCGTCACTACGGCTATCTTCACCGCTTCCATCGGGTTCTGTCAGAACGACATCAAGAAGGTCCTGGCTTATTCTACGATCAGCCAACTGGGCTACATGTTCGTGGGGGTTGGGGTCGGAGCTTTCAGCGCAGGAATATTTCATCTGATGACCCATGCGTTTTTTAAGGGACTCCTCTTCCTCGGTGCCGGAAGTGTGATGCATGCACTGAGTGGCGAATTGGACATGAGAAAGATGGGAGACCTCCGGAAGAAGATCCCTTACACCTTCTGGACTTTCTTCATCGCGACACTGGCCATTGCCGGGATTCCTGGCCTCTCCGGATTTTTCAGCAAGGATGAGATTCTCTGGCAGGCTTTCTCCAGCGCTCACGGCCACTGGTTGCTGTGGGCGGTGGCAGCCTTGGCTGCCGGCATGACTGCCTTTTATATGTTCAGGGCTCTGTTCATGACCTTTTTTGGGGAATCGAGAGTTGATCCCCATGTGGCCCATCATATCCATGAGTCACCCAAGATCATGACCGTTCCTCTGATGGTCCTCGCCGGTCTATCCATCATCGGAGGCTATATCGGGTTTCCCCATGTTTTGGGAGGAGCCAACCGTATCCATGAATTTCTCGCGCCCGTCCTGGGAGGTGGGGCTGAGTCCGCCAAAGCCCATGCCGGGATTTCGATCCTCTCACAGGCCTGGGCCTCAGGAGGAGAGGGAGGAGGCCATGGAGCTGCCCTGGAGCTCCTCATGATGGCGGTATCCGTGGTCATTGCTCTCATCGGGATCGGCATCGCTTATCTCTTCTACGTGAAAAACCCAGCCCTGCCCAAGCTGGCGGCGGAGAGATGGAAGAGGCTCTACAAATGGGTCTACAACAAATATTATGTGGATGAACTCTACGAAATCCTTTTCATCAACTCTCTCAAAAATATCGGCACCGGGCTCTGGAAAGGGTTTGATGAGTTCGTCATTGACGGCACGATCAACGGCATTGCCTATTTCATCGGTCTCCTCTCTGGAGTCATGAGAAAAATGCAGACCGGCTTGGTCCAAAATTACGCGTTTTCAATGGTCCTTGGCGGAATTGTCCTGGCAGCCTATTATATCGTGCGCGCCCTTTTTTATTAAATAACCGAATAGGCCGAAGGAAAACGAATGGATCGAATATCTGTCAGATTCTTTATTCGTGTCATTCGGTGTCCTTCGAATCATTCGATGTGTGAAAAAAAGGAGTCGATTTCATGACTATTCTGGGTATCCCCATTCTATCGCTTCTCATTTTCTTTCCAATCCTGGGCGCCATACTTCTCCTCTTCATCAACAAAGAGAATGGGACAGCGATCCGGTGGGTCGCTCTCATCTTCGCGTTCGTCGAATTCATTTTCTCATTACCTCTCTTCCTTTCCTTTGATCCCAAGACGGCGGCGATGCAATTCGTGGAGGATTGGTGGTGGATTCAGAGCTATGGGATCAGCTACAAATTGGGCATTGACGGAATCAGTCTCCTTCTGGTCCTGCTAACGACCTTCCTGACGATCCTGTGCATCCTGTGCTCCTGGACAGCGATTACCTTCCGGGTAAAAGAATTCATGATATCGTTCCTCTTCCTGGAGACGGGAATGATCGGCGCCCTGGTGGCCCTCGACCTCGTCCTTTTCTATGTCTTCTGGGAAGTAATGCTGATCCCGATGTACCTCCTTATCGGTGTCTGGGGCGATCCCAAGAGGCGGATCTATGCAGCCGTCAAATTCTTCCTCTTTACCATGGCTGGAAGTGTGCTGATGCTGGTAGCGATTTTGGCCGTCTATTTCCTCAATCAAAAGGCAACCGGTGTTTCCACCTTTGACGTGCTCGAACTCTATAAGTTGGGATTACCCGCTGGGACGCAGTACTGGCTCTTCGGGGCCTTTGCCCTAGCCTTCGCCATCAAGGTTCCCATGTTTCCATTTCATACCTGGTTGCCCGATGCCCATACCGAGGCGCCGACTGCTGGGAGCGTGATCCTGGCGGGGGTCTTGCTGAAGATGGGAACCTACGGATTCATCCGGTTTGCCATCCCCCTGTTTCCGAAGGCCGCCATGGATCTTCTGCCCATCGTCTCCGTCCTGGCGATTATCGGAATTATCTATGGTGCGTTGGTCTCGATGATGCAGCCCGATCTGAAGCGGCTGGTTGCGTTTTCGAGCGTGAGCCATCTGGGATACGTCATGCTCGGAATGTTTGCCTTCAATATGCAAGGCATCCAGGGATCGATCTATCAGATGCTCAACCACGGCATCAGCACGGGATCCCTCTTTTTGATCGTCGGGATGATTTATGAGCGCCGTCATACCCGTCTGATCGCTGACTTTGGAGGAATCTCCAAGGTCATGCCAGTCTACGCGGTCTTCTTTATGATCGTGACTCTCTCGTCGATCGGCCTGCCCGGGACGAACGGGTTTGTAGGAGAATTTCTGATCCTCCTCGGTGCTTTTCAAGCCAATACCGTCTACGGCGTATTGGCGACCACAGGCGTCATCCTGGGAGCCGCTTACATGCTCTGGATGTTTCAAAGAGTGATGTTTGGGAAGATCACCCGGCCCGAAAATGAAAAGCTGAAAGACCTGAATGCTCGAGAGATCGCCATCCTCGTCCCCATGGTCATCATGATTTTCCTGATGGGGATCTATCCCAAACTTTTCTTCAGCAAGATGGATGCCAGCGTGGAGAAGTTTATAAAAGATTTCAAGGGAAGGGTTGAGATGAAAGCAGACCTCCCCCTGCAAAAAGTCGCAGAAATGAAGAAATGAAAATTCGAAACTCGAAGCACGAAATTCGAAAAACACAAATGTTCAAAAGATAGATGACCAAAAGATTTTGGAATTTGAATTTTTGATTTGTTTCGGATTTCGATATTAGGATTTCGAATTTTTGGTTTAAACACTGGAGGATTTCGTTGATGAAAATACCAGAGATTGACCTCTATCTCATTGCACCGGAGATCATCGTCACCGCTTTCGGTTTTTTGGTGCTTCTGCTGGACGTCTTCTTACCCAAAGGAGAGAGAAAGGGTTATCTCGGACTGACCAGCCTCGTCGGGATCTTTTTCGCCGGTCTTTATACCGTCCCACAGATCGGGTCTCTCCGATCCGGGTTTGAGGGGATGTTCATCTCGGATGGATACGCGGTTTTTTTCAAGCTCCTTTTTCTGATTATTGCTTTTTTGACTGTCCTGATCTCGATGGGCTACATCCACAGGGAAATGATCGAGTTTGGGGAATACTATGCGCTGATCCTTTTTGCGACTCTGGGGATGATGCTGATGGCGGCAGGATCCCACCTGATCACCATCTTCCTCGGGCTGGAAACGATGTCCATTTCCATCTATATCCTGGCTGGAATGATGCGGGAGGACAAGAGGTCCGTAGAAGCAGCGTTGAAATATTTTCTATTGGGCGCTTTTGCCACGGGATTCCTCCTCTATGGTATTGCCTTGATCTATGGCGCCACAGGATCCCTTTATCTGAAAGACATCGCCGCTTATATCGTTTCCAAGAACCTATTGAGAAGCCCGATGCTCCTAATGAGCCTTGTTTTTCTCACGATTGGATTTGGTTTCAAGATTGCTTCTGTTCCGTTTCATATGTGGACGCCTGACGTCTATGAAGGGGCTCCGACCTCCATTACTGCTTTCATGGCCACGGGAGTGAAGGCAGCCGCTTTCTCAGCTTTGGTCAGAGTCTTCTTCTCCGCCTTGCCGGCCTTTCGTGCGGATTGGACCTCGATCATGTGGGTGATTTGCGTGGCGACGATGACGGTCGGAAATGTTGTGGCGATCTCTCAGACCAACATCAAGAGAATGCTGGCCTACTCGAGCATTGCCCACGCCGGCTACATTCTGGTTGCTTTTGTCGCGGGAAACGATTTAGGGACTTCGGGGATCCTTTTCTACCTCATGACCTATGCCTTTATGAACATCGGTGCCTTTACCGTGGTCATCCTTCTTGGCAAGAAGGGAGAAGAGAATACCCTGATCAGTGATTATGCGGGGATTGGGTTCAAATACCCGCTGCTGGCCGCCTCCATGACGATCTTTCTCCTCTCCATGGCCGGCATTCCTCCTCTGGGAGGATTCATGGCCAAATTCTATATTTTCAGCGCCGCGGTAAAATCAAAATTTTATTGGCTGGCCATTATCGGTGTCCTGAACAGTGCTGTCTCGGTTTACTATTATCTCCGGGTCACTGTGCTCATGTATTTCAGGGAATCCGAGCGAGAGATCACGGGCCTTCAATTCTCGCCCGCTTCTGTGCTCGCGTTGATTTTGGCCGTCATTGGAACGCTTTACCTAGGGATCTTCCCCGCCAACGTCCTCTCCTTAGCTCAACGATCGATCGCAGGGTTGATGTAGGAATCCGACAGATCTTATCTATTTTTAGGTCTCACATCCACTGTATTGTCGTAGAATGTACTTCCTCCTCCTTGGTCCGTCAAACGCTGCGAAGTCAATGCATTGACGGAACGAAGACCAGGGCTATGGCTCAACCACCAGATCCCCTCTGCCACCACAACCCCGGAAGGAACTCTGGGAGTAACATGGAGGATGAAAGTGACCTCCCCGAGTTGATTGAAGGCGACAACAAGATCACCTTCCTTTACGCCTTTTGCCTCTGCATCGGCCGGATTCATCTGAAGGAACATGGCCTTTTCCGTTTTGCGGAGGTCTTCTCTTTCCCTGAAAGAAGAGTTTAAACAGTATAGACTCGGTGCCGTCATCAATCGAAAGGGATAATCCTCTCCATAGGGAGGAAGGTAACAGGGCAGTGGATGAGATTCCCTCGGGTTCAAAATTTCAATCTTTCCGGAAGGGGTCTTAAAACGAGGTCGCGTATCGGGTGGAAGTGAAATTTCGACCGCCTTCCCCGCTGAGAAGGCTTTTTGATCCATTCCTTCTCGCATGGGGCTCGGAATGGAAAGAAGACGATCAAGCAGGTCATCCGCCGTTTGACGAAAAAAGGGCTCCCCGAATCCCATCTTCTGCGCCAAAAGAGAGAAGACTTCCCAGTTTGATCTACTTTCTCCAACGGGAGGGATGACCGCTTTCGCGCGTTGGATGCAGTAAGTGCCATAGGAGCGGTAAAGATCGTTGTGTTCGAGGGAAGATGTGGAGGGCAACACAATATCTGCATAACGAGCCGTATCCGTCATGAATCTTTCGTGGACAACGGTGAAAAGATCTTCTCGTTGCAGTCCTCTCAAAACCTGATTCTGGTCGGGAGTGACTGCCGCCGGGTTAGAATGATAAACATAGAGGCTTTGGATG
>Ga0335070_10011774_pt1 | contig 10217 bp, 9 predicted proteins | sample Lox_Sample_13_FD_206722 | JGI IMG/M metagenome (GOLD analysis project Ga0335070, IMG submission 206722) | Soil microbial communities from Loxahatchee National Wildlife Refuge, Florida, United States - Lox_Sample_1.3 | ecosystem: Environmental > Terrestrial > Soil > Wetlands | place: USA: Florida... | reverse complement strand
GCCATGCCCTCGTAGACGAGCGCGCGGTCGCGTAGCTCTCCGGCCGCGTCGGGGGCGAGCAGCAGGCAGCGGTCGCAGCAGGCGAGGGCGCGCCCGAGGTCCGAGCGCTGGACGTAGATGCGCTTCAGGTTGCCGAGCATGCGGAGCAGGATCTCCCGCACGCTCGCCGCGCGCAGGTGGATCTCGGGGCGCAGCCGCTCGGTCGCGCCGAGCCCCGCCTCCAGGCGGCGCTGGCACGCGTCGAGGTCGAGGACGCTGCGCTCGAAGGGGTCGACCACGATCTCGCCCGCGGCGCCGGCGCACTTCACCAGGAAGTGTCCGGGAAACGAGATGCCCTGCACGTCGAGGCCGAGGCGGCGGCCCACGGCGAGGTAGACCGCCGAGAGCGCGATCGGAATGCCGATGCGCCGGTCGAGCACCTCGTTGAGGAAGCTGTTGCGCGGGTCGTAGTAGTCGTTGCGGTTGCCGCGAAAGCCCTGCTCGAAGAACAGGAAGCGGTTGAGCCGCGCGACGCGCTGCGCATCCCCTTCTGCCGAGCGCACGGCCGGCGCGGCCTGCGCGGCGAGCGCGTCGAGGCGCGACAGATACGCGTCGACGTCGAGCGACGGGTACTCCTCCGCCGCGATCCAGAGCGCCGCCTCGGCGAGATCGATGGCGGCGTCCGGGAGCGCCGCGATCTCCTCGAAGCGGCGCCGCGCCTTCGCCGCGGGGCTCGCGTCGTTCACGCCCAGAACGCGTCCACCGCGTGCTGGTCCTGCGGGATCGACCACGCCTCGGCGATGCGGCCGCTCTCGAAGCGCAGCAGCACGACGTAGGTGGTGTCGAGCCTGTGTTCGCCGCGCCGGCCCCGGGCGCGCAGCAGGATCGCGGCCAGCTCGTCGCCGACCAGCACGTCCTCGAGCGACGCGTCGAAGCGCTGGGCGCCCTCGCCGACGCCCGCGAGGAAGGCGAGCACGCTCTCGCGCCCTCGATGATCCCCCGCGTGAGGGCCTCGCCCCGCGGCGTGCCACACCATGTCCTCGCAGCAGACGGCCTCGAGCGCGGCGGTGTCACCCGAGGAGACCGCCTGCCAGGCGCGCCGGGCGGTCTCGCGTGCCATGCGGGGGTCGAGCTTCGACATCGGTGACGCATCATACCCGTTCGCGGCGACGCACAGCGGGCGATTCGGACCGCGTTGCTCTGCGCATGCCCGCGCGAGGCGCAGCCGGTTACCCTGCGCGCGTGGCGCAGGACGTCCCGCTCTGGCGGCCCTCTCCCGAGCAGATCGCCGGGGCGAGCCTCACCGCGTTCGCGCGCCGCGCCGAGGCGCTGCATGGGGCGCGCCTTCCCGACTATGCCGCGCTGCACCGTTGGTCGGTGGATCACCCCGACCGGTTCTGGCCGCTGGTCTGGTCCTTCTGCGGCGTGATCGGCGACGGACCGGGCCCCGCGCGCGCCGCCGGCTCAGGTGGCATGCCCGGTACGCGCTGGTTCCCGGAGGCGCGCCTCAACTTCGCGGAGAACCTGCTGCGGCGCAGCGACGAGACGCCCGCGCTGCTGTTCCGCAGCGAGGCGGGCAGCGAGCGGAGCGTGTCCTGGGCCGGACTGCAGGACGCCGTGGCGCGGTGCGCGGCGTGGCTGCGCGAGGCCGGTGTCGGGCCGGGCGACCGCGTCGCCGCGGTGCTGCCGAACGTCCCGGAGACGCTCGTCGCGGCGCTCGCCGCCGCGAGCCTCGGCGCGATCTGGTCGTCGTGCTCGCCGGACTTCGGCACGGCGGGCGTGCTCGACCGCTTCGCGCAGATCGAGCCGAAGCTGCTGCTGGTGACCGACGGCTACGTCTACGGCGGCAAGCGCTTCGACGTACTCGCGCGCGCGAGAGAGGTGTGGGCGGGGCTGCCGAGCGCCGAACGCTGCGTGCTCGTCCCCGGCGAAGGCGCGCAGCCTGCGCTGCCGCCGCGCATGCAGTCCTGGCCCCTGCTGCAGGCCCGCCACGCAGGCGCGCCGCTCCGGTTCACGCGCCTGCCCTTCGATCACCCGCTCTACATCCTGTTCTCGTCGGGCACGACCGGCGCGCCGAAGTGCATCGTGCACGGCGCGGGCGGCACCCTGCTCCAGCACCTGAAGGAGCAGCGCCTCCACGTCGACCTGCGGCCGGGAGAGCGTCTCTTCTACTTCACCACGACGGGCTGGATGATGTGGAACTGGCTCGTCTCGGGGCTCGCGTCCGAGGCGACGCTGCTGCTCTACGACGGCTCGCCCATGGCTCCCGATGCGCTGGCTCTCTTCCGCTGGGCGGCGCGCGAGCGCGTCGCCGTGTTCGGCACCTCGGCGAAGTTCCTCGACGGCGTGGCGAAGGCAGGCGTCTCGCCGCGCCGCGAGTGCGACCTCTCCGCGGTCCGCACCGTGCTCTCGACGGGCTCGCCGCTCGCGCCGGAGGGCTTCGACTTCGTCTACGAGCACGTGGCGCCGCACGCCCAGCTCGCCTCGATCTCGGGCGGCACCGACATCGTCTCGTGCTTCGTGCTGGGCTGTCCGTGGCTGCCGGTCTGGCGCGGCGAGATCCAGGCGCGGGGGCTCGGGATGCGGGTCGAGGTCTTCGACGAAGCAGGGCGCTCCGTGCGCGGAGAGAAGGGCGAGCTGGTCTGCACGGCGCCGTTCCCCTCGATGCCGCTCGGCTTCTGGAACGATCCGGACGGCGCGCGCTATCGGGCCGCGTACTTCGAGCGCTTCCCCGGCGTGTGGTGCCACGGCGACTTCGCCGAGATCACGCCCCACGACGGCATCATCATCCACGGGCGCTCGGACGCCGTGCTGAACCCGGGCGGCGTGCGCATCGGTACCGCGGAGATCTACCGGCAGGTGGAGCAGGAGCCGGACGTGCTGGAGAGCCTGGCGATCGGTCAGGAGTGGCAGGGCGACGTGCGCGTGGTGCTGTTCGTGCGGCTGCGCGACGGCACCGCGCTCGATGACGCGCTGCGGGCGCGCATCTCGAAGCGCATCCGCGAGAACGCGACGCCGCGCCACGTGCCCGCGCGCATCGTGCAGGTGGCCGACATCCCGCGCACGCGCAGCGGGAAGATCGTCGAGCTGGCGGTGCGCGAGGTCGTGCACGGCCGGCCCGTGAAGAACCGCGAGGCGCTCGCCAATCCCGAGGCGCTGGCGCAGTTCGCGGACCGCGAGGAGCTGTCGCGCTGACGGAGTTCGGCCTCGCAGTGCACGGCGGCGCGGGGGGCGCTCCCGGGTCCGAGGATCCGGACGGCGCGGAGAGCGTGCGCGCGGGGCTGCGCGACGCGCTGGCCGCCGGAGCCGCCGTGCTGGCGGCGGGCGGACTGGCGCTCGATGCCGTGGTCGCCGCGGTCGCCGTGCTCGAGGCGCGTCCCGTGTTCAACGCGGGCACGGGCTCGGTGCTGAACGCCGCCGGCGAGGTCGAGATGGATGCGGCGCTGATGGAGGGCACGCGCCGGCGCGCCGGAGCCGTCGCGGGCGTGCGCCGCCTCGCGCACCCGGTGCAGGCGGCGCGCGCCGTGCTCGAGGACGGCCGGAACGTGCTGCTCTTCGGCGCCGAGGCCGAGCGGATCGGCCGGGCCGCGGGCGTCGCCGCGATCCTGCCCGAGGCGCTGATCGTGCCGGCGCGTCGCGCGCAGTGGGAGCGCGCGCTGCGCGGCAGCGTGCCGCCCGCGGGCGGCACCGTCGGGGCGGTCGCGCGCGACGCCGCGGGTCGCCTCGCCGCCGCCACGTCGACCGGCGGGCTCGTCGGCAAGCTGCCCGGCCGCATCTCGGACAGCGCGCAGATCGGCTGCGGCACCTGGGCGGACGACGCCACGTGCGCCGTGTCCGCCACGGGACACGGGGAACACTTCATCCGCGCCGCCTTCGCGCGCGGCGTCGACGGCTGGATCCGCCACGCGGGTGTGTCGCTCGAGGAGGCGTGCCGGCGCGTGCTCGCGGAGGTCGCGGCGCAGGGCGGCCACGGCGGCTGCATCGCGATCGACCGCGCGGGAGCGCTTGCCATGGCCTTCGACACGCCCGCCATGGCGCGGGGCAGCGTGCGCGCGGGCGAGCCGGCGCGCGTGGCGATCGGGGGCGAACCCCTGGCGTAGCCCGGTCTACTTCGCAGTTCCCCGCGCGCGCTCCGCGTCGGCCGCGATGCGCGCGCGCCAGTCGCGGACGGCGTCGGCGCGCCCGAGGGCCGTGGCGCAGCGCAGCGCGCCGCGCGCGAAGGGCAGGCCCTCCGCGCCGCTGCCCCGGTAGAGGGCCGCGTAGATCGCGAGGGCCTCCTCGCAGTGCGCGAGCCGCTCGAGCGCGGCCGCATAACACGCGTGAAAGCCCGGCGCGAGCCAGACCTCCGAGCGAGACGGCACATGCGGCGGATAGCGGCGCAGCGTGTCGGCGTCGTCGTGCGCAGCGGCGTTCACGACGCACACCAGCTCGCGCAGGTTCGGCTCGAGCACGTAGCTGTGCCAGCCCTCCTGCTCGGGCTTCTGATCGGCGAGGATGTCGACGTGGCGCTTGGCGTCGTCGATCCGGCCGGCGGAGAGGTCCGCGACGATCAGGTTGATGCGGCCCTCGCGATGGCGCGGATCGTCGGCGACGTCGCGCCCGAAGAGCGCCTCGGTGGACCGCCAGTCGGGCGTGCGCGCCCACGTGCGCTCCGAGAGCGTTCCCACGACGAGGGCGGCGAGGACCGCGGCGAACGCCCGGCGCACGGGCGTCCGGCGCAGCGCCGCCAATGCGCTGCCCCAGAGCAGAGCCGCTCCGAAGATCGACAGGAAGAGATTGCGCTCGGCGCGCGCCTGGAGCAGCGGAGCGACGCCCGAGGTGGGAAGGAAGCCGATCCAGATCCAGGCGAGCGCCGCCGCCGCGACGGCGTGGCCGCGCCGCAGCAGCCGGAGGATCGCCGCCGCCGAGCCCAGGGCGAGCGCGATCCCGCAAAGTGTCGCAGGGTCTCCCCAGCCCGTGGCGATGCGGACCGCGTCGCTCGTGCTCGAGTGGAGCGGGGCGAAGAGCCAGAGCAGCTGCGCCGGCCATGCCGCGAGGCTGGTCTGCCACTGCGCAGCGAGGCTGCCGCCGATCGGCGACGCGCCGGTGAGCGCGGTGCCGAGCACGGCGGGCCGCAAGGCGAACAGGTAGAGCAGGGCGAGCCCCGACTGGGCCGCGACCAGCGCGGCGAGCGTCGGGACGGAGGGGCGCGGCTCGTGCGCGGTCCGCGCGCGCCGCAGCGCGGCTGCCGCGAGCACGATCTGGAGGGCCGGAACCACGGCGGCGTTCTCCTTGGAGAGCAGGCCCGCGGCCAGCGCCGCGAGCGACCCGGCGCACCAGGCCACACGCGTGCGTAGCGTGCCCGCGCCCTGCGCCGCCCACCCGCAGCCCAGGCTCGCGATTGCGAAGAAGCCCATCAGGGCCGCCGAGAGACCCGCCACCCAGACGTAGATCTCGAGCAGACCGGGGTGGGCGGCGAACACCGCTCCCGCGAGCACGGCGGCCGCGGGCTGGCGCAGCAGGCCGAGCGCCAGCAGACCGAAGAGCCCCGCGGTCGCCGTGCCGAGCAGCAGCGATGCGCTGCGAAACGTGCGCGGCGTGCGCCCGAACGCCGCGTCGAGCGCGCTGGCGAGAACGACCTGGAGCGGCCGGTAGTAAGGCTGGGAGAACGTGCGGGTGGCGAAGCCCTCGGAGCGCTGGAGCGGCTCGCCGAATGCGGCCAGGATCTTCCCGGGCGGACGCAGGATCGTGCCGGCGACGATCTCGGCCTGATCCACCCAGACGAAGTCGTAATCGAGCGCGCGCAGATGCAGCGCCGCGAAGAGCAGGCCGGGCAGGAGCAGCGCGGCGACGCGACCTCGCATCGATCGGAGGATAGGCGACACGCCGCGTGTAGAATGCCGTCGCGCCCGCAGCGGAAGGGACGGCTCATGGATGCTGCATTCCTGCTGGTGGCGCTCTGGCTCGCCTTCGCGGCGACCCACATGAGCCTGTCGAGCCTGCGGCTGCGGCCGCGTCTCGTCGGGACGCTCGGCGAGCGCGGCTTCCAGGGCCTCTACTCGCTGGTGGCGCTCGCGATCTTCGTGCCGCTCGTGTGGATGTACTTCGGCCACAAGCACCAGGGTCCGTTCCTGTGGCACCTCGGCGGGCTGCCCGGGGTCCGCTACGCGATGTACGCGGGCATGGCCTTCGCGTTCGCGCTCGCGGCGGGCGGGCTCGCTCGCCCGAGCCCTGCCGCGCTCGGTGCGGGCTCTGCGGAGGTGCGCGGGGCGCTGCGCATCACGCGCCACCCGGTGTTCATGGCCACGGGGCTATTCGGCCTGCTCCACCTGTGTGTGGCACCCGTCCACGCGACGGAGCTGGCGTTCTTCGCGGGCTTTCCCGCCTTTGCGCTGCTCGGTGCACGCCACCAGGACGCGCGCAAGCTGGTCGCGGGCTCGGCGGAGTTCCCGCGCTTCCATGCTGCGACCACGCTCCTGCCGGATCCGAGCAAGCTCGCCGCGGCGCTGCGCGACGATCCGCTCCCGTTCGCGATCGGTGCCGGCGTCGCTCTCGTGCTGCGCGTCTTCCATCCGAGATTGTTCGGCGGCTAGCCACGTCCTAAGCTGCGAGGCCCGGCATGCTCGCGAAACGCGTCCACCACGTCTCGTTCGCGGTCCGCGACCTCGCGAGGTCGCGCGCCTTCTACGAGGGCGTCCTCGGGCTGCGGACGATCCCGCGGCCGGATCTCGGCCTGCCGGGCGTGTGGTACGCGGCCGGCGACGGCGAGATCCACCTGATCCAGACGCCGCCCGGCGGATCGGTCGGCTCGCCGCCCGAGCGCCTGACGCCGCTGGCGAACCACTGCGCGTTCGCGATCGACGACTACGCCGCGACCCTGGAGGCGCTGAAGGCGCGCGGCCTCCAGGTCCTCGAGACGAAGCCCGAGCTGGGGCAGCTCTGGGTCCAGGATCCGGACGGTCACGTGATCGAGCTGATCCGGCCGCGCCCGTAGCGTGGTGCGCGCGGAGAGGATGGGGGGAGCATGAGATCCATCACACACATTCGTGGCATGCGCGTCCGCGCGGCGGCGATCGCCCTCTTCGGGCTCTGCCTCGCGACGGCCTGCGGACGCGGCGAGCAGAAGCAGGCGGCCGCGCCGCCCGCGCCTGCGACTCCGGCCGGCGCGAAGGCGCCGGATGCGGACATCGCGAAGCTCCGCGAGCAGGCGCGCGGCATCTTCGGAGTGCTGCCGGCCGAGGCGCCGAATCCGAAGAATCCGATCACGCCCGAGAAGGTCGCGCTCGGCCGCATGCTCTTCTACGAGACGCGCCTCACGCTCTCCCAGCAGCAGTCGTGCAACAGCTGCCACATGCTCGACCACTACGGCGTGGACGGTGAGCCCACGTCGCTCGGCCACAAGGGTCAGCGCGGCGCGCGCAATGCTCCGTCGGTGTACAACGCGGCACTGCACATCGCGCAGTTCTGGGACGGCCGCGCCGCCGACGTCGAGGAGCAGGCCAAGGGGCCGGTGCTGAACCCCGTCGAGATGGCCATGCCGTCCCCGGCCGACGTGGTGGTCGTGCTGAAGTCGATCCCCGGCTACGCGCCGCTCTTCGCTGCGGCCTTCCCCGGTGAGCCCGACCCGATCACCTTCGACAACATGGCCCTCGCCATCGCCGCCTTCGAGCGCCGCCTGATGACGCCGGGTCCGTTCGACAAGTTCCTCGAGGGCGACGACGCGGCGCTGACCCCCGCGCAGCGCGCGGGCCTCCAGACCTTCATCGCGACGGGCTGCATCACCTGTCACAACGGCGCGACGGTGGGCGGGCGCATGTTCCAGAAGCTGGGCCTCGTCGAGCCCTACCCGACGCAGGACGTCGGGCGCGAGAAGGTGACCGGCAACGAAGCCGACCGCTTCGTGTTCAAGGTCGCCTCGCTGCGCAACGTGGCGAAGACGGGACCCTGGTTCATGGACGGCTCCATCACGGATCTGAACCAGGCGATCCGGCTGATGGCGCGGCACCAGCTCGGCAAGCAGCTCACGGACCCGGACGTGGCCTCGATCCGCGCGTTCCTCGAGTCGCTGACCGGTACGCCCGACGCGTCCTACATCGCGAAGCCCGAGCTGCCGCCGAGCGGACCCTCGACGCCCGCGCCGAGCGCCTAGTCGCGAAGTCTGCAGTTTCGTGTCCCGTCCGGCGCGGCGTTCGGCGCGGCGCCGGCCGGTTGCTATAACTGCGCCGGCGCTCGCCCAGGAGTTCTCCATGCCCCCCGTCAGCGAGGCGGCCGTCCTCGACGCGCTGCGGCCGATCGTCGATCCCGACTTCGGCAAGAGCATCGTCGATCTCGGCTTCATCAAGGATCTGCGCATCGACGGCGGGCGCGTCTCGTTCGCGATCGAGCTGACGACACCCGCCTGCCCGGTGAAGAGCGAGTTCGAACGCGCGGCGCGCGAGCGCGTGCAGGCGCTGCCGGGGGTCTCCGAGGTGCAGGTCCACATGACGGCGAACACGCGCGGCCGCTCCGCGCCGCCGCAACAGGGCGAGGTCCTGCCCGGCGTGAAGAACACCATCGCCGTCGCGTCCGGCAAGGGCGGCGTGGGCAAGAGCACCGTCGCGCTCAACCTCGCCCTCGCGCTCCAGCAGTCGGGAGCGTCCGTCGGCCTGATGGACGCCGACGTCTACGGTCCCTCGCTGCCGCTGCTCACCGGGGTCCACGGCCGCCCGCGCACCGAAGGGCGCCGCATCCTGCCGCACGAGGCGGCGGGCCTGAAGCTGATGTCGATGGGCTTCTTCATCACCGACAACTCTCCGGTGATCTGGCGCGGGCCGATGGTGCACGGCCTCGTGCGGCAGTTCCTGACCGACGTCGAGTGGGGCGAGCTCGACTATCTCGTCGTGGACATGCCGCCCGGCACCGGCGACGCAGCGCTGACCCTGACCCAGCAGGCGCCGCTCGCGGGCGCGGTGATCGTGACCACCGCCAACGAGCTCTCGCTGATCGACGCGCGCAAGGGCCTGCTGATGTTCGAGAAGGTGCAGGTGCCCGTGCTCGGCATCGTCGAGAACATGTCGTACTTCACGCCGCCGGATCTGCCGGACCGGAAGTACTACATCTTCGGGCAGGGGGGAGGCCGGCGCATCGCGTCCGAGCTCGGCGTCGAGTTCCTCGGCGAGGTGCCGATCGACCCGCGCGTCGTCGAGGGCGGCGACAAGGGACGGGCGATCCTGCTGGATGCGCCGGACGCGCCGGCCTCGCGCGCGTTCCGCGAGATCGCGGGCCGCATCGCGCGCCGGCTCGCCGTGCTCTCCGACGCCTCGCCGCCCGTCGCCGACGCGAACATCACCTGGGTCTCGTAGCGTTCTACTGCTCGTGCCTCGCGTGGAGCAGATCCGCGTAGAGCACCGGCACGCTGCCCACGGGACCCTCCTTGAGCGAGCGCTTGATGTATTCGGCCAGCTCCAGCCGCTCGAGCGCGACGTCGGCGTCCGGCTCGAAGAAGGCGTCCGGGATCGCCATCTCGCTCTGCCAGTTGACGTAGTCGGTGATGCGCTTGCTGGTGGTCCTGCGGTCGTAGATCTCGAGGCGCAGCGGCAGCTTCTGCTCGTCCTGCGTGACCCAGAGCTCGCGACGTCCGAGCATGTCGGTCACGCGATACACGCCCGCCTTGCGGCCGACGATCTCTTCCTCGCGGATCAGCTCCGCGCCCTGGCGCGCGAGGATCTCGTACTCGCGGCCGAAGGGGCGGCGGTCGACGGCGTCCTGGGCGGTCGCCGCCGGATCGCGCCGGATCGCGAGGCCCTTCTTGAGGAGGCCGTCGTACGCGTAGTACCAGGGCCCCTTGACGATGTTCACGACCTTGTGTCCGGCGACCACGGTCTCGGCGCGCAGCCACGGACCCTTGGACCAGAAATGCGTGACGTTGAGACCGGCATCGCCGCGAGCGAGCGCCTGCGCGTACCAGGTCGGCGGGCCGGGCGGCGCGGGCGCGGGAGCCGCGGCGGTCTTCCCGGGCTTCTCCGCGGGAGCGGCGTCCTCGGCACGGGCACTGGGGAGCGCGGCGAGCGCGCAGGCGAGGGCCATGGCGAGGACGCGGGCACGCAGCATGGCGCGGAGCTTAGCGAGCGCATCTCGGACCTCCGCCCGGGACGCGCGCTCCGCTGCGGTGCCCGGGGCGTGCCACTACCCTTCTCCGCCCATGCGCGTGGCGCTCAGCATCGCGGGCTCGGATCCGACGGGAGGCGGCGGCCTGCAGGCGGACCTCCAGGTGTTCCGCG
>Ga0335070_10011773_pt1 | contig 10219 bp, 11 predicted proteins | sample Lox_Sample_13_FD_206722 | JGI IMG/M metagenome (GOLD analysis project Ga0335070, IMG submission 206722) | Soil microbial communities from Loxahatchee National Wildlife Refuge, Florida, United States - Lox_Sample_1.3 | ecosystem: Environmental > Terrestrial > Soil > Wetlands | place: USA... | reverse complement strand
GGGATGCCAATCCTGCGTCAGCACGACATGCGCAAACCGCGCCGCCAGCGCGTTGACGACCGGGATGATCGCGTCGCCCCCGGGCACGGCGAGGCTGCCGCCAGTGAGGAAATCGTTCTGGACGTCGACAACGAGCAGAACATCGGTCTCGGCGACGATCATGACGCGGCGCCTTCGGATCGGCCGTCACGGGCAAGTAGCGCGTCAACCCTGGCGGCGAGGGCTCTCAGCGGCCCGGAGACCCCGACGGGATAGGACGGCTCCGCCCCGAGCCGGTGCAGCGGTTCCGGAAGCCTGCGCAGCTCGCCGGCGGCATGCGCTCGAATGTCCGCCAGCGCCGGCCGTGCCAGGCGGCGGCCCCCTGTCATGACAGGCGCGATCAGCGGCGTCCCGGGCTGGCTCTCGTCTTCCGTCGCGATCGTGTCCCCTGACATCCGGCCGTCAGCCTCCATGCGCCAGACCTGCTTCCGTCCTGGCCAGGTCGCCTTGCCGGCCGACTGCTTGCGGCGGGCGCGCCCGGCATATTCCTGGAGCTTGTAGGCACAGTCGAGCGCCGGAGCATCGGCCGAGACGGTGAGCGAGGTGCCGATGCCGAACCCGCCGATCGGCGCGCCGCGCGCGAGCAATGCGGCGACATGCTCCTCGTCGAGGCCGCCGCTCGCGAAGATCGCGACATGGGACAGACCGCCTTCATCGAGAATCCCGCGCACCTGCCGCGCGAGAGCATCGAGGTCGCCACTGTCGATCCGCACGGCGCCAATCGCGATGCCGCGTTCCCTGAGCCGCGGCGCCAGCGCGACGACCTTCCGTGCCGCAGCGGCGCAGTCATAGGTATCGAGCAGGAGCGTCAGATTGTCGGGCCGCGAGAGGGCGAACCGTTCGAAGGCCTCCGACTCGCGATCGTGCGCCTCGATGTAGGAATGCGCCATCGTACCGAAGGTTGGAATGCCAAATACCTTCTCGGCCTCGAGCGTCGCGGTGCCGGAGAAGCCCGCGATATAGGCCGCGCGCGCCGCCATCAGCCCGGCCTCGGCGCCGTGCGCCCGGCGCAGGCCGAAATCGACGAGCTGCCTGCCGGGAGCGAGCAGGACGAAGCGCGCAGCCTTGGATGCGATCAGCGTCTGGTAGTGGAGGATATTGATGAGGCGCGTCTCGACCAGCTGAGCCTCGGGAAGGTTCGCAGTGACGCGCAGGATCGGTTCATCGGCGAAGAAGACCGTGCCCTCCGGCATGGCGTGGACATCGCCGCGGAACCGGAATTCGGCAAGATAGTCGATGAGGTTCGGCCTGAACCGCCCGGTGGCGCGCAACCAGTCGATGTCATCCGGGGAAAACCGCGACTCCTCGAGAAAGTCCAACGCCTGCTCCAAGCCCGCCGCCATGAGGAACTGGCGACGCGCGGGCAGTCTGCGGACGAAGAACTCGAAGACCGCCGTTCCCGTCTCACCGTGGTCCAGATAGGCCTGAAGCATGTTGAGCTGGTAGAGATCGGTCAGCAGCGCGCTGGGCTGGGACACCACGGCTAAGTCATCCGGCGGACAGGTCAATCGCCTGGCATAGAAGTCCCATCCTTGACCGAGCGCAACGATCTTGCGGCGCGCTGGGACTACAAGGCTTCTGAGAGGAGGTCGGCATGAAGATCAAACTCCAGATCCAGAAGGGCAATTCCATCCTGGTGGAGCGCGTCGCCGAGATTTTCGACGCCGAGACCTTCGGCCAGGCTTGCGCAGAGGCGTTCGCGGAACTGCGCTCGCGCGAATTGACGGAGTCCTCAAGCGTGGGCGGGCTGATGGACATGCTGAACATGAGCGCGCTCGAGGTCCTGAACGGGGCGACGATCGGCATCTCGAAGGCGTGACCTCCTCATGGCAAACGGACCGTTGCAGTTCTTTGCACTCGACGCGTCGCGGACGTTCGGCGCGGCTGTCGCCGATGCCGGCGGGTTTGCGCTGGCGCCGCTCGAGGAACGGACGTTCGAAGACGGCGAATACAAACTCAGGCCGCTCGAGACCGTGGCGGGGCGTGACTGCTATGTCCTCCAGAGCCTTCATGCAGGCCCGCAGCTCAGCGCCGACGACAAGCTGAACCGGCTTCTGTTCTTCATCGGCACGCTGAAGGATGCCGGCGCCGCCCGGGTCACGGCGATGTGTCCCTATCTCTGCTACGCCCGCAAGGACCGACGCACCAAGTGGCAGGACCCGCTGACGCTGCGATACGTCGCCGGACTGTTCGAAGCGGTCGGCGCCGACGCCATCGCCGCGATGGACGTCCACAATCCTGCGGCATTCGAGAACGCCTTCCGCTGCCGAACCGTGGCGCTGACCGCGGCGCCGTTACTCGCCGCTTACCTCGAAAAGCCGGCGGACGGCAGGCTGTGCGTCGTCTCGCCCGATCCGGGCGGCGTGAAACGGGCGCAGCTCTTCCGCGAGGCGCTCGAAACCGCGTTCGGCACGACGATCGACCGCGCCTTCGTGGAGAAGCGCCGCAGCGCCGGCATGGTCTCCGGCGAGTATTTCGTCGGCGAGGCGAAGGGCGCGACCGCGCTCATCGTCGACGATCTCATTGCTTCGGGCGGCACGCTGCGGCGGGCGGCTGAGGCTGCGCGGGCAAACGGCGCCAGGAAGGTGATCGCATTCGCAACCCACGGGCTATTCATGCCGGGGGCGAGCGAAGCGCTCGGCGACCCCGCGATCGACCGTGTCGTGGTCACCGACTGCGTGCCGGCCTTCCGCCTCTCCGAAGCCGGTGCGGTGCGCAGGAAGCTCGATGTCCTTCCCGCCGCCGCGCTGTTTGCGACCGCGATCCAGCACCTCAGCCGCGATGAACGTCTCGACGGGTTGCTCGCCTACTGAGCGCCCGGCGAAGGACGGCCGCCTCCCGTCCTGCGATCTCGAGATAGCGCAATGCCAGAGGGCGCCATTTCTGCGGCGTCCGCGGCTTCTCCTCCAGCAGATGAACGGCGGAGAGCCTGGCGCGCAGGGTCGCGCGATAGCAGCGGTAGAAGGCGAGGAGCTCGGCCGGCGGCGGCGCCGGCAGCATGCGGGCGAGCCGCCGGAGTATCCACCGGCCGACCCTGGCGTCGCCGAGACGCTCGCATTCGATCGCGAGGGACGCGAGCTCGTCGAACGGGTCGACCGCGCGGAAGTCCCTGTTGAATTCGAGGCAATCGATGACGGCAAGCGGCCGACCAAGCCAGATGTGCTCGGGCCTCAGATCGCCATGGCCATCGACGACCCTGCCCTCCTGCAGCCGCCGCACCAGCACGGTAGCGAAGCGGTCGAGGAACCGCCGCTGCAAGGCGCAGATCTCGAGAACCGGGCCGGTCGGCATGCCGAGCTGCGGGTGGAGCAGGCCCTGTCGGTTCGCGAGAACCAGGCGCCGCCACTTGCCGAGATACTGGCCCGGCGTGGCGAAGACAGGCGGGGCCCTGCGGTAGAAGTGCGTCAGCGCCTGGGCCAGCGCCTCCAGATGCTGCACCTCCGCGCGACGATTCAGGATCGCAGCTTCCAGCATCAGCTCCGCATCCAGCCGCCGCATGACCACGACCCAATCGACGATCGGGCCCTCGCCGGCAAGCCTGAGACCGGCGGGGGTCGCGCAAAGCGGCACGACGTCGAGATAGACGCTCTCCGCCATGCGACGGTTGAGGGCGAGCTCGGCGCGGCACATCGCCTCGCGCTTCTCGACGGAAGAGAAGTCGAGATAGGGGAGCATGATCGGCTTCTTGAGCTTGTAGGCCTTGCCCGCGGAAAGAAACACGAACGACATGTGGGTCTCGACGGCGGTCACGCCGTCGACGGGTTCGGGGTAGCTCTCGGCGCGCAGCAGCGCGCGAACCTTGTCCTCAAGCGAGGGCTCGAGCCGGGCTTCGGCCGCAGCTGTGCGGCGCGGGGCGGTTGCGGGGTCCGTCATGGCCAGAACCTGCATGCTGCGAGGGGCAGGGATTGATGATCTTCATCAATGACACCCCGCACACCGGCACCATATTTCGAACCCATGACCATGATCCAGCAGTGCCGGCGCTGCGGGCTGCAGAGCGCCGCGGGGATGGCATGACGGTTCGCCTGTTCCTTTGCGGCGACGTCATGCTGGGACGCGGTATCGACCAGATCCTGTCCTGTCCAGGAGAGCCGACGTTACACGAGGACTATGCGAAGTCGGCCATCGACTACGTGAACCTGGCGGAGCGTGCGAGCGGGCCGCTGCCGCGGCGCGTGGCGGATGGATATGTGTGGGGCGAGACGCTGGCGGAACTCCGCCGCCCGGACTGCGCGGCGCGAATCGTCAATCTCGAGACGAGCATCACGACCAGCAAGGCCTTCGAGCCGAAGGGCATCAACTATCGGATGCACCCTGCCAATGCCGGCGTCCTCGCGATCGCGGGCATCGATTGCTGCGTGCTTGCCAACAACCACGTGCTGGACTGGGGGCAGGAGGGGCTCGAGGAAACGCTGCGCACCCTGGACAAGACCGGCATCCGGCACACCGGCGCAGGCCGCAATGCGAAGGCGGCAGCCGCGCCGGCGTCGATTGCCCTTCCTGATGGACGGACGGTGCATGTCTTCGCCTTCGGACATTCGAGCAGCGGCATCCCGCCCGCATGGGCGGCAGAGCCGGCGGCACCGGGCGTGAACCTGCTGCCGGACTTTTCCCCGGCAACGGTCGCGGGAATAGCCCGGCTGACCGGGCCGTGGCGAAGACCGGGCCATGTTCTGCTCGCTTCCATCCACTGGGGCGGCAACTGGGGCTATGCGGTTTCTCCGAGTCAACGTGCCTTTGCCCGGGCGCTCGTCGACGCCGCCGGATTCGACGTCGTTCACGGCCATTCATCGCACCACGCCAAGGGAATCGAAATCTACCGCGACCGGCTGATCCTTTACGGCTGCGGCGACTTCATCACCGACTACGAGGGGATAGGCGGCTATGAGGAATTTCGCGGCGATCTCTCGGTCGCCTACTTCGCTTGCGTCTCGCCGGACGGCACGCTGGCTGACCTGGAGATGTCCATCTACCAGCTGCGGAAGTTCCGCCTGTGCCGCGCGTCCGTCTCCGACTCATGCTGGCTGGAGGAAAAACTCAATCGCGAGAGCGCTCCGTTCGGAACGCGGATCAAGCCCGCGGGTGACAACAGGCTCCGCGTCGAGCGCGCGGCTCCTACCTGATCCAGTTGACCTTCGGGGCGCGCCGGTCGACCTTCGGCATAGCCGCCGCGACGTGACCGACGATGATCGGCGCGACGGGCGCGTAAGACTCGTCCAGACTGATCGCGCGATGCCCTTCCGGCGTCGCGAGCCACTCCTGCGCGAACCCGATCCAGCAGGTTCCGAGTTTCATCTCGTGCGCCGCGAGCATGAGGTTCTCCGCTGCGAGCGCGCAATCCTCGACCGCCCAGCGCGAGCCGGCAGGCGCCGAAATGACAACGAGGGCGGGCGCGCCGTAGAAAATGTCGTACTTCGGATCGCTCAGCATCTCGCGCATGTGATCGATATGCGACTCCTTGCCGAATTCCTCAAGTTCGTAGGCCTTGGCGTCGCGCGAAATCTTCCTGAGCAGGGCCCGGTCCGTCACCACGGTGAACTGGCATGGCTGCTCGTTCATCGCGCTCGGCGCGAAAGTCGCCGCCTTGATCACCTCCCGCAACTCGGAATCACCGACCGGCGCGTTCGAGAAGTTGCGCGTCGAGCGCCGTCCATAGATCGCAGCCGACAATTCCATTCGAGCCTCCACCGGACGCGCCTAGCGCTCTTCGTCCTCGTCCACGGTCAGGATGTTCACGATCTCCGCCGCCTTGCCGTGCACGGCCGCCCAGCCTTCGGCCAGTTCCGTATCCTCGCCGCTGAGCCGGGCAACCGCCAACTCGACGTCGGAGCGTGACGGTTCGAGCGCCAGGATCGCAGTGAGTTGCGAGTCGTCGACGTCACCAAGCAGCTTGCGAAGCGCGTCTCTGGTCCAGATGCCGGGCATGGCCTCCTCCACGGTTCACCATACCCTAGAGCCGCCCACGAGGGCCGTTCTGACCCAGGTCAACTTCCCGCCGATTTCGGAGCGACCCTGGCCAGGAGATAGCTCACGGCCCGATTGAGCGTGAGGAGCTTCTCGTAGTCCGGTTCGGGAACGTTGACGCCGGTCTTCTTGTGCACGGCTTCGAGAAAATTGAGGAAATCCAGCGAATCGATGTCGAGCGCCTCGCGCAGATCCGCATCGGGGTCGATCATGGCGGCGTCGGTCTCCGGCGCGACGTTCCCGAGTTCCGCGACGACGAGCTTTCGAATGTCGGCCTCGGTCATAGCTTGTCCGGCTCCTGAAGGCGGGCATCGATTTCCCTGAGAAACAGGCTGCCGAGGTGGCCGTCGGTGACGCGATGATCGCCGGCAAGCGTGGCGCTCATCACGTTCCGCACGACGACCTGGCCATCGACGGCAACGGGCCGCGATGCGACCCTTCCGAAGCCCACGATCGCCACCTGGGGCGGGTAGATGATGCCGTAGAGGGTTTCGACGCCCCGCTCGCCCAGACTCGAAACGGTGAGAGTTGCGTCCGACATCTCGGAGCTCCGCAGGCGCCCCTCGCGGGTTCGGGCAACGAGGTCGCGCAGCCTTCCCATTAGATCATCGAGACTTTGCTGGTCGCAATCATGGACGGCAGGAGACGCAAGCCCGCCGCCGCGCACCGCGATCGCCACGCCGATATGCACCCCGGAAGCCGCCGTGAAGCCGCTGGCGGGGTCGAAGGTGCCGTTGAAGGCGGGATATTTGCGGGCGGCGTGCGCTACCGCCTTCAAGGTCAGCACGGCCGGGAGCAGCCGGTTGCCGGGCGTCCGCCCGGCGTTGGTTGTCTGCAACCAGTCGAGAGCCTTCGACATGTCGATGTCGGTCGCGAGATAGTAGTGGGGAATCTCGCGCTTGGAGCGGGCCATCGCCGCGGCGATCGCCTGCCGCATCCGGTTGAGGTCGAGTCCGCGGCGCGCGGGTGCGCCGCCGACGCGCTCGACGTCGTGCAGGACAATGCTGCCGTCGGGACCCGACCCCTTGATGGTGGCGAGATCGATGCCGCGCTCCCGGGCGAGCTTGCGTGCCGCCGGCGAGACACGGAGGCCAGGCGCCGGCGCGGCAACCGCCGACGGCGGAACAGCAGGCGCCTCGAACGCCCTTGGCGCCGCCGCGGCGCGCGGCGCGGGCGGGCGCCTCTCCTCCGCGACACCCTCGATCAGGGCAAGCGTGGTGCCCACCGGCACTTTCGCGCCGAGCGCGACGACCTGCTTTCCCATCGTGCCGGCGACGAAGATCTCGATCTCGATCGCACCCTTGTCGGTTTCGACCACGGCAACGATGTCGCCGCGCGCCACCCGGTCGCCGGGATGCTTGAGCCACTCGACCAGCGTGCCGGCTTCCATGTCGGCGCCGAGCGACGGCATACGGAATTCGTACATGCTTCAGCCCAGGGTGCGCTTCACCGCCGCGAGAATGGCTTGCGGCTGCGGCAAGGCCGCCTCTTCCAGGTGGCGAGGATAAGGGATCGGCACCTCCGCCGAACAGACCCGGCCGACCGGGGCATCGAGACTCCAGAGCGCGTTCTCCATCAGACGGGCGCTGACCTCGGCGGAGATGCTGCCCGAGCGCCAGCCCTCGTCGACGATCACGGCGCGCCGGGTCCTGCGGACGGAATCGAGAATCGTCGCATCGTCGAGCGGACGCAGGGTGCGCAAGTCCACGACCTCGGCGTCGATGCCCTGCTCCGCCAGCTGCTTCGCCGCGATCATCACCTTCGGCAAGGAGCCGCCGTGCGTGATGAGGCTGACGTCCTTGCCCGGCCGGCGGATCGCCGCCTTGTCGATCGCGACGGCGCCGGCGTCCGCGGCGAGCTCGCCAGTCATGTTGTAGAGCATGACATGCTCGAAGATCAGCACGGGATCGGGATCCTCGAGCGCCGTCCACAGCATGCCGCGTGCGTCCTCGAGCGTCGCGGGCACCAGAACCTTGAGTCCGGGCACGTGCGCGTAGAGGTTCTCGAGGCTGTGCGAATGTTGCGCCGCGAGCTGGCGGCCGGCTCCGGTCGCCATGCGGATCACCAGCGGCACGCCGAACTGGCCGCCGGACATGTGGCGGATGGTGGCGGCGTTGTTGACGATCTGGTCGAAGGCGAGCATCGAGAAGTTGACCGTCATGATCTCGACGATCGGCTTCATTCCGTTCATGGCCGCGCCGATGCCCATGCCGGTGAAGCCGGACTCGGAGAGCGGGGCGTCGCGGATGCGTTCGGGCCCGAATTCCTCGAGCAGGCCCTTGCTCACGCCGTAGCAGCCGCCATAGCGCCCGACATCCTCGCCCATGAGGAAGACGCGGGGATCGCGCCGGAGCGCATCGGCGATGGCGGCGCGGCAGGCTTCGCGATATGTCGTCTGTACGGGCGCGCTCATGGCCGCGGCCTCGCATAGACGTCGACGGCCAGCTGCTCGACAGGCTCCCAGGCCGCTGCCTCGGCGAAATCGACCGCCCCGCGCACCTCGCCCTCGACAGCCGCCTCGATCTGCGGGAGATCGTCGGCATGCAGAAGGCCGACGGACGTCATCCACTCCGTGAGCCGCGTGATCGGATCGCGCTTCTTCCATTCCTCAACCTCGGCCTTGGTCCGGTAGAATTGCGGATCGAACATCGAATGGGCGCGAAAACGGTAGGTACGGCATTCCAGGAATTGAGGCCCTGCGCCGCCGCGAATGCGCTCAACCGCGCGCATCGCCGCGGCGTTGACCGCGACGACGTCCATGCCGTCGACCACCTCCGACGGGATGCGGTAGGACTGCGCCTTCGCATGGATGTCGGGCTCCGACTCTGACAGTTCAAGGCGCGTGCCCATCGCGTAGAGATTGTTCTCGCAGACGAAGAGGACCGGCAGCTTCCACAGTTCCGCGAGATTCATGGTCTCGTGGAACTCGCCTTCGGCAACGGCGCCGTCGCCGAAGAAGCAGCAGGTCACCTTGCTCTCGCCGCGCATCGCATCGGCGAGCGCAATGCCGGCGGCAACCGGCAGCCCGCCGCCGACGATCGCGTAGCCGCCATAGAAGCGATGGGCCGCGCTGAAGAGATGCATCGAGCCGCCGCGGCCGTGCGAGCAGCCTTCCAGCTTGCCGAACATCTCGGCCATGATCGCCGTCGCCGGCACGCCCCGCACCAAGGCATGGCCATGCTCGCGATAGGTGGCGACGACGGCATCCTCCGGCGCCAGCGCCGCCATGACGCCGGTGCAGACCGCCTCCTCGCCGATGGCGAGGTGCAGAAAGCCGCGGATCTTCTCGCTCTGATAGAGCTCGTCGCACTTCTCCTCGAAGCGGCGCACCCGGATCATCTGGTGCAGCAGCGAAAGCAGGCTGTCGCGGCTCAAATGGAGCTTGGCCTTGCTCATTTCTCGTCGCTCTCCAGGGTCGAGATGTCGCCTTCCGGCAGGCCAAGCTCGCGTGCCTTCAGGAGACGGCGCATGATCTTGCCGCTGCGGGTCTTGGGCAAGTTGGTGCGAAACGCCACGTCCTTCGGCGCGATGGCCGGCCCGAGACGCCTGCGGGCATGGGCGTGGATGCTCTTGCGCAGCTCATCGGTCGGCGCATAGCCGGGATTGAGCGCGACGAAGGCCTTGACCGTCTCACCCGCGACAGGGTCCGGCAGACCGATCACGGCGGCCTCGGCGACGGCCGGATGCTCCAGGAGCACGCTCTCGACCTCGAACGGGCCGATCAGGTGGCCGGCCGACTTGATGACGTCATCGGCGCGCCCGACGAACCAGAAGTAGCCGTCGGCGTCACGCATCGCGAGATCGCCGGTCAGGTACCAGTCGCCGACGAAGTTCTTGCGATAGCGCTCCTCCTCGCGGAGGTAGCCGCGGAACATCGACGGCCAGCCGCGCTTGAGCGCGAGTTCGCCGCTTGCCATCGGCTCGTCCACGAACGTCAGTTCGCCGCCGGACCGACGCACGATGGCGGCCTCGACGCCTGGCAGCGGCCGACCCATCGAACCGGGCTTGATGTCCTGGCTTGCGAAATTGGCGATCATGATGCCGCCCGTCTCGGTCTGCCACCAATTGTCGTGGAACGGCCTGCCGTAGACTTCCTGACTCCAGACCACGGCCTCGGGGTTGAGCGGCTCGCCGACGCTCGCGAGGAAGCGGACGGCGTCGAACGTGCCGCGGGGAACGATCTCCTTGCCCGCGCGCATCAGCATGCGGATCGCGG
>Ga0335070_10011772_pt1 | contig 10219 bp, 8 predicted proteins | sample Lox_Sample_13_FD_206722 | JGI IMG/M metagenome (GOLD analysis project Ga0335070, IMG submission 206722) | Soil microbial communities from Loxahatchee National Wildlife Refuge, Florida, United States - Lox_Sample_1.3 | ecosystem: Environmental > Terrestrial > Soil > Wetlands | place: USA: Florida... | reverse complement strand
AACGCCTTCGACGAGACCATGATCCGCGAGATCAGGCAGGTCGTTTGGCGCGCCAATTTCGACGACGGCATCGGGGTGATGATCATCACCGGCGCCGGCCGCGGCTTCTGTGCCGGCCGCGACATCCTGGGCCTCGACTACGAGAACAACCTGCCGACCGCGCAGTACCGCGCCTATGTGCGCGCCAATCACGAGATGCTTGACGATCTCGAGGCGCTCGAGAAGCCGGTGATCGCCGCGGTCAACGGCATCTGCGCCGGTGGCGGCGTCGAGATCGCCATCGCCTGCGACTTCCGCATCGCCGCGCGCGGCGCCGAGTTCGTGCTGACCGAGAACAAGCTCGGCGTGCTGCCCGCCTCGGGCGCCTGCTCGCGCATGATCCAGATGATCGGCATCGGCCGGCTCAAGGAGATGGTCATGGCGGCGCTGCCGGTCTCGGCCGACAAGGCCGAGGCGATCGGCCTCGTGCACCGCGTCTACGAGCCTGACAAGATGATGGACGGCGCGCTCGACTTCGCGCGCTACCTGCTCGACCGCTCGCCCATCGCCATGGGCATGGCCAAGCACATCATCAACACCTGCCAGAACGTCGATACCGAGACCGGACGCATCCTCGAGCGCCTCGGCCAGTCGGTGCTGATCACCACGGACGACGCCAAGGAGGGCAACCGCGCCTTCCGCGAGAAGCGTCCGCCCAAGTTCCGCGGACGCTGACACCGCGCCGGCCCGGCCAAGTTTTCGACCACGAGTTCACCCAGGGGAGTAATCAGGAATGACCTACAAGGCTGTGAAGTTCGACGTGCGGGACGACGGCATCGCGACGATGACGCTCAACCGTCCGCAGGCGCTCAACTCCTTCAACCAGGACATGTTCCGAGAGTGGAACGAGATCATCGAGCGCTGCGCCTATGACCGCAAAATCAAGGTGCTGGTCATCACCGGCGAGGGCCGTGCCTTTTCCTCGGGCGTCGACCTGAGCGTGCTCGGCAGCGACAAAAATCCGGCCGAGTTCCGCTATTACTACCGCCAAAACCATCGCGGCTTCGACAATCTTGAGTCGCTCGAGAAACCGGTGCTCGCGGCGATCAACGGTCTCTGCTATGGCGGCGGCATCGAGCTGGCACTGTCCTGCGACATCCTGTTCGCGGCCGACGACGCCAAGTTCTGCCTGGTCGAGAACCACATCGGCTGCATCCCGGCCAGCGGTGCGTGCAACCGCATGATCTACTACGTGGGCGTGGCCCGCACCAAGGAGATGATCATCAACGGCTGGCCGATCGACGCCGAGGAGGCCTATCGCATCGGCCTGGTCAACCACGTGGTCAAGGCGAAGGACCTGCTGAAGGAGGTCTATGCCTATGCCGAGAAGCTGCTCGACAACGCGCCCTTCGCCATGGGCATGGGCAAGCATGTCGTGCATCTGTGCATGAACACCGACATGCACACCGGCCGCTTCCTCGAGCGGCTGGGCCAGAGCGTGCTGGTCCTGTCCGAGGACCACAAGGAGGGCATGAACGCGTTCTTCGAGAAGCGCAAGCCGAAGTTCACCGGACGCTGAGGGCGGAGCGGCGGGCGAGGCAAGCAGGGAGGACGGCCGTGTTTCCCATCTCTCATATCCTGGCGCGGGCGCGCCTCATGTATGCGGACGATCTCGCGCTGTGGGACGGCGAGGCGCGCTTCAGCTTCGAGCAGCTCGGCCGGCGCGTCGACGCGCTGGTCGGCGCGCTCAAGAGCCGCGGCGTCGGCCAGGGCGACCGCGTCGCCATTCTCGACGTCAACTCGCACCGCTATGCCGAGGCCTACTACGCCTGCGCCCAGGCCGGCATGATCCTGGTGCCGCTCAACTCGCGCCTGGCCGCGCCCGAGCTGAAATACATCCTCAACGATGCGGGCGCGAAGGCGGTCCTGGTCTCGGACGCCTTCTTCCCGGTCTGGGAGGATGTCAGCCCGAGCCTGAGCGCGACCGAAACCGTGCTCGCCTACGGCAAGGGCCCCTATCCTAAGGGCGCGCTCGACTACGAGGCGGCGCTGCGCGCGGTCGATCCGGCTCCCGGCTGCGCCGAGGTCGCGCTCGACGACATTGCGCAGATCTACTACACGAGCGGCACGACCGGCGAGCCGAAGGGCGTGTGCCTGACCTATCGCAACATGATCGCGAGCGCGCTCGATTCGATCATCGGGCTCGGGCTCACCTATCACGACGTTTGGCTGCACGGCGCGCCCATGTTCCACCTGGTCGACGCCTGGTCGATCTGGTCGCTGCCGATGATCGGCGCGCCGCAGGTCACGGTGCATTTCACGCCCGAGCGGACGATGGATGTAATTCAGCGCACGAAGGCGACGGGCGTCGGCCTGCCGCCGACCCTGATCAACATGATGGCCAACCACCCGAAGATCGGCAGCTACGACCTCGGCAGCCTGCGCTTCATCATGTATGGCGGCTCGCCGACGCCGCTCGGCCTCCTGAAGAAGGCGGTCGCGGCCATCCCGACGCGCTATATCCACGGCTACGGCATCACCGAGACCTCGGGCATCACGACGCTGATGCGGCCGGAGGAGTTCTGCGTCGATGGGCCGGAGGAGAAGGTGAAGCTGACCGCCTCGGCCGGGCGCGCCGTGCCGCACATCCGCCTCGCCATTTGCGACGACGACGACCGGCAGCTCGCGACCGGCCAGGTCGGCGAGGTCATCGTCGGCGGCGCGCGCGTCATGCAAGGCTATTGGAACAAGCCCAAGGCGACGGCAGAGGCGCTGCGCGGCGGCTGGTACCATACCGGCGACATGGGCTATCTCGACGACCGCCAGCGCCTCTACATCGTCGATCGCAAGAAGGACATGATCATCTCGGGCGGCGAGAACGTCTATTCGGTCGAGGTCGAGGACGCGCTGTCGACCCATCCCGCCGTGCTCGAGGTCGCGGTCATCGGCGTACCCGACGCGGACTGGGGCGAGGCGGTCAAGGCCGTCATCGTGCAGCGTGACGGCGCGGCGACGACCGAGCGCGAGCTGATCGAGTACTGCCGCGGCCGCATCGCCAATTACAAGGTGCCGAAGTCGGTCGACTTCTCGGCCGATCCCCTGCCCAAGACCGGCCCCGGCAAGATCGCCAAGCGCCGCCTGCGCGATCCCTACTGGGCCGGCCACGAGCGCAAGATATAGGAGCGAGCGATGTCTCATAGCGTGCCGGGCGGCGTCGATCTGTGGGTCGAGGAGGGCGGAAAGGGCGGGCCGACGCTGGTCCTGCTGCACGGCCTCGGCGCCAACGCCGACGTCTGGCAGGGCCTCAAGCCGATGGTGCGCGACCGCTGGCCGGGACGCTGGCTGATTCCCGACCTGCGCGGCCATGGCCGGTCGGGTCACCGCGCGCCCTACAGCTATGCCGGTCACGCCGCCGACATCGCCGGGCTGATCGGCCAGCACGAGGAGGCGGTCGTGGTCGGCCATTCCATGGGCGGCGTCGTCGCCATGGCGCTCGCGACCGGCTGGTTCGGCGTCAGGGTGCGGCGCGTCGTCGCCTTCGGCATCAAGATCCGCTGGACCGACGACGAGGTGGCGAAGCTGCACCAGCTGGCGCGCGCGCCGGTGCGCTGGTTCGACAGCCGCGCCGAGGCGGTCGACCGCTATCTGAAGGTCTCGGGGCTGATCGGCCTGATCGGGCCCGACTCGCCGGCGGCCCTGAGCGGCATCAAGGAGGAGGGCGGCCGCTTCCGCTTGGCCTCCGACCCGGCCATCAACGCCGCCGCCGGTCCGGCGGTCTCGGACTTTGTTGCCGCCATGCACGTGCCGCTCCACCTTGCCGCCGGAGCCAAGGACCCCATGGTCACTCTGGACGACATGCGCGCCTTCCGCGCGGACGCCGAGGTGCTCGAGGGCGTCGGCCACAATCTTCAGGTCGAGCGGCCCGAGCTGGTGTGGCGCATGATCGAGCGCGGGCAATGACAGCGAGGGACGCGGCATGGCGGTAAAGGCACAGGCGAAATCCACGAAGCGTCGGGGCGCGGCGCCGGTTCCGGCCGATCACGCGCGCGCGCCGGACATCCTCTGGCTGGAAGACTATCTGCCCTATCGCGTCGCGGTCGTCGGCGCGCGCATGCTGCGCGAAGGCGCGCGGGTCTATAAGCGTCGGCCCGACCCGCTCACCACGCCCGAATGGCGCATTCTCGGCATCCTCGCCAATTTCGAGCCGCTGGTCGCGAGCGAGATCAGCAAGATCAGCATGCTCGACAAGGTCATGGTGAGCCGGACGCTGGCGCGCATGGTTCGGCGCGACTTTGTCGTCAGGAAGCGCGCGCGCCAGGACCGGCGGGTGCTCGAGGTGACGCTGACCAAGGCCGGTTGGGCCTATTACCGCAGCCTGGTGCCAAAGTTGCGCGAACAGGAAGCTGTGATGCGCTCGGTGCTCACGCCGAAGGAGATCGAGACCCTTTTCTCGATGCTCGATCGTTTTGCCAAGTTTTTCGACGAGCTGGGCGAGCTGCGCCGCCGCTATGGCGACCAGCACGACACCTCCGCGGTTCAGCGGCGGCGGGCCGAGGGGACCGAGCCGTCGAACGAACGATAGGGGAGGAAGGCCATGTTCCTGACCAACTATTGGTACGCCGCCGGCTGGGCCAGCGAAATTACGGCCGCGCCGCTCGCCCGCACCATCCTCGACCGTCAGATCGTGTTGTTCCGGACGGAAAGCGGACGGCTCGCCGCCTTCGACGACTGCTGCCCACACCGGATGGCGCCGCTGTCCTTCGGCTCGGTGGTCGGCGAGACCCTGCAATGCGGCTATCACGGTCTCCGTTTCGACTGCGACGGCAAGTGCGTCGAGATTCCCGGCCAAGCGTCGATCCCGCCGCGCGCCAAGGTGCGCGCCTATCCGACGGTCGAGCGCTGGAAGCTTGCCTGGATCTGGATGGGCGAGTCCGAAGCCGCCGATCCCGCGACCATCCCGGCGCTCACCTGGCTCGACGATCCGGAGTGGGATTTCTCGCACGGCACGGTGATCTACCACTGCAACCACGTGCTCCTGTGCGACAATCTGATGGACCTGTCACACACCACCTTCACCCACCGGCGCACCATCGGCACCGACGACGTGGCGCGTACCGGCGTGACCGCCAAGGCCACGGACGAGACCGTGCTGGTCGAGCGCATGATGCGCAACACCGAGCCGTCGCCGTTCTACAAAAAGATCGGCGGCTTTGCCGAGAACGTCGACCGCTGGCAGAAAATCGAGTACACGCCGCCGACCAACATCATCATCGACGCGGGCGCCGTGCCGGCCGGCACCAACGACCGCAGCCGCGGCATCGATACGCGCATCATCAGCATGATCACGCCCGAGACGCCGACGCGCACCTTCCAGTTCTGGGCCTTCGCGCGCAACTTCCGCCTCGGCGACGACGAGCTCACGCGCTGGATAGCCGACGCCATCGTTCTGACCTTCAACGAGGACAAGGCGATCATCGACGCCCAGCAGCGCAACGTCACGGCCCGGCCAGGCCAGCGCATGCTCGACAACAATGCCGACGCCGGTGTCGTGCTGATGCGCCAGGCCATGAACCGCTGCCTGACGCGCGAGCAGGCGGGCGCGGGCGCCGCGGAATAGTCTCGGCCGGCGATCGCGGGCGCAAGATCCGCGACGCGACAAGAACATAGGTTCAGGGAGGACTATCGGTGTATCCGCTCGCGCATATCCTCGACCGTGCCCGGCAGCTCTTTCCGGATCGGCTGGCAGTGGTCGATGGCGACCTGCGCATGAGCTTCGCGGCCCTGGCGGAGCGGGTTCAGCGCCTGGCCGGGGCGCTCACCGCCCTCGGCCTCGGACGCGGCGACCGTGTGGCGCTGCTTGATTGGAACTCGCACCGCTATCTCGAATGCTATTACGCCTGTGCCCATGCCGGCCTGGCGTTCATGCCGCTCAACTCGCGCCTGGCGCCGCGCGAGCTGCGCTATGTGCTCGAGGATTCGGCGGCACGCGTGCTCATGTTCTCCGAGCCGTTCCTGCCGCAGTTCGAGGAGCTGCGCCAGTCGGGGCCGGCGATCGAGCACGTCGTCGGCCTGGCCATGCCGCGGCCGATCGCCGGCATACGCGACTACGAGACCCTGGTCGAGACGGCGACGCCGCTGCGCGCCTTCGTGCCGACCGAGCGCGACGAGACCATGCTGGTCTATTACACCAGCGGCACGACCGGCGAACCCAAGGGCGTCTGCCTGACCAACGGCAACATGCTGGCCGGGGCGATCGATCCGCTGATGTTCCTCGGCATCACGCGCGACGACGTCATGGTCCACGCCGGGCCACTCTTCCATCTCGCAACGTCGTGGGGCGTCTGGTCCATGCCCTATGTCGGAGCGGTCCAGATCACGCATCATTTCGATCCGCGCAAGGCGATCGGGCTCTTGGCGCGCGAGCGCGCGACCATCACGGCGCTGCCGGGCGCGATCCTGGGCATGGTCGCCGATCTGCCCGAGACGCGGGCCAACGATCTCTCGAGCCTGCGCACCATCGTCTATGGCGGCTCGCCGACGCCGATGGGCGTGCTGAAGCGGGCGGCCGACGCCCTGCCGAACGCGCTCACCCACGTCTACGGCATCACCGAGCTCGCCGGCTACGTCACGTCGCTCCTGCCCGAGGAGCATGTCTTCGAGGGCACTCCCGAGCAGCTCCGCCGCACGGCCTCGGCGGGCCAGGCCGTCCCCTTGGTCGATGTCCGCGTGGTCGACGATGACGGCAAGGACGTGCCGACCGGCGAAGTGGGCGAGATCGTCTGCGGAGGCCCCAAGGTCATGGCCGGGTATTGGCGCAAGCCGGAGGCGACTGCGGCGGCACTGCGCAAGGGTTGGTACCACACCGGCGACATGGGCGTGCTCGACCAACAGCGTTATCTGACGGTGGTCGACCGCAAGAAGGACATGATCATCTCGGGCGGCGAGAATGTCTATTCGGTCGAGGTCGAGAGCGTGCTCTCGACTCACCCCGACGTGCTCGAGGTGGCGGTCATCGGCGTGCCCGACGAGAGATGGGGCGAGGCGGTGACGGCGATTATCGTGCCCCGCCCGGGCGTCGCGCCGAGCGGCGAGGCGCTCGCCGCCTTCTGCCGCGGCAAGATTGCGGGCTACAAGATCCCCAAGGCCTTCGACCTGCGCAGCGACCCGCTGCCCAAGACCGGTCCGGGCAAGATCGCCAAGCGCGTGCTGCGCGAGCCCTATTGGAAGGCCGCTGGCCGGCGCATCTGAAGTCGCGATGCCGGATGAGACGTCCCGGAACGAATTGCATAGTACGCAATTCTACTGGCCAAGCAGCCGCGCGGGACAGGCTCGCACGGCCTCGGCCGCGGTGCGTCGGCGCGTGATGTACACGCCGATCCCTGCGTTTGCGCTTCCTAAGCGTCCGGTCGCTGCGGCTCGACGACCAGGTTGGTGAAGCCGCCGTCGCGGAAATGGCTGCCGTCGAGCGCCTCGTTGATGCGCGCGAGCGGAAAGCGCACATGGTCCAGAACTGAGAGGTCGAGCGTGCCGGCGCGCACCATGTCGGCCATCGCCTCGCCGTCCGCGGTCGTGAACCAATTCGAGCCGATGAACTCGATCTGCTGGTCCATCATCCAGTGGACATCCATCAGCGTCTTCTCGCCCACGCCCGAGACGTTGACGGCCTTGCCGCCGCGCCGCAGCGCGTAGATCGCGTTCATCAGCAGCGTCCCCGAGGAGCCCGGGCCGAGGCAGTCGATGAGGCCGTCGGCGCCATCGGGCCCGACGACGCGCCGCGCCCAGTCGGCGACCGGCTTGCCGTCCTCGTAGGACAGCGTCGCGATACGCCCGGGTGCCAGCGCCTTGACGCGCGCCAGGCGCTCGCGGTCGCGGGCGATGGCGAGGATCTGCGTCGCCCCGAGGCCGAGCGCGATCAGGACGGCGCCGAGACCGAGCGTGCCCGAGGCGCCGTTGATCAGGATCGAGCGGCCGGCGCCGGCGCCCGCCTTGCGCAGCCCGGCATAGGCGGTGCCGAGATAGCCGAAGCGGGCGGCGCTTGGGAAATCGAGCTTGCCGGGCAGACGGACCAGGTTGTGCACGGGCGCGGTGATGTACTCGGAGAAACCGCCATGCGGATAGGCGTCGAACTGGCGCTGCGAGTCGGGGCCGAAGCCGAAATAGCCGCGGAAGGTGAAATTGGTGCAATTGATCGGCTCGTCGCTGCGGCAGGGCCGGCACGAGCCGCAGGCGAGACCCGGCGTCACGTACACCCGGTCGCCTTTCCGGAAGTGCTGGACCAGCTCGCCCGTCTCGGCGATCTCGCCGGCGACGTCGAGGCCGAAACTCGCCGGCAGGCGCGGCAAGGGCAATTCGGGAAACCAGCCCTGCCAATGCTTCAGGACGTTGCCGAGATTGGGCACGACGCCGCAGGCGACGACCTTGACCAGCACGTCGTTCGGCCGCGGTGTCGGCACAGGCACGCGCTCGACGCGCATGGGCTCGCCCACGGCGTGGAGGCGCGCGCTCAACATGGATTCCGGCATGGGCATTCCTCCCTCTCCCGCGCGATCGCGTGGGCCGACACCGTCGACCGCGCTCATTTGTGATGGTGGTGATGCGACCGTTCGTAGTGCTGCCGCAGTAGATCGATGCCGTAGTCGTTGCCGTTCGGCGTCCGCACGATGGTGTGGACGTGGAACTTGGCCGGCTCGGCATTGGTCAGGAACACGCCGCCATGATGGTCGAATTCGATGAACACCACCGGGCTCTGTATCCGATAGTAGAACGGGCTTTGTTCGGCGGTGCCGCCGATCCAGCAGAAATGCGTTTCGGCGAGATGGCGCTCGATCTCTTCCATACGGGCCTGGCGCGGCCCAGTCGGCAGCGGCGCCACGTAACGCTCGATCAGGTTCAGCAGGCGCCGGCGCTGGTTGCCGGTAAGCTCGCCGCCCGGCAGCCCCTCATAGGGCACGACGCGGTTGTCCTGATGCGCGCCGCCGAGGTGCAGATTGTCGGCGAAATGGCGGCGCCCCGGCGGCAGATCGCCGCCGACCATGGAGTGCGCGACGATCGCCTTCGCCTGCTGGTCGCCGCTGAACGAGCGCATGAGCGCAAGGCCGTCGCGCTCCTCGTCCTCGAACAGGCTCGTGCCGGCGAACGGGCCGACGTCGGCATAGGCGGGCTCGGCACCCATGAAGGCGGGCGTCAGCACCATCTGGCGGTCGATGACGAAGCAATTGAGCGCCAGGTGGTGGCCGAAGAGCTGCCAGCCCCACGGCCGCGCGGCATCCGGCTCGCCGTAGAGGCAGAAGGTGTAGCTCCACTCGCCGAGGATGGCGGGCCCGCCCACCAGATCGCCGAGAAAGCGGTTGAGGCGCATGACCGCGCGCGAGGTCTCGTAGCCCGCCGCGCTCAGGCTCGCGCGCAGCACGTCCATGACGGCGTTCTGGAGCGGCGCGGAGACCTCGTCGAGACGCAGGCCGTAGTCCTCGACATAGAGCTCGGTGTTCTGCCACTGGCGCCAGCGCTCGGAGTCGACCGGGAAGCAGCAGCGTGCCTTTTGGTCCGGCGTCAGCCCCTGGAGCAGGGCGCCGACCGCCGCGATCATCGCCGCGACCGGTGCGTCGGCCGGCTGCAGCGAGAACAGCCCGGGCTGGACCGTGCCGTCGGTCGTGATGCCCCGGAACGGCTGCGCCGCGAGCTTCGCCCAGGTTCCAAACAGCTCCTGGGCGCGCGGACTCTTCAGGCGCTCGGCCGCGTGGGCGCGCGGCGTCGGGCCGGCGATCTTGGATTGCGCGGGCGACGGCACGAAGGGCCTGTAGTCCATCCGGCTCATTGGATCGTTCCCCCGGTTTCGAAGACGTGATCGTAGACGTCCGAGACGAGACGATTGAGCACGTCCGGGCTGTCCGCAAGGCCGAAAACGTATCTGTCCGGACGGACGACCGCCGCGGCCGACCCGTGGCGGGCGAGCCATTCGGTGAAGAGGCCGTCCGTCTCGACGAAAGCGCGGACGCCGTCACCGAGGGCAGGGCCCGGCTCACGCCCGGTCGAGCGGACGATCAGCCGCTCGCCCCTCAGGCGTCGCCATTTATGCGCTGAAGCGGGTGTCAGCCATTGCTGAGCGTCGCTCGTCCCCGTGACGATCAGGAAATGTGGCGCGACCACGTCATCGAGCAGCCGGTCGGGGCCGCCCGGGCTTTTCACCTGCGGCTGCACGAAGAGGGAGCCCGCGGCCTTGGCGTCCGGCCGCCGGTCGATC
>Ga0335070_10011771_pt1 | contig 10220 bp, 12 predicted proteins | sample Lox_Sample_13_FD_206722 | JGI IMG/M metagenome (GOLD analysis project Ga0335070, IMG submission 206722) | Soil microbial communities from Loxahatchee National Wildlife Refuge, Florida, United States - Lox_Sample_1.3 | ecosystem: Environmental > Terrestrial > Soil > Wetlands | place: USA... | reverse complement strand
AGTCTTTACGCTGCCTGTTTGATGGATGCAATCAGGCCGTTGAGGATCCGGCCCAGTTCTGCCGCATCCTTAAGCAACGTGTTGCTTTTCGCGGCAGAGAGATAGCCGAGGTCTTGAGCGATGAGCTTTGCTAGCTTCCCGCCGCAAACCCGCCGGAGTGGGCCACGGTCATACGGAGGTACTTGTAGGGATTGACGGGAGTGTCGTTGATGCGAACTTCGTAGTGGAGGTGGGGTCCCGTGGAGCGGCCGCTTTCGCCGACGTAGCCGATCAGATCGCCGCGCTGTACGTGCTGGCCAACGGTCACGGCGAAGCCCGACAGGTGGCCGTACCTGGTGCTGATGCCGTTGCCGTGATTGATCATGATGGTCTTGCCGTAGCCGCCCATCGTCTCGGTTAAGGTCACCACGCCATCGGCGGGAGCGATGATTGCATGGCCATAGCTGCTCCCGATATCGACTCCGCTGTGGAAGGCGCCTTCGCCGTTGAACGGATCGATTCGCTCACCAAAGCTACCCGTTACCTGGCCTTCGACTGGCCACAGATTGGGAGCCGAGTTGGCCTTGATCCAGTCGGCCGTCGTAACGTTGCGCGTCAGGCCCAGGTTCAACCCCACCATGGTTGCCCCGGTCAGGGCCGAAGTGCGCAGCGCGTGGAGCTGATCCAGCGAAGAATTCACGTCAACATCCCGAATCTTTTCGGCGGAAGCAGTGACCAAAGTCGGCTGCTGTTTCAGGCCATACAATGCGGAAACTTCGCCGGCAATCGAGCCCAGGGATGCGACCTGCAGATCGCGCTCTTTGGCAACCTGTTCGAGGCGCGAATAGTTGCTCTTCAGTTGATCTTTTTCCGTCCGCAACTGATTAAATTGCGAGACCTTCAGCAGCATGCGGGTATAAGAGCTGGCAATCCCGGTCAGACTGAGGAATCCGATGGCGGCGCCGATCACGAAAACGTAGAGGTAATGGACGGGGATGGATATTTTGCGCAGCTGCCCGTCGTCCCCTCGGGCCACGAAAAGGATGTAGAACCGTTTCTGCAAAATCGATTCCTCTAAAATTTGAAGCATCAGGTCCGGAATTTCAGGCTCAGTGTTTCAACGGCAGAAACGCCCGTTCGGACCACCTGACTTTCGAGCCGCTTTTCCCATCTTGGGAATGGAAACTCTCTCGCGACCCTACCTACCAGAACAGCGACCGGAACCTCTAAAACAGCTTTCCTGCAAGCTCATTGGCTTGCAGAACTTATGGTTTCCAGCCAAAGGTTTTGTGAATGACTGGTTAACGGTAACAAACTGGGTTCCCCGTGTCAACGACGCATAAGGCCATCGCCTGTTACCGAAGACCTGTCGGCCGGGGGTCACCCTGGGACAGGTAACCGAAGTGTGCACGGTCCAATGCTCACCGACGCACATTTTCGTCGAGGAATTGGAAAACATCGTTCTCCCACACCGAGATCGAGTTATAGCCCACGTTATGTCCATCATCGGGTGTCTTCCCGACCGCCGGGTAGATCTTCAACACGTGTGGTTTATGGAGTCGCTCCAACTCCGCAGCAAGGTCCCGGCCAGCAGTGGTCCCGAAATCATTGGCTGCATGAATGAGCATGATGGGGGCCTTTGCCTTGTTCACGGCAGCAAGGAGGCCCTCACGCAGCTCAGGAGACTTCGCCCAGGAATTGGCGGCCGCTGCGAAGGTAACGGCGGCGCGCACGCTGCTGTCGCGCTCAGCATCGAGCAAGGTCAGTGAGCCTCCAAAGGAATGACCAACAACCGCGATTCTGTGGGCATCGATGCCGGGGATGGTTTTCAAGAACGACAATGCTGCCAGCGTATCATCCAGATGCGGACCGGTCATTAACCGAAACTGCAGCTTCTGCCGAGCCTCGATTCCACTGGTAGCCTCTTCCTTCTTCACGGAGTCCTGAATGAACTCTCCCTGATCTGCGGAGAGTCCGTGGCCGCGACGGCAGGGATAAAAAAACGCGTATCCGTGTTTGAGGAATAATGCGGCGAGAATTTCCGCCGCCTGACTCATCGGCATCCCGGCGGTCTGCGTTGCGTCGGAGCCGCCGGACCCGTGATTAAAAAGTATTGCCGGGAAAGGACCGGCACCCGGCGGTTTCCAAAGATAGCCCTTGAGGTGGAGATTGCCACTAGCGAAGTCCACGATTTGCAGAGCAACCGGTTGACCTGTCTGTCCGAGCGTAAGCAGCGGCAGGAGCACCATCAGAAAGGTGGCAAGCGATTTCACGGCGCCAGTCTACACCGGCAGGCAACCGATAAGCCGCCTGAATTGGTTATAGTGTGTGGTCGTGCCGCTCCCTGAGAAAGTCTTGATAGCCAAAATCCGCCGGATGGCTGGCTCCGCGAGCCGTGGAAAAACAAGCGATCGCAAGCGCGCCATTTTCACCGGGATCGGAGATGACTGCGCCGTGCTGCGCCAGCATGCAGGACGAGATTCCCTCGTCACCACGGATTTCACTCTGGAAGGCATTCACTTTCGGCGGGACTGGCATCCGCCAGAATCGGTCGGCCACCGTTGTCTGGCTCGCGGACTCAGCGACATTGCTGCCATGGGCGGAGACCCGCTTGCTGTCTTCTTGTCGCTCGCATTGCCACACGATCTGCCGCAATCATGGGTGAATCGCTTTGCGCGAGGCCTGATCCGCCTGGCCGAGAAGCATGGAGCAATCGTTGCTGGAGGCGACACTGCCGAATCGCCCGACGGAATTCTTGCGGACATTATCGTCATCGGCACCGTTCCGAAGGACAAGGCTATCCTTCGGTCCGAAGCGAAACCGGGAGATCGAATTTATGTGAGCGGCAGTCTCGGAGGATCCGCGGCCGCCGTGGTAAGAATGCGCGCGCAACCACAGAGGAAAGTGAATCCGCGCGATTTCATACGCCATTTCTATCCTGAAGCGAGAGTCGAATTGGGCCACATTCTTCGCGAAAGGAATCTTGCTTCCGCCATGATCGATACCAGTGACGGCCTTTCGACCGACCTGGCGCACATTTGTGACGAGAGCGGCGTGGGGGCTGAGATCGATTCCTCTTCGATTCCGCGTGCGCATGTCGGACGGCCCGTCGCGAAGGTGGATCTCGACCTTGCCTTGCATGGAGGGGAAGACTACGAACTGTTGTTTACGGCTCCGAGAGGGAAACGCATTCCGAACCAGCTCGCAGGAGTTCCCATTACACACATAGGAGCCATAACGCGATCCCACGGCATCTTTGTACGGAATCTTGAGGGGGTCGGCTACGAACTGCATCCTTGGGGGTGGGAGCATTTCCGGAAGTAGCCGTTACCTCCGTCACCACTCAGTCTCTACCCGACAGCCGCAATCCGGAATACAGTAAAAGCCATGTCGTCCCGTAGATTTCTTTTGCTTCCGGTCTTGGCAATTTTGCTGACGAGCGCCTTCGCTCAAAAGAAGCCCGACGCCCTTCCGGCCCGCGCCAAGCACCCTTCACCGGCCGTGACGGACGATTTCATCCACAAGCAGTTCGGCGAGAACTGTTCCCTGATGCCGGGCCCTCCGCAGTTCGTCGCCGATCTCAATGGCGACGGTGCTGAGGACCTTGTGGTCGCGGCCAAATGCAGAAATCCCATGGCAGACAGGGACGAATATGGATTCATCCTCGCCGATCCCTACAACACTTTCATGGGATTTGGTGATGTAAAGGTCACATCGACCTTCGCCTCCGACGAACCCGAGCGGCGCGGTCTTAGCTTGCTTATCGTCCACGGCGCGGAAAAGGACGGATGGCGCGCCGAGAAGCCGCAAGCCAAATTTCTGCTGATCAATCTGCCGTTCAAGACTCTTGCTGTGAAACGCCTGGCGTTGAAAAAGAAGACCCTGCTCGGCATTTACATGGAAGAAACCGGCGAAGGTGAAAATACATCGTCCGTGTTGTTCTGGGATGGAAAGAAGTACCGGTACACCCAGCTGGGAGCAACGATGGAGTAGGCGAGCGGAACTCGAAACCGAAATTCAGAAGGCAAGGGTTTCAGTCTTGTGAATGAGTGAAATTAGGATTTTTCGCCAATACCAAAGTGCTTTCATTTCTTTGAGGCGGCCAGTTCGTTCTCGATGGCCTTCCGTCTAGCTTCGCGCTCAAGCTGCCACGGAGCGGGTAGACCCATTGCGCGGGCATAGGCAACGAGCTGTCCCATGTGCTCGTGCAGGTGGCATAGGGCTCGCAGGTAGAGGCGGCGCACCGTCGCGCGCTCTCCGAAGAACTCCTCCGGCCGGTCTAACTCGGCGTCAGACGCTTCCGTAAATGCGGCCCGCACTGCATCCAGTGATTTTCTAAGCAGCGAAAGGACGGCCGCCTTATCCGTGACGCTCTTCTCCTGATTCTCATTTCTCTTGATCATCGCCATGATGCGCGCAACACCCTCGCCTTCCAGCTCGCCGTACAGGTCTGGCGCTGCTTCAACTCCCATAAGGACCAGCAATGTACGACAGCCCATGCCAAGGTGCACCAGAACTTCGCTTACGGAGCGTGCCGTTTCCACGGGACGCCATCCATAGCGTTCCGCTGGGAAAGCCTCCGCCAATGCGAGCAGCTGCTGTTCAGCAATGTCGTATTCCCAAAGGTATTCGCCCCTGAAACCCGGAAGCCGAGTGTTCATGCCAGAAAACCTCCGTTGCGCGAGATTCTACTCCATCAGCCAAGATGAGCGAACTGACGCCTATCACGCGATTGCACTCAACTCCGAGTCACTGGGCGGACAACTCTCACCTGTAGTACGGAAACTCCCTCGTTCCCGCTTGGCTCACATTCGCATCCGCAAACTCAACGACTCGATCGAGCGTAGCCTGCAATTCATCGTTGTAACGTGCGAGATCTTCCTCGCTCGCATCCCTGGGCACGTGAATCAGTTTTCCAAAGCGCACCAGCACTCGCGAAAACGGCTTCGGGATCATCATGCGATCCCAACTGTTGAGCACCCATGCCCTCTCCACGCCAACGTGGAATGCCGTGAGCGCCAAGCCCGTGGAACGCCCGAGTCCAACTGGACCCGGCTTGACTTTGTGCCGCGGACCGCGCGGGCCGTCCAGAGTAAAAGCCACGGTCCAGCCTTCCTCGAGTGCACGGCGCAGTCCGAGCAACGCTCGCACCGGGTTGCGGCTGCTCGATCCTTTGACCGGTACGAAACCAAACTTCCTGATGATGCGACCCATGTATTCGCCGTCGTAGCTGTAACTGCTCATCACACGGATGCCCATCCCCCGCCAGATGTACGTCGAGGGAACAATGCACGAATGCCAGAACGAGGCGACCAGCGGACGCTGCTCCAGAGTTGTCTGCCCGCCCTCTTCAGAGGAAACCGCCACGCGCAAGGTCGCGCCGATTAGGCGGATGACGACCGTACCGGCCGCAACAATCAAGCTCAAAATGATCCGCTGGCGGAGAGACCAGCGGCGCGGCCCGGAGTCGGGCTCAGCCGACGCAGTGAGTTCTAGGGAGTTGGCTTCAGGCACGAAACCATTGTAAGGGAGGGCCCGCCTCAGTTCTCCAGGTACGAATCAATCCAGGTCTTAATCTTCAGCCGGCGCTCATCATTCGGATCGAAGCGGACGCCCACCGATTTCGGCTTATTCCAGCTGACCATGCCGCGGACGTTCACCCGCGGCAGGGTCATCAGGGCGAACGAGACCTCCACGTTTACTCCTGCGGAGAAATCCTCGCCGGTCTTGATGGACATGCCACCCGAGCTCATCTCGATCGTGGTGGCGCTGACCCGGCGCCCATCTCCAACAATCGAGACCTCAGTCATGACTGGAATGCGCACATAGCGGCGAAATTCGTGCAGCACCAGCAGCCGTGTCGCGCGCACCAGCTTCAGCATCGCAGACCGCTCCAGCGGCTCCTGGAACATCGCGTTGATGCCGTAGCGGGAGTAGCGCATGGCATCCTGAGCGGTGCCGCCGACGCCATAGATGACGCAGCGACTGTTGGATCGCGAACCGCGGGCCGCTTCCAGGATGGATTCGGAGCCAGTCCAATCCGCCAGAGGAACGACGCAGGCTTCGAATTTTTCCCGCCGAATGCGCTCAGCGGCGTCGGCAATCACCGAGACAGGCTCGATCCCGTACTGCCGGAAGCACTCCGCCAACAGAGCATGAGTTGAATCATTAAAGCCCACCAATGCGGCACGAGCAGCGGCTTTTCGGGCGAGAGGGGAGGATGTGAGAGTCGTGGCCAAGGCTTTCTCCATGATTGGGGAGACTCCACTTTCGATCGTCATTGTGCGTCCATGTGGCCGGGATGCAAAGTTCCAAAGGGACAAGACGCGGCAAGAGAAGGTTCATGCCCAAAAACAGGGTAATGGGCAGAAGGACATTACCAATCCGAAAACCGCGTCAAATCAGGAGTTTCGAAGGCTTACACCGCCGGCGTATTTCAATCGGGTGGTTTTCGAGCCACGCCATCCATGGCCGGAAAAATACGGGCTGTAGCAGTGAGGGAACCGCCGGTCGCTACTCGCTCCAGCGCCTGAACAGCAATGCGCCATTGGTGCCGCCGAAGCCGAACGAGTTCGACATGGCGTATTCGATTTCGGCCTTGCGGGCATGGTTCGGCACCAGATCCATCCCTGTGGTATCTGGGTCAGGATTTTCCAGGTTGATGGTGGGTGGGAGCATCTGGTCGCGCAAGGCGAGAACGGTGATGCCGGCTTCCAGTCCGCCAGCGCCGCCGAGTAGATGTCCTGTCATCGACTTCGTCGAACTCACCGCGACCTTGTGGTCTCCAAAGAAATTTCGGATCGCGTGCGCTTCCAACGTGTCGCCGATGGGAGTCGAAGTCCCATGCGCATTTACATAACCGACAACATTCGGCGAGACCCCGCCATCGCGTACCGCATTGCGCATCACACGGAATCCGCCTTCGTGCTCGGGAGCGGGTTGCGTGATGTGATAGGCATCGCCCGACATGCCATATCCCGCAACTTCGGCGATGATCGGAGCGCCGCGCTTCTTAGCGTGCTCCAACTCCTCCAGAATCAGGATGCCTGATCCTTCGCCGATCACGAATCCGTCGCGCCCCTGATCCCACGGCCGGCTGGCTTTCTCGGGTTCATCATTGCGAGTGGAGAGCGCGCGCATGGCCGCGAATCCACCCACGCCCATCGGAGTAATGGCCGCCTCAGCGCCACCGGCGATCATCACGTCGGCATCGTTGTGCTGGATGATGCGAAAGGAATCTCCAATCGAATGCGCGCTGGTCGTGCAAGCGGTGGCCGTGGCCTCATTCGGTCCCTTCGCGCCGTAGCGCATTGAGACCTGGCCCGCAGCCAAGTTGATGATCGCTGACGGAATGAAGAAAGGAGAAATCCGTCGCGGGCCGCCTTCGATCAGAGCGCTGTGTTCGCGCTCGATGATGTCGAACCCGCCAATGCCTGATCCGATGTGAACGCCTACGCGTTCGTCGTTCTCAGGAGTGATCTTCAAACCCGACATCTGCATCGCTTCATCGGCTGCCGCAAGGGCAAAGTGAATGAAGCGCCCCATTTTCTTGACTTCTTTTTTCTCGATGTACTTCAGCGGGTCGAAGTTCTTAACTTCCGCGGCGATCTGGCAGGCGTAGTTGCTCGCATCAAATCCAGTGATGCGGGCTACGCCGCTCTTACCCGCCAGCAAGGCTTTCCACACTTCTTCGGTGGAATTACCCACGCCGCAGATGAGCCCCAGGCCGGTGACTACGACCCTGCGTCCGTTGTTCAACTATTTTCCCGCCTTCGCGTGCTTGCCGATGTAATCGATGGCGTCCTGCACGGTGCGAATCTTTTCAGCATCCTCGTCGGGGATCTCGATGTCGAAGGCTTCTTCGAAAGCCATCACGAGTTCGACGGTATCCAGTGAATCGGCGCCAAGGTCGTCCACAAAGGACGCGCTCGCGGTGACTTCTCCTTCATCCACGCCCAACTGCTCCACAATAATCTGTTTAACCTTCTCGTCTACGGCTGCCATAATGTCTCCTCGCTTTTGCGTCGGCCGACGTGATTAGGCGGCCGCTGTATTACTGTTTCGAACCCTTCGAATGTTTGATGATGTAGTCGATCGCGTCCTGCACGGTACGAATTTTTTCGGCGTCCTCGTCGGGAATTTCCAGATCGAAGGCTTCTTCGAAGGCCATTACCAATTCAACCGTATCCAGCGAATCGGCGCCCAGGTCGTCGACAAAAGATGCGCCAGGAATCACTTCACCCTCATCTACCCCAAGTTGCTCAACGATGATCTGCTTTACTCTTTCAGCAGTCTGCTTCTCTTTATCATCTTGTGCCATGCCGAAAATTCCTTTCAGGAAAGAAAAAAGCGAACGTGTAGTGTAATTGTCCGGCTGAATTAGTGTAAAGGAAGGGCAATCTCTTTTCCGGCAAAGCCTCTGTTATCTTGGGATTGCACTCCTGAATCCTAGCGGCTAGCGAGGCAGCGGTCAAACTCCGGCGCGCGAACGGCGGGAGTCGACATCTATGCGTGCGGTCGTACAACGCGTAAGTCGAGCCAAAGTTACTGTCAAGGAATGGACCGCTGGGGAAATCGGCCTAGGCCTGCTGGTTCTCCTGGGCGTTGGGCACAACGATACCGAAGCCGATGTGAACTACCTGGCGGAAAAAATCGTGGGGCTTCGCGTCTTCGAAGACGAAGACGGCAAGATGAATCGCAGCGTGCTTGACCTGGGTGGCAGCGTGCTGGCAGTTTCGCAATTCACGCTTTATGGGGACGTCCGGCGAGGCAAGCGTCCTTCATTCGATGCAGCCGCGCCTCCGGATGTGGCGCGACGTCTGTATGAGCTGTTCGTGGAACGGATTCGCGCCGCAGGTCTGCGCTGCGAGACCGGACGATTCCAGGAAATGATGCAAGTGGAATTGGTGAATGAAGGTCCTGTGACCATTCTGCTGGATTCGGGAAAGCACTTCTAATCGGTGACGCTCAGATGCGTTATGCCGAGATAACGCGCCAGATCTTTGTTGGACCGTGTCCCTCTGTCCCCGAGGACTTCCTATCTTTGAAGGAGCAATCGGTGACGGCGATTCTCAGCCTGCTTACGCCGGAGGATTCGCAGGAACTGGAGATGGCGCGCGAGGAGACCCATGCATCCACAGCAGGTCTTGCCTACCGCAACATGCCTGTCATCGATTTCGACGATCTTGACCTGAAAACGAAACTGCCAAGCTGTGTCGAAGTTCTCAACAGTCTGCTGGAGGCGGGGCACACCGTCTACGTTCACTGCACAGCCGGCGTCACGCGCTCTCCCACCGTTGTTGCCGCATATCTGCATTGGCGGCGGCACTGGCCGTTGGACGAAGCTCTGGAGCAACTACAGGCGCGTCGCAGGTGCTACCCGCGCGGCGACCTCATTGAAATAGCGCAACCTCCCCAACTGCCAGAGGAATCGCGCTAAGAAGGCCTCAGCCTGGAATCTCATCGAAACGGCGGAGCATGGGTTTCATGGTGAGACCCTGCACAAAAATCGAGAACGCCACAACAGCAAAACTGGTACCGATGACGGATTCCCGCTGAGGTACTTCCGGCGGCAGGCTCAGAGCGAGCGCAAGGGCCAGGGCGCCTCGAAGTCCTCCCCAGAACAATACGTGCTGGTGCCGCAGGCTGACGCGAAGGCTACTGCGTGAGAACACACCACAGCAGGGATATACGGCGATCGCCCGTGAGAGCGAGACGAGGAGGATCGCTACAAGAACGGAGAGCCAGCCGCCCCAAAAATGCTCGTGACCCACACGTATTCCGATCAACAGGAAGACCAAGGAGTTAGCCACGAATGCGGCATAATCCCAAAACGATTGGATAGCCTGACGATGTTCCTGCGAAATGTATTTCATGACGCGCACGTTCCCCAGCACTAATCCGGCAGCCAGAGTGGCCAGTACTCCGGAAAGGTGGAGATTCTCCGCCAGCAGAAACGAACCGTATGCCGCTACGGTTGTGAATGTGATCTCGACGAATTGATCCTCTGTGCGACCGGCCAGGAAGAGTGTTCCATACGCGATCACTGCCCCGCACACGAGACTACCGCCGATGGTGACCACAAGCTTCGCCGAGACCCCCACTGCGGTCGGAGAACCGCCGCTTGCTGCCGCCACACAGATCGCAAATAGAACTGCGGCGGTGCCATCGTTGAACAAGCTCTCGCTCTCGACCAGCATGCGCAGGCGGCCGCGAACCTGCGCCCCCCTAAAGGCTGCGAT
>Ga0335070_10011770_pt1 | contig 10220 bp, 10 predicted proteins | sample Lox_Sample_13_FD_206722 | JGI IMG/M metagenome (GOLD analysis project Ga0335070, IMG submission 206722) | Soil microbial communities from Loxahatchee National Wildlife Refuge, Florida, United States - Lox_Sample_1.3 | ecosystem: Environmental > Terrestrial > Soil > Wetlands | place: USA... | reverse complement strand
ATATTCTCTGTCTTCCCGAAAGACAAGGAGGGCAATGTGAAGATAGGGGATGTCCTTGCCCATGATACAAGGGACTCCCTTGTCATAAGCGACAGGAGACTGATAGCCACGGTTGGGTTGGACAACATCCTCGTGGTCGAGACTGATGATGCCATTCTCGTGGCACGCCGCGGTGATGCCCAGAAGGTCAAAGACATCGTCGAGATGCTGAATGCAGAGAACCGGCGTGAGGCATCGGAACACACCACCACATACAGACCTTGGGGAAGTTACACGGTCCTGGAAGACGGCGAGCGTTACAAGATCAAGAGGATTGTGGTCAACAAAGGGGAAACGTTGAGCCTCCAGATGCACCACCACAGGAGCGAACATTGGGTCGTGATCAAGGGGACCGCCCGGGTGACCATTGGTGAAGAGATAAAATTCATTCATGAAAACGAGAGCATCTACATACCAAAATCGACCCTCCACAGGCTCGAAAATCCCGGGAAGGTCCCTCTCGAGATCATCGAGGTCCAGAATGGCGAGTACGTCGAAGAGAATGATATCGTGAGGCTGGACGATAAATACGGGCGGCAGCGGTTGGCAGCCAAAGTCAAGAAAAATACCAGGGTAAGGGTCAGGGAAAGAAAGAGAGGAAGGAGATAAGAAATGCCTGCCGGACTGAGGAGTTCCGGACTTGTAAGCGGGGGAGAGCTTGACGGACTATCAGGATTATTATTATAATTTTTTTTGTCACAAGCCATAAGGATTCACCGCATAATGAAAAACAAGGTCTGTCTCACCGGAGCGGCAAAAGATGTTGTTCAGATATCAGGTTTTTGGTTCAAAAAGCTCTCAAGAACAATATTGAAAAGGAAGCATTAATCTCTTTGACAGCTGATTAATGTACGCAGGGGTGTGATATATGGCAGATGAGAAGCCAAGAGATATTCTCAGCGCACTCACAGGTCCCCGGCCTGTTGATTTTACGACCCGGCCTGTGGTCATGGGCACCCACGGTATGGTCACCAGTGGTCATTACCTCGCCACCCGAGCCGGTCTTCATATACTGGAGGAGGGAGGCAATGCAGTGGACGCAGGCGTTGCAACGGGATTTGCCCTCTCCGTGCTTGAACCTTATCTTTACGGTATCGGAGGTGAAGTGCCGATCCTCCTTTACCTTGCCGATATGCACCGTGTAGTAAGCCTGAGCGGACAGGGACCCGCCCCAAAGGCAGCGACCATAGAATGGTTCAAGAAAAGAGGGATGAAAAACATTCCCGGCGACGGCCTGCTCGCTGCCACGGTGCCGGATTCGGTGTCAACATGGATCACGGCCCTGGCGAACTTCGGTAGCATGTCCCTTGGAAAGGTATTGGAGCCTGCCATTGAACTTGCAGAACGGGGATTTCCCATGTACGGAGTACTCCAGTCTGCCCTCCACAGGAACGCCGAAAGGTTTCTGAGCGACTGGCCAACCTCCGCTGAGGCGTATCTTCCCAACGGAAGGGTCCCATCAGTGGGGGACCTCTTCGCGCAACCTGGTCTGGCAGAAACGTTCAAGAAACTCGTGAGCGCAGAACATCGTGAGATACGTCGCGGAAGGAGAGAGGCGCTTCAGGCAGCGAGAGATCTGTTTTATCGCGGAAAACTGGCACAGCAGATCATAAAATTTGCCCAGGGTTCTCACCCTGATGCTTCGGGCGCCCGCCATAACGGTCTCCTGGCGAAGAAAGACCTTGAGGAATACTCGACCCGCATGGAAGAGCCTGTGACTACCAGTTACCGCGGTTATGATGTCTACAAGTGTGGACCATGGACCCAGGGCCCCGTCTTCCTGCAGCAGCTGAATCTGCTGGAAGGATATGACCTTCTTGCCCTTGGTCATAATTCTGCCGAGTACATTCATATTCTCGTCGAGGCAGCAAAGCTTGCCTATGCGGACCGTGAGCGCTACTATGGTGATCCAGACTTCGTGAAGGTGCCCCTGAATGTTCTCCTCTCCAAAGAGTACGCGGCAAGACGCCGCAGACTGATCGATCCCGAACAGGCTTCCCTGAAACTCCGTCCCGGCAATGCAGCCGCAGGAAAGCCGCGGGCAAAGAAAGGGAATCCGAAGGTGTACACAGGTGACACCACACACCTTGACGTTATTGATCAATGGGGAAACATGCTCGCTGCCACCCCAAGCGGGGGATGGTTTGCAAGCTCTCCTGTCATCAAGGGGTTGGGCTTCCCGTTGGGAACACGACTTCAGGTATTCTTCCTTGACCCTGGGCACCCCAATTCCCTCCAGCCCCATAAGCGTCCACGCACCACGCTCACTCCTTCGCTGGTGCTCAAGAGCGGCAGACCGTCCATGGTCTTTGGTACGCCGGGTGGTGATCAGCAGGACCAATGGACGCTCCAGTTCTTTTTGAACTGCGTCGATTTTAATATGAATTTACAGGAAGCGGTGGACTGTCCGAACTTCCACTCCACCCATTTCCCCAGTTCATTCGATCCTCACGGGGCGCAACCCGGTGGTCTCGTGATAGAAAGCCGTATCAGCGAATCGACGCTTTCAGTCCTTCGCGAAAAAGGTCATAACATACAGGTCTCAGGCCCGTGGAGCAACGGCCGCGTGCTGGGGATTCGTTTTGATCCCTGGACAGGAGTGATTTCAGCAGCAGCGTCACCGCGCATGGAAACCGGCTATGCCATGGGATGGTAAATTCCTCACACTGCGCTGAGGCGCAGATCCGCAGAACTATCAGTAGCGCTGAATATAGAGCTGAATTGTTGGATTAGTGTATACTTTTAGGGACGTAATTTCTGAGAAGAAGAATCCAGACGCTAAATCCGCACACATAAGGAGAAGAATGATGTCAGAAACTGAGAAGAGAGTTGCAAAGAAGAGATCCCCTAATCCCGCATTTATGAAGGCCATGAAACCGAGCGAGGCGCTGGCCAAGATAGTGGGGAATGAACCGCTTCCAAGGACAGAGATAACCAAGAAGCTCTGGGAGTATATAAAGAAGCATAATCTCCAGGACGCACAGAATAAGAGAAACATCAATGCAGATGAGAATCTCCTGGCGGTATTCGACGGGAAGAGCCAGGTCTCGATGTTCGAGATGACCAAATTAGTCAATAAGCACCTCAGCTGATCAGGCTGATCCATTGACCAACCATCCATCCTCTTCACGCAGAGGGGATCTGTCCCCTAATGCCGATGAACGCTGAAACAAACGTGCAGGCACCGTTGCGCGCGATACGGATCCGCAATCTGGTGATCGATCCGCCGCTTCTCCTTGCGCCGATGGCAGGCCTTACCCACAGCGCCCTCAGGCGGATCATGGTCGGCTTCGGCGGGGTCGGCCTGTTGTCGACAGAAATGCTCTCGGCAAGAAGGCGGATGTGTACGTCGCGTTTCTCGAAGCCCTGGACGCGTATTATGGCCCCGTGTATTGCTTGGGGAGGCTGAAGGAATTTACCCACTACTTTGCCAGGAATTATAAATTCGGGCACTCCCTGGCATCCAAGGTCCAGTCAAGCAGCAGTGTGGATGAGGCAAGCGAAAGGGCCGGGACGTTCTGATAACTGGGGACACATCCCACTATGAATTTGCGGGAAGAAATCGACGGGAGAATTTTCCCAGGCGAGAAAAAGGGACAGGTTACTTCATTGGAGTGATTGGAGCAGGTGATTATGTGCGGTCTCGGGCTGAGGCTGGCAGGTCTGGCCCCGCAGAGAGAATTGACTCTTTTTATCCTTGTAGGGAAAATGCCTACAAAAAATTCAGACCTGGACTTATAGCTGCGGCAGTTTATTGATGATATAAGGATTAAGAAGATATCCCGATAAAACCAAACCCTCTGTGAAGAGGGGACGGAACGCGGCGGATCCTGGGTTAGATTTGGGATGGCCGAGTTGCCGAAGGAGGGGACCTTTGGCGTGTTCGGCTAATTTTCTTATAACACTACTTCGCGGCAAGAGGTCAGACATACCGCTACCTTCATTTCCTATAGGATGACCTAAAGGGGGAACAATGGTTAAGGAAGAAGCGATTGATTATATGGAAGAACTGTTTACCAGGCCTCTTTTCAAGAGATGGTTCCTTGAGTTCTTCTCAAAGATGCAGCAGGAGGGTATTGAGGGTGCAAAACGGTTTTGGAATCTTTCCCACGATGGCGATGGAGGGGTCCCCAGGACGCCGGAACTGTTCGAAAAGCTCATTGACTTCTATATCATTCTCGGCTTTGTACCGCGTCAGAGGCACGAGAGGGCGCTGGGAGAAAACGAGAAGCTGAAAAGAGAGAACAAGGTTCTCACGGATATCCTGAGGGAACTTCACTGTTCTGTGTATGGAAACGGCTGGAAGCAGATGCAGGAGGTGTGGGAGGAGGTCATGGACAGGCAGAGGGAGATGAACAGGGATATGGGGGATATGTTCCTCGCCTTTTTGAGACAGATGAAACAGAATGAAAAGGAAGGAGAGTTGGTGGCAGTGGGTCTCTCCTAGCCGGTATTATTGATGAGTTTCTTTGTCTCGCCAGGGGCATCCGTCTCCCGGCAAGACAATTGCCCTCCTCAACTGTCCGGTGGGCTGTGCACCTCACACCACTCTGTTCTTATGTAGTGTCAAGTCCGCCTTTGCGGACAAGCACGTAACCCGTCCTCCTCAGGCGGATTGCCATTGGAGCCGGATGCCTCTGGTGACTGTATGCAGTATCAAGGCTAGTGTGATTGCGGACGCCCCAAGGATGTGCTACATTTAGAGAACAAGACAAGAAAGGAGAATCCCTATGAAGGTGAAAGCGGTGTTTGCAAAGGACGGAGACTGGTGGATGGCCTGGACGAATGATATCCCTGGAGCAGTGACGTCGGGTGGAACCCTGGAGGAGGCGAGGGAAAATTTCATGTCCCTCATTGCAGAAATGCAGAAACCTTCTATCGCCAAACGGGAGATGATTTTTGAAGAGATCGAGGTATAGAGCGGGGAAGCGTTCCTTAAAGGGGAGATGATTATTTAGGCAGGATAAAATAGAAATTGTTCCCGTACTGAGTAGGTTCATACCCCACAACGCCCCCATGGATTTCAACGGCATTTTTTATGAACGCAAGCCCATGGCCAGTGCCTGGCTTATCCGCAGCATTAGAGCCCCGATACTCGTCTTCAAAAATCCTTGACCGTTCTTCGTCGGGAATATGGGGTCCCGTGTTAAAGACATTATACTTGATGCCGTCTTTGCCCGGACCGAAGAAGTCCCTGATCTCCTCGCGACCATAAGAAATATATTTCTTCCTCTCCCCGTCGTGGGTGACCACCTCCTCGGTGTACTTGAGGGCATTGGAGAAAAGGTTCGTATATACCTGGGCCATGAGGCCGATATCCACGACGCTGATGACCTCCTCATCAGGCAAGCCGCTCAAGCGGTCATCAATGGCAATCCCCATATTTCTGAACTGATCAGCGTATCGTTCGAGCTGCGGCTGGACCACATTCCTTTTCATGTTGCAGGGCTTCTTGATAAGCGTGAGCCTCCCTTTGTCAAAATGGCTCCTGCGGAAGAGGGTCTCGAGAAAGAGGCTCATGTTCTGATAGTGCTTCTCCAGATTCTCCAGTTCATCCACGAGCCCGCGGTTCACCTCATTCAATTCTGCCAGGAGATGCTCCGTCGCAATTTCTTCTCCGGGCTCCTTTGCAGAGGAGATGCGCTGTTCTATCTCTATGTTCTTCGAGATTTTTCTTCTGAGATGTTTCAGGTAGAGCCTGTACACAATATTGGGAGCAATGACATTGTGTTCGATGTCAGCCACAAGGCTGCGGATGAATCTCAGGTGCTCGATATTTTTCTCCACCAGAAACCGGTTGTGGAGATTAAAGCCGATGCGGTTGGCATATTTCTCAAAAAAAAGGATTCGGTGAGAACTCTTTTCTCCCATGGGATAGATTTCGAGCACACCGAGGACATTATCCCTGGTCTCGAAGGGAAGCTCGTCGATGAGGAGTTCTTTCCCGCGGATAGTGAGCACCAGACTATTGTTGCTTGTAAAATAGGGATGCTCACGGGGACTCACCTCCTCAGGGGGCGGTGCATGCAGCCCTGCTCCCTCTCCTTCGGTCTTTGAAAAGAGCGAGAGTTTGTTGAGCCTGGGATCTACGAGGTAGAGACGCGCTTCCAGATTGAAGAAAACTTTCGGAATAGCCACGCACAGCAGGGAGAAGTCTTCCAATCCGTCGAGTTCCTGGGCAAGGTCGAAGAAGGTCATAAAGGCAGTACTCTCGGTGCCCGAAAACCGGTAGCGGGAGTAATCCACTTCCTTGCTCTTGATTCTTAGAAGTATTTCGTTCAGGGAAGCCATGCCTGCTCCTCATTAAGGTGTCATCGCATGCTGCATTCTATGTACCCATTATACCAAACACCTTCCCCTTCTTGAAGGACGGAGCCCTCTGCTTAAGGGAGGGGAGGTTCGAGGAGTTCATCCACCATATGGATAAGGGCCTCTGCCACCTGTGACATAAACTCCGGAGAGAGAGTGTCAGAGGTGTCGTGAGGTGTGTGGTAGTAAGGGTTCCGGAACATGGCAGTGTCGGTGATCATGAGCGCCGGATACCCGGCGTCCCAGAACGGGGCATGATCGCTGAACCTTGTCTCCAGAGCCAGAAATCCGCGTATGGGCGCCCTGTGGGTTACTACCTTGAGTTGGGGAGTATGGCGACTTGCCATGTCTTTGAACTTCTCCAAAATAGCTCCGGCCTTTCTGTTCCCCACCACACCGATGAAATCGCCCACAGTGGGGGCTGGTACAAAGGCCGGCGAGAGCTGGCTTTCAGGGGCGTGGCTTACATACCCTACTGATTCCAGGATGAAGGCTGCCTTATATCTCTTCCCCCCGGTCTGCATTCTTTTTACGAAATGCTTGCTTCCAATGAGGAAATCCATGGAATCGACCTGTGGTTCTTCCAGACTGAAGGCCACACACTGCAATCCTGTCCTTGGACCCAGGACCCTCGCTGCCTCCAGCACCACCGCAACCCCGGAGGCATTATCGTCAGCACCGGGGCTGCCCACTACCGCATCATAATGGGCGCCGATGAGAACCTGCTCTCCGGTGCTGTCCGGTCCCGAAGGAGTTGCGATAATATTCCAGTGCAATTTTTCATGGAACCAGAACTCATCCCTCTCGACCTTGAATCCCAGAGAGACAAATTCCGACTCAATGTATTCTGCCTTCCTGGTGAGCGCCTCGTAATGGTAGTGACCATCACGAAGCCCCTCAATCTGCTTCACTGTCTCAAGAATTCTCTCGCGCATTACTTCCCCGTTGTATCCAAACATTCTCAATTGTGGGTGACCATGTTACCCGGTGTAATATACACCACGGAATGGTTTATAATCTTCAGAATGTACGATGTGCTTCTTTCCTTTGGACTCATTATCGCGATGGGTGCGGGGTTCAGGATGCTCAAACTGGGCGGTCTGGACGCGGATTCCCTCCGTAGCGCCATTAATGTCTCTGTATTCAACGTATTCCTGCCCGCACTCTGCATAAGAATCATCTACACCTCTGCTATTGACAGGGAGGCGCTCCTTGTTCCCGCAACCGCATGGATCACCATACTTTCAGGTCTGTTCATCGCCCTTGCCGTGTATGCGCTTCTGGAGAAGACCTTATCTATCGGCCCGCGGGAGAAAGGGGTTCTGCTCCTGGCAGCAACATTTGGTAATGTGACGTATCTCGGACTTCCCGTGCTCACCGGATTGTACGGGTATGAAGCAGCAAAATACGCTTTATATTATGACCTTCTGGCCGCAACCCCGTTGCTCTGGTTTGTGGGTGCCCCACTGGCGTCACGGTATGGTGAAGGGAAAAGGATGGGGATTGGGGACTCCTTCAGAACAATCGCTTCACTTCCTCCTTTATGGGGAATCGGAGCGGGATTTGTCCTCAACCTTGGCGGCATCGCCCTCCCCTCTTTTTTGTTGAAAACGCTGGGTATGCTCGGAGACCTTGTGATCCCCCTTATGATCTTCACCGTCGGCCTTGCCCTTTCCCTTCCCAAGGTAAGGCACGCGTATGCCATTATCCCCGCGGTGACTATCAAGCTTGGGGTGGTGCCCTTTATTGCGTACGTGGCTGCAATGGTTTTGGGCCTGGAGGGGACTGCACTCGCCTCTTGCTTCATAGAAGGGGCAATGCCCACCATGGTGTTGTCTCTCCTCATCGCTTCACGGTTTAAACTGGACGAATCTCTGGCGGCCTTTGTTATCGTGGTGACCACTGTTTTGTCCTTTATTACCTTACCCTTCGCCATGCATTTCACGCACCACCTGATCCGTTGAAGAGAGACAGTTTCCTTAAAACATGATCCCCTCTGACTTCACGATGAGCCACTTCATGCGCTCCTTCTCCAAGGTGAACCTTATATGAACGGGCGTTTTGACATCCCCCAATATGTATCCTGTCTCGGTACCCGCGGTTGCGACCACCCTTATGTCCATCTCTGCCACTGCCATGTCAGGGGGACCAGGGGAGGGACGCTCCTCCCCTGGTCCCCCCTTTTTGATTATTTTGATCTTCAGCGCTCCATATTCGACCTGTATATCGGAGAGGCGGTCAAATTCTCTCTTGAGTATCTCCTTGAGATAAAGGTAGGTTACCCCATAATCGTCCCGGTAGGCAAACGATACCTTTGACATGACACCGTCAATGTCTCTTGATTCCACGGCCGCGGCTCCCTCTTTAAAGAGCTTTCTTATTCGTGCTTCATCAGAAGGCCAGAGAAGATAGAGAACCGATACAAGAAGGAGTAAAAAAAGGAGCCCTATGAAGAGTTTTTTGTTCATTCCGCATTCATATTACCATAATGAGCCGCTCCCCGGTCCCCTTTTACATCCCATTCACTTCATCATCCGTAAAATTGACATTCACCGGTTGTTCATGTACATTTGAATAATGGCTGATGCCATGGTTAAGAAAACTGCAACTGCGGAAATAAGGAATAAACTCAGGCTCCTGAACCTCCTGATTACCTTCGTAATATTTTCTCTCCTCTTCGTGATTGTCAGATACCTTTATGCTCCCTTCTATCAGTTCTTAAGTTTCCTTCCTGATACATCATTGGTTCTGATAGTGCTATTCGCCATGGGGCTTGTGGTCGCAGGACTATATCTCTCAAGGGTGCTGTCAGGGCAGGTCATACGTGAAATCGAAGACTACAGCGAAAGGCTTGACAGCATTCTTGCTATTACGCGAGACATCAGGGAAGAGATCTATGGTGATATACTCCTTGACAAGATAATGACCTGCTCAGTGACCATTACCGGATCCGATGCGGGCTCGATACTCCTTGTGGCTGAAAATGGTCTCGTCTTTAAGACCATAAAAGGCTTCAGCGAAGAAGAGCACAGGGGAAAGACCATCCCGAAGGATGCGGGTATCGGAGGATGGGTCTTCCAACACGGTGAACCTGTCCTGATTGGGGATGTAACCAAAGACGAAAGGTACAATTCCTCCCTTGACGAGTTTAGGGGGTATCGCCCGGGTTCTCTGTTATGCGTACCCCTGAGGACAAAGGCATCGACCATTGGGGTTATCGAACTCCTGAGTAAAAAGCAGAACTTCTACGATACAAGGGATACCGAGGTGATAAGTTATCTCGCTGACCAGGCTGCCGCGTCCGTAGAAATGACAAGATTTTATGATGATCAGAGAAACTATGAGATACATCTCACCGACATACTCCTTGAAGCAATAGACCGATTCATGTCTGAAAAGCGAGGCCATCCAAAAAGGGTTGCACAGTATGCCAATAGCATCGCAAGAGCCCTCAATATGCCGGAGGAAAGGAAGAGGAGACTTTATTTTGCCAGCCTTCTTCATGACATCGGCTTTTTAAAGATATCCACTGAAGAGAGCTTTGAAAAAGAGGCGTATACGGTGCATCCCGTAATAGGGTATGAGATGCTGAAGCCGATAAATTTCTATAAAGACATCGCTCCGTATGTCCTTCACCACCATGAGAGATATGATGGGAAAGGATACCCGGAAAAGCTGAAGGGTAATGATATCCCCCTCGAATCCAGGATCATCGCCATAGCAGAGGCATTTGATTCCATGGCAAGCAAGGTATCTTATAAAGGTCACGTGAACTTCGACGTTGCAATAAACGAGCTCTTGAGGAACAAGGGTGGGCAATTTGATCCTGAACTTGTTGACCTCTTTGTCAGAGAAATCAAGCAGCCGTTAGA
>Ga0335070_10011768_pt1 | contig 10220 bp, 9 predicted proteins | sample Lox_Sample_13_FD_206722 | JGI IMG/M metagenome (GOLD analysis project Ga0335070, IMG submission 206722) | Soil microbial communities from Loxahatchee National Wildlife Refuge, Florida, United States - Lox_Sample_1.3 | ecosystem: Environmental > Terrestrial > Soil > Wetlands | place: USA: Florida... | reverse complement strand
GGAACCATGCGCCGGCGGCGCCCGCCAGCGCCAGCCATAGCGGCAGCTCGGCGAAGCCGCGTCCGATCATCGTCAGCACGCCCCCGAATTCCTCCCTCAGCGTGGCGAGCCCGCGGTGCGCCGCGCCGATCACTATCGAATCGCCGAAATAATCGCCGAACACGATGCCGCCGATCATCCAGCCGGCGCCGAGCGACGGCAGCGCCAGCAGCACCAGCGGCAGCGTCATCACCCACGGCGATTCGTGAGGATCACCGTGGTCGCGCGCGAACCGCTCGCGGCCGTGAAAGGTCAGAAACACCAGCCGGAACGAATAAAAACCGCCGACCAGCGCCCCGCCCAGCGCCGCCAGGTAGGCGAACACCGCACCCGGCACCTGCGACAGATGGACCGCCTCGATGATCGTGTCCTTGGAGAAAAAGCCGGAAAACGGCGGCAGCCCGGCGTTGGCGCAGGCGCCGATCAGCACTGCGATGTAGGTGACCGGCAGGTACTTGCGCAGACCGCCCATGTTGCGCATGTCCTGCTCGTGGTGCATCGCGATGATCACCGAGCCGGCGCCGAGGAACAGCAGCGCCTTGAAGAAAGCATGCGTCATCAGGTGGAAAATCGCGGCCGGATAGGCGGAGGCGCCGAGCGCCATCGTCATGTAGCCGAGCTGCGACAGCGTCGAATAGGCGACCACGCGCTTGATGTCATGCTGGACCATTGCGATCAGCGCCATGAAGAATGCGGTGATCGCGCCGATCACCAGCACCACCGACAGCGCGGTATCGGACAACTCGAACAGCGGCGACATCCGCGCGACCATGAAGATGCCGGCGGTCACCATCGTCGCGGCGTGGATCAGCGCCGAGATCGGGGTCGGGCCTTCCATCGAGTCGGGCAGCCAGACATGCAGCGGGAACTGCGCCGATTTCCCCATCGCGCCCGTGAACAGCAGCACGCAGATCACCGTCATCAGCGCCCAGGCGTGGCTGGGGACGATTTCGATCGTATTGGCGGCGACGGTACCGGCGCGCGCGAACACCGTCGCGTAATCGAGGCTGCCGAAATACAGCAGCACCAGCGCGATGCCGAGCAGAAAGCCGAAATCACCGACGCGGTTGACGATGAAAGCCTTCAGATTGGCGTAGATCGCGGTCGGCCGCGTGTACCAGAAGCCGATCAGAAGATAGGAAACCAGACCGACCGCCTCCCAACCGAAGAACAGTTGCAGGAAATTGTTCGCCATTACCAGCATCAGCATCGAGAACGTGAACAGCGACATGTAGCTGAAGAAGCGGTTGTAGCCGGGATCGCCGCGCATGTAGCCGACGGTGTAGACGTGGATCGCCAGCGAAACCGAAGTCACCACCACCATCAGCAGCGCCGACAGCCGGTCGATCATGAACCCGATCTCGAACCTGACCGAGCCGCTGGCGAGCCAGGTATAGACAGTGCCGTTGTAAGCGTGCCCCTGCAGCACGTCGAGGAACACCGCGACCGCGGCAACCGTGGAGATGATCATGCCGAGGATGGTCGCCGAGTGCGCGGCGCGGTTGCTGATCTTCAGGCACAACAGCCCGGCAATCAGCGCGCCGGCCAGCGGCGCCAGCGGCACGATCAGATAGACGATGGACATCGGCATCCGGTTACCCTTTGAGGCTGTCGAGTTGCTCGACGTCGATGGTTTTCAGGTTGCGGAACAGCACGACCAGGATCGCAAGGCCGATCGCGGACTCCGCGGCAGCGACGGTCAGGATGAAAAACACGAAAATCTGGCCGGCGGTGTCGTCGAGATAATGCGAAAACGCGACGAAATTCATGTTGACCGCGAGCAGCATCAGCTCGATCGCCATCAGCAGGATGATCACGTTCCGGCGGTTCAGGAAAATCCCGACCACGCTGATCGCGAACAAAACAGCACCCAGCACCAGAAAGTGCGACAACGAAATCAATTGCTCCCCCTTTATGCGCGAGGAAGTCGGGACAGCGCGCCTGGCCCGTCCCGTCCCCGCTCAATTCAGCCCCGCCTCTGCTCCTCGCGCTTTTCCGTCGCCATCGGAACGACGCGGATGCGCTGTTCCCTCCGCACTTCGACCTGCTGCGCCGGATCGACGTATTTGGTGACCTTGCGCCGGCGCAGCGTCAGCGCAATCGCCACGACGATCGCGACCAGCAGGATCGCCGCCGCGATTTCGAACGGATACACGTAATCGGTGTAAATCAGCCGGCCCAGCTCGCGGACATTGCTGTAGTCGGCGGGCGGCGGCGCCGGCGCCGCCGGTGCGCCGGCGGCGTAATGGAGCAGGATCAGCGTCGTCATTTCCGCGACCAGCAGCAGCGCGACCGTGGCGCCGAGCGGCAGATAGCTCCAGAACCCCTTGCGCAGCTGCGCGATGTTGACGTCGATCATCATCACGACGAACAGGAACAGCACCATCACCGCGCCGACATAGACGAGAACCAGCGTAATTGCCAGGAATTCGGCCTGCAGCAGTATCCACAGCCCGGCCGAGGTGAAGAACGCCAGCACCAGGAACAATGCGGCGTGCACCGGGTTGCGCGCGACGATCACGCCGATCGCGGCGAAGATCAGCACCGCCGAAAACGAGTAGAAAATGAAGGCTTGGAAGGTCATATCCGGAAAGGCGTCCTGCTAGCGGTAGGTGGCGTCCGCTGCGCGATCCTGCGCGATCTGTTCTTCGTAACGATCGCCGATCGCGAGCAGCATCGGCTTGGTGTAGATCAGGTCGCCGCGCTGTTCGCCGTGATATTCGAGAATGCGCGTCTCGACGATCGAATCGACCGGGCACGATTCCTCGCAGAAGCCGCAGAAGATGCATTTGGTCAGATCGATGTCGTAGCGCGTGGTGCGGCGCGTGCCGTCGGCGCGCTGCTCGGATTCGATCGTGATCGCGAGCGCCGGGCACACCGCCTCGCACAGCTTGCACGCGATGCAGCGCTCCTCGCCGTTGGGATAGCGGCGCAGCGCGTGCAGCCCGCGGAAGCGCGGCGACTGCGGCGTCTTCTCTTCCGGATACTGCACCGTGATCTTGCGCGCGAAGAGATGGCGGCCGGTCAACGCCATGCCCTTGACCAGTTCGAACAGCAGAAAGGTGCGGAAAAATTCGCGGACGCGGTCCAGCATGGCCGTCAGCTCCACCACACCCACCACGGCGTCTGCGTCCAGACGCCGAGCACGACGATCCACACCAGCGTAATCGGGATGAAAACCTTCCAGCCGAGGCGCATGATCTGGTCGTAGCGGTAGCGCGGGAAGGTCGCACGGAACCACAGAAAGCTCGATACGACGAGGAACAGCTTCAGCAACAGCCAGCCGGCGCCGCCCGTGGCCAACCATGGCGCGCCGATCGCAGCGGCCGCCGCGGCCGGCACCGGCGACAGCCAGCCGCCGAGAAACATGATCGAGCACAGCGCCGACACCAGCATCATGTTCGCGTACTCGGCGAGAAAGAACACCGCGAACGCCATGCCCGAGTACTCGACGTGGAAACCGGCGACGATCTCCGATTCGCCTTCGGCGACATCGAACGGCGCGCGGTTGGTCTCGGCAACGCCGGCGATCAGATAGACCAGGAACAGCGGAAACAGCGGAATGAAAAACCAGTTGAGCAGCCCGTAGCCGCCCTGCTGCGCATTGACGATCTGCACCAGGTTCAGGCTCTGCGCGGCGATCAGCACGCCGACCAGCGCGAAGCCCATCGCGATTTCGTACGACACGATCTGCGCCGCGGAACGCAGCGCGCCGAGAAACGCATATTTCGAATTCGACGCCCAGCCGGCGATGATGATGCCGTAGACGCCCATCGACGTGATCGCAAGGACATAGAGCAGGCCGGCGTCGACGTTGGACAGCACCAGATCGGAGGAAAACGGCACCACCGCCCACGCCGCCAGCGCCGGCACGATCGCCATCACCGGCGCCAGCACGAACAGGAACTTGTTGGCGCCGGTCGGCACGATGATTTCCTTCAGCAGCAGCTTGACGCCGTCGGCGATCGGTTGCAGCAGCCCGAGCGGCCCGACCCGGTTGGGCCCGAGCCGCACCTGGATCCAGCCGATCACCTTGCGCTCCCACAACGTCAGATAGGCGACCGCCAGCATCAGCGGCACCACGATGGCGACGATCTTGGCCAGCGCCCATACCGCCGGCCACGTCGGACCGAACAGTTGCGCGGCCTGGTCGAGATAGGCATTCATACCGCGACCTTCCGCTTTTGTTCGACGCGTTCCACGCTGACGGTGCCGGACAGCGCGCCCAGTTCCACCGTCAACGGATGCGCGGCCGGCACGCGTATGCAGTTTTCGGGCAGCCGGTCATCGCGCGCCGCCGCCAGCACCGCGCTGCCGCCGCCCTGCCCGATCCTGACGCTGTCGCCATCGCGCAGGCCGAGTTGCGCGAACAACGTGCCGTGCATCGCCGCAGCCGGTTCTGCCGCGTCGCGCGTCTGCTGCAGCGCCGGCGCACGCCGCGCCAATGCGTCGGCCTGATAGATCGGCACTTCGCCGATGCGCTCGACGCCGCCGGCCGCCGCCGGAATTTTTGCCGCTGCGCCATCGTTGAGCCGGTTGTCGAGACGCGCGGCGGGATCGCCGCCGCCCAGCGCTTCGCGCAGCACCGCTTCGCTGCTGTCGTAATCGAAGCCGGTGACGTCGAGCAGATTGCCGAGCACGCGCAGCACCTTCCATGCCGGCCGCGTTTCGGCAAGCGGCTGCACTACCGGCCGGAAGCCCTGCACGCGGCCCTCGGTACTGACGAAGGTGCCGGAGGTCTCGGTGAACGGCGCGATCGGCAGCAGCGCGTGCGCGTAATCGAGCGCGCGGTGCTGGTACGGCGACAACGCGACGACGAATTCGGCATCCTGCATCGCCGCCAGCGCCCGCACGCCGTCGTGGCAGTCGAATTCCGGCTCAACGCCGAGCAGCACGAAAGCCTTGCGCGGCTGCTCCAGCATCGTGCGCGCATTCAATCCCGTGTCGCCGGGCAATGCACCCGCCAGATAACCGCCGGCGCTGTTGGCGGCCTCGCCGAGAAAGCCGAAGCGCGCGCCGAGAACATCGGCCAGCGCCTGCGTGAGCAGGTGCAGCTGGGCGGCGGCCGGATGATGCTGCGCGAAATTGCCGAGGAAAATACCGACGTTGTTTCCCGACGCGAGACTGGCCGCAATGCGCTGCGCTTCGGCGCCGGGTTCGACCGCGGCAAGCGCGGCCCGGACATCGGCCGGCAGCGGCGTGTTCTTTTCAGCGGCGGCCGCCTTGACGATTTCAGCCAGCGCGCGCGGCAGTTGCGAAGGCGCGGCGATCAGCTTGTTGGCGACGCGCATCAGCAGATCGTCGTCAACCGCGTGCAGCACGTTGAGCTGCAGTTGTTTCTTCGCGGCCTGGCGGAAGCGCTGCGCCAGCAGCGGATGGTCCTTGCGCAGCGTGCTGCCGATCACCAGCGCGCGGTCGAGCTGCGGCAGCTCGGCGACTTTCATGCCGAGCCACGGCGCGCCGGATAATCTGCCGTCGGCGCTGAAGTCGGACTGGCGCAGCCGGAAATCGATGTTGCCGCCGCTGAAACCATGTGCGAGCTTCTGCAGCAGATAGAGTTCTTCGACGGTCTGGTGCGGGGTCGCAAGCCAGCCGGTTTGTTGCGCGCCATGGCGGTCGCGCACGCGCCTGAGGCCGGCGGCGACAAACTCAAGCGCAATCGGCCAGTCGACTTCGCTCCACCGCCCGTCCTGCCGGATCAGCGGCCGCACCAGGCGGTCGGCGCTGTTGAGCGCTTCGTACGAAAAACGGTCCTTGTCGGACAGCCAGCACTCGTTGATCTCTTCGTTGTCGCGCGGCAGCACGCGCATCACGCGGTTCTGCTTGACCTGCACCGTCAGATTCGAGCCAAGACCGCAGTGCGGGCTGACCGACGGGTGGCGCGTCAGCTCCCAGCTGCGCGCGGTGTAACGGAACGGCTTCGACGTCAGCGCGCCGACCGGACACAGATCGATCTCGTTGCCGGAAAGTTCGGAATCGACGGTCCTGCCGATGAAAGCGGTGATTTCGGCGTGCTCGCCGCGGCCGATCATGCCGAGTTCCATGATGCCGGCGATCTCCTGGCCGAAACGCACACAGCGCGTGCACTGGATGCAGCGTGTCATGTCGGTCGCGATCAGCGGGCCGAGGTTCTTGTTGGTGACGACGCGCTTCGGCTCGTCATAGCGCGAACCGCTGCCACCGTAGCCGACCGCGAGGTCCTGCAGATCGCACTCGCCGCCCTGATCGCAGATCGGACAGTCGAGCGGGTGGTTGATCAGCAGAAATTCCATCACACCCCGCTGCGCCTCGATCGCCAGCGGCGAATGGGTCCATATCTTCATGCCGTTGGCGACCGGCGTCGCGCACGCCGGCAGCGGCTTCGGTGTCTTTTCGATTTCGACCAGACACATCCGGCAGTTGGCGGCGACCGTCAGCTTGTCGTGATAGCAAAAATGCGGCACATAGATGCCGAGCCGCTGCGCGGCCTGGATCACCGTCGTGCCGTCAGGCACCTCGACCGGTCTGCCGTTAATCTCGATCTGGACCATGGCGAAATTGAATCACAAATACGGGGCGACGAGGCATTTTTTATGCTCGATATGGTGCCGGAACTCATCGCGGAAGTGTTTGATGAACGAGCGCACCGGCATTGCCGCCGCGTCACCGAGCGCGCAGATGGTGCGCCCCTGAATGTTGTCGGCAACGTTGTTCAGCAGATCGAGGTCCTCCGGCCGGCCCTGCCCATGCTCGATCCTGTGCAGCACGCGGTACAGCCAGCCGGTTCCCTCACGGCACGGCGTGCACTGGCCGCACGATTCCTCGAAATAGAAATAGGCCAGCCGCAGCAGTGAACGCACCACGCAGCGCGTGTCGTCCATCACGATCACCGCGCCCGAGCCGAGCATCGACCCGGCCTTGGCGATCGAGTCGTAATCCATGTCGGTCGCCATCATGATGTCGGCCGGCAGCACCGGCATCGAGGAGCCGCCCGGAATCACCGCCTTCAGCTTTCTGCCGTCGCGCATGCCGCCCGCCATTGCAAGCAGCTGCGCGAACGGCGTACCCATGCGCACCTCGTAATTGCCGGGGCGCGCGATGTCGCCCGACACCGAGAAAATCTTGGTGCCGCCGTTGTTGGGCCTGCCGAGCTCGAGGTACTTGTTGCCGCCGTTCAGAATGATCCACGGCACCGCGGCGAAAGTTTCGGTGTTGTTGATCGTGGTCGGCTTGCCGTAGAGACCGTAGGTCGCCGGAAACGGCGGCTTGAAACGCGGCAGTCCTTTTTTGCCCTCGAGCGACTCCAGCAGCGCGGTTTCCTCGCCGCAGATGTAGGCGCCATAGCTGTGATGGGCGTAAAGATCGAACGAGAAGCTGCTGCCGAGAACGTTGCTGCCGAGATAGCCGGCGGCGTAGGCCTCAGCGAGCGCCTCCTCGAACTGCTCGTAGATATCCCAGATCTCGCCGTGAATATAGTTGTAGCCGGTGGTAATGCCCATCGTATAAGCGCCGATCGCCATGCCCTCGATCAGCATGTGCGGGTTGTAGCGCAGGATGTCGCGGTCCTTGAAGGTGCCGGGCTCGCCTTCGTCGGAATTGCAGACCAGGTACTTCTGGCCGGTGTAGTTCTTCGGCATGAAGCTCCACTTGAGGCCGGTCGGAAAACCGGCGCCGCCGCGCCCGCGCAGCGCCGAGTTCTTCAGTTCGGCGAGGATCGCCTCCGGCGGCATGCGCTCGTTGAGCACCTTGCGCAGCGCCTGATAGCCGCCGCGCGCTTCGTAGTCCTTGAGCCGCCAGTTGAGGCCGTTGACGCCTTTCAGGATCACGGCGTCCGGGCCGAAGATGTCGCCGGCGAATGGCGGGATCGGCAGGCCCATCAGCGGTTCTCCTCGATCAGCCGGTCGATTTTGTCCGGCGACATTGCGCACAGCATGGTCTTGTTGTTGACGATCAGCACCGGCGCGTCGCCGCACGCGCCCAGGCATTCAGCTTCCTTCAGCGTGAACGCGCCGTCGGCGGTGGTCTCATTGAATCCGATGCCGAGTTTTTTCTTCAACTGCTCGGCGGTTTCGTTGGCGCCCTGCAGCGCGCACGGCAGGTTGGTGCAGATCGAAATCTTGCAGCGGCCGGCTGGCCTGGTGTTGTACATCGTATAGAAGCTCGCGACCTCGTAGACCGCGATCGGCGGCATGCCGAGATATTGCGCGACGAAATCCATCGTTTCGGTCGACAGCCAGCCCTTCTCGTCCTGTGCGATCGCCAGCGCCGCGATCACCGCCGACCGCTTGTGCTCCGATGGATATTTGGCGACCGCCCGGTCAATCCCGGCCAGCGCCTCGGGCGACAAAATCATGGGAGCGTTCATCGGTCCACCTCGCCGAACACGATGTCCTGCGTCCCGATGATCGCGACGACGTCCGCGATCATATGGCCGCGCGACATTTCGTCGAGCGCCGCCAGGTGCGTGAAACCGGGCGCGCGGATCCTGAGACGGTACGGCTTGTTGGCGCCGTCCGAGATCAGATAGATGCCGAACTCGCCCTTCGGCGCCTCGACTGCGGCATAGGTCTCGCCGGCGGGCACGTGCATGCCCTCGGTGAACAATTTGAAGTGGTGGATCAGTTCTTCCATGTTCTGCTTCATCAAGAAGCGCGACGGCGGCGCGACTTTGTGGCTGTCGGTCATCACCGGTCCCGGATGGTCGCGCAGCCACGCGATGCATTGCCGGATGATGCGGTTCGACTGACGCATTTCCTCGACGCGCACCAGATAGCGGTCATAGCAGTCGCCGTTGACGCCGACCGGAATGTCGAAATCCATCCGGTCATAAACCTCATACGGCTGCTTCTTGCGCAGATCCCATTCGACCCCCGAGCCGCGCAGCATCGGACCGGTGAAACCAAGCGCCCTGGCGCGCTCCGGCGTCACCACGCCGATGCCGACCGTGCGCTGCTTCCAGATCCGGTTATCGGTCAGCAGCGTTTCATAGTCGTCGACGTAGTTCGGGAAGCGGTCGGTAAAGTCTTCCAGGAAGTCGAGCAGCGAACCCTGGCGGTTCTCATTGATCTGGCGCACTGCGGCCGCGTTGTGGATGCGCGACGGCTGGTATCGGGGCATCGTGTCCGGCAGATCGCGGTAGACGCCGCCCGGCCGGTAGTAGGCGGCATGCATGCGTGCGCCCGACACCGCCTCGTAGGTGTCGAGCAGATCCTCGCGCTCGCGGAAGCAGTAAAGAAACACCGTCATCGCGCCGATGTCGAGCGCATGCGCGCCGAGCCACAGGCAGTGGTTCAGGATGCGCGTGATCTCGTCGAACATGACGCGGATGTACCGGGCGCGCAACGGCACCTCGACGCCGAGCAGCTTCTCGATCGCCAGCACGTACGCATGCTCGTTGCACATCATCGACACGTAGTCGAGGCGGTCCATGTACGGCACCGACTGCAGGAAGGTCTTGTGCTCGGCGAGTTTCTCGGTCGCGCGATGCAGCAGGCCGATATGCGGGTCGGCGCGCTCGACCACCTCGCCGTCGAGCTCGAGCACCAGCCGCAGCACGCCATGCGCCGACGGGTGTTGAGGCCCGAAATTCATGGTGTAGTTGCGAATCTCAGCCACGAATTTCGGGCCTCAACGAAATGTTCAAGGGGGCCACAATGCGCCGCACGCGCGGCGCATTGCAGTGCAGGCTCATGTGCCGCAGGCACGTGATGCCGAAGCTAAAGTTCATGGTGTAGTTACGAATCTCAGCCATGTATAACCCGCTTGGCCACGGAGTTCACGGAGAACACCAAGATTTTGCCTCCTGATTTTCTCCGTGACCTCTGTGGCAAATAAATGGGGTTCTTCATTCCGGAACTATCCCTTGCGGAAACCTTCGGTATCCGCGTAATCCTGTTCCCGCACGATGCGCGGCACGATCTCACGCGGCTCGATCGTGACCGGCTGGTAGATCACGCGCTGCTGGTCGGCGTCGTAGCGCATCTCGACGTTGCCCGACAGCGGAAAATCCTTGCGGAACGGATGGCCGATGAAACCGTAGTCGGTCAGGATGCGCCGCAAATCGGGGTGCCCGGTAAAGACGACGCCGAACAGATCGAATGCCTCGCGCTCGAACCAGTTGGCCGATGGCCACACGCCGGTCATCGAGGCAAGGGCGGGGAACCCGTCATCGGCGGCGAACACGCGCACCCGCAGCCGCTGAT
>Ga0335070_10011767_pt1 | contig 10221 bp, 7 predicted proteins | sample Lox_Sample_13_FD_206722 | JGI IMG/M metagenome (GOLD analysis project Ga0335070, IMG submission 206722) | Soil microbial communities from Loxahatchee National Wildlife Refuge, Florida, United States - Lox_Sample_1.3 | ecosystem: Environmental > Terrestrial > Soil > Wetlands | place: USA: Florida... | reverse complement strand
TCGCCTTGACATCGACACGCCCCGCGGCATAGAAGCAATCGCAACCGGCTAGTACCCCCACACGTAAGCCCGTGAACTTCGCGAGCTTCTCTGTTCGAGCGCTTCCGGCGAATAATAGAGGAGGGCATAACAGATGCCCGCAAAACTGTACGTAGGCAACCTGGCCTTTTCGGTGACCAACGAGGACCTGGAAGCGCTCTTCGGTCAGGTGGGCAAGGTCGATAATGTCGCGGTCATAACCGACAAATTCTCGGGCCAATCGCGTGGCTTCGGTTTCGTGCAGATGGCCGATTCCAATGAGGCCGCGCGCGCGATCGAGGAACTGAACGGACACGAGCTCAAGGGCCGCGCGATCAAGGTAAACGAGGCGCGCGAGCAGGGGCCGCGTCCCGGTGGCGGCGGCGGCGATCGTGGCGGCCGGGGCGGCCGCGGCGGCGCGGGAGGCGGTGGCGGTGGCCGACGCTGGTAAGAGCTTCGGGACAAACGCGATCGGGGCAGCGGCGGCGATCTCTGCCGACGCATTCGAGGGAATTCTCAGGTAATTCAGCTAAGGAATTCGGGTGGGAAATCAGCTCGGACTGCCGTCGCGCGATGGCTGCTCGCCCGCGACCGCGCCTATCTCCGGCGCCCAGCGCTTGAGTAGAGCGTCGAGGTCGTCGATATCGACGGGCTTGCTGATGTAGTCGTCCATGCCCGCGGCATGGCACTTTTCGCGCGCGCCGCTCAGCGCATGCGCGGTCATCGCGATGACGATCGTATGTTGCCGCGTATGTTGCGGCGACGCGGCCTCGCGCCGGCGAATCTCGGCCGTCGCTTCATACCCGTCCATCCCCGGCATCTGACAATCCATCAGGACGATCGGATAGCACCTGCGCGCGAGCGCGTCGAGCGCTTCGCGGCCGTCGCTGACCAGGTCGGCCGCAAAGCCGAGAATCCTTAGCTGCATCTGCGTCAGCTTCTGGTTGACCGGGTTATCCTCCGCCACAAGGATCGTAGCCGCGGCCGCTTTATCTTCGTGATTGCCGGGAGCCGCGATATCTTCCGCAGCGTTATCGAGTCGCTGCGCCTGGCGAACGGGTTTGCCCATGTGTGCGGTGAAACAGAAAGTCGACCCGCGATTCAGCTCGCTCTCCAGCGAAATCTGTCCGTCCATCTGCCGCACCAGTTCCGTCGAGATCGCGAGTCCCAACCCCGAGCCGCCGTACTTGCGGCCGGCCGAGCCGTCGACCTGCGAGAACGGCTGAAAGATTCTGCTCTGATCGACGGCGGCGATGCCGATTCCGGTGTCGCTCACTTCGAACTGCAAAACGGCAGCGCTCGCCGATTCCGCGCTTTGGCGTGCGCGCATGACTATTTCGCCCCGCTCGGAGAATTTGACAGCGTTGCTCACGAGGTTGCTCAGGATCTGCTCGAGGCGGCGGGCGTCGCCCAGCAAGGGAGCGGGCAGCGTCTCGTCGAGATCGAGCGTGAGCTTAAGACGCTTTTTTTGCGCCGGTCCGGCAAACCGCGCCGCCACCCGCTCCATCGAATCGCGCGGGTCGAACTCGGCCTCCTCGAGCACGAGCTGACCGTCGGACAGATGCGAGAAATCAAGCACGTCGGCGACAATGTCGCGCAAAAGCTCGCCGCTGGTGTGCAGTGCCTCCGCATATTCGCGCTGCGCCGCCCTGAGTCCGGTGTCCAGCAGCAGCCGGCTCATCCCGAGGATGCCGTTTAACGGGGTTAGAATTTCATGGCTCACGTTGGACAGAAACTCAGAACGCAGGCGGGCGGCTTCGAGGGCCATGCGGTGCGCGCGGGCCATTTCTTCTTCGGCCCGCTGGCGCGCGCTCACGTCGCGATGAACAATCAGCCCGCCGTACCGAGCACCGTCCTCGTCGATTACCGGCCGGCCTGAGACCTCTAACCACAAACCGTCCTTCAGGTTCGCGCCGCCAAGGAGCAGGCGCTGGTTATCGAACGATTCGCCGCGCACTGCGCGCGCGAGCGGCCATTGTTCGAGCGGCAGCGGCGGCGCGTCGCGCGCGGTCCGCAGCGTTAATCCGCCAGCGACCTGGGCGACCGTCAGTTGCTCGCGGTCCACGCCGCCGATTTCCTTCCCCGCGCGATTGACGTGGGTATATTTCAGGTCGCGGTCGCACACGATCACGCCATCGGTCACGGTGTCGAAGATCGAATTCATCAAGTCCGATTGGCGCCGCAATTCCGCGGTCCGCTCGGCGACCTGGCGCTCCAGCCCCTGATTGACCTCTTGCAAGGCGGCCTCAGCCGCACGCTGGCCGGCGACGCTGGCGTCGAGGCGCCGTATCGCGCGTCCCATCAAGAGACTGACCAGACACACCGCGACCACGCCTACCCCACCGTCAAGAACGATAGCCAGCGTCTCCCGTCGCGCCGCCCGGGTTTCTGCCGCGCGCCGCTGACCGAGCAGCACGGTTTCCACGCTGGCGAGATCGTTCAGCCGAAGCGAAAATTTCAGAGGTCAGCCGATCGGCGGCCCTCGAATCGACACCCAGCGCAGCTGCCTTCCCGAGGCTGTCCCGACGCCGGGCAGCATCGTCTAGCAGCGCGAGCCTGGCCGCTTCCCGGGAATTAAAACAGGATCAGCGGTTTGATAATGCCGTCGCGCTTGTTCTCCATCATCTCGAACGCGCGTTCGAGTTGATCGAAGGGCATCGTGTGCGTGGTCAGTCGCGTCGGATCGATGCGACCGCCCTTAAGCAGCCGCAACAGCCGTTCCATCCTGAGCCGCCCGCCCGGACATAGCCCGGTGCGAATCGTCTTCTCCGCCATGCCCACACCCCATTCCAGACGCGGGACGTGAACGAACTCGCCCTTGCCATGATAGCCCGCATTGGAGATTGTGCCACCCGGCTTGGTGACGCGAATCGCGTTTTGAAACGAGAGGTCGCCGCCCAGTGCCTCGATTGCTGAATCGACGCCCTCGCCGTCGGTCAGCTCCATGATGCGTGCGACGGCGTCTTCCTTTTCGAAGTCAACGATGGCGTCCGCGCCGTACGATCGCGCGAGTTCCTGGCGGCGCGGTACAGAATCGACCCCGATAATCAGGCCCGCGCCGAGCATCCGCGCGCCCGCCACCGCCATCAAGCCCACAGGGCCGAGCGCGAAAACGGCGACCGTGCCGCCGGCCGGGATGCAGGCGTTTTCGGCCGCCATCACACCGGTCGAGATCATGTCGCAGCAATACACTGCTGCCTCGTCGGCGACCGCAGACGGTATGTGCGCCATGTTGGCGTCGGCCTCGTTGACGTGAAAGTACTCGGCAAAAACGCCATCTTTGATGTTGGCGAACTTCCATCCGCCAAGCGCGCCGTTGGATTGCGAGGAGTGTCCCGCCTGCGCGGCCACGTCGCCCCACTCGGGCGTGATTGCGCCGACGAGGACGTGGTCGCCCGGCTTGAAGCGCTTGACCCCCGCGCCGACCTGATGGACGACGCCGACCGCCTCGTGCCCGAGCGTGAGATTGTCGCGCGGACCGATCGCGCCGTGGACCGTGTGCACGTCGGAAGTGCAGATGAGGGCCTTGGTGGTTTTCACGACGGCGTCGGTCGGACCTGGAGTAGGAATCGGTTTCTCGGCGAAGCCGACCTTGCCAATCCCTTTCATCACGAAGGCTCGCATCGCGGGCAACCTCCATCACGGAGCGGTTCGGACGCAGTTACGCAATGTCAAATGCGCGCTTCGGCGATCGAATGTCAAGAATGAAAGATGTGTGGTGCGGGCTCGATACCTGCGGTGAAAGGATGGCCCGTCGAAACCGGACCGGTTAAATGAATCAACGAGACGAAATCGAAGGAGCAGCGATTCGCGGACGATCAGGAAGCGCGCCAGGGCGGCTCGCTCTTGCCGCCCGCGATCGTGCGCAGCCGCGTACGCCGCGCCGCATCGAGGCTGACCGCCGTTGCGCCGCCGCGGCGTCCCTTCGGCGGCGCCCCCGCGCTTACGCCGTCGATCGCGCGCACCGGCGATTGCCACCGCCGGCCGGCCCACGGGCTCCGCGGCGCGCGAACCCGCGAGCGATCGAAGGCGACCAGCATCAGCGCCGTGAACCAGCAGGTCACGATCACTGCGGCGCTCGTGTAGGCCGCTCCGTAGAAACCGCCAAGGATCGAACCCACCACCGCGCCCATCGCGAACACGGCGAAATGCCATAGGCTTATCTTGCGGGCGTCGAAATTGACCTTCCGCTTGTTCATCTGGGAGGCGCCTTAAGCTTAACTCTCGACAGGGCCATTGTTGCGCCGCCGCGGTTTCGTGACAAGAGCCTTATCAACAGGTATCGTGCGCCGGAGCCATTTTCGTGTCGTCCGCATGGCCGGGCGCCGCGCCCCGGCGCTGCCCGAGGCGCGCAGCGGCGGCGCCCATCAGGCTCGGTTTTAACCGCTTGCGCGCGCGCGCTAGAGTTATAGCCACCGGAGAGAGTTATCGGATGTCGATGGACGAACGCTACGAGCCCAAGAAGATCGAGCCCTACTGGCAGGCCGAATGGGACCACGTCGATCTCTATCGCACGCGCGAGGATCGCGAGCGGCCAAAGTTCTATGTGCTCGAGATGTTTCCCTATCCCTCGGGCGACGGCCTTTCCGTGGGCCATCTGCATAACTACGTGCCTTGCGACGTGATTGGGCGTTACAAGAGGATGGGGGGCTATAGCGTGCTGCACGCGATGGGATGGGACGCATTCGGTCTGCCGGCCGAAAACGACGCCCTGCTCAAAGGGCTGCATCCCAAGCAGACCGTGCCGCGCTACGCCGCTAACTTCAAGCGTCAGTTGAAGTTGGTCGGCTGCGCCTACGACTGGTCGCGCGAGCTCAATTCCTCCACGCCCGAGTACTATCGCTGGACGCAGTGGTTTTTCCTGCTAATGCTCAAGCGCGGTCTCGCCTTTCGCGCGACCGGCTCGCAATGGTGGTGCGAGCTGTGCCGCACGATCCTGGCCAACGAACAGGTGGTCAACGGATGCTGCTGGCGGCATACCGACACGCCCGTCACAAAGAAGGACCTGGAGCAGTGGTTCTTCAAGATCACGGCCTATGCCGACCGCCTGCTCGACGATCTCGAGGGGATCGATTGGCCCGAGCCGATCAAGTTGATGCAGCGCAACTGGGTCGGGCGCTCCGAGGGTGCTGAACTCGCCTTCCCCGTCGAGGGCCATCCGGGCAAGGAAGTCCGCTTCTTTACTACCCGGCCCGATACGGTTTTCGGCGTATCGTTCATGGTGCTCGCGCCGGAGCATCCGTTGGTCGCTGAGATCACCACCGCCGATCGCCGTGCCGCAGTCGACGACTACGTGACGCAGGCCCGCCGCCAGAGCGAGATCGAACGGCTCTCCACGGTCAAGGAAAAGACCGGCGTCTTCACCGGCGCCTACGCGCGCAACCTGTTCAACGGCAAGCTCGTGCCGATCTGGATTGCCGACTACGTCCTGATGGGCTATGGCACCGGCGCGATCATGGGCGCGCCCGGCGAGGATCAGCGCGACTACGAATTCGCAACCAGGTACGGACTCGAGATTCCGCTGGTCACGGCGCCCGCCGATGGCAGCGCGCTGCCCGCGGGGCGCGCGTACCCGGAATACGGCGTCAACATCAACTCGGCGAGCGCCGAACTCAATCTCAACGGGATGAAGACCGCCGACGCTCTTCGCGCCGTATGCAGGTACGCCGAGCAGCACGAGATCGGCCGCGCCACCGTTACTTACCGGATGCGCGACTGGCTCATCTCGCGCCAGCGCTACTGGGGATGCCCGATCCCGATCGTTTACTGCCCGCGCGACGGGATCGTGCCGGTTCCCGAAGAGCAGCTTCCGGTCATGTTGCCCGACATGACCAACTACCAGCCCTCCGGCACCGGGCGCTCGCCGCTCGTCAACGTGCCCGAGTTCGTCAACACTACCTGTCCGAAGTGCGGCGGCCCGGCCGAGCGCGAGACCGACACGCTCGACGGTTTCGCCTGCTCGTCATGGTACTTCCTGCGTTTTGCTTCGCCGCACTACGACCGTGCGCCGTTCGACCGCGCGATGGTGGACTACTGGCTGCCGGTCGACCTCTACGTGGGCGGCGCCGAGCACGCCGTGATGCATCTGCTGTACGCGCGGATGTGGACCAAGGTGATGTTCGACGCGGGCCTGCTGAACTTCAAGGAGCCGTTCGCGGTCCTGCGCAACCAGGGGATGATCTGGGCCGCCGACGGCCAGAAGATGTCCAAGAGCAAGGGCAACGTGGTTACGCCCGACGCGATGGTCGACAAGTACGGGGCCGACGCACTCCGCCTCTGGGAGCTTTTCATGGGCCCGTTCGAGGAGCCGACCAACTGGAACGAGGAGGGCGTGTTCGGCACCGCACGCTACCTCTCGCGCGTGTGGAACGCGGTGCGCCGCTTCGTCGAGGCCGGATCCCCCGGGGATAATCCCAGCGCCGAGACCACGCGGCGCGCGCACAAAACGATCAAGACCGTTACCGATCATATGGAGCGGCTGCGCTTCAACACCGCGCTTGCCACGCTGATGGACCAGCTCAACTACCTGGTCAAGCTCGCGCCCGCCGATTCCGGCCGCTTTGCTTTCGAGAGCTACGTCGTGATGCTGGCGCCGATGGCGCCGCATATCGCCGAGGAGCTGTGGCGCGCGCTCGGCCATACGACGTCGGTCCATCTCGAATTGTGGCCAAAATTCTCGGAGGAGCTTACGCACGACGAGATGGTCACGGTGGTGGTGCAGGTCAACGGTAAGGTGCGCGATCGCTTGGTCGTCGGCGCCGGAGCGCCCGAGGATGAAGTGCGCGCCATGGCGCTTGGGAGCGAGGCCGTTAGGCGCTATCTCGACGACAAGCAGCCGAAGAAGATTATCTACGTTCCCGACAAGCTCGTAAGCATCGTCGTCTAGCGTTCTCGCGATGAGCGGCGCGGCGCGCCCCGCCCCGCGCACATCGTCGACTCATTTTGGTCCGCCGCCTAAGTGCGGCCTTCAAGGAGCGATCCCCCGATGGCCGAAAACGACGTCCTGAGATTCGAACGCCGCGCCAATCACGCGGTGTTGACGCTCAACCGTTCCGAAAAACGCAACGCGCTCAACGGCGCGGTGTTCGAGGCGCTCGACCGCGCGTTCGCCGCGATCGAGGCCGACAAGAGCATCCGCGCGATGGTGCTCCGCGGCGAGGGCGCGGCGTTTTCCTCGGGCGTCGATCTGCGCGAACTGGAGCAGGTCGAGTCGAGCGGCGGGCGCTGGGCCGTCAGCCCGCCGGAGGCCTTCCGGCGTCTAGAGGCGCTGCCGATCCCGACGATCGCGGCGGTGCAGGGCGCGACGCTGACCGGCGGACTGGTGCTGGCGCTGCTTTGCGATCTGCGCGTTGCGGCGGAGAACGCGGGATTGGGGATGACGCCGGCGCGAATCGGCCGGGTGCCCGAATATTTCGTCTTCCGCAAATTTATTGCGCTCATCGGTCCGGCCCACACCGCGGAAATCATGTACACCGCCGCGCCGATCGCGGCGAAGCGCGCGTACGAAATCGGCCTCGTCGATCGTGTGGTGGCCGACGAGCGGCTCGCGACCGAAGCGGAGGCGATGGCCGAGCGGATCGCCGCCAACGCTCCGCTCTCGTTGCGCGCGATGAAGGCCTCGGTCCGCCGCTGTCTCAGCGACGCCTACAACGCCGCGCACGAGGACATCGACGAGATGCGGAAGGCGGTGCTGAGCAGCCGCGACGGCAAGGAAGGCGTGCGCGCGTTTTTGGAGAAGCGCAAACCCGTCTGGTCGGGCGAGTAGCGCGCCTACCCGCTGCGGCCGCCTTGATTCCCCCAGTGTCTTGGGAGGGAGAGGGTGGGGGTCGCGGCGGTTCTGAATGTCTGTTGGAACCGCTGTCTCTGCACACGTCCAGCGATCTGAAGAACGCACGCGGCGGCGCCGTCGGGCCGCGCCGACCGCTTTGCGCGAACCCTTGATGCGCGCGGCGCGCTCGTGCGATGCTCTGCCCGAATACACCCGCGTCTTTCTGAAAAATTTTACCTCAAGCTCAAGGAGCCGCTTTCATGGCCGAAGATATTCTCAAGGTCGAACGCCACCCCAACTACCTCACCATCACGCTCAACCGCCCCGAGAAGCGCAACTCGCTTAACGAGGCGCTGCTCGCCGCGATGGATAAGGCGTTCGCCGCGGTCGACGAGGACAAGGATATCCGCGCGGTCATCGTGCGCGGCGCCGGCAAGAGCTTCTCCGCCGGGCTCGACCTGGCCGAGGCCGATCGCCTCGAGGGCGGCCACACCCCAGTCAGCATCGAGCGCACGTTCCATCGTCTCGAACAGATCCCGGTGCCGACCATCGCCGCCGTGCAGGGCGCGGCGCTGGCCGGCGGATGCGAACTGGCGCTGCACTGCGATCTGCGCGTCGCCGCCGAGGATGCGCGAATCGGGATGACCGTCGCGCGGGTCGGATTGGTCGTGCCCTACGACTTCATCCGCAAGCTGATCGAGATCATCGGCACCGCGAACACCTCGCAAATTCTATACACCGCGGAGCCGGTCAACGCGCAGCGTGCGCTCGCGATGGGAATGGTGCACGAGGTCGTGCCCACCGACAAACTGGATGCGACGGCGGTCGCGTGGGCCGAGAAAGTGTCGGCGAACGCGCCGCTCTCGCTGCGCACGATGAAGCGGAGCATCCGGCGCTCGCTGAGCGCAGCCAACGACACCTGGCACGAGGACATCCTGGAGATGGGCCGGGTCGTGCGCGGGAGCAAGGACGCCCGCGAGGGCGTGCGCGCGTTTTTGGAAAAGCGCAAGCCGGTCTGGCGCGCCGAGTAAGCTGTTCTGAATTTCTGACTCCCTCCCCGAGACCTTGGAGGAGAGATCAAATCATTAGCCGCGCAGAGATGCGGAGCTCACACGAGGAATGGATTCCTCAGCACGATCGTCGCCTCGCGCGGAGCGCCCACCCCGACCATCGCGAGCGGCACGCCGGCAAGCTCCGCGACGCGCTCCAGGTAGTGCCGCGCATTGAGCGGCAGGTCATCGAGCGCGCGCGCGCCGCTTAGGCTTTCGCGCCATCCGGGCATCTCTTCATACACCGGCCGCACGCGCTCGAGCGCGGCGCGCCCGGGCGGCATCTCGACGTGGCGCTCCTTGCCCAATTCATACGCCACGCACACGCGCAGCGGGTCGATCCCGGTCAGAACGTCGAGCTTGGTGAGCGCGAGCCCCCACATCCCGTTCAGCCGCACCGCGAGCCGCGCGAGCACCGCGTCGAACCATCCGATCCGCCGCGGCCGCCCGGTCGCGCTGCCGAACTCCTCGCCCTCGGTGCGCAGCCGGTTGGCGAGCGCGCCTTTGATTTCGGTCGGAAACGGCCCGCCGCCGACGCGCGTCGTGTAGGCCTTGCTGATGCCGAGCACCGCGTCGAGGCGGCCGGGAGCGAGCGGCGCGCCCGAGAAAACCGCGCCTGCGATACAGTTGGACGAGGTCACGAACGGATAGGTGCCGTGGTCGATGTCGAGCATCGTGCCGTGCGCGCCTTCGAACAGGATCCGCCTGCCGGCGTCTGCCGCTTCGGCGAGATAAGCGCCCGTATCGCAGAGATAGGGCAGGACGCACGCGCGCACCCGCTTCATCTGATCGATGATCTCGGAAGCCTTGAGCGGCTTGGCCTTGAGCACGGCGCGCAGATACGCGTTCTTGTCGGCGATATTGCGCTCGAGCTTCTCGCGAAAGCGCGCGAAGTTGACCAGTTCGTCGAAGCGCAGCCCCGTCCGCGCCATCTTGTCTTCATACGCAGGCCCTATACCGAAGCCGGTGGTCCCGATCGCGCGCCTGCCGGCTCGCGCCTCGCGCGCGCGGTCGATCGCGCGATGATACGGCATCACCATGTGCGCATCGCAGCTGAGCTTGAGCAGCGAGGGGTCGGTGAAGCGGCCGCGCGCGCGCAGTGCCGCAATCTCCTCATTGAGCGCGATTGGATCGACCACGGTGCCGTTGCCGATCACGCAGACCTTGTTCGGATGCAGCGCGCCGGCCGGGATCAGGCGCAGGATGAATTTTTCGCCGTCCACGACCAGCGTGTGCGCGGCGTTGTTGCCGCCCTGGAAGCGGACTACCACGTCGGCGTCGGCCGCCAGCATGTCGACGATCTTGCCCTTGCCCTCGTCACCCCACTGGGTGCCGACCACCGCCACTGTCTTCATCGCGTCACATCCATGCGCGGCGCCGCCGCGC
>Ga0335070_10011766_pt1 | contig 10221 bp, 9 predicted proteins | sample Lox_Sample_13_FD_206722 | JGI IMG/M metagenome (GOLD analysis project Ga0335070, IMG submission 206722) | Soil microbial communities from Loxahatchee National Wildlife Refuge, Florida, United States - Lox_Sample_1.3 | ecosystem: Environmental > Terrestrial > Soil > Wetlands | place: USA: Florida... | reverse complement strand
GACTTCCCGGCGCACCTGGAAGTCCTCGATCGAGACGCCCTGCTGCTCGACCCAGGTGTAGTAGCCGAGGTCGAAGATCCGCGTCCGCTCCTCGTGGGTCAGCTCCCGCACGTGGTCGGTGGTCGCACCGAGCAGGTGCTCGCCGAACACCTCGGAGGCGCCGAGCTCGTCGAAGCCGCCCGGGAAGTACTTCGCGACCGCGATGTCCCGCTCGCTGTGGTACATCGCCGCGCCGTCGGTGGCGACGGTGGCGACGACGTCGTCCGGCCCGAGGTCGAGCTCCTTCGCGACCTTGATCGCAGCGAGGGCGTTGCAGATGCTCGACAGGCCGAACGACGACAGCTCCGTGACGACGCCGGCCGGGACGCCGCGCCGGCGGAGCAGGTGCTCGCGGCCCTCGTCCGTGTTGAACAGGACGTTGAGCCGGTCGGTGGCGCGGTCGGACACCGCGACCACGACGTCGGTGTTCATGACGTTGTGGATGAGCGGGATGTGCTTGTCGCCGATCCCCTGGATGTTGTGCTCGCCGAAGCCGTTGTAGAGCATCGTCGGGCACTCGAGCGCCTCGACGGCGACGATGAGCGAGCCGTGCCGCTCCTTCAGGAAGTCGCCCGCGCCGATCGTCCCGGCCGAGCCGGTCGCCGACACGAACGCGCGCAGTCGCAGCGACGGCTCCTCGCGCTGCATCGCCGCGAACACCGCGTCGAGCGCGGTGCCCGTGGCGAGGTAGTGGACGACGTGGTTCCCGAACTCGCTGAACTGGTTGAGGATGACGTTCTCGGGATCCTCGGCGAGCTCGTGGCACTTGTCGTAGATCTCCTTGACGTTGCTCTCGACGCCCGGCGTGCGGATGATGTCCTCCGGCTCGACGACCCAGCGCTCGAGCCAGTCGAACCGCTCCTTGCTCATCCCCTCCGGGAGGACGGCGACGCCGCGGCAGCGCATCAGCCGGGAGATGGCGACGCCGCCGCGGCAGTAGTTGCCGGTGGACGGCCACACCGCCCGGTCGCGGGTGGGATCGAACTGCCCGGTGACGAGCCGGGGCGCGAGGCAGCCGTAGGCCGCGAGCACCTTGTGCGCGCCGATCATCGGGAAGCGGTCGCCGAAGGCGACGACGATCCGCGCGTCGACGCCGGTCAGCTCCTTCGGCAGCACCACGTGCTGCGGCACCGCCACGCGGCCCGTCCGCGCCTCGTCGTTGAACCAGTTGACCCGGAAGAGGTTGAGCGGGTTCGCGTCGTCCGGGCCGACCGCGGACAGCCGCGCCGTCACCGCTGCCGGGACGAGGCTCGGGTCGGCGAGCTGGGCGAACGTGGGCAGGCCGATGCCCGCCTCACGGAACCGCGCCGCCGTACGCTCGAGCGTCTGCTCGTCGACGATCCCGCCGTCTCCGGCGGAGCGTTCTTGTAGCACTGCCGCCTCCTTCACTCGACAGCGCCGAGGCTATGAGAATACGGGGTCCGCCTCGTCGGGGCGAATCCGGAACCGTCCTGAGTGGTTTTCCGCGCCTATTCCAGCGCGAGCGGGACGAGCTCGAAGCGGTCGACGTCCACGAGCCCGCGGTCGGTGATCTTCAGCGACGGGATCACCGAGAGGGCGAGGAACGCGAGCACCTGGAACGGGTGCGGGTAGGCGACGCCGAGCCGCCGGGCGGCCGCGTTCAGCGCCCGGCTCGCGTCGAGCACCTCGGCCAGCGGCCGGTCGGCGAGGAGGCCGGCGACCGGGAGCGGCAGCTCGGAGAGGACCTCGTCTCCCTCGGCGACGGCGATCCCGCCGCCGAGCTCGGACAGGCGGCCGGCGACGCGGGCCATCGAGGCGTCGTCGACGCCGACGACGATCAGGTTGTGGGCGTCGTGGGCGAGGGTCGCCCCGAAGGCGCCCCGCTCGAGCCCGAAGCCGCGGACGAAGCCGTGGCCGACGCGCCCGGTGCCGAGGTGCCGCTCGATCACGGCGATCTTCGCGAGGTCGCGGGCCGGGTCGGCAACCGCGCAGCCGTCCTCGATTCGGGGCTCGTCGGCGAGCGACTCCGTGACGATCTGCCCCTCGACGAGCCCGATCACGCGCGCACGGCCCGACTGCCACGGGATCCGGAACGGATCCTCCCGCAGCGAGCCGACGCGGACGGTGTTGCGCACCCATTCCGGCACCTCGATCGACGGGATCTCCTCCGCCGGCCGGCCGCCCTTGAGCACGAGCTCCGGCTCGAACGAGACGAGATCCGGGAGGACGAGCACGTCGGCGCGGTACCCGGGAGCGATCGCCCCCATCCCGTCGAGGCCGTGGTAGAGCGCGGGATTCAGCGACGCCATCACGAGCGCGTCCTCCGGCGGCACGCCGAGCGCGACCGCCTCGCGGACCATCGAGTTGATGTGGCCTTCGTCGGCGATGTGCTCCGGCTCCCGGTCGTCGGTGCAGAACGCGATCCGCGACGGCCCGTACTCGAGCGCCAGGGGGATCAGCGCCGCGAGGTTCCGCGCGGCCGACGCCTCGCGGATCAGCAGCCACATGCCGGCGCGGAGGCGCTCGCGTCCCTCCTCGAGCGTCGCCGCCTCGTGGTCGGACTGGATGCCGACCGAGGCGTACGCGTTCAGCCGCCGCCCGGTGAGCCCCGGCGCGTGGCCGTCGATGTGGTGCGCGAGCCGGATCTTCGCCAGCTCCTGCTCCGAGCCGGCGACGACGCCGGGGAAGTTCATCATCTCGGCGAGGCCGAGCACGTGGCTCCGCCGGAGCAGCCCCTCCAGGTCGCCGATCGTCAGCGGCCGCCGCGGCGACTCGAACGCCGAAGCCGGCACGCACGACGACGCCATGAAGTAGACGTCGAGCGGCAGGTCGGACGAGACGTCGAGCAGCCAGTGGACGCCGTCGGTGCCGAGCACGTTCGCGATCTCGTGCGGGTCGGCGACCACGGCGGTGGTGCCGAGCGGGAGCACGAGCCGGGCGAACTCGTCGACCATGAGCTTCGACGACTCGATGTGCATGTGGGCGTCGATGAACCCCGGCACGACCCAGCGGCCGGACGCGTCGAGCGTCTCGCGGCCCTCGTACTCGCCGAGCCCGGCGACGACGCCGTCGACGACGGCGACGTCGGCGTCGAGCCACTCCCGGGTGAACGCGGAGAAGACCTGTCCGCCGTGGATGACGAGGTCGGCCGGCTCGTCGCCGCGCGCGACCGCGAGCCGCCGCTCGAGGTCGGGGTTGCGATTGCGATTCCGGCGGGTGCTCACGCGGCGAGCCTCCGCGCCTGCACGCGATGCTCGCGCGCGATCTCCTCCTCGTCCGCGTTGACGAGGCGGCCGTCGCGGACGACGTCCTCGCCGGCGACGACGAGGCGGTTCACGCGGTGCGGGCCCGAGAGGACGAGGCCGGCGACGAGGTCGGCGGCGCCCCCGAGCTCGAGCCCGTCCGTGCGCCAGACGGCGAAGTCGGCGCGCTTGCCCGGCTCGAGCGAGCCGATGTCGTCGCGGCGGAGCACGGCGGCCCCGCCGCGGGTGCCCGCGCGCAGCGCCTCGCGCACGGTCAGCGCCCGCGGCCCGCCGCGCCCGCGCGCCACGAGCAGCGCCTGCTTCACCTCGAAGAAGAGGTCGCTGCGCTCGTTCGAGGCCGACCCGTCGACGCCGAGCCCGACCCGGACGCCCGCGTCCAGCAGCTCCCGCAGCGGCGCGACGCCCGCGCCGAGCCGCAGGTTCGAGGTGGGACAGTGCGCCACGCCGGTGCCCGTCTCGCGGAATCGCGCGACGTCGCGCTCCGAGAGATGCACGCAGTGCGCGCACCAGACGTCCCCGTCGAGCCAGCCGAGCGAGTCGAGGTAGTCGACGGGCCCGCAGCCGAACAGCTCCTTGCAGTACTCCTCCTCGTCCTGCGTCTCCGCGAGGTGCGTGTGCAGCACGAGCCCGAGGCGCCGGGCGAGCTCGGCCGACTCCTCCATCAGCTTCCCGCTGGCGGAGAAGGGCGAGCACGGGGCGGCGGCGATCTGGACGAGGCCGTCCTCGTCCTGCAGCGCCGCGAGCCGCTCCGTGTCGGCCAGCACGGCGTCGATCTCCTCCACGAGCGAGTCCGGCGGCAGCCCGCCCTGCGACTGGCCGAGGTCCATCGACCCGCGCGACGCGACGATGCGGACCCCGAGCTCCCGCGCCGCCCGCACCTCCGCCTCGACGAGGCCGGTGCGGCCGCGCGGGAAGACGTAGTGATGGTCGAAGACCGTCGTGCAGCCGGACAGCGCCAGCTCGGCGAGTCCGGTGCGCGCCGCCGCGTACTCCGACTCCTCGTCGATGTGGGCCCAGACGGGGTAGAGGGCGACGAGCCACTCGAACAGCGTCGCCTCCTGCGCCAGCGCGCGCGTGAGGGTCTGGTACAGGTGGTGGTGGGTGTTGACGAGCCCCGGCGTGACGACGGCGCCGCCCAGGTCGACGGCCGCCTCCGCGGCCGGAGGCTCTCCGCCGCCGACCGCCTCCACGAGCCCGTCCCGCACGAGCAGCCAGCCGCCCTCGTGCTCGGAGCCGGCGTCGTCCATCGTGACGACCGTCGCATTCCGGTAGAGCGTGGCCGCGCTCATGGGGAGATAATCACTCACGAAGGGCCCGGTGAGCGAAAGGAGCGTCATGTCTCTTCTGATCGAGGGCGGCCGGATCATCACGGCGGCCGACGACTACGTCGCCGACGTCTACATCGAGGACGAGACGATCGCGCAGATCGGCACCTCGCTCGACGTCGACGCCGACCGGGTGATCGACGCCTCCGGGAAGTACCTGCTCCCGGGCTGTATCGACCCGCACACCCATTTCGACATGCCGTTCGGCGGCACGATCACGGCCGACGACTTCCAGTCCGGGCAGACCTCGTGCGCCTTCGGCGGCACCACCTGCCACATCGACTTCGCCATCCAGAGCCGCGGCCGGCCGTTCACCGAGGGGATCGACGAGTGGCACGCGAAGGCGAACGGCAAGGCGGTGATCGACTACGGCTTCCACATCATCGTCACCGACCTCGAGGAGGGCGGCACGCTCGAGGAGCTCGCGACGCTGCCCGACCTGGGCGTCACCTCCTACAAGATGCTGATGGCGTACAAGGGCGTCTTCCTCATCGACGACCAGACGCTGTTCCGGGTGATGGAGCTGGCGAAGGAGACGGGCGCCCTCGCGATGATCCACGGCGAGAACGGCGAGGTGATCGACCTGCTCGTCAAGCGCGCCGTCGAGGAGGGGAACCTCGCGCCGCCGTGGCACGCGCGAACGCGGCCGGCGGAGCTCGAGGGCGAGGCGACGAACCGGGCGATCCAGATCGCGCACGTCGCCGGATGCCCGCTCTACGTCGTCCACGTGACGTGCGAGGAGTCGGTCGAGCCGATCGCGCGCGCCCGGGCGAAGGGCTGGCCCGTGTGGGGCGAGACGTGCACGCAGTATTTCTTCATCGACGACACGTATCTCGACCGGCCGGACTTCGAGGGTGCGAAGGCGGTGTTCTCGCCGCCGGTGCGGGACAAGCGGAACCAGCCGGTCCTGTGGGACGCGGTCCGGACCGACAAGCTGTCGGCGATCTCCACCGACCACTGCTCCTTTCGCATGGCTGACCAGAAGACGCTGGGGCGCGACAACTTCGCGCTGATCCCGAACGGCGCTCCCGGCGTCGAGGACCGGCTGCTGATGATCCACCACTTCGGCGTCAACGACGGGCGGATCACGCTCAACCGCATGGTCGAGCTGCTGTCGACGAACGCGGCGAAGCTGTTCGGGCTCTACCCGCGGAAGGGGACGATCGCGCCCGGCTCCGACGCCGACATCGTCGTCTTCGACCCGGAGAAGGAGCATACGATCTCGGCGAAGACGCACCACTCGGCGGCCGACTACAACCTCTACGAGGGGACGACCGTCGTCGGTGCGCCGGAGATCGTGCTGCTGCGCGGGCACGTCCTCGTCGAGGACGGCGAGCTCGCCGCGTCACCGGGGATCGGCCAGTTCGTCAAGCGCGCCCGGTTCGGGGAGGAGCTGAAGCCGGCGCCGGCGACGTAGTTTTGTCAGCGCAAGTCCCGGAATCCGCTCGCGCGGATTCCGGGACGCGCAAGATCCCTGAAGGCGGCCGCACGCGCGGCCGCGGAGGGACTGGTGGACATCACGTCTCCGGCCGCCGCTCCGCCTCGGCGCGCTCGCGCTCGTCGTTGCGGCGCGCCGCGCGGAAGAAGACGAAGCAGAGGATGCCGAGGACGATCACCGGGCCGACGGAGGCGACGAGGTAGACGACGTCCATCGCGGTCGTGCCGGAGTCCGCGAGCACCTCCGAATCGTACGCGTCAGGCGGCGGCGTCCTCCGCGGGAAGCAGGTCGGTGCTCCCGATCCGGCGGACCGGCGCGGGCGTGCGCCGGTCGAGCCGGAAGGGGATCAGCATCACTGCGGCGAGCGCGGCGATGATCGCGGCGTCGAGGACGGCGACGAGGACGACGGCGGCGGTGAACGACATTCGAGTCGGCTCCTTCGGTCTCTGGAAACGGTCCGATTCCAGGACACCAGGGGCCGCTGAGAGATCGCTGAGCCTCTGGTGAGATCCCCCTGAGCCGTACACTGGGAGCCATGCCGAGCGAGCACGAGCTGATGGAGGCGCTCCGCCAGGTCGAGGATCCCGAGCTCGGGATGGACATCGTCGACCTCGGGCTCCTCTACGGGGTCGAGGTGGACGGCCCGAGGGTGAAGGTGACCTACAGCCTCACCTCGATGGGCTGCCCCGCGGGCCCGCTCATCGCCGGCGACATCGACCGCGCCGCCCGCGAGGTCCCCGGGGTCGAGGACGTCGACCTCGAGCTGACCTTCGACCCGCCGTGGACGCCGGACCGGATGTCCGACGACGCGAAGTTCATCCTCGGCTTCGGCTGACTGTCGCTGCGTCGCCCGCTTCGCGCGCGCGGCCTCGCGCTTCGCTTTCCGCTCGCAGGGTTCCGGGCGGATGCGAACTCGTGTCGAGCCTGGCTGGGCCGCGCCCGCCGTGTCGGGCGCGGCGGCGGCTGTGCGACGTCCCGTCGTCGCTGTACATGAACGCGGCGCCGAGCTTCGTCCGATCGTCCACTTCGAGCCGCTCCAGGGCTGCGGGAGGTACGGCTAGGCCGATCGGCCCGAGAGCCCGCGCACGAGCGCGACCACCAGCACGACGAGCAACAGCAGGAACAGGAACTTCGTGATCACGAAGCCGCCGCCGATCGCGAGGATCAGCAGCAGCAGGAGAACGATCCAGAGCAGCATTCGGTTCACCTCCTCTCGCGGGTTGACCTCTCGAACCTAGCCGCGCCTACGTTCCGCTTACAGCTGTTTTGCAGGCCTTTTACCTCGCCCGTCGCCAGCCGGCGGCCCGCGGTAGGCTCGCGCCGCGATGCCGGAATCGAAGGCGAGCCGGGTGGTGCTGTCGACGCGGGAGATCGGCGAGTCGCCGCTCTACCCGACGCTCGCGATCGTCGGCGCGGCGGCGCTCTACGCGACGCTGCCGACGCGGTTCGTCGTCGGCTCGTCCTCCGGCGTCTTCTCGATCGGGCAGTGGCTCGTCCCGGCGCTGACGGTGCTCCTGCTCATCGCGCTCGTCGCGAGCGTCCCGCACGGCCGGGTCGCGCGGATGCTCGACGTGCCGGTCGCCCGCCTGCGCGTCGGCCGCCGCATCCTCGTGCTGACGCTGACGGCGATCATCAGCGCGGCCAACGCCGCGTCGATCGTCTGGCTCGTCCACCTCCTCGTCAACGGCGCGCACACGGAGGCGCCCCAGCTGCTGCGCGCCGGGATCCATATGTGGTGCCTCAACGTGCTCGTGTTCGCACTCTGGTTCTGGGAGCTCGACACGGGCGGCCCGCACGCACGGCTCGAGGCGGGCCGGCGGGGCCGGGACTTCCTCTTCCCGCAGCAGGCGGAGCCCGAGGTGGCGGAGGAGGGTTGGCGGCCGCTGTTCCTCGACTACCTGTACCTCTCGTTCACGAACGCGACGGCGTTCAGCCCGACCGACGCGATGCCGCTGAGCCGCTGGGCGAAGATGCTGATGCTCCTCGAGTCGGCCGCGAGCCTGCTGCTCGCGATCATGGTCGTCGCCCGGGCGGTGAACATCCTGAAATGAGCGCGACGGAGCAGATCGGCCGCACGGTGAACGCGGCGTCGCGGAAGGCGATCCTCGCTGCGGCGACGAACCCGCAGGTGCGCTCGCTCGTCAGCCGCTACGGGATGAGGCTCGGCGGCTCTCGCTTCGTCGCCGGCGAGGAGCTCGAGCAGTGCCTGGACGTGCTCGCGGGCCTGAACGCGCGCGGGCTGCGCGCGAACACGACGCTGCTCGGCGAGGACGTCCAGTCGCAGGACGAGACGCGGGCCGTCACCGACGCGTTCCGCACGATTCTCGACCGGATCGCCGAGCGTGAGCTGCGCGTCAACGTCGCGCTCAAGCTCACGCATCTCGGCCTGCTGATCGACGAGGAGCTCGCCTACGAGAACGTCGCCGCGGTCGTCGACCACGCCGCCTCGCTCGGCAACTTCGTCCGCATCGACATGGAGCAGTCGGGCCTCGTCGACCCGACGCTGCGCGTCTACCGCCGGCTGCGCGAGAGCGGGCGCGACGCCGTCGGCTGCGTGCTCCAGTCGTACCTCTACCGCTCGCCGGCGGACCTCGAGTCGCTGCTCCCGCTGGCGCCGAACCTCCGGCTCGTCAAGGGCGCGTACCTCGAGCCGGCGGACGTCGCGTACCCGCGCAAGCAGGACGTCGACGCGGCGTACACGCGGCTGCTGGAGCGCGCGCTGCTCGGCGGCGCCTACCTCGCGATCGCCACGCACGACGAGCGGATCATCGCCCGCGCGATCGACTTCACGGAGCGGTTCGACATCGGCCGCGACCGCTTCGAGTTCCAGCTGCTCTACGGCGTGCGGCCGCAGCTCCAGCTCGACCTCGCCGCGCAGGGCTTCAACGTCCTCGTCGCGACGCCGTACGGGCCCGAGTGGTACCCGTACCTGATGCGGCGGCTCGCGGAGCGTCCCGCGAACGTGCTCTTCATCGCCCGGAACCTCGTCCGCGGCTAGATCGCGAGCACGATCTTGCCGAGCTGCTCGCCCGCCTCGAGGCGCTCGTGCGCGGCGCGGATCTCGGCGAGCGGCAGCACCTCGTCCACGACCGGCCGCGCGCGGCCGCTCGCGACGAGCTCGTAGGCGGCCTCGAAGTCCGCCTTCGTCCCCATCGTCGAGCCGAGGATCGTCAGCTGCTTCCACCAGATGCGGTGGAGCGCGGCCGGCGGATTCGGGCCGGTGGTCGCGCCGCAGACGGCGATGCGGCCGTCGCGGGCGGCGACGTCGAGCGAGGTCCGCCACGTCGCCTCGCCGACGTGGTCGACGACGACGTCGGCCCCGTGGCCGCCGGTCGCCTCCTTCACCGCCGCCTTCACGTCGCCGGTCGCGTGGTTGACCGTCGCGTCGGCGCCGAGCCCGCGGGCGCGCGCGAGCTTGTCCTCGCTCGACGAGGTGACGATCGTCCGTGCGCCGAGCGCCTTCGCGATCGCGAGCCCCGCGGTCGAGACGCCGCTGCCGATCCCCCAGAGCAGCACCCATTCGCCCGCCTGCAGGTGCGCGCGCGTGACGAGCATCCGGTACGCCGTCTCGAACACGAGCGGGAACGCGGCCGCCTCCTCGAAGGAGAGCCCGCCGCGAATCGGGTAGACGTTCGTCGACGGCACGGCGATCAGCTCCGCGTTCGTCCCGTCGCCGTGCTCGCCGATCACGTGGATCGACCCGTCGGGCGCCTCGACGCCGGGGTTGAGCACGACCTCCTGGCCCGGCTCGAACCCGGTGACGCCGTCGCCGAGCGCCTCGACGACGCCGGCGCCGTCCGCGCCGAGGATGCGCGGCTTCGGCACCGAAGGAAGCCCCTTGCGGATCCAGACGTCGAGATGGTTGAGCGCGGACGCTCGGATCCGGACGAGCACCTCGCCGGGCCCCGCGACGGGGTCCGGTGCCTCCTCGAGCTGGAGCACCTCGGGTCCGCCGTCCGCGTGAATACGCACCGCCAGCATTGCGTGCAGACTATCCGGGTGCGAGCGGCAGACCTCCAGCTGGTAGGGGAGGAGCTCGGCCTGGACGCCGTGGGCGCTGCGCCGGCTGCGCCGTACGCGGAGACGGAGCGCCACATCCGCGAGCGCCGCGCGCGCGGGCTCTTCGCCGACATGAAGTTCACGATGGCCAGGCCGGAGGAATCGTGCCACCCGGAGACGCTGCTCCCCGGCGCGC
>Ga0335070_10011765_pt1 | contig 10221 bp, 6 predicted proteins | sample Lox_Sample_13_FD_206722 | JGI IMG/M metagenome (GOLD analysis project Ga0335070, IMG submission 206722) | Soil microbial communities from Loxahatchee National Wildlife Refuge, Florida, United States - Lox_Sample_1.3 | ecosystem: Environmental > Terrestrial > Soil > Wetlands | place: USA: Florida... | reverse complement strand
GCTGCCATTCGAACGATGGCTGCGGGGTGAAATGAAAGCGGTAGTGGAAGGATCGCTGACAAAGGACGAGGCTTCCTGCTGCCTGATCCGGCCTGAGGCGACGCGAAGAGTGTGGAGACGCTTTTTGGACGGGGCAACGTCCTGGTCTCGCCCCTGGTCGCTCTTCGTGCTGCAGCGCTGGTGCGAGCAGAACCTGTGATCCGCTTAAGCTTCGATGCGGATGGCAATCGAGATAACCACGGTTCAGGCGCCGGAATTTCAGCTAACATAGACCTACTCTTGCCCACATCCGGGACAAACGTGATGCTCACGAAATCAGAGACCGGAGTGTCTCCATCGATAATTCCTGCGTCTGCTCTGCCGATCACAGTGATTATTCCGGTGCGCAATGAGGCGCACAATCTGGCGCGTTGCCTGAGCCCGCTGGCTGGAGTTGGGGAGATTTTCGTAGTCGACTCGCAAAGCTCCGACGGAACGGTCGCCATCGCTGAGTCCTTTGGCGCGACGGTCATTCAGTTCCACTATCGCGGGGGGTGGCCCAAGAAACGCCAGTGGGCGATGGACTCGCTCGAAATTGCACATGACTGGATATTGCTGCTTGACGCCGACGAGGTTGTAACCCCTCCGCTGGCGGAAGAAATCCGCCATGCGATCCAGCGAACTGACGTTGCCGGATACCGAATTCGGCTGGAAATACGCTTTCTTGGGCGGACCTTACGCCACTGCGATGCGAGTTTCTGGAAACTCGCGTTATTTCGCAAAGGAAGGGCCCACTACGAGTGCCGCCTCAAGGATCAGAACCGATCGATGGCGGACATGGAGGTTCACGAGCACATTGTCGTCGACGGACCGACAGCAGAGTTGCATCACGCACTCGTTCATCACAACGTTGAGTCGTTATCGCGCTACATCGAAAAACACAACGAATATTCGAACTGGGAGGCGCGGGTGTTGCTCGAGCAGGCAGATGACTCGGGCGAAATGAAGGCCTCGTTGTTCGGCAACCAGGCTCAGCGCCGGCGCTGGCTCAAGAAAAAACTCTATCGGCTTCCAGGCTCTCCGGTGTTGTTGTTTCTCTACCGCTACATTGCACGGCTGGGTTTTATGGATGGCGTCCCTGGAATGATCTATTGCGGAATGCAGGCCGTGCAGATGTTTCACACCAAGTCAAAAATCTACGAGTTGCGGAAGGCGGGGAACTGAAGCCATGTGCGGCATCAGTGGTCTCGTCAACTGGGGAAACAGCGAAACGCTCGCTCGCATGACGCACGTGCAGACGCATCGCGGCCCCGATGACTCGGGGCTGTGGGAGCGGCGTTTCCCGGACGGCGGCTACATGGCGCTCGGCAGCCGGCGGCTGGCGATTCTCGACCTCTCTGCCGATGGGCACATGCCCATGAGCAATGAGGACGGCTCCGTCTGGATCACTCACAACGGCGAGGTCTACAACTTCGCGGATTTGCGGCGTGAACTCGAAGGGAAGGGACATCGTTTTCGATCGCACACTGACACCGAAGCGGTTCTTCACCTTTACGAGGAGTACGGTGTTGATTGCCTAAACCGGCTTGGTGGCATGTTCGCGTTTGCGATTTGCGATCTCCGCCAGGCGGAGCCAAGGATGCTGCTAGCGCGCGATCATTTTGGAATCAAGCCGCTCTACTATTGCGAGAGCGGAGGGGGACTGGCTTTCGCCTCGGAAGTGAAAGCTCTGCTTGAAGTGCCTGGGATCGAAGCGAGTATAAATCTCGACGCGCTCGATCAATATCTGACATTTCTCTGGGTGCCCGATCCGCTCACGATGTTCGAAGGCATTCACAAGCTTCCAGCTGGACACTATGCCTTGTGGCAGAACCGGCGGCTCGAAATCAAGCAGTACTGGGATCTCACGCTTCCGCCATCGGAATATCGTTTTACAGATCGCGAAGCTGATCTCGCGCATGAGATTCGCGAACGATTCTGCTCGTCGGTCGAAGAGCAAATGGTGAGTGACGTTCCGATCGGCGCCTTTCTCAGTGCGGGGCTGGATTCGTCGAGCATTGTGGCAGCCATGGCGCGTAAACAGCCGGTTCGCACCTACACGATCACTTTTCCGCGAAAATACCGGGTCGGAGAGACAACGCTCGACGATCCTGCGGTCCCTCGCCGTCTGGCGCAGAAGCTGAACTGTGAACATCACGAGATTGTAGTGGAGCCCGATGTACTGGACTTGCTGCCGAGCCTCACTTGGCACATGGATGAGCCCACTGCCGATCCGGCGATCATCACGGCTTATCTAGTTTGCCGCGAAGCACGCAAGCAAGCTACGGTGATGCTCTCAGGAGTGGGTGGAGACGAGCTATTTGCCGGTTACCGCAAGCACGTGGCGCATCTGTTGGCGGAAGAATATCGCCGCGTTCCCGCTATCGCGCGCTCCGCTGCTGAGAAAGCCTTGCTTGGGCTACCGGGTATGCGCGGCACTCCCTTGAAGGGACCTGTACGGCTGGCAAAAAAAATGGCGCGGAGCGCCGCGCTCGACCCGGTGGAAGCTTTCATTCGGAATGGCACCTACCTCGATCAACAGCAGCGGACCGAATTGTATTCGGACGTTACACCATCACGCGATCCTGCCGCCCGTCATCGCGCTGCTTTTGGACGTGTATCGCACGCGGATTTCCTGAACCAGATGCTTTACCTGGACACGAAAATCTTCATGACAACGCTAAACCTGACTTACAACGACAAAATGAGCATGGCATCGTCGGTTGAGGTGCGGGTGCCGTTTCTGAATCGCGAGTTCGCGGAGTTCGTCGCGTGGCGTGTGCCGCCCAGGAGGAAACTCAAAGGGAAATGGCGGCCGGTCACGAAGTGCATTTTCCGCGAAGCGATGCGTAGTATGCTGCCAGAAGAGGTCTTGCAGCAGCCCAAAGCAGGATTTGCGGCCCCGGTTGACTACTGGCTGGCGAATGACCTGCAGCCAATGGTTGGTGATCTACTGTCGGAGAGCCAGGTGCGCAAGCGCGGGTTGTTCCGTCCTGAAGTCGTGCGCCGCTACGTCGATGAACATCGCCGCGGCACGGAAGATTGGTCAATGCAGATCTGGCAACTGCTGACGCTCGAAGTCTGGATGCAGCTGTTCTTGGATGGTGGCGCGCGCTTGATGGCGCAATCGAGAATCGGTTCCATGGTCACAGCCTGACAGCCACGATGTGAACTCCAGGGCATGAACTACAGGGCATGAAACAGCTTTTACAGGACGCTCGCACCGGCGAAGTCGCGATCGCCGAGATTCCCGCGCCCCAGTTGTTGCCGGGATGCGTGCTGGTGCGCGTCGCGGCATCGCTCGTTTCTGCCGGAACGGAGCGCGCTTCTGCTGAATTTGCCGGCAAAAACTTGCTAGCCAAGGCCAAGGCCCGTCCCGATCTCGTGCGGGACGTCTTGGCCAAACTCCAGCGCGATGGATTCTCCTCAACCTTACGCGCGATTCGGTCGCGGCTCGACCAGCCGCGGTCGGTTGGTTACAGCAGTTCGGGAACCGTGATCGCGGTTGGGGACGGAGTAACTGACATACAAGTCGGAGACCGCGTAGCTTGCGCGGGTGCAGGACATGCGGTGCATGCAGAGATTGCCTGTGTGCCGCGGTTGTTGACGGCGAAGATCCCCGGTAGTGTTTCCTTCGAGGAAGGTACTTTCGGAACGTTGGGCGCGATCTGCCTGCATGGCATCCGAACGTCTGGAACTACCCTGGGCGACACCGTAGCTGTCATCGGCCTGGGGTTACTTGGACAGGTCACCATCCAACTGCTGAAAGCCGCGGGCTGCCGGGTCTTCGGCATGGATCTCGTTCCGTTGCGCGCGCAACTGGGTTCGAAAAATGGCGCGGATGGCGTTTCGGCTAGCGTGGAGGAATTTCGCGATCTGTGCTTCCAGAAAACGGGTGGCGTGGGTGTTGACTCTGTGCTGATCGCTGCCGAGACTCCCGGAAGCGGGCCCGTCAATCTGGCTGCGGAACTGGCGCGCGATCGCGCGGTGATTGTCGCCGTCGGCACGGTGGGAATGGACATCCAGAGGAAGCTCTATTACGAAAAGGAACTGGATTTCCGAATCTCACGCTCCTACGGGCCGGGCCGTTACGATACAGCATATGAGCAGAAGGGGCGCGACTATCCGATCGGGCACGTGCGCTGGACCGAAACGCGCAACCTGGACGCGTTTCTGCAACTGGTTGCAGATCGAAAACTTGATCTGGCTTCGCTGATCACCCACCGCTTTCCGCTCGAGGAAGCGCCGGGAGCTTACGAATTGATTACCGGCGGGACGTCCGAGGCATTTCTCGGCGTTCTAATACAGTACGCGCAACCGCCCGCCGCGAATGCCCTCGTCGAGACAATTCCCGTTGCTCGAAACGTGGCTACCAAAGAAAAGCTGGGCATCGGCGTGCTGGGCGCCGGGAATTTCGCACAACAGATGCTCCTTCCCGCACTTAAAGAACTTCCGGAAGTGGCCCTGGTCTCGGTATGCAATGCGACAGGCGTCGGCAGCCGCCACGTTGCCGACAAATTTCGTTTCCAGCAATGCACAAACTCCGAGCAGGAAATTTTGCGGGACCCGGCCATCCAGGCGGTCATAATTGCGACTCGCCATCACCTGCATGCGAATCAGGTGCTCGAGGCCATGCGAGTGGGGAAGGCGGTTTTCTGTGAGAAGCCGCTGTGTCTGACGGAAGAGGACCTTGCCCGGATCGTGCGAGCGCGCTCAACCCAGCAGACTGCGCCGGTGCTCATGGTGGGGTTCAACCGCCGCTTCGCACCGATGGCGGTCGAACTCAAGAAATTTCTCTCCGAGATCCACGAGCCTTTGGCGATTCACTGCCGCGTAAATGCCGGCTACCTGCCGCCCGATCATTGGGTACATGATCCCGAGCAGGGCGGCGGCCGTCTCCTCGGGGAGGTTTGCCACTTTGTCGATTTCCTCTGCTTTCTGGTCGGCGCATGTCCAACGGAGGTTCGCGCGGAGTCCGTCGGCAACCCTGGACAGTACAGGGGCGACAACCTGGTGGGGACTCTCAAGTTTGGGAACGGAACTTTGGGCACGATCAGTTACCTGGCGAGCGGCGACAGGGTCACATCAAAAGAGCGCGTGGAAGTTTTTGGAGGTGGATCGGTCGCGATTCTCGAGGATTTCCGCCGGCTGGAACTGGTGCGCAACGGTCGAAAGCAATTGCGGCGGTCGCGCTGGCGTCAGGACAAAGGCCATTGCAGCGAGATGCAGGCATTCGTCGCCGCCGTTCGCGACAATCTCGCCCCGCCGATTCCTTTCGAACAGATTGTCGGTTCGACACTGGCCACTATCAGGCTGCAGCATTCCTGCCAGACGGGCGAAGCGCAGGCGATCGCGCTCAGCGAGTTCGTAGCGTCCGCGCTCCAAAGTCCTCCGAGAGAAGGGAACCACCAGTAAATGTTGATTCTGGGCCTGAACATGTTTCACGCCGACGCCTCGGCGGCGATCGTGGAAGACGGCAAGATCCTGTTCGCGGTAGCCGAGGAGCGCCTCAATCGCCACAAGCATTACGGCGGATTTCCAGCTCTCGCGGTTCAAGCCTGCCTGGACGCGGTGGGAGCAAAAATCACCGATATCGCCCATGTCGCTGTCGGCCAGGACAGCGACGCAAATCTCGCTAAGAAAGTGCAGTATGCGCTGTCGAATCCGGCCAAGATTCTGAATTTCATCAAGCTACGGCAGCGCAAGGAGGCAATGCGCGATGTTCGACAGCTTCTGGCCCTGGCGCTCGATGTCGACTCACACAGGCTGAAGTTTCAGGAGCATCATCTCGAACACCACATCGCGCACATCGCAAGCTCGTACTACTGCTCGCCCTGGGAACGAGCCGCCGGCTTCAGCTACGACGGGTCGGGCGATTTCGTCTCGACCATGATGGCGCGCTGCGAGGGCAACGACATCGAAGTGCTCGACCGCGTGTACTTGCCGCATTCGCTCGGCAGCTTCTACACGATGATCTGCGAATTCATCGGCTACAAGAAATATGGCGACGAAGGCAAGGTAATGGGTCTTGCGCCGTACGGGAAAGATACATACGTCGAGCAGATCGAGAAGATCCTCGCGCAGAAGAACGGGAATTTTCAGCTGAATCTGAGCTACTTCAAAGCGCTCGGCAGCAATCAGGGAATGCAAGTCTTGCCGGACGGGACAGTGCGCCTTGCACGTCATTTCTCCGACAAGATGGAGAAGCTGTTTGGCGCTCCGCGTGAGCCGCACACCGACATCCTGCAGCGCGATATGGACCTGGCATTTGCTATGCAGCATTGCTTCGAAGAGGTCTTCTTTCATCTCCTCAACGAGTTGCATCGCCGAGTTCCTGAAGAAAATCTGGCCATGGCTGGCGGATGCGCCTTGAACAGTGTTGCAAATGGAAAGCTCTTCTGCCGGACGCCGTTCCGCCGCACGTGGATTCAACCGGCCGCCGGAGATGAAGGCCTCGCCATCGGCGCCGCCCTGCATACGTATCACTCGGTATTGAAGCAGCCTCGGTGCGAGCACATGAACCATGCCTATTTGGGGCCGGAATATTCCGAATCGCGCATCGAAGCCGATCTGAAAAGCACGGGCGTGAAATATCAGCAACTCGAGCGCGAGCCGTTGCTCGACGCGGTCACCGATGAGATGGTTCGCGGAAACGTGATCGGCTGGTTTCAAGGGCGCATGGAGTGGGGGCCGCGTGCGCTCGGTAATCGCTCGATCGTGACGCATCCCGGCCTTCCGAACATGAAAGATGTGCTCAATGCACGGATCAAGCACCGGGAATGGTTTCGCCCGTTCGCGCCAGCGATCCTGGCTGAGGCCCAGCATGAGTTCTTCGAGCACGAACATCCCTCGCCCTACATGCTGCACGTCTACAGAATTCGGCCCGACAAGCGCGACCGGCTCTGCGCAGTAAATCACGTCGACAATACCGGCCGGCTTCAAACCGTCACGCGCGAGGAGAACGCGCTTTACTACGACCTGATTAAAACCTTCGGACAGAAGACCGGTATTCCCGTGATCCTGAACACGAGCTTCAATGAAAACGAACCGATCGTGTGCACGCCGAAAGAAGCGATTGACTGCTTCCAGCGCACAAAAATGGACGTGCTCGCGATCGGGCCGTTCCTCGCGCGCAAGGCCAACAACTAGTCGCCTTAAACTATGGATCGAAGCCCAGCCGCCGGTGCAGCTTCAGCGATTAAACTTCGCAAGGTTGGAGCCTATCCTGCTATCCGCGTACTCGCATGGGCGGGAGAGTTCCTATACGCGTGCCGCCGATACGAGATCGTTCGCTGGCGTGCGGGCGCGTCGTCTTGGGAATCAGTGGTACGGTTTCATCCAGCCTGGTGGCGGAATGTTACCGCTCGCAGCAAACTGACGTACCGACTGGTGCGCGACGGCTTTCACGCTCTCGCTGTTCTTGGCGATGGCACAATGATTGGCGCTGTTCCGGGCGCGATTGTCACCTGCCGCGCAGCCGCAGACGAATTCCGAATTACCCATCGGATTGTGCGTGGTACGCGTCCCCTGCATATAACGTCCACGCCATCAGATCGAATCTATTGGGGAGAGTACTTCGAGAATCCGGAGCGCTCAGAGGTCTATATTTACGGCTCAGAAGATCGTGGAGAAACGTGGCGAATCGCCTACACTTTTCCACGCGGCAGCGTTCGACACGTTCACAACGTTGTTCACGATCCATGGGGCAATTGTCTCTGGATCATGACTGGGGACGAAGGCGCCGAGTGCAAGATCCTGCGCTGCTCGAGCGACCTCAAAACGATCGACACTGTGCTGGAAGGCAACCAGCAGTGCAGGGCAGTGGCCGCCATTCCCAGTCGTGATGGAATCTATCTTTCCACCGATACCCCGTACGAAAGAAATCATGTTTATCGCCTGGCCCGGGATGGCGCTCTTGAACGGGTTGCCGACCTTGACAGTTCCTCCATTTACGGGTGCCGCGCCGGCGAAGCGCTGTTTTTTTCAACGATGGTCGAGCCGAGCGCGGTGAACCGGTCTCGCGAAGTTCAAGTTGTGGGCGCGCGAGAAGGCGCCCATTGGCAAAACCAACTCCGCTGGATGAAGGACAAGTTCCCGATGCGCTACTTCCAGTATGGAAATGCTTTCTTGCCGGACGGAGAGAACGCGACCAACTATCTGGCCGTCACGACGATTGCCGTCACCGGCGACGACCTGGCCACAACGCTGTGGCAAGTTGAGTGACGCCGCTGGACATCCGGCGTGCGTGCTATAGTGCGAGTCATCGCGCATGAGCTTGGCCAGCCGCTCGCAATATTACCGGCGCATCTTGAGCGCCTATCTCGGTTCTGGACGAAGTCAACTTACTTTCTGGCACGAAGTTCCCCAGGTGAATCCACGCGCGCGGAACGATCAACTGAGCGAGTACTACATGCTGTTTCGCCAGAAGGCGGACTATGCAGGCCCGTTCGATGCCGACGGAATTCCACTCCTCGACTATCGCGGCGCGATCGGCCGGCAATATAACCCGATTGCGATCGCGCAATGGGGACTGGCGAACTACAACCTGTTTTGCGAAACGGCGGATGCCAACTGCCGGCAGAAAATCATGAGAGCCGCAGACTGGCTCTCCTCCCACCTCGAGCAGAATTCGTACGGATTGTGGGTGTGGAATCATCACTTCGACTGGGAGTATCGCGATACCCTCAAGGCTCCCTGGTACTCCGGACTTGCGCAGGGACAGGGCATTTCGCTTCTCGTCCGCGCGCATGCGCAAGGCAAGCAAGAAAAATATCTGGAGGCTGCGCGGCGAGCTCTTGTTTCGCTTACCCGTCCAGTATCGCAGGGCGGGGTGCTCTTCGAAGACGGCCCGGAAAGTCTTTGGATCGAAGAATACCTGGTTGATCCACCGACCCATATCCTGAACGGGTTCATGTGGGCGTTGTGGGGCATGTTCGACTACGCACTTGCGGGCGGGGAAGCGCTGGCAAAACAGATTTTTGATCGAGGCGTGCAAACTCTGCTGCGCAATCTGCAGAAGTTCGATACTGGCTACTGGTCGCTGTACGAGCAATCCGGAACCTGGCTACCGATGCTCGCCAGCCCGTTTTACCATCGATTGCACATCGTGCAGTTGCGAGTCATGCAGACCTTGACCGGCGAGGCGCTGTTCGGAGAGTTTGCGGCGCGCTGGGAAGGTTATGCGAGACTCCGCGTAAACCGTACCCGCGCCCTGATCGAAAAGAGCATGTTTAAGCTGTTCTACTACTGACCGTGAAGATCCTCTACGTTTCACAATATTTCCCACCGGAAATGGGAGCGCCGGCCGCACGCGCATCGGAGTTATCTCGGCATTGGGTGCGTCTGGGACACGAGGTCACAGTCCTCACCGGATTTCCAAATCACCCTACCGGCGTCGTTCCGCGAGAGTGGCGCGCGCGCCTGTGGCGCCTAGCCTATCGCGAAACTGTCGATGGAGTTCGCGTCGTGCGCACCTGGCTCTGGCCGCTTCCCAATCGAAAAGCGCACGAACGGATGCGCAACTATGCCTCGTTCTGGCTGTCTTCGTCCCTTCGCGGCATGGGCTTGCGCCGGCCCGATGTGGTGATCGGGAGCTCGCCGCAGCTGCTGGTCGCGCTCTCCGCATGGTGGCTGGCGCGCTGGAAGGGTTCCAAGTTTGTCTTCGAGGTGCGCGATCTCTGGCCAGAGTCGTTATCCGCCGTCGGTGTCGGAAAAGAATCCGGCCTGATGCATCGCACGCTGGCTGGCATCGCCGGATTTTTGTATCGCCACGCGGACCGGATCGTTGTGGTGACTCCTGCGTTCAAAGATCACCTGATTCGTTACTGGTCCGTCCCCCAAGACAGGATTTCGATCGTAGAAAACGGCGTCGAGACAGAACTTTTCCGGCCCGACCCATCATTTGTTGAACTCCGACAGAGTTTGGGCCTCGAGGGCAAGTTTGTTGTCTGCTACATCGGCACTATGGGTATGGCGCACGGGCTGGAGACACTCGTCGCCGCTGCGATGGAACTGCAGACAATATTGCCCGGCGCCGCGTTCCTGTTGATCGGCGAAGGCGCGGAGAAAAAGCGCGTGATGGACCTGGCCGAGGCATGCGGGCTCAGCAACATCCGTTTTCTCGATCAGCAGCCGCGCGAGCAGATTCCCCACTACATCTCGGCCGCCGACGTTTGCCTAGTCATGCTCAAGAAGACCGATCTG
>Ga0335070_10011764_pt1 | contig 10221 bp, 10 predicted proteins | sample Lox_Sample_13_FD_206722 | JGI IMG/M metagenome (GOLD analysis project Ga0335070, IMG submission 206722) | Soil microbial communities from Loxahatchee National Wildlife Refuge, Florida, United States - Lox_Sample_1.3 | ecosystem: Environmental > Terrestrial > Soil > Wetlands | place: USA... | reverse complement strand
CCTGCGAATTGACATAACCTCCCTTACTCCACGGCGAGATCGCGATCAGTGGAACACGCTGGCCGAGGCCACTCGGCCCGTTCGGGTCGGAGGTGGTAATGATCTCGTTCTCGATGCTGACCGTTGACGCCCCATAAGCCGGCGTCTGCGGCGGGGTCGGCGGCACAATGTGGTCGAAGCTCCCATCGGCCTCATCATAATTAATGATGAAGACCGTCTTGCTGAACACCTCGGGGTTCGATAGCAGGATGTCGAAGATTTGCGAGATGTACCAGGCTCCATAGTTCATCGGCCAATCGGAGTGTTCGGTGTAACCGGCCGGCGCCACGACCCACGAAACCTGCGGCAGTTTCCCGTTCTGCACATCGCTTCGGAAGTCGTCGAACAGATGTTCGGCCCAAGCCCTCCAGTCTGATGCTGGCGCTCCCGTGGAAGGAATGTTGTTGAGGATTCTGGTCCCCGTGCAGGCATTGTCGAATAGGGGCGTTCCCGGCGATGCAGTGGCGTACTGGTTGAAGTAAAGCACCGTTCCATCGGCGTAGTTTCCTGCAAATGAGTTGCCTGTCCCGTCTCCGAAATCTGGCGCGACGGTCGCACCGGCCAGGTCCTGATAGATCTTCCAACTCACGCCCGCTGCCTGCAGCACTTCGGGGAAAGTCGGGAACGTCCAATACGCACCGTTGACGCTGAGGCCGTTGTAGGTCATCGGCCCGGCTCCGTGACCGTCGGCTCCCCCGGGCCCCAGATTGCTCAGATTGCCCACGCAGCCCGACCACATGTACATCCGATTCGGATTCGTAGGTGCCATGATCGAGCAGAAGTAAGCGTCGCCGACCGTGAAGGCATCCGCAAGAGCGCAGTGGTATGGGACGTCCTCCCGCGTCATATACGACATTGCCATCGGTCCCTTCTCGATCGCCCAGTTGTTGTACTGGCCCTGATTCCAGGCAGCATGGATTCCTGACCAGCTATGATCTGTTCCCGGCAGGTAGACGCCCCCCAGGCTCGTCAGACCCGGGCTCACGCTGTTCGGATTCACGCGGAATGGTGGGATCACATCAGCGCCGTCCGCAGGCCCACCTAAATTTCCGTAATTTGGCACAACTCCAAATCCAGCCGCTACGTTGTCTGGGCCAGCGGGCTGCAGAAAAACCGACGCTGGAGTCGTGCCCTCGCCATTCTGCAGCGGCAGATTGATCTTTACAGCCCGTGGATCGTTGAATCCGCGCACCCCGCGAAGCGTCCCGAAATGATGGTCGAACGGGCGGTTTTCCTGCATCAGGATCACGATGTGTTCAACGTCCTTAATCGTGCCGGTGCGATCGTTTGCCGGAATCGCGAGCGCCTTGGCGATGTTCGACTTCAAGGTCGTTAGCGACGTCGCGGCAGTCAGGCCCATCAATTGCAGGAATGTACGCCGATCTGTATTACTCATGAACGAACCCCTTTCTCCCAGTTGGAATTCCGGGAAGAACCCCACACGAGCCTACCCCTGGCTCGAAACGCATGATCTTTCTGTTGAGTGGAGGGAATACTAACCAACCAAAATGAAGCCCTGATGAATTCTCGATGACAAATCGATGACGCCAATGTGAATCGGAGATAAAAACCTTGAACATGAGACCAGGTGCAGCTCTCATGCCGGGTGTTTTGTTATGTCCTCTCCAATGAGTCGCCGCTCGCCGCTATAATCCAATCCCTGTGCTAACCCTTCCTGCGATTGAATCGGAAACGGCTCGCATTCGCGAGTTAAGCAAAACCGGCCGGTACGGCGAGGCGCTCGACGCCGCCGAGACGCTCGTTGACGCAGCACCCGCCAGCCGCGATGTGCTGTACCTCATCGCCGCCAATCAGCGATGCCTCAACCGAATCAGCGAGGCGCTGGAAACTCTGCAGCGTCTCCAGCAATACCATCCTCGCTTCAGCTTGCTTCACCAGGAGCGAGGCAATTGCTGCATGATTTTGCGCGACGCCCCGCGCGCAATCCAGGCCTTCTCCGAGGCCGTAACCCTCAACCCCGCACTGACGTCAAGCTGGATCATGCTCGAACGCCTGTATCGCATGACTGGGGACGCAACGGCCGCGGCCAAAGCGGCGGAGCAAATTTCAATTCTGAAACTTCTTCCGCCCGAAGTCGTACGCGCCGGAAGCTTGTTCTCCGACGGCGAACTCACTGCAGCGGAGAACATCCTCCGAACCTATCGCGCCAGCGGCGGCAACCATCTTGAAGCAGCGCGACTGCTCGCCAGAATTGAGCACCAGTCGAACGAACTCGAGGAAGCAGAACGACTGCTTGGAGACGTTCTGAAGCAAGCGCCCAGCTACCGCGCTGCACATTTGGATTTCATCCGCATACTGCTTGATGGCCAAAAGTATCTGCAGGCGATCAAACTACTCGATTGCCTGCTCAGCCAGGAACCCGGGAAGCGCGATCTACTTTCTATGTACGCAGCCGCATGCGCGGGTCTGGGGCGACACGAAGGCGCGATCGCGGTCTATCGGCAGCTACTTGCCGCGCCACCAGAATCCTGGGAACATCACGTGGCGCTCGGCCACTCTCTCCAGAGCGCCGGACATCAGAAGGAAGCAATCGAGTCCTACCGCGCGGCAGCCGCCCTCAACCCTAGTTTCGGCGATGCCTACTGGAGCCTAGCCAATCTCAAGACCTATCGTTTCTCTGACGAGGAAATCGCGCACATGCGCGCCCAGGAACTTGCGCCCGGCACCCAACTCATAGATCGCTGCCATCTGTGCTTCGCTCTCGGCAAGGCTTACGAAGACCGCAACGAGTATGCGGAATCCTGGCGCTACTACGAGCGCGGCAATGCACTCAAGCGCGCCGAAAGCAGATGTCGTCCGGAGATTGCGGAAACCAATACGCGCAAGCAAATGGAAGTGTGCACAGCAGATTTCTTCGCCGCGCGGGCGGGGGTAGGTGCTCCTTATCCGGATCCGATTTTTGTCGTCGGCCTGCCACGCTCCGGATCAACGCTGATCGAGCAGATTCTCGCCTCGCACTCGCAGGTCGTCGGCACCCAGGAACTCCCCAACATCCCGCGCATAGTCCGCGAGCTCGAGGGACCACGATCCGATCTTGACCATCCGCGCTATCCCGGGTTGCTCGCCGATCTTGCGCCCGACGATTTCCGAAAGCTTGGCGATCGCTATATCGCCGACACGCGCGGTTATCGCGGAGACATGCCGTTCTTCATCGACAAGATGCCGAACAACTTCCGCCATATTGGGCTCATCCATTTGATCCTGCCAAACGCCAAAATCATCGACGTGCGCCGCGAGCCCATGGCCTGCTGCTTCAGCAATCTGAAGCAATTGTTCGCCAACGGGCAGGAGTTCACCTACAGCATCGAGGACATCGCTCGCTACTACCGCACCTATCTCGACCTGATGCGACACTGGGACGCGGTGCTTCCCCGCTGTATCTTGCGAGTCTGCTACGAAGATGTTGTGGAGAATCTGGAGGAAAACGTACGGCATGTCCTGCAATTCTGCGGCCTGGAGTTCGAACCGGCCTGCGTCGACTTCTACAAAAAGCAACGCAGCGTCGCCACGGCAAGTTCCGAGCAGGTCCGACAACCCATCTTTCGCGACGGCCTCTTGCAATGGCGAAACTACGAGCCCTGGCTCGGCCCGCTTAGCAATGCTCTCGGTGATGCCCTGACCCGCTATCGTGAATAGGTCAGGAGCCTGGTCCTGCAAAAGAATGTCTGTGTACTATTGTCATCTCCGATTTCTGTATTCCGAAGTTGAAGCGCCATGACCCTCGATGACTTCCGCAAATCGCTCGCGGCGAATCATCCGCCGGGCCAACTCACGCACGCCCTCGCAGGATTGTGGTGGGACGGCAAAGGCGACTGGACCCGAGCGCACGAATCTGCACAGCAGGACGAGGGTCCCGACGGCTCTTGGGTTCATGCCTACCTCCATCGCAAGGAAGGTGACCAGGCGAACGCCGCCTATTGGTATCGTCGTGCAGGCAAGCCGGTGTGCCGAGACACGCTGGAAGTGGAATGGACCACAATAGCCAGCGCTTTGCTGGAATAAGAACGCCGCCCTGGTTCAAAAGTAACTGAGCCGGACATCGTTACGATGTTGCCTCACGGCGGCAAACCAGCGGCAGAGTGGATAGAGCGCAAACACCACACCTATCCAAATTACGTAGACAATGGATAATGAGAGTCCCCATCCGGGCGGACGGGTGATCGGAAATTGACTGACGGAGGCGATTCAAGCATCCGATGTACGTGCCCGTAACGTGCATAGCGCATGACCGCGGCGATGAGATGAATGAACGGGATGCACAGTAGGAAATAGAACATCGGCACTTTCTCAAAGATCAGGGCTGGACGCAGATTCAGCAACTAGCGCCGCATAAATAAGAGGAAGGCAGATGAGGAGTATTCAGGGCTGGCTGCGCAGCGGCCTTGGTAGCGCACCTGCCTTGGGCGCATAAAAGCCCGCTCTAAACGCTCTCCTTGTTCTGACCACTTCTCGAAAAACCAATAACTTCGGGAGTTTGCTCTTCGCTCAAGCAAAGCTCCATCGCCCGAAACGAAACGGGGGTTTGACACAGTTTCGGGACAGCTGCGAACGCTCGCGCTCGAACGAGCTTTCGAAAAAGAAGCGATAGGTTCGACACGTTTTTTGCATGATGACAACCAGCTCCAATTGAATACTCCTCAACTATCTGATAGCATTATGCTTAATGACGATCAAGAACAGCCACTTCTTGCTTATCACCTTTCTGATCCTGGTGGTGGCGGTGGTGTTCTTCGCCCCCTCGACTGACCTTGAACCCACCGCGCTCCGCGCTTCCCAAGCGGCAAGGGCGCTGGAACTCGCGCTGGTTTCCGCCGCGCTCACATTAAGCCTTCTGCTTTGCTTTGCGTGTTTCAGTTATGTTCACGAGCGTTCCGACTTTCCTCTTGCGAGTGATGACGATCTCGTCACGCTCAACTGTGCGCGTCTCTGCTAGTTCCTTCTCCGCGCTAAAGCAACTTCTTGTGTGATTGCAAAAGTGGGCTGCGCCCTCGGCGGCGGGCTCCCATTTCCTCATGAAGGAGGCGCGATGCATGTGTTGGAAACCGACCCGACTCTAGACGGGTTCTTTGGAAAACTGGATGGAAGCCAGACCGGAGCACTGATCGTCGACTACGACGGCACACTGGCGCCGTTTTCTGTGGACCGCCACGCCGCATTTCCTTATCCGGGAGTTAGCCAAGCGCTCGTGCGGATCATGCAAGACGGACGTACGCGACTTGCCGTCGTCTCGGGACGTCCGGTTTCCGAGTTGATCCCGCTGCTCGGAATTTTTCCCATTCCCGAAATCTGGGGACTTCACGGACTGCAGCGCCTGCGGCCCGATGGAGATTGCCGAACCTACCCTCTCTCCAATACCGATTTGCACATTCTCGCTGAAGCAGGCTTCTGGCTTGAGTACCACGGACTGCGGCATCTGGCGGAGTTCAAGACCGGGAGCATTGCTGTTCATTGGCGCGGGCTCGCCGCCGAGGAAGCCGCATTGACGGCAGAAAGAGTGCGCAAAGGCTGGAGTCGGCTGACCGCCAATAGCCGGATGGCAGTAGTTGATTTTGAGGGGGGAATCGAAATCCGCCCAAACTTCCGAAACAAAGCGCACGCGGTCCTTACAGTGCAGGCGGAGTTGGAGCCCGGCCTGCCACTCGCCTACCTCGGCGATGATCGCACCGACGAGGATGCCTTCCATGTCCTACGGGACTCCAGCCAAGCAATGACGGTACTGGTGCGCCCGGAATGGAGAGAGACCGAGGCCAAAGCATGGATCAAGCCGCCTCTGGAGCTCCTTGATTTCTTCGATCGCTGGCTGGACTGCTGCGGAGGTGCGCGATGACATCAGACAAGCGCCTTATCTTTGTCTCCAACCGCCTGCCCGTTTCCATCCGGCAGGGCAAGCTTGGGCCGGAACTCGTCCCCAGTTCGGGTGGACTGGCAACGGCTCTGCGTCCTCTGTTGCGCGAAAGTGACGGCTTCTGGGTTGGCTGGACCGGAACCGAATCGCGGTCCCAATTTAGCGACCTGTTCGCGGAAAGTACACAAGAGGATGGCCGGCTTGTTCCGGTCGCCCTGACCGAAGAGGAACGGAGGCACTTCTACTGCGGATTTTCCAATGAGATCGTGTGGCCCCTTTTCCATGACCTGCAATCGAGATGCAATTTTGACCCGGCTTACTGGAGGGCCTATGTTGCCGTGAACCAAAGGTTCGCCGAGTCGGTATCGCGGGTTGCAACCGACGACGCCATCGTTTGGGTGCACGACTACCATCTCATGTTGCTGGGAAGCATGCTGCGGCAACGCGGCATAACCTCGAAGCTTGCATTCTTCCAGCACATTCCCTTCCCGCCGGCCGACATCTTCGAGAAGCTTCCTTGGCGTGAGGAAATCCTGCGCGCCTTGTTCGATTTCGACGTCGTCGGGTTCCAGACGCCGCGCGATCAGCGAAACTTTGCCGGCTGTGTCCGTCGACTGTTGCCCGCGATCGATCTGCACCGTACGTCGGAACACATGATCGCCCACCTCGAAGGCCGAATCGCCACCATCGGCACCTTTCCTATTGGCATCGATTTTGAGGAGTTTTCCACGCAGGCAAGCCTTCCGAAGGTGCGCGAGCGTGCGGAAGGAATCCGGAAAGATGTCGCAGGCTGCCAGATCATGCTGGGAGTCGACCGGCTCGACTATACAAAAGGGATTCCGGAACGCCTTCGAGCTTTTCAGAACTTTCTCGCTTCCCACCCCGAGTTGCACCGCAAGATCGTCCTGGTGCAAGTCGTGGTCCCGAGCCGCGAGGACATTCCGAAATACCAGGAGCTGAAGCTCGACATTGAGCGCCTCGCCAGCCAAATCAACGGTAAATTCGGAGGACCAGCCTGGGTCCCGGTGCACTACATCCATAGGCATCTTGAACGAACCGAACTGCTGGCGCTCTATCGGGCAGCAGACATCGCGCTGATCACGCCCTTGAAGGACGGGATGAACCTGGTTGCCAAGGAGTTCTGCGCCGCGCAGGTGGGCGATGAAGGTGTATTGATCCTCAGCGAGTTTGCTGGCGCCGCAGACCAACTTCGAAATGGCGCTGTGCTTGTCAATCCCTACGACATCGAGAAGGTAGCCGACGCCATCTATCACGCCTTTTCGATGAGCCCGAAACAGCGGAAGCGGCAAATGCGAAAGCTGCGCCGCAAAATTCGCAGAGAGAATGTCTTTCGCTGGTGCGAGCGCTTCTGCGCCGGACTTGAAGCTTCCGCCGCTCCGCCGCCCCAGCGGAAGCAACTCGCAGCCGCTGCATGGCAGACTTCGGCTGCTGGCGCGCCGGCTGGGGAGTACCAATGATGCGCACTCATCGGTTGGTCAACCGTGGATTGCGCAGATCCCTGCTGGAAACGGTGACCGGAACTCTTCTCTGCACATGTGCTGTCCTTGACGGGTGCGCTCGTGGCACCGAGCACGTTCCATTCTGTCACCCCTCTCCTATTGTTTATCCCCTGCGTTGGCGTGGTCGCCCGAGTCTGGGGCGTCACCGCCGCCATGCTGGGCCTGGCATCTGCAGTCTCCGTCTTCTGTTCGGCCCCGTTAGCCCCGATTGGGAGTATCGAGGTAGCCTCTGCGGATGTCCTGACCGGCCTTTTCTGGCTGGTGATAGGTTTGGTTGTCGCTGCCTACGTCTTTGCGCGCCCGCAGTGCACACACAACGAAATCGCGAAGGAGGTAATTCGTGCTGACGCTGCTCAACCAGTGGAAGCAACTCTTGCTAGCGCATCCTTGGCTCGGTTACTCGCTGGAAATTGCGGCTTTGATCCTCGGGGCGTGGCTCTTCCGAGCGCTCGTCATCGGGCAGTTGCGACGTTTGACACGACGCACCCGTACCACTCTCGATGACGCGCTGGTCGACATTCTGGATCGGGCGATAAAGCCTACCCTCGTCTTTGCCATCATCGCGGCATCCCTGAATCTTCTTCCCCTCCCGCCGAAGTTTATGAGCCTGGCGAACCGGTTTGTAACCGTTTGTGTCATCGCACTGGTTCTTTATTACGCTTCGAAGGTCCTGCAGTTGCTCCTGAATGCCTGGTTGAGCCGCCGTGTCGAACGAGAATCTCTGCGCGAGCCCATTCGCTTCGTGAGCCATGTGGTGTTTGCTGCGTTCGCGGTGATGATCGTACTGGATAATCTCGGCATATCGCTCACCGCGGTCTGGACGACATTGGGAGTTGGCAGCGTAGCCGTCGCCCTCGCCTTGCAGGACACGCTCTCGAATTTTTTTGCTGGGGTGTACTTGCGCCTCGACAATCCCGTTCGCGCGGGGGATTACATTAAGCTCGAGAGCGGCGAAGAAGGGTTCGTGATTGAACAGGGGTGGCGCTCCGCTCGCATCCGCACGCTCTCCAACAACGTCGTAGTGGTTCCGAACGCGAAGCTAGCGTCGACGATCGTGACCAACTTCTCCTTGCCTGAGCCCCAGATGTCGCTTTTGATCTCAGTGGGCGTGAGTTATGACAGCGACCCAGCACAAGTCGAGCACATCCTCGTCGAAGAGGCGACGCGGGCCGCGGGCCAAGTCGAGGGCCTGCTGGCCGACCCGCCGCCCTTTGTCCGGTTCATTCCCGGCTTTGGGGACTCGTCGCTGAACTTCACTTTGATTTGCCGGGTTGCGACCTTCGTCGATCAGTATCTCGTGCAGCATGAACTGCGCAAGCGCATCTTCGCCCGCTTCCGCCGAGAAGGAATCACGATTCCGTTTCCCCAGCGCGACGTGCACATTATTTATGAAACAGGAAAGGCAAGTTGGAAAGACGAGGTCCATTCAAGTGCGGCTACGCACTAAGTGTAGAAGATGTTGACGAGCTACCCAAGCCGCGCATACCGGCGACAAGCTGGTGGCAGTGGAGCACGGTCCTCTCCAGCCCTCGAGGAACCTCGTCGTGAAATGCGTCAACGCGGAAGTGGTTAAACTCCAGCTGGAGCTTGATCTCGATATGGTGGTCGAGGAACAGCCCGACATCTACATCACTGCTGCTCTCAGCGCCGGTATGCGGTCCGAAAACGGCCCGCCTGGTTGCGTTCACGGCCGAGTGGATGCCCGCTTTCGCAATAGGGATTCCTCGAACGGTATCAGAAGGGCTAATCTGGTACTAGCCGAGGGTGTTCTCAGTCAGACAAACACGAACTTCCGCTCGTCTTCTAGGGAGGAATCATGGGTAGAGGGTTACGATCATTGGCTTTGGTTTTGGTCTTTCTATGCGGCGCTGGTTGGTTGGCAATTGCCCAAAGTGGCCGAGGTGGAGGCTATCGGCACCCACGCACCAACCGCGTCGCAGCACACCTACGGTGGCTCGGCGAGCAACTCAAACTGACAGAAAACCAAGAAGCCAGGCTGAAACCAATTCTGATGCAGGAGAGCCAGAAAATTCGATCTGTCCGGCAAGATGCTTCGATTCCCAAGGATCAAAAGATGGAAAAAGTGCAAGCCATCCATGACTCCTTCAAGCCGCAAATCAACGACGTCCTGACGCCTGAGCAGCGGGACAAGTACAAAAAACTAGAAGAAAAAGCCCGAGAGAGGTGGCAGCAGTCGAAATCCGGAGGCTCGGCTATGGCGCCAGAGCAGCAACCGCACGATAACTCTGACAAATGATTGGCATCAATGCACGAACGATACGGGAGGAAATCATGTTCCGGAAACTGCTTCGTGAGGATGATGGTCAAGACATTGCCGAATACGCTGTGATGCTCGCAGTGATTCTTGTGATCGTTATTGGTGCGATCCGCCTCGTCGGGTCCAATACCAACAACGCGTTTTCGGCGGCTGCCAGCTCGATCCAATAGGAAAACCGTGTGCCGCTTTTAGATCCCGCGTTAGTGGCGAGCTCGTGGAACGCCGCTATCCTTTCAAATCGTCGGGATGGTACCGCTGTCAATCACATCCTCGGGCCGGGAATGGCCGAAGCTTTGTCCGAGGCCAGAAAGGCGACATTCCACTACTACTTCGTCAATGCCCAGGCTATCGTCCCCCTTGAGTTTGGATGCAGCAAGAACGGAAGCAATCAGCGCTGGTTGCTGGCCGCAAGGTCGGTCTTGGCCGCGCGCTCATTCACTGCTGTAACCCGCTCCAGCACGTTGCGGGCATAGCTTGCGACCATCTGCACGCCGGCGGCATATTGAGGATTCGGATTC
>Ga0335070_10011763_pt1 | contig 10223 bp, 8 predicted proteins | sample Lox_Sample_13_FD_206722 | JGI IMG/M metagenome (GOLD analysis project Ga0335070, IMG submission 206722) | Soil microbial communities from Loxahatchee National Wildlife Refuge, Florida, United States - Lox_Sample_1.3 | ecosystem: Environmental > Terrestrial > Soil > Wetlands | place: USA: Florida... | reverse complement strand
GCAATTTGTGTTTTATCGCCAAACTCTGCTGCTGCAACAATTACGAATGCTGAAAGTAGAGGAAATAGGTCTATTTGCACAGGCTTCTTTAAGTGTGTTCAAACAAGTGGCTTAAGTCTTTTTTGTTGCACTTTTAACATGTACGTGCGTATGCGTGTGCACTATGCGTGCGAGTGAGTAGGAGCATAAGTAAGTGAGAAGGTAAGTAAATTTGGGTTTGGGGTTTGGGGACTAAAGTTTAATGGAAAAAAAGCAACTTTTAAACTAATTATGTCGCTATTGCGTTTTTGTTACAAACTGAACTGAGAACATGTGACCCTGGAAAAACATAGGAACCAAAATCATCGTTGTTTCCACAGTTCCCCCGCCTTTTTTCGTCAACGTTAGCTGAATAGTTGACGCCTTCATTTTATTCATAGCATCCCAATACGCCGTCATCAACGTGTTCCGACTTTTCTCTGCAACATGCGGTTCAAGAAATCCCATTATCTGAGCCCAGTCTTCCTTTGACTTGAAGCCTAACAAAGTAGCAAACTTATCGTTGCAGGCTTTGTGATTATCATCGAGGTAAATGAACATTGGCTGCTCTGACTTATCCAATATTGGTTTCATCTGGTCATAGAGTCCCTTCACAAGTTCCTCATGATGTTCCTCTGAGGTCTGCATTTTTGTCGATATTCTTCTTTCCCTCCTTTCATTTGCAATCTTGTACTAAAGGCTAAAGGAATTTCTTACGTCGTTACTTGACGGCGTAGACCTTGAAGCTGTATTCTCCTGTTGCGATGTTGTAGCTAGCGTCTGACCAGCCCTTGGTTGTGTTTAGATATGCAAGTTTTTTGGAGGCGGTCATGAATGTCAGGTTTTCCTCAAGCTTTTCGATGGGCGTGGGATCTACCATTTTCCCATTAGCCTTTCCCCATACCATGATTGCCTCGCCGTTGCTAAAGATGATTGATCTAACGTCGGCTTCCCCTGTATTGTCTGGCTTCATAAGCATATTATGGGTAGTCATAATGAGCCCTGTTACCTTTCCGCTGACTTTTCCGGCAACGGTAATGTCGAGTTTCGCACCTTCTGGACTGAATTCCTTTATGTTGACTGAGGTTGTGTTTTCTTTTCCTTCAAAAAGTAGTTCTTTATCCATAATTATTTTCACCTAAGTAGACTGACTCAAAGTAAGCAAATTAACGTTTGTGACTGTTGCTTGACTACTACAAACAGCTTATCCATGTATTGCTAAATATGCCGCCAAGTTAGCCAAAAGGGGCACCAGCTAGCCGTCCAGTGTGCGTGCACTAAACTTCAATTTCCTTCCTTCCAAAACAAGCAATTTACTCTTTTAAGCCTAAATCTTCAAATGTATGAAACAGCTCAGCTTTTGCCAAAGAAGTTTTTGCCCATCCAAATTTTTCAATATATGTTTTCATAACTTGCAGTGACTTCTCGTAGTTTGTTGCCTTCATAACTAACACATAATGCCATTCGCTTGTTGGTATGAAGAGCCCGCTAAACTCGACACCTTCTGTCCCATCGATTATACTTTTCATACGCTCAGCAAATTCTTTGAGTTCTTCTGATGTTCCGGCCCAATTGAAGTAGTACAAAGTCAACAAGAAACTTCACCTCCATGTCGCAGTGTGCTAAAGAAAACCAATGCTTTTGAGGTTCAGGGAACTCTTAAGATTATGTTGTAGGCACATAACAGTAACAAGCCTGAACAAGATGGGTCCGAGCTGTTGTTTGTTCCTCTTTGGGTGTTCTTTTTGTGGGCGCATTGAGTGTTTGTTTTCTTTAAGTGTATGTATGTGTTAGCGAGAGGGAGCGTATGAGTGAGCGTGGAAGTCCTAGTCGTTGGGTTTGGATTTGGGATAAATTTAATATTTCCCGGTGTCTGAAAATCACACGCTCAGATTGCCATTAGAAAGACACTGTAAAAGAGTTCCCACAATTATCGCATTTGTAATATGCTAGTCGAAACATATGGTTTTCTATTTTTTTCTTTGGTGCAGAAAGTTCTTTTCCGCAGTCAGGGCATTTTGCCATAATCAGCATCTTTCAAAAACTGACAACTATATAGTGGACTATATTTTCAGAAATAAACTTTACTTATTCTTTTTTCCTAAGTAATCATACAACCGCTTAATTCATTCAAAAATTCTTGAAAAGTAACCTTCCGAAGTTCGTCCCCATGTTTCAGTTGATAGGCGCTCTTAGATTTCTAACCTATTTTTTGGAAGTGAGGCCGCTTTTGGCGGCCAAGTTTTGATGATTCCATTCATGTGCTCACGAAGAGAATTAGCGTTGGTCGCCCGCAATCAACTTTCTGAGGGGTTTTGTTGTGAAGGGGGTTTGCTTGCGTGGGCAGAAAAGCCTTGGACAGTTTTTAGCCTATGCCAGTGGCTTCTCTCACTTCAAATCGCATATAGGCAGTAACTTGGCTTAAGCCTTGCGAAAACAGGCATCATACGATTTACTACACACTTACGTTTTTCTTTACTCGCTCTAACCTATTTCCAGGATACACGGGGTTTTTCTGGTTTTTCTGAAAGCTCATTTTCCCCGTTCTTGAGCGTTATCCTCTTTTTTCGATTGTTCCTATTATACTATCGGAAAAAATATTTCCTTTCGAAAAAATTCAGGAAAAAGAAAACAAGGAACATGTTGACAAAATTGAAAGACTGGTCCAAGACTCAACGGAAGAATTCAATAGTGGTTGACATCTCCTAAACCTGAATATGGACCTAGTTTCAGAGTTTTACAGCCAGGGTTTGCAGATAATCTCGTGAACCTTGACATCAAAGAAGTCTTGAACATTTGCAGGCTTCAGCACAAGAGCTGTATCTGCTCCTCTTCCAGTGCCGCCAATTGAGATAACATCCTCTTTTAGGCTTATAAGACCTGAATCCGCCGCCATAAGAGCGATTTCAACGGCCACTTTTGTTCCTTGTCCGAAAACGCGCAGCGTGTTTGCCACTATCTCATCGGATTGGTAAGTGCTAAACTTTCTTCGAACAGCCCGACCTAAGCCTCCAAAAGCATGAGTTGCAGTAAGTATTTTTCCGCCCGCCTTCAGAATTCGTGCACGATTCTCATCTGTTAATTCCTGAACATCGGGACCAAGAAATCCAGTGCTATGAGTAACTACAACAACATTGTAACCCCTAAAAAACTCTGCCACTTTAACTCCCGTTTCTCCTTTTGTGGAAGCAACAAGTATCGTTTTTACGCCTAACTCCTCAGCCCGCTTCTTCACAGCATCAAGCAAAGATTGAGAATCCAATTCAGCCGTTGTCTCCAATCCATTCCCAGGTTCTGTTATAGGCATAAATTCACCATCACTCACGGTACCAAGCAGAACATTTAATATTTACTATACAAACCTCGAACACTAACTGTATCTGCTCTTTGGTTTAATATTCACATTCACTCCATAGTATCTATAGTCTTAATAAAAAACATTTAATAATGCAGATAATATTGAGTGCTCCCAGAGAGTAAAACAACATGCCTAGAAAAGCCTCAATTAGGAAGCAAAAACTCGCGAACTCTTCGAACGCAGAATTCTTCAGAACCGTAAAATTCGAAAATGGTTTTCGCTTCTTCACAGACATCGGAAACTATACCGGAGTTGCTGCAACAAATCTAGATGAATTTGTTGCGAAAGTGGAAACTATTCCCGTAGAGTCAGTGAAGTTTCATTTTCAACGCGGTGACTTCCAAAAATGGCTAGTTAACACAATCGGAGACACAGAACTAGCTGAAAGAATAAATCTAATCAAAGAAACAAAATCTGACGAAGCTCTGAGAAAACAAATCCTCAAAGCAACACAAAAACACCTAACCGAACTCAGAAACCCCTCTGCACAGGGAAACACAACAGCAGAGCCAAACAAACCAAACGAACCGCTTTTTCTAACGGAAAGCCCTCCAAAAGTTATCAATGCAAACTAATCTCACTCCAAACCCCAACACCACCATTCCATTCTTTTTGGAAAGCCATAAATAAACCTCCAATGTCTATAAGGTACACCAAAATGCATGGAGAGAGCCAAAGTGGGGGAAGGAATTAAAGAAAAACTCGGCAACCGCCTAGCACCTTTCAGCAGACTACGTTTTGAAGTCAGCCACGGCTCAATAATCGCCTACTCCGCACTTGCTCTAATACTATTCGTAGCATTCGCCGTGCGCATTTTGCCCCTTCGCTGGGAAAACGTCTCAGGCGGAACAGCCCTTCTAAACGAATTTGACCCCTACTACCAATTCAGCCTAACCCAATACATGGTAAACCACGGTCTACTTTCACCCTATTGGCCAACCCAATGGATCAACAACATGTTATGGTATCCCTTTGGCTACAACATGGCCGGTTCTTTACCATCAACACCAATGACAGGAGCAGTAGTTTTTGACGTGCTCAAGGTTTTCGGCGCAAACGTAGATTTAATGACGGTTTGCGCATTGATTCCGCCTCTCATAGGTGTACTTGCCTGTTTAGTGATTTATTTTTTAGGCAAGGATTACGCAGGAAGAGCCGTCGGATTATTGGCCGCACTATTCTTGGCACTTGAACCTTCAATTGTTCAAAGAACTTCTCTCGGATTCTTTGATACCCAAGTTGTAGGCACGGTTGGTCTAGTGCTGTTTGTCTTCCTGTTTCTACGAGCGCTTGATACCAAAAGATCTCTACGAGCATCAATGTTGTACTCATTATCTGCAGGAGCGGCCTTGGCATACTTCATAGGCGGGTGGGGTGGATCATATTACATAGTTGGTTTAACTTCACTTTTTGCCGTTATAATGATTTTGTTGCGAAGATATAGTCAACGGCTCTTGATCACTTATAGCATAACGTTTGGTTTTGGATTATTTATTGCAACAAAGATTACCTACATCTCGCTTGACTACCTAGTATCATATGCAGTGCTTCCAGTGGCTGCAGTATTTCTTTTGCTATTAGTTGCTGAGGTCTTACGAAACAATATCTCAACTAAGTCAAAGATTGTGCTGACCGCTTCAACGATAGCTGTGATTGCTGGCGGATTTGTTGGATTATGGCTAACTGGGTATATTGGCCGGATTGCTGGAAAATTTGATTCAGTGCTAAATCCATTCGTCAGAGCCGCTGCACCGCTAATTGATTCAGTTGCAGAGCATCAGATTTCAGCGTGGGGAAGCATCTATATAGAGTTAGGCATAGGCATATTGTTCTTCCTTGTGGGCCTGTACTTTACAATAAGGAATCCGACAAACAGAAACATCTTCTTGCTAGTCTTCGCCGTGACAGCGCTTTACTTTGCTGGTTCAATGGTTCGTTTGTTAGCAATCCTAGCGCCAGCCTTTGCGGTCATGGCATCAATAGGCATCATTAGCCTGATTAAGCCATTCTACACGTTGCTACAGGAAAGTCCGCGTTCCCTCGCCAAAACTAAACGTAAACTAGCACGAGTAAGCAAGGAGTATAGCGGAGTTGCAATCTTCTTAATATTCATAATTTTGGCGACAAACTTTGCTTTCTCACCCCAAACCGGTGGGATACCCAGAGCAATTGATCAAGCGTTCGTCCCAACCGCAATCAGCGGATCAAGCCTTCCAATCGGCGGCGCAAGCCTAAGCCAACCAGTAAGTGCATGGCTCGATAGTTTAAGCTGGGTAAAAAATAATGTGCCTTCAAACAACGTAGTGGTCGCTTGGTGGGACTACGGCTTCTGGCTCACCTACCTCGGAAATGTAACAACTCTGTGCGATAACACAACCGTAAACGCCACACAAATCGAAAACGTTGGCTTTATATTTATGGGTAATCAAAACGAGTCACTTCACATGTTGTCGAATTACGACAGTTACAATACACCTGGACGCGTCAATTACATTCTAGTCTTCATCGTACTCCAAATAAGTCAATCAAGCAGCGGTAGCTCATCATACGTTGCAAGCCCTGCTGGTTACGGTGATGAAGGAAAATGGGTTTGGATGGCGAGGATTTCAGGAGAAGCAAAAGACAGACTCGTAAACGAAACCTACATGGACCCAGCGACTGCGTGGACTAATGAAACGTCATTCGGTGCAGCTAATCCACAAACTGGCAGATGGCAATGGAATGACCAGGGGCAAAATTGTACAGCATATGAGCTAATGAATTATGCTGAAGTACAATACTGCAACGCTATGACTGCAGCAGGCGTAAGTCTCTCGCCAGACGCCACAACTACCGTCCCTACATACTTCCAACAAGCCTACATTGCTGGCTTAGGAACAAATCCATTCCAGTACGGTGGGTTAGTACCATTGGTAGCAATCTACAAAGTCGACTACAACGCATACCGTAACGCCACTGGCACAACCAGTCCTTAAGTCGAAAATGGGAAGAGGAAAATTGTTTCCAAAGGTTCCGGATCAGCATAAAGTTGGTCAACCTTTAGTTCCCAACGGTTTAGGCGTACTCTACGTTCTTTTCACAACTGTATACCTTTTTCTTGTATATTTTCTAAAGATTGGCCAAAGCCCACCCGACGTTTCAGCTTCATTAACACTAGCAGCATGCGTTCTTTTCGGCGGTTTCATGGGATTGCTCGATGACTGGATGGACTTAAAATGGCGGTATAAAGCATTCATGCCTCTAATTGCTGCCTTACCACTTATTTCCTTTGCTTATGCAGCGAACGCAAGAACACAAATAATGTTACCTCTTATTGGCACAATCAATTTCGGTCAAACTTACTTCTATATAATTATCCCATTAATCGTCATGATAGTTACAAACACTGTGAATATGCTTGGCGGCCTGAATGGTTTAGAAACAATATGCCCAGCCATTGTCCTCATTGGATTAATGGCCCTTTCTCCATCATACATTCTAATGCTTGGACCCTTAATATTCTGGCTAGTTTTAGCCTATTTCAACTATAACGGCAAAATCTTCGTAGGCAACTCAGGCTCCTTCGCAATAGGAATAACCATAGCCTCATTCGCAGTAATTTCCGACTTAAAATTAAGCCTACTAGTTTCAATTCTACCCTACATTTTCAACTCATCATTAATTCTTCTAGTCATTTTCTTCACTCGCAAAAGAGCAAAAGTCACATTTAGCGATAACAAACTTTCATCAGACCACAGAAGAAGCCTGATAACTCTTATTACTTACCATAGACCTTTGACAGAAAAGCGGGTCGTAATAATAATAGCTGCAATAGTTACACTTTTCACTGCTCTAGGAATTCTCACTACTCTTATTACCTAGTTAAGCAAGGAACCTTTCAAGCTTTGTTAGTCCAATAATTTCATCAAAACTTAATCCTAACGCGTCAAGAACCTGGTCGAAAGTAGTATGAAGATATGCAATGTATTTGTCCACGTCCACCTCATTTCGTGATGCCAACTCAACCGGTTTTACATGCGGTTCTCTAGTAACCTTAACAAAAGTGATAAGGTCTCCAGCTCGAAGTTCTTTTCCGCTTTCTTTCAGAATTCTTGCAGCCTTAACGTGCTGTGGAGTCGTCTTAGTGTAGCGTTCTAATTCGTCGCCCAACACTACGTGAAAAGCAAGCTCGTCAATGTTTTTCCACTCCCTTCTCTTGAGCAGAATGTAACGCTGTCGGATTATTTCAGCTATGTCTTTTTTTGCTTTTTCGAAGTCTTCAGGGTTTTTTACTTTTGCAAGTCTATCTTTCATGCTATTAAACGCGTTTTTTATGAAGATGGGGATATGTTTTTTCTTGCCTGTCAATCCCTTGACATCGACAGTGCCATCTTCTAGGACTCCGAGATAGTTTTTCTTACGTGAGCTAAATACTGCATACCGGTAGGTTTTGTCAACGTCTATGCCCATGTTTAATTCGTGTTCGGTGTAGCGGACTAATTCTTCCACTTGTTCTTTAGAGGGGTTTTTCAGGAATAGGCTGTCGGTATCGCCATAGAGAACTCTTATTCCTTGCCCTTCAGAGTGTGTGAGTATTTGGGTGATTGAGTACCTGCCTATGGCTGCAGTTGCTTCCGCAACTGGTGGACAATAAAGATCAAAGCTGTCGGCGCCGAAGACTCCGTAACTGGCGTTCAAAATAACTTTGAGAGCTCCTTGTGTAATGTTGTACCAGCTTCTCAGCTCGGCTGGCAAGGTTTTGTCTCTTGAGCGTTGTTTGTACCATCTGACACGTAAATCTCTTAACGACCCTATTAGTAGGCTTTCAAGAGCTCTTCTTTCCATGCATACCCAGTGTGGAGTACCAGGTATTTTGCGGTCGCATTTACATCCATTATGATTGCACAAAATGGACTGGTAGCCTAAGTTCCAAACTTTAATTATTGACGGGTATAGGCTTGGAAAGTCCATAACAGAAACGTTGAAATGCACTCCCGGCGTCGGTTCAACAACTATCGCGCCTTTGTATTTTTTCCCCTTTATGATTGCTGTAGTAGCAGTTTTGCCTTTCTTCGTGAGAATGTCTTCAGCGTTTGGAATTAACATGTTCTTTTTTCGGTGTTCTCGGTGCATGAAGTTGCGTATCCAGCGGCTAACACCTTGGCGGCTTACATCTTCCATGGGCATGCTGCTAATTCGGGCTAGGACAAGGATTAGTTTCATGGCTGAGTCGTCTTCGAAACTGGACAATTTATAAGCGATTTCTGAATCTCTCAGGCAATATTGGGCAAGTTCAGTATACGATAGATCTCCAAATGCTTTTGCCAAACGAATTTTTTCTACACCTATGAGTGCATTGCCGACATCATCAAGGGTTACGTCCCTGTATCGGTTATTAAAGGCATAAATCTGCACTGACCTATTGAAGAAGAACTTGTATAAGTCGATGTGAATTCCGTATTTCAGTAGACAGACTCGTTTGCCTATTTCGATGGGAATCTCGCTTCTGCTGAAACCTAAGTTCATTGCTCGGTGGCTGAGGTATCGGAGGTCAAAGTCGTCGCCGTTGAAAGTCAGAATAAACGGATATTCCCAGAGAACTTCGAATGTTTTTCTGAGGAGCTCTGATTCTGTTTCACAATATTCTAATGTGATATCCGAAGCTAAGTGCGTGTTACCCTCACGGACGCCTTCACGTTTGAGAATAAGCACACGCTTCTCACCATCTGAACTATAAATCGAAACGGCTATAACTGGACAGGCTGCTTCACGTGGATCGGGGATCCTTGTCGATATTGGGGCGTAAACTTCAATGTCGATGGCGGCTCTACGGAATTTCGGCGCTGGATACTCCAGAAGTTTGGCCCACATTTCAACGTATTCTCGCTCTTCATTTGAACAATCTCTAAAAATATTTTTTATTTTGTCAAGATTTTCTGTTGCTTCTTCCAACACTTTGGGAACAAGATTGCCGTCCTTCACTTCGTATATCATTCCTGGCAGAAGTTGGCGGTCGTATATGTAAGATTGATAATACTTTATTCTTGACTCCCAAATCCTGACTTCTTCTTTTGCAACTGCGAACTCCGCGACTTGAGGAAAGTCTTCAGGGATAATATCCCTTATAGTGCCTTGCGGTCTTCCACCGATGGCCAATGGGTCTTTTGCAACTATTTTAGTGACGTTAATGTTTTTATCCTCTAATGGATCAAATTTTTGTTGTATTTCGAAATGGTCGAAACCTTCATGGTTTACCAAGCGTTCGATTTTTTCTAGCTCATATTGCGACAAGTTAGTTAGACAGTATGGTTTATGCCCAGTGTTATCATACCAGAAATAGATTTGTCCTGACTGCGGCTCGTAGAGTTTGATCACCACCTTCTTTTGACGCCCATCATAAGACGCAGAGACGAAATAACTCGGTGGTAGGTTACGGGGTGCTATGGGAGGATAGGTGCGGCGCTTTTTTTGAGTTTCTTGGACGTTTACCCGTGGGCAGGGCACTGCTATAGCTTGTGCTTCCGTTTTTTGGATTAATTCCCTACCAAAGTAATCTAAGAGGGTGCGCGCCATCCCTTTTTGACCTTAAATCTCTTTATGATCGACGGAGACTAAAATGTTTAGTTGCGCAAAACGATGAAATTACATGATTAATTTAAGACCAAAATAGGTTGTTTGGGATTAAAAAATTTGTTCAAAGTGAACGTTAACTTTTTCATTTCCCTAATTGCCCCATTTTTACATATGAGGCGAAGTAGGCTCATCCTCAGTTTTCTGGCGATCTTGATTAGGTTTATGATAGTTTTTGGGTCGATCCTAGAAAAGTTTGTGCATGAGGCGGCTGTGACTATCGACCGATTTCTTGTCA
>Ga0335070_10011762_pt1 | contig 10223 bp, 7 predicted proteins | sample Lox_Sample_13_FD_206722 | JGI IMG/M metagenome (GOLD analysis project Ga0335070, IMG submission 206722) | Soil microbial communities from Loxahatchee National Wildlife Refuge, Florida, United States - Lox_Sample_1.3 | ecosystem: Environmental > Terrestrial > Soil > Wetlands | place: USA: Florida... | reverse complement strand
CCCTATATCTCTTGCCAAAAAGAAGGGGCGCCAACCGCACAGAGATAGCGCGTAATCCTGTGGCGGGGGCTCGGCCCGCGCCACCACTACTACGGTCTTTCTATCTTTGGCTGGCCGTCGTCAGAACAGACGTGGCGGCCTGCTGCAACAGCGGTGTCAGCACGTCCTCGCCGTCCGACTTTGCCTTGCCCTGCAGCGAATTCTGCAGTACGGGTGTCGTCTGGCCGGTGGCAACGAGTTGATACTGAACGGTCACATCATCCTTGGACTTGATTTGACCGTTAAAACCAGCAAGCTGGCTGATCGCTTCCTGCTGCGCCGCCTGGGCTGCGACCGACGCGGCCATCCCCGCAGTTTGGGCGGCGATGGCGCCTCCCATGCCATGGGTCATCGCACCCATCGGCGTCATGCTGGCCGCCATGCTGCCCATCTTCATGAACTTGCCGAAGCCTCCGCCGGAGCTATGTTTCACAGTGACTCCGGAGAACAGAATGTAGTCGCACTGCTTCTGCTGCGCTTCGGCTTGAAGCTGAATCGGGATATGCGCGTCGAGCGCGGCAACCTCGACCGCCGGCCCGCTCATCAATACCACTTCTGCGTTGCGAATTGGCGTGCTGTAGTCGGCTCCCGCATTGTTGCCCTGGCCTACTTGCGCGTCTGGGGGAGCAACTCCAATGCGGATTCGGCCCGGCTGCTTTGACCCCAGTTGCTGAGGTGCAACCACAGACCGGCTGGCCGCTTGCTGAACACCGCCCATCCCGGGCATGCCGCCTTGGCCCATCGTTCCCGCTCCCATGCCCATCTGTTGCGCCTGTGCCATCGCCTGCTGCTGAAAAGCCAACTGATTGGCGGGGTTCATCATCTGGGCCATGTTTGGTCTCTTTTGATTGTTGTTCTGCGCCGGCGGCATGCCCTGTTGCATGGGCGGTTGTGTGGGCTGAGCATATGCCGTTGTCGTCGGCTGCGCGATTTGCGGTTTCGGCCCGCCATTCAGTTCGGCTAATGACTTAACCTCGCGATATCCCGCGGGGATATCGAACAGTTCCTTATCCAGAGTCTGTTTGGATAGATCCGAGATCAATACGCCGATTTGCGTGGTCGTGCCATCGGCATTGTGAAGCGTTAGCGACTCGGTAAGTGGGTAGCCCGGCTTGCCGCTGCCGCTGCGGTGACGAATCACCGGGTCGTTGCAGCCTTCGCTCTGCCGGATGGGCGGCAGGAATTGCCCGCAGATGGATGTCTGCTCCTTGGAAATATCGGTGTACCAACCGTCCAGCTCATAGCTCTGATTCGCCTGCGAGCAGGCATTTTGTGATGACTGAACCGTAACCTTCGCCTTCAGATGCCGGGCGGGATATCCGTACATGGTCTTGCGCTCGCCGGTGTCGGTAACGGTGGTGGTCTCTGTGATGTAAGCAGCGGAATCTGCTACGGGAGCGCCACTGATCATCGCCGCGGCTTTGATGGCGGCTTCATCTTGTGGATCGTTGGCCACGAAGTAGGTCTGTGCCTGATCATTGATGGTGATTGTCCGCTTGAGATCGCATTGGCGAAGCGTGATCGTCGTGCCGGTCGGCGACTGGCTCACGGTTCGTTCCCGCGGTCCTTTGATCGAAGTCTCGGTGCTGGAAACGAAGTTTCCTCCCACGGTGATGCTTTTCTTGATGTGCAGGTCTTGGGCCGGGGCCGTCTGCGTAGCCGCCAGAACAGCCACAAGCCACGCAAAGCGACGCAACGATAGGGTAGGCATGATCCACTCCTTGGTTAAGCATTGAGGGCGAACACTCTGCAGGCATCACAACCAATTGCCAGATTTTTCTTTTGTGGAGTTCCCCTGGCATGCGCCTTGGCTGTGACGGCCTGCGGAATGCCTCCCTGTCTTCAAAGGCGAAAACTGAGGAAGGATTTGGGTCACCAAGTCTGGAGACTTATGAGCCCCTATCGGCTGAAAATGACTGGAGCGGCAACGCCCGTCTCTGAGCCAATCTGACGCTGTTTTTCGCCTTTCCTGAATAGGAAGGCTTGGTGTGTGGGGTCTTCGATTCGGGGGACACATGGCAGATGGCAGGTTTCGGCTACGAGTTTTAGCATTGGCAGTGTTTGCGCTGGCTCAGGCGGGCATAGCGCAAGACAAATCTGCCACATGGTCAGCGGGTGTGGCGGCATCGGCGCGAAGTGAAGCATCATCCGGCCCGGCGCATGAAGGCATCACGGTGCACGGCCAGTGGACCATCATATTGCGCAATCCAGACGGCACCGTCGCATCCAAGCACAAATTCGAGAACTCACTTGCAGCTGAAGGGGCTACCTTGCTGGTGCGGGTTCTTTCCCGGCAGAGGAGCGTTCAGTATTGGCAAATTCGACTTATAAATAAGGATGGCTGTGTTTGCTCCAGGGGCGGCAACCGCGTGGATTGCGGTATTCTGGACTCGCAGCTGACGCCCGATGTGTCATCCGACTTCGCCACGCTGACCGTTTCCGCTCCGACCTCCGGCGCCAACGCCGGGAAACTCGTGCTGAGCGGAACCGCGCCAGCCAGCTTTGACGGTCAGATTAAGACCGTAAACACTTCTGTGGGGAACACCTGTGCTCCTACCGCCTGTTCCACGGACTGGAGTGTGTTTACCGTGGCTTTCCCAACGCCCATTAGCGTGCAGGCCGGACAAACCATGGACGTAACCGTAGTCATTAGTTTCTCGTAGGCAGGCGTGTTTCTACCTTTCTTTCTTCAGGGGTGCGAAGCAGCGGTATCAGTGACGTGGACAGTCTCGGCAATCGCAATGGATGCTGACGGAACTACTGCATCCCCGACGTGCACCGTCTCGGCCACGCTGATGACGGCTGGCTGACTCACGGTGGCGCTCACGTGAACCGATTCGTTTAGCGTGATAGCGACATGGTTTCCTTGGGTGGAAGGCATAGCGTCGGCAGCGTGAATAGTCTCGTTAATCCTGATTACAACGACCGACGGCCGGTTGCCGCCTTCCGTGCCTGGCACGACTATGCCGGTTGCACCACCGCCGCCTCCACCGCCGCTCCCGCCACCCGAACCGCCGCCTGCTCCTCCGCCACCGGAACCGCCACCACCACCTCCTCCGCTGTCTGAATTGCCCAGCGGGAACCCCGGCGGACGCTGCGGTGTTGGGGGTTTATCGGGGTCATTGGGAGGCGCGAGCGTCTCCCCGGCAATGGTCACGATCAACATCGAGGTTGTGAGGCTGTTCGAAAACAGCACTTGCTCAACCGCCGAGCCGACCTGAGCAGGCAGGTCAAGAATTATGGTTCCGGATCCGCCGGGATCCACCGTAGCCACCGTTTTTTGCATTGATCCGGCTCTGACGTGGGCAACAGTTGATTGCGTAGAAGCGACTCCAGAGAGGACCAGATGCATGGTACCCGGCAGGCAGGGCACGGCGCTGCAGTCCTCTGGCGAGACTGTTCCCGAAGCAATGATGGATAAGTTGTTGCCGAATTGGCTGTCGCCACTCACTCCACCCGCTACGATATCCGCTGTTCCTCTATCGCTGCCGCTTCCCGTGCCTTCAAACGTGCCATCCGGATGGATGGTAACGGGGATATCAATCCCATGTTCATTGTTATAGGAACGCTGGTGTTGAACGCCAACCCCATATCCTGCGAACTCAGACTTGGTAATCACCTGCACGTTGACGGTGAACCCGGTGCGAGTGCCGGGTGCAGGTGCCGGTGCGCTGTCTTGCGCCTTGGCAAAACAAGAAATGATTGAGAGAAACGCCGCGAGAGCCGCAAAGAAGAAACCGCACGACTTTTTCTTCCGCCTAATTCCATAAGGGTCGCACCCTTGAAGCTTCATGACCTCACCCCGCGCCACAGTAGCGGCACTCCTCACCTAATTAGGCGGAAAATGCGCCCGTTTTGGCTCAGGCGGGCGCGACTAACGCCCGACCCCGAAAATCAGCCTAAATTGCCTGTTTTCATAATAGTTCGATGATTGACACCACTTCTCGTAAGGAATATGCTCCGCCTTAACGCGCTTCCCTAGCGCGCCTGTGGGGACATTGGGTGCGGGGTTCTTCCAGTCAAGTCACAGAACTGTTGGTTCGCTGGCGAGGTGGAGACCGCCAAGCGCTCGACGTCTTGTTGCCTTTGGTCTATGACGAACTGCGTCGTATTGCTCACCACTACCTGCGAAACGAACGTTCGGACCACACGCTGCAAAGTACGGCCCTGGTCAATGAGGCCTACGTGCGCATGGTGGTGCAAGATTTTCCCCAGTGGCAGAATCGCGCCCATTTTTTTGCCGTGGCGGCTCAGTTGATGCGGCAGATCCTGGTGGACTACGCGCGCAGCCGGCGTGCGGCTAAACGCGGAGGAAGTGTATGCCGGTTGGCACTGGAGGAAGCAGACGAGCAGCCACAGCCGGTCGATGTCGATGTGATCGCTCTGGACGAGGCGCTGCAAACGCTAGCGCAAATGGATCCGCAACAATGCCGGGTGGTGGAGCTGAAGTTCTTCGCCGGCCTCTCTACTGAAGATACAGCTGAAGTGCTAGGCATCTCGCCATCGACCGTCAAGCGCGACTGGATTACCGCACGGGCTTGGCTCCACCGCGAACTCGACCGCAGTGCGCCACCTGAAGCCGGCGCGTAACAAGCCACCCTCAAGAGTAAGATGAGCCAGAAAGGGTAGGCCCGCTCCCATGAAGAAACTCGGCATCATCCTGGGATTAGCGATTCTTGTCCTCGCGATTATGGCCATCTGGCAGGTCGCTTCCGACAAACTGGCCAACGTTGAACTGCGAGACGATCTTCAGGATCTCGCGTCGCAGGCTGGCACCCGTATCGGATTCGCCACCCCTCTCTCGGATGAAGACTACCGCAACGCCGTCATCCGCAATGCCGAAGGACATGGCATTGAGCTTCGGCCGGATCAGGTGATGGTGCAACGCACGGGCTCCGGGAAAGAGACGAAGATATGGCTTGCGGTGGGCTACACGGTGCCTGTGAGAATGCCCGGGTTCTCGTTCACTCTTCATTTCAGCGCGTCGAGCGGAGAAAGGCCCTGATCGTGAAAACCCCGCCTTCGTGCCAGTGACAAGGTCAAGCCGCTAGCTTAAAATGCGCGGATGCTTTCGGCTGATTCCAGCCTGTGGGAAGACCTTTTACTAGCCATCGAAGAGGGACAAGTTGTTCCCATGGTCGGTCGCGATCTGCTCTTGGTGAAGACCGAGACCGGCCTGCGTCCTTTTCACAATCTGATCGCCGAGCGGCTGGCAGCGGAGTTGAACATCCCCACCGCGCAGCTCCCCCCCGGATTCGACGCGAACGACGTTATCTGCTCCTATGAGAATTTCCACGGCGACCCTATGGCCATCAACCCCCGGGTCGTGCGCATTACCCGCGGGCTGAAGGTTCCGGTCCCGGAGCCCCTGCGCCAGTTGGTAGAAATCCCCAACCTTCGCCTGTTCATCAGCACATCGTTCGACACGCTGTTGGAAGAGGCAATTACTGCGGTTCGGGGACGTCCGCCCGCTGTCGTGGCCTTTCCCCCAGCGTCCAACTTGACGGATTTCGACGATGTATTGCTGGAGCGGCAGGGGAGTCTTGTCTTCCAGATACTGGGCCGGGTTTCGGCGTCCGCTCCGTTCGCCGTCACTGAAGGCCAAATGCTGGAGCAAATGCACGACTTCATGGCAGGGCCGAGGCGTCCGGAGAAATTGATCGCGCGACTACGCGAAAGCCATCTGCTCATTCTGGGAGTCAGCTTCCCCGATTGGCTGGCGCGCTTTCTGCTGCGGCTGGCGCGGGCGAAGCCTCTATGGGATTCGCGTCCCATGATGGAAGTGATTGCTGATGGCGCCACCGCGCAGCGGGAGTTTGCTCTCTTTCTGCATCACTTCAGTCCGCAGCAGTCCCGGTTGTTCACCGCCGGCTCCCCGGTGGATTTCGTTCAGGAGCTGCACCGGCGGTGGTTTGAACGTCATCCTGCTGAACAGGCGGGCAGCATAGCCGCTCCGGCGGACGAGCACAAGCCCGAGCAGATGACCCCGGGCTCCGTTTTTATCAGCTACGCCAGCGAGGATCGAAGCGCAGCTTTTCGGTTGGCGGATGTTTTGTCAGGGGCCGGACTGGAAGTCTGGGTGGACCGGCGCCTCAACCCCGGTGACGATTTCCGCTACATCATTGAGCGCCACGTGCGGGAATGTTCCGCTTTCATTCCGGTCTTGTCGCAGCACACGCAGACCGACGACGCGCGCTGGTTCCGCAAGGAATGGGAGCAGGCTCGCGAGATCGCCGGTTTCTACTTCGGGACAGATCGCGCTTTCCTGTTCCCGGTAGTAGTCGATGACACTCCGAATGGCGACTTGGTCGAATTCCGCAGGAATCTTTTCGGCCGGAGCGCTGCCAGAGCGATGCGAGGCGAAGCGCCACCGGACTTGATCTTGCAACTCGACCAGGCTCAAAAGGCCTGGCGAAAACAGTACACACGCGCATGAATGAGCCAGGGCCAGCTTCGAATCGCCTGACAACGCAGAACCCGTGGCCGGGACTGCGCGCGTTCACCGAAGGCGATCGTGATTTTTTCTTCGGCCGCGAGCACGAGACTGCGGAACTGCTGAGCCTGGTGCAGCGCGCGTCAGTGACCGTGTTGTATGGACAGTCCGGACTGGGCAAGACGTCGCTGCTGCAGGCCGGCGCCTTTCCCGAGCTCAAAAATCTCAACTTCCTTCCCTTCCGCCTGCGCTTTAATCACGACGAGACTGCCCCCCCGCTGGCGCAACAAATAAAGGATGCTCTCACCACTCACCTGGACGGGGCCCAGATCGAAGCCCCTCGGCCCAGGCCGGACGAGACTTTGTGGGAGTACTTCCATCGCCGCGACGTGGACTTCTGGGGACCTCGCAACCGGCTGCTTACGCCGGTGATGGTGCTTGATCAATTTGAAGAAGCATTCACGCTGGGCCAACGAAGCGATGCCACCAGCGCCCGCGTCACAGAGTTCGCGGCTGAGCTGGAGGCCCTGCTCGAGCATCGCCCGCCCAGCGCCGTGCGCGAGTGGCTCGACGCCCACCCGGAGAACGCGCTTCACTTTGATTTGCAGCGGCATGCCGTAAAGTTTGTCGTCAGCCTGCGTGAAGACTTCCTGCCACAGCTCGATACCTGGCGTACGCGGATGCCTTCGCTCTTGCCGCATCGTTTCCGTCTCGAACGCATGACTGGAGCGCAAGCTCTGGAGGTCGTCCAACGCGCCGGCCGCGATCTGGTGGAACCCGCGGTAGCGCGGGACATCGTGGACTTCGTTTCCGCCTCGCAACGCAGACGCCTGGTTCGCGCCATGGAGCAGCGCGACGTCGAACCTGCGCTGCTGAGTGTGGTCTGCGACGAGCTGAACCGGCGACGGATCGAACGCGGACAGGACAACATCACCGCGGACGTGTTGAGCGGCGAGCGCGAAGGCATCATTCAGCGGTTTTACGACCGCGCTTTCAAGAATATCGACGATCGCGTGCGCGACTGGGTCGAAGACCAGTTGCTCACCTCTTCCGGGTACCGGGATCGTGGCGCGTTGGAAGACGCACTCAAATCGGGCCTGCCGGAAGCCGCTTTCGATCAACTGGTGGATCGCCGGATTCTCCATCGCGAGGAACGGGAGGGCGTGGTCTGGCTGGAACTAACGCATGATCTGCTCAGCGATCCGGCCACGCAAAGCCGTACCCTGCGCCAGCAGCGCCGCCAGGCAGAAGCAGCAGCGGCTCGCGAAGCCGAATTTGCCCGCCAACTCCGCCGCAGCCGTTTCATGGTGGCGGTCTTTGCTGTGCTTCTGGTTGCGACCGGGCTCGGACTGATTTTCGTCGTCACCGAATTCAACATGTGGAAGCGCGCTGAGGCAGAGCGTGATAAGGCAACCGCCAAGGCCAACGCCGAAGCCCGCAACGCCGAGGAGAGCCTCAAAACCGCGGTCGGCACAGCCGACGCTTTGAGCTCGCTCATGGACTACGTCCGCAGCGACATGCGGGTGCCTAGTGGGGCTGTCAGGACCATCATTGAGATCGGCGATGATTCCTACAGGAACTCACGCCAGCAGAGTCCCTCGAGCGATCTGCGCCTAAGGCATGCACGGTTCCTCGCCAAGGCGGCCGACGCGCTCTATCAGTCCGGTCACTTTGACGCTGGGATCAAAGAGGCAGAGCGCTCGCTCGAACTGGTCCGGGATTCTGATATAGCCGCTTCCGCTGCGGCGCGGCTCACCCGCGCTGAGGCACATTACGGGCGCGGCAGTTGTTACTCGGTGACGGGCCGCCTCAGCGAAGCAGTTGCCGATTTTGACAAAGCATCGCAATTGGCGCATGACACGTATCCGCCAGAACTGCAAAATGCGGCCACTCGGGTCTTCGTGCAATCGCAGATTGGCATGGGCCGCGTGGAAGTTCAGGAATTTGCATTGGCGGAGGCGTCCCTCCGCTACCGCCGCACTCTGGGCTTCCTCACTGGTAGCGGATTACCCAAAGATGACGCGGCGGCACTTCGAGCTTCTGCACTTCTAGGAATGGGACTAAGCGAGGCTCAGAGTTCCAACAAACAACGTTGGTTTGCTGAGGCAGATGACATCGTGATGGGTCTGATGCGCCGCAATGGCGAGAATCTCCGCTGGAGGAGGCTCTCGGCGGAACTCGGCTACATGCAGGGGTTCGCGCTCTTGAACCTCGATCAACCCGAATCTGCGGCCGCTTTCTTTCGCAGAGCAAGAGACGTCAGCGAAGAGTTACACCGCCACGATCCCGGCAATCTCGACTGGAAACTCAGTCTTGTGCAGGCTACTCGCGGTCTGGGTGAGTTCCATCTGTCCCGCGGTGAGTGGGATTCAGCTCAGAAGACGCTTGAGGATGCCGAGAAACATGCTCGCGAACTGAATGAGGCCCAGCCGTTGTGGACGCAGGCGCGCTTTCTGCGTGGCGCATCGATGTATGCGCAGGCCGACCTGATTCAGCGCAAATATTTCGACTCTCCCAAGGAATGGAAAACACTCTCCGATTTTGACAAGGCATTCAGCAAGTTCGCCGAGGCGCAACGTGTCTTGGAGGGGAGCGTCCGCGCGGCTCCCAAGAATCTGGAGTTCGTACGTTCCTTGTTCTGGACCATTGCTTATGAGGGCTTGATGCGCCGGTACACGAACAAACATGCCGAAGCCCTGGGTTTCTATCAAAAGGCGGGCACGGTGCTCGTACCGCTGGAACGCGCGCACGTTGACAATCAACAACTTCTTTCCATTAAGAGTACCCTCGCGCGTTGGACTGCAGATTCAGAAAAGAGCCTGAAGCGGACCGCGGAGGCGCTGCAGCATTACCAGCAATCGGTGTCGCTTCGGAAAGAGTTGGCGCAACGCTCCCATGAGCCGGACGACTACTATGCCCTCTCCATCGCAGAATCGGCCTTTGGCGACCTCTACAGCGATCTCAAACAAAATTCCGAGGCCTATAAAGCCTATAGTCTTGCCGTCGAGGATGTAAACAAAGCGCTGTTGGTTCACCCAAAGGACACATATTTCCTGGGTCAAAGCGCTTCGGTAGAAAGCAAGATCGCCAGCCTGCGTCTGGAACAGCATGACCTGACTGGATCCTTCGACGCCCTGAATGAGGCCATCGCCGGTACCTGGAAGGTGCTGCAGGAGGACTACTCGGATCCCGCACTGAACAAAGATCTGGATGATTACCTCAAGCGCGCCCGGCAGTTGGCGAGCACGCCCTCCGACACCTCTTCAGGCGGCGCCGATCACGAAGCAGTAGCCAGCAAACCAGACGCAGCGCTTCTCGGGAAAATTGGCGATTTGGTCAAGCACAGTGATCCCAACAAACTGCTTGACCGCTACGGCCAGTCGAGTTGGCCGCTGGATCCTCTGATTCCCGGCAACTGGCAAACGCTGACGTCCACGGAATTGGAAACTGCGCGCCATCAGATATCCGAGGCTGCCAAGAACCTGCCGCCGGAACACATCCGGCAGGTCCGCCGCCTTGCGCTGGATTTCTACGACAATGGCACCCTATACGAGGCGGAAATTGTCGAGCCGAAAGCGAGAGCCCGGATCATCTCCTGCGTTCAGCGAGGCAAGGACATTGTCATGTTGGATGGGACTTCAATTCCAATCCACAAAATGAACCGGGCCTCCCCTCCCATACTTGATAGCCGCGAGCGAGCCACAAACTATCTACGCTGCTTTATAGGTGCGATTCGCGCTGACGAGGGCCG
>Ga0335070_10011761_pt1 | contig 10223 bp, 6 predicted proteins | sample Lox_Sample_13_FD_206722 | JGI IMG/M metagenome (GOLD analysis project Ga0335070, IMG submission 206722) | Soil microbial communities from Loxahatchee National Wildlife Refuge, Florida, United States - Lox_Sample_1.3 | ecosystem: Environmental > Terrestrial > Soil > Wetlands | place: USA: Florida... | reverse complement strand
TACTTCGCCGCACTCGGCGCTGTCGAATTTGGCCGCAGCGAGGACGACTGCATCGGTTGCTATCAGGGATACGAGAAGCTGATCCACTACATCGACTTCGGCCGCCAAGAGGAGAAGGCGAAATCGGGTGGCAAGGGCTTGGTCGAACGTCCCGACGATCTCGATGTTTTCAAGGAAGCCTACCGTCCGAAGAAGTTCACCCCCGCGGTTTTTGCGAAGAACAGCACGGTCGGCGGTTTCATCGGCATCGATGGCGGATCGACGTCGACAAAGGCAGTTTTACTCGACGAAAACGGTGACATTCTTTGCAAGTCCTACCAACTCTCGAATGGCAATCCCATCCAGGACACCATTGAGATGTTCGAGAACCTCCGCAGGCAGGTGGAATCGCAGAATGCGAAGCTGGAAGTCTTGGGCGTGGCGACCACCGGATACGCCAAGGATATTCTGAAAGACGTCCTCAATGCAGATGTGGCCCTCGTCGAGACGGTGGCGCACACCGAGTCGGCGCTCAAGTTCTACGACGATCCGCACGTCATCGTCGACGTCGGCGGTCAGGACATCAAGATCATCATCCTGCACAATGGCCGCGTAAAAGATTTCAAGCTCAACACGCAGTGTTCAGCCGGCAACGGCTATTTCTTGCAATCGACTGCGGAAGGCTTCGGGCTCAGTGTGAATCAGTACGCGGACCTCGCGTTCTCGGCCCAGGCCATGCCCGTGTTCGGCTATGGCTGTGCCGTGTTCATGCAGTCCGACATTGTGAACTTCCAGCGCCAGGGTTGGCGCGCGGAAGAAATTCTGGCCGGTCTCGCGGCTGTGCTGCCCAAGAACGTATTTCTGTACGTTGCCAGCATCCCGAACCTCGCTGCCCTCGGATCCCGGTTCGTCCTGCAGGGTGGAACGCAAAATAATCTTGCCGTGGTGAAGGCCGAAGTGGATTTCATTCGCAACAGCTTCCGCGCCACCGGCAAGCAGCCGGAAATCATCGTGCACGAGCACTGTGGCGAATCGGGCGCGATTGGCGCCGCGCAAGAGTCCTTGCGACTATGGCGGAACGGCCAGACGACCACATTCGTTGGCCTCGAGGCCGTGCGCAAGATCGAATATCGTACGACGCGCAACGAAGATACGCGTTGCCACTTCTGCAAGAACGACTGCCTGCGCACCTTCATCGACATTCGCACTCAGCCCAAGAATGATCTGAGCTTCGTGCCGATTCAGAAAGTCACCAAAGTTCCGCTGATGCACGGTGAGCAGCGCCTGATCATCGCCACGTGCGAAAAGGGAACGGTAGAAGACCTTAACGACATGAAAGAGATCAAGGCCGGTCTCGACTCCATCCGCGCGCAGCATCCGAACTTCGTCGATTACGCGTCGAAGGAAGTCTTCCGCCCGACCAACGCAAAGAGCGTTGCCGATCCTCTGCCCACAAAAGGCTGGGCTGGGTGGCGCAAGGGCGACAAAGAGCGTCGCGTTCTGATGGAAAATCGAAGCAAGATTCGCATTGGCATTCCGCGCGTGCTGAACATCTACACCTACGCACCGCTGTTCAACGCCTATTTCGAAAGCCTCGGCGTGCAGCCGGAAAACATCATCTATTCCGACTACACCAGTTCCGAACTCTATCGCGCCGGAGCCAGCCGGGGCGCGATCGATCCGTGCTTCCCGGCGAAGATTGGCATCTCGCACGTCTACAACCTGATTCAGGAAAAGCACCGCAAGAAGCCGCTGGACGCGATCTTCTTCCCCATGTATGACGTGCTGCATTCGTCGTTGGTCAAAATTGTCGGCGCGAACGCCTGTCCGACCGTTACGGCGACGCCCGAGACCGTAAAAGCGGCATTCACGAAAGAGAACGATGTTTTCGCCGAACACAACGTGAAATACATCGATCCGGTGCTGAACTTCTCCGACCGGAAGCTATTCGCGCATCAAATGTTGACAGCGTGGCAACCTGTGTTCGGCCTGTCGCAGGAAGAAAACGATCGCGCAGTAGAATCCGGATTCGCCGCGTTAAGAGATTACGAAACCAACATCCGCCGCCGTGCCCGTCAGGTCATCGATCAACTGGAACGTGAAGATCGCATCGGCATCGTGATGCTCGGCCGCCCGTACCACCACGATCCTGGGCTGAATCACGAAATTCTCGACGAATTCCAGAAACTTGGCTATCCCATCTTCTCGCAGAATACGTTGCCGATCGATGAAGATCTGCTCGATCGTCTTTTCGGGGAAGAAGTGAGGGCCGGAATCGTTTCGAGTCCGCTCGATATCACCGACGCGTGGAAGAATTCCTATTCCTGCAGCACTAATCACAAGGTCTGGGCGGCAAAGTTCACTGCGCGCCATCCCAACCTCGTCGCTCTGGAGATGTCCAGCTTCAAGTGCGGCCACGACGCGCCTATCTACGGCGTGATTGAAGGCATCATCGAGCAATCAGGCACCCCGTATTTCTGCTTCAAGGATCTCGACGAGAACAAACCTACGGGCTCGATCCGGATTCGCGTCGAAACCATTGACTATTTCTTGCGCCGCTATCGTGAAGAGGTCATTCGCAAGCGTAAAGCCGCGCAGGATATCGAGGCACAACTCGCTGCGCTCGAAGCCCAACTGCGGGCAGAGAAGTCGGGAGGCGTGTTGCCTTCGCAATTCGAGCCGGAAGCGCAGGGCATGGCAGCAGATTAATTTGAGAATCTATTTCTAGCGTTTTTCGTGAACGCCTTCAGTTTTGCGATATGCTTTGACGGTCGGCCCATCCGCTCGGGTCAACTTCTTCCGTCATGCGATTTCCTCGATCCAGCGGCATCTTGCTTCATCCCACTTGTCTCCCCGGGGCGTTCGGTGTCGGTGATTTAGGCTCTGAGGCTTTTGCATTCGTCGATTTCCTCAAGGATGCTGGTCAGAAGCTGTGGCAAGTCCTTCCCCTGAATCCAACGGGGTACGGCGATTCTCCCTTTCAGTGTTTCTCCGCTCACGCCGGCAATCATCTGTTGATCAGCCTCGAAAAACTGAAAGAGCAGGGAATCCTCGACGACGCAGACATCGAGGGCAGGCCTGACTTTCCCGAAGACCACGTGGACTTCGGAAGTGTGATCCGTTGGAAGACGCCGATTCTAAGGAAGGCCGCCAGCCGTTTTCACGCTACTGCTTCAGATGCCGATCGCAAAGCATTCGAGGATTTCCGTAACGCAAATGCGGCCTGGCTCCCCGACTTCGCGCTGTTCATGGCCTGCAAAGAAGAGGCTCGAATGATCGCCTGGAATCGCTGGCCGGCCGATCTCGCCAATCGAGTTCCTGCGGCCCTGGAAGCGGCGAGAGCTCTTCTGAAAGACTCCATTCTGGCGGTGGAGTACTGGCAGTTCGAGTTCTTCCGCCAGTGGCAGGCTCTTCGCTCCTATGCCCACGAGGCCGGTATTCGCATCATTGGCGACATTCCTATCTATGTGGCGCTCGACAGCGCCGACGTGTGGACGAATCGCGAGTTCTTCTACCTGTTCGACGATGGCCAGCCAGAAAAAATTGCAGGCGTACCTCCCGATTATTTCAGCGCCACCGGCCAGTGCTGGGGCAATCCCATTTACCGCTGGGATCGCCTGAAGCAAACCGGCTATCGCTGGTGGATCGACCGTTTCGCCGGCGCACTGAAACTGTACGACGCCGTCCGTATCGATCATTTCCGTGGCTTCGAGGCCTATTGGGAAATCCCTGGCTCTGAAACCACCGCCGTCAACGGCCAGTGGATCAAAGGTCCGGGCGGCGAACTGTTTTCCGTGCTCGAGCGCGAGTTCGGTGACCTGCCCATCATTGCTGAGAATCTCGGCGTCATCACGCCCGAGGTCGAAGCCATCCGCGAGCGCTTCCGTTTCCCCGGCATGGCGATTCTACAATTTGCCTTCGGCAACGATCCGCAAGGTCCATCGTTCCGTCCGCACAATTACTCCCGCCAACTCGCGGCCTACACCGGTACCCACGACAACGACACCACCGTCGGATGGTGGAACAGTTCCGGAGCCGGCGATAGCATCCGCACTCCCGAAGACGTCGCCAAGGAGCATGCCTTCGCGCGCGCCTATCTCAACTTCGCCGACGAGCCGGTTCACTGGGTCCTGATCCGCGGCGTGGAATCGTCCATCGCCGACCTCGCCATCATCCCGTTACAAGATGTCCTTGGTCTCGGCTCGGAAGCGCGCATGAATCTTCCCGGCACTTCCAGCGGCAACTGGCGCTGGCGTTTCCAAAGAGGTGCGCTCACGTCGGACCATTCGCGGGGATTGCGAGAAATGGTCACACTTTACGATCGCTAATCGAGCTTCATAGGGGCGCGCTTCATGGATAAGCCGCAACGCAGTCTCGGGCAGCTACTCAACATGAGTTTCGGATTCCTCGGCATTCAGTTTGGCTGGGGATTGCAGATGGCCAACATGAGCCCCATCTATGAATACCTCGGGGCCCGCGCCGATCAACTTGCGTATCTCTGGCTCGCCGCGCCCATCACGGGATTGCTGGTTCAACCCATCATCGGCCACGCGAGTGACCGCACCTGGGGCCGTCTCGGCCGCCGTCGCCCTTACTTCCTCACCGGCGCGATTCTCAGTTCCGCCGCGCTCATCCTGATGCCGCGGAGTTCCGTGCTCTGGATGGCCGCAGGCCTTCTCTGGATTCTCGATGCCTCCATCAACATCAGCATGGAGCCCTTCCGCGCCTTCGTCGCCGATCTGCTCCCCGAATCCCAGCGCACCACCGGATTCGTCATGCAGAGTTTCTTCATCGGCCTCGGCGCCGTCTTCGCCTCTGCCATGCCGTACATCCTCACGCACTGGTTCGCCATTAGCGACACCGCCGGAGCAACCTCGGCAATCCCATACACCGTCCGGCTATCTTTCTACTTAGGCGCCGCCGTTTTCTTCGGCGCGGTTCTGTACACGATCTTCACCACCAAGGAATATCCGCCTGACGATATCGCAGAGTTCGAACGCCTCAAGCACGAGACCCGCGGCCTGGGCAGCAACATTTCCGAAATCGCTGAGGCCATCCGTTCCATGCCGCGCACCATGCGCCAGCTAGCCCCCGTGCAGTTCTGCACGTGGTTGGGACTTTTCTGCATGTGGCTTTTTTTCGGGGTCGCGGTCGCGCGCAGCGTTTTCGGCGCAACTTCGCCGCAGTCTCCCGGATACACCGAAGGTGTGAAGTGGGGAGGCATCTGCTTCGCCGTCTACTCCGCCGTCACCTTTGTGTTCGCCATGGTGCTGCCGAAAATCGCCAACACCCTCGGACGAAAAATGAGCCACGTCGTCTGCCTCACTTGCGGCGGCATCGGACTGCTCTCGGTGGCCGTCATCCACAATCCATGGATGCTCTTCGCTCCAATGGCTGGCGTCGGTATCGCCTGGGCCAGCATTCTCTCGATGCCCTACGCCGTTCTCGTCGGATCGCTCCCGCCCGCGCGCTTCGGCGTTTACATGGGAATCTTCAACGCCTTCATCGTCATCCCCGAGATCATTGCCGGCGCCTTTTTTAATCGCGTGGTCAACTTCCTCATTCCGCGTCTGCCGTCCGCGGTCGATGTGCGACTCGCCGTCGTGATGATCGGTGGCGGCGCGCTTCTTCTGGCGGCTCTATTGATGTTGCGCGTGGAGGAGGAAAAGGGAATTCCCGCCGCCAAGCCCCCCGGGGATAACTTAATCGATATCACCCGCCAACCTACGGCTTCCTCTAGCGTCCGCTAAGTCTTTTGAGCTGTGTGGCGTGGCGTTAGCTATTCCGTAACCTACCCGTTCGTGCCATATGTAGCACCGCAGGGCCATTTACCGCTTTGGGGACCAGGGGTAGTCTTGTTTTCGAGCAGCACTTGGGGGAGGGCTGATCAACAGACGTCCCAAGACTCAAATTGAGTCTGGGGCGTTTTGTTTTGCGCTCGAAAATTCCCTCGACCGTCCGATTCCGTCCTTTCACCTGACAAGATCCAACGAACCACTCCTGCCCGGCTCGTCTGTCCTGGCATCCGAACGGTGGTAAATTTGTTGTCGCCCTTCGACTCAACTGTCGTCCGCCTCACAGGAGTTGATTTATGTCCGCGCGAGTTGCGCGTCGTGAATTCTTGGCAGGAATGACCGCGATGACCGTTGCCGCCGCAACCTCGCGTTTCGCATCGGCTCAGGCTTCGTCTCCGTTTCGCGTCTCCGTCATCAACGACGAAATCTCACAAGACTTCGGCCGCGTCTGCGAAATCGCTTCCCGCGAATTCGGCATGCATTGGATCGAACTCCGCAGCATGTGGAAGAAGAACATCGTCAACCTTGACGAAAAAGAAGTCGCGGAGGCGAAGCGGATTCTCGACAAGTTTGAGTTTAAGGTCACCGACATCGCCAGCCCGCTCTTTAAGGTCGACTGGCCGGGTGCACCGAAGTCGAAGTATCGCGAGGGCGGCACGTTCCGCGCCGACTTCAATCTCAATCAACAAGAGGAAGTTCTCGACCGCGCCATCGCGATGGCCAAAGCCTTCGGCACCGACCGCGTCCGCTGCTTCGACTTCTGGCGACTCGACGATCAAGCGCCCTACCGCGCCGCGATCAACGACAAACTTCTGCAAGCCGCCGGCAAGGCCGGACAGCAGGGAATCACGCTCGTCCTCGAAAACGAAATGTCCTGCAACACCGCGACGGGTGCGGAGTCCGCCAAAGTGCTGGATGCGGTCAAATCTCCGCATTTCATGCTCAATTGGGATCCCGGCAATGCCGCAGCCGCAGGCGAGACGCCTTTTCCCGACGGCTACAATCTTCTGCCCAAAGACCGCATCGGCCATTGCCATTGCAAAGACGTTGTACGGAAAGATAAGAAATCCGATTGGGCACCGATGGGCGGTGGCATCATCGATTGGGCTGGACAGTTCAAAGCCCTCAAGCGCGATGGCTACCACTTCGCGGTCAGTCTTGAAACCCACTGGAACGGTGGTGGCTCACCCGAAGAATGCTCGCGCAAAAGCTGGGCGGGAATGAAGAAACTCCTGCAGCAAGCGGACGCACTATAGTCTAAAGGCGAAGAACGCCAGCCGCAGAAGGCGAAAGACCAAAGACCTAAGACCTAAGACCAGGAAACGAAGTCCCAAAATCTTAAGCCGGAGAGTCCCACAATGACCGATCAATCTCGACGCACTTTCCTGAAGCAGGCGGCGATCGGCGCCGCTGTGATCGCCTATCCAGCCTCGACTGTTCTTGGCGCGAACGACCGCGTCCGCGTCGGCATGATCGGCGTGGGCGATCGCGGCACGGATTTACTTCATCAAATCCTCGGCGTGCACAACGTGGAACTTGTTGCCATGGCCGACGTCTACAGCCGGCGCCGGGACGAAGTCAAAAACAAAGTTCCGAATATTCAGACCTTCGACGATCACCGCCGTCTCCTCGACATGAAAGACGTCGACGCCGTCATCGTTGCCAGTCCGCTCCACTGCCACAACACCCACTTTCTCGATACGCTGGCCGCCGGAAAAGACTTGTACTCCGAGAAGACCATGACCTGGTCGATCCCTGAAGCCGACAAATGCCTGCAAGCGGCAAAGAATTCGAAGCAGGTGGTGCAGATTGGCCTTCAGCACGAAAGCGAAGGCGCGACTTTCGACGCGCGCCAGATGATTAAGGATGGCTCCGTCGGCAAAGTCACGCAGGTCGAGGCCTGGATGAGCCGCAACACTCCGCATGGCAAAGGTCAGTGGGTGCGGCCGATTCCTTCCGACTGCACTGCACAAAACGTAAAGTGGAATCAGTTCCTGAGCGGCCGCTCCGACCGCCCATTCGATCCATTCAAATTCATCAACTGGCGGTTGTTCTGGGAATTCTCCGGCGGCAATTGCGCCGAAAACATGGTCCATCAAATTTCGTGGATCATGAGTGTGCTCGATCTGCCGCTGCCCACGGCAGCGTACATGTCCGGCGGCATCTTTTCCGAAAAGGATCAGCGCGAAGTTCCCGACACCATCGTCGTCACACTCGATTTTCCTAACATCGTCGTGACTTGGCAATCTACTTTCAGCAACAAGCACTACGACATGGCGAACCGCATCCTCGGCTCCGACGGCACGCTCGAATATCACTTCGACGAGCCTATTCAGTACTGGCCGGAAAAAACCAATCGGCCCGACGGCGAGGCCAAGAAGGGAAGCACGCACAACCAGAACCACATGCAGAACTGGATCGACTGCGTCCGCAGCCGCGGCACTCCCAACGCTCCCGTCGAGATCGGATATCGCTCCGCCATCGCAGTGCACATGGCCAATTTGTCGTATCGCCACAAGCGCCGCCTGACGCTGGAAGAGGCGAAGGCCATCACGCCGGAATATTAGGCTCGCAGTACCGACGGGTGGTCCGCACTTTCCCGCGGAGGCGGACGAGGGCTATTGAGTGCAAACTGTTAACGGCAGTCATCGTGGATGCAAATTCCGAACGGGTGTAAAGTGAGTTCCGTGAACCGCAGGCTTACCCTTACAGCATTACTGCTCTTTCTCACTCCCGTTGTCGTCTCCCAAACGCAGTTTCACGCTTCAGACTGTCCGACCTTGAAATACTTGCGTCATAAAGTTTCATGCCTTTGTGGTACCGTCCAAGTCTGTTCAGGAGATGTTTGTGGTAGTCCTTCGGACTATGAACTCGACGACGACATCGCTGTAGAGCTTCGAGACAGGAGTGGCACGACTCTCGACAGGCAGAAAGTTGTGGTCGAGACACGAGAGATGCAGGGCACGACGCAGGATGGGACAAACACTTCGTACAAGCAAACAGAACGGAGATTCTGTTTCGAGGGCAGACGAGACGGCGACTATCTGCTTGCGTTTGTCCTCTACAAGAAAGGTGCCCCTCAGCCAGCGGTCTTATTCCCCGCGAACTACTCCCACAAACGGAGCAAAGCTTGCAACTCTGCGTACCTAGTGGAGCCGGTTTGCCCCAGGTAACTTGGCGAAAATCGCCATTTGACTCGGAACCCGTTAGAAACTCGCCGTTGATCTGCAATTGACTATTCCATATGTGTAGCGGACAGCGGTTCGCGTTTACCATCCCCAGGACTACAGCCGCCGAGGGTGACGACTCTTTTCTGCGATAAATATTCCGTGCTCAAAATTTCACTGCACGAAAAGGCAACGATCATCGCGCACCCAAATCCCGTGCCCCGCAAGTTATGATGGACTCTCCATGATTGGCGCTGTAGATATTGGCGGCACCAAAATCGCAGTCGGTATCGTTGATGACTCGGGGAAAGTGCTGGCACGCACGCAGGCTCCCACCGATCCCAACCGATATTCCGAAGGCGTTGAACTCATCGCTCGCATGCTGCGCGACACGGCGGCGCAGGCTGGCACGTCACTAACAGGCATCGGCGTCGGCTCGACTGGACCAGTCGATCCCATGCGCGGCGAATTCGGCGACGTTGACTTCCTACCCGGCTGGCGCGGAAAAAGTCCGGTCGCCGATCTGGCGGGGATTTTCAAACTGCAGGTCGCGTTGGAAAACGATGGCGACGCCGCAGCACTCGCCGAAGCCGGATGGGGCGCAGGCCGCAACCGCTCGCGTTTGATCTACATCACCGTTGGGACGGGCATCGGGGGCGGCATCATCCTCGACGGACAGCTCTACCGCGGCGTCGATGGCGCTCATCCGGAAGTTGGACATCAGGTCCTCGATCCGGCTGGCCCGGCGTGCTCATGCGGCTTTCGCGGATGCTGGGAGTCCCTGGCCGCAGGCCCCGGCATGGTGGCGTGGTTTGAAAGTCAGCTTCCCAACGATTACCCGCATCGAGAAGGCATTACTGCGAAACAAATTTGCGACTTGGCGCGGCAAGGGGATGAGGTCGCGCTTAAAGCCGTCGAGCACGAAGCGTTTTATCTCGGTCTCGGTCTCGCCAATCTCATCAATCTCTTCACCCCTGATGCGATCGTTCTAAGCGGCAGCGTAATGAAGAGTGCGCCGCTATTCATGGACCGCATCCGCGAAACGATCCGCCAGGGATGCCGCTTCGTCCCAGCAGAAAAATGTGAACTCGCGCTAGCCTCGCTGGGCGACGACACCAACCTGATCGGCGCAGCCAGAGTCTGGCACTACCGCTTCGGGAAACCATCGTAGCGCCGACGCCGGCTGTCGAGGGCAGTCTCGGCACCGAGGGTGTCAATGAGTGCAATCGCCTGCTTACATCAGCCATGCCGCCATATAATCTCCCGTGATGGAGGTGACCTG
>Ga0335070_10011760_pt1 | contig 10224 bp, 8 predicted proteins | sample Lox_Sample_13_FD_206722 | JGI IMG/M metagenome (GOLD analysis project Ga0335070, IMG submission 206722) | Soil microbial communities from Loxahatchee National Wildlife Refuge, Florida, United States - Lox_Sample_1.3 | ecosystem: Environmental > Terrestrial > Soil > Wetlands | place: USA: Florida... | reverse complement strand
GTTCGTGGCGGGCGTCATCGCTTGCATGGGCTTCATCACGTACTACGGCGATCGCGGCGGCGATTGGCTGATCGAGATGGGCCGCAAGATGAAGACGGTCGCGCAGGGCAGCGAAAGCCACTACGAAGCCCGTCGCGTCCAGACCTACTGATCGCGCGGCTCGGCGCCGTCCGACCGTCTAGCACGGCGCTCGCGTTCGCTCGTCAGGACGCCGCCCGCGATCCGCTCGACGCGTACACGCGCTCGGCGGCGGAGACGCCTGCGCCCGCGCTGCAGGCGAATCCGTGCCGCGGGAGGAGTCGCTCGAGCGCGCCGAGCAGGCGGACGACGTTCGCCTTCGTGCTCGACTCGCCCATCAATCCGATGCGCCAGGTCTGACCCTTCATGGGTCCGAGCCCGCCGCCGATCTCGATGTGATCCTCGTCGAGCAGCGCCTTCCGGACCGCCGTGTCGTCGATGCCGGCGGGAATGCGGACGCTGTTCAGCATCCACAACCGTCGTCCGGGTGCGACCGCCATGGTGAGGCCGAGCGCCTCGACTCCGGCGACCAGCGCCTCGTGATTCAAGCGGTGGCGGGCGAAACGTGCCGCCGCCCCCTCTTCGAGCACGATACGCAGCGCCTCGTAGAGCGCGTAGTTCATGCTGATGGGTGCGGTATGGTGATACACACGCTCCTCGCCCCAGTATTTCTCGAGCATCGTCAGATCCAGGTACCAGCTCTGGACCTTGTGGGTGCGGCCGCGCAGCCGTTCGACGGCGCGCGGTCCGAAGGTGACTGGTGAAAGACCGGGCGGACAGCTGAGACACTTCTGGGTGCCGGAGTACGCGGCGTCGATGCCGACCTTGTCGATCTCGACCGGGCAGCCGCCCAGCGACGTGACGCAATCGACGACGAAGAGCGCTCCGTGCTCGCGTGCGAGTCGGCTCGCGTCCTCGAGCGGTTGCCAGACTCCGGTCGACGTCTCCGCGTGCACGAGCACTAGCAGGCGCGGCTTCCGCGTGCGTCCGAGCGCCGCCTCGATCGTCTCGGTCGGTACGATCTCGCCCCATGGCGCTTCGGCTTTGACGACCGTTGCGCCGGCGCGCTCCGCCACGTCGGTGAGGCGGGTCCCGAACACGCCGTTGACGCCGATCACGACCTCGTCGCCCGGCTCGACCAGATTGACGATCGTCGCCTCGAGCCCGGCGCTGCCCGTTCCGGAGATAGGGATCGTGAGGTCGTTCGTGGTCCCGAAGACCTCGCGCAGCATGCGCTTGGTCTCCTCCATGAGCGCGACGAACGCCGGATCGAGATGCCCGACCAGAGGCAGGCCGAGCGCCGCCAAGACGCGTGGGTGGACCTGGCTCGGTCCGGGGCCGAGCAGGAGACGCTCGGGTGGAGGGAAGACCTTCGAGGCGGGGATGACGGCCATGATCGTGCTCGTGGGGTTCGGAGCTGTGCGCAACCAACGACGCGCACGCCCGGAGCTTATTGTGGTATCGTCGCGCGGTGTCAACGTCGATTGCGCTACCGTCCGCGCTGGCGCGGGAGCTCGGCGCGATCGTCGGCGCCGAGGGAGTCGTCTCGGCCCCGGCCGCGCTCGCGGTCTACGAATGCGACGGGTACACGCTCGAGCGCGCCGTGCCGCAATTGGTCGTGCTGCCGCGTTCCACGGCCGAGGTGGCGGCGGTCGTGCGCGCGGCCTGGCGCGCCGGCGTGCCGTTCGTGCCGCGAGGCGCCGGGACGGGCCTGTCGGGCGGGTGTCTGGCGGCGCCCGCACCGCTCGTCGTCTGCACGAGCCGGATGCGCTCGATCCGCGCCGTCGATCTACCCAACAGACGGGTGATCACCGAAGCGGGCGTGGTGAACGCCGAGGTTACGCGCGTGGTGCGCCCCGCCGGCCTGCAGTACGTCCCGGATCCTTCCAGTCAAAACGCCTGCACCATCGGCGGGAACATCGCTGAGAACTCGGGTGGCCCGCACACGCTCAAGTACGGCGTCACCACCAACCACGTGCTCGGCGTCGAGATGGTGCTGCCCGACGGCGAGGTCGTCACGCTCGGCGACGCGATCGACGATGGGCTCGGGTACGATCTCACCGGCGTCGTCTGCGGCGCGGAAGGCACGATGGGGATCGTCACGGCGGCGACGCTCCGTCTCGTGTCGCTTCCCGAAGGCGTGACGACGATGCTCGCGATCTTCGCGACCGTCGCGGAGGCGACCGCGACGGTCTCCGCCATCATCGCCGCGGGCATCGTGCCGGCCGCGCTCGAGATGATGGACCGGACGATCGTCGCCGCCGTCGAGGCCGCGTATCGCTTCGGGTTTCCGACCGACGCCGGGGCCGTCCTCATCATCGAGATCGACGGCGCCGCCGCCGGTCTCGCCGCGACGGCGGCGTGCATCGAGGCGCTCTGTCGCACGCACGGCGCCGAGGACGTGCGGCGCGCCGCCGACGAGGCCGAGCGCGCCGCGCTCTGGAAGAGCCGGAAGCGGGCATTCGGTGCCGTCGGCCGCCTCTCCCCGAGCTACTGCACGCAGGACGGCGTCGTGCCGCGGACGCGTCTCCCAGAGATCCTCGCGCGCATCGAGTCGGCCGGCGCGCGCCACCGCCTGCGCATCGGCAACGTGTTCCATGCCGGCGACGGCAACATCCACCCGATCGTCCTCTACGACGAGCGCGACGTCGATGAAGCGGCGCGCGCGCTGGCGGCCGGTCGCGAGATTCTCGCCGCCTGCGTCGAGCTCGGCGGCAGCGTCACCGGCGAGCACGGGATCGGGGTCGAAAAGATGCAGGAGCTCGGGCTCTCGTTCGGACCGGACGACCTGGCGCTGATGCAGCGGGTGCGCGCCGTCTTCGATCCCGAGGGGCGTGCGAACCCCGGGAAGATCTTCCCGACTCCCGGCATTTGCGTCGAGCAACGCGCGCCGCGTCGGCAGGCTGCCCTGTGATCCCGGGAAACGTGGCCGTCGACGACGTCGCGACCCGCGCGCGCTACGCGCTCGCCGGCGTGGTGCCGTCTCTCGTCGCACGCCCCGGCGACGCATGCGAGCTCGCGGCCGTCGTTGCGAGCGTTGCCGCGCGAGGCGGGTCGCTCGTCCCGCTCGGCCGCGGTGCTCATCGCGGGCTCGGCCATCCGCCCGAACGCTACGACCTCGCGCTCGTCACCGACCGGCTCGCGACGATTCGCGACTACACCCCCGCCGACATGACCGTGACGGTCGACGCGGGCGTCACCCTCGCCGATCTCGCGACGCTGCTCGCGCGCGAGGGGCAGTGGTTGCCGATCGAGCCGCCACTGCCGGCGGAGACGACCGTCGGCGGGCTGCTCGCCGCCGATCTTGTCGGTCCCCTCGCCGCCACGCAGGGGCGCGCGCGCGACTACGTGATCGGTCTCGCGGTCGTGACCGCCACCGGCACGCCGGCGCGCGCCGGCGGCCGGGTGGTGAAGAACGTCGCAGGTTACGATCTGATGAAGCTCTTCATCGGGTCGCTCGGCACGCTCGCCGTGCTCACCGAGGCGACGCTCAAAGTGCGGCCCATGCCGGAGGAGCAGCGCTGCCTCGGGTTTGCGACGAGCGGGCTCGCGGCCGCGTTCGCATTCGGCGCCGCGATCGGCGCGGCGCGGCTCGAGCTGTTGGCGGCGACCGTCGTCGGTGCCGTCGGCGACGAGGGTGGCGAGGCGACGGTGGTCGTCCGGCTCGGCGGGACGCAGACCGACGTGGCGGTGTCGTGCGCCCGTCTGGTCGAGCTCGCCGCGCGTTACGACGCGACGCTCGTCTTCGATGCCGACCATGCCACGCCGGCGGCGGCCGCACGGCTCGCGGTCATCCGTGACTTCTCCGCGTGCGCCGACGGCGATCTCGTCGTGCGCGTGCCGGCGTTGCCGTCGCGTTTGCCGTCGCTTGCGGCGGATGCGTGCCGCGTCGGAGGCACGTTGCGTGGTGCATGCCAGGGGGACCCCTTGCGCGGCGTGCTGACGCTGGCCCTCGCGGCCGCGACGCCGGAAGCGACGCTCGCAGCCCTCGCGCGGATCGCCGATGCGCATGGCGCGCGGCTCGTCGTCGAGCGGTGGCCGATCGCGCTGGCGCCGACCGTCGAGGTGTGGCGGCCCTTGCCGCCCGCGTTGCCGCTCATGCGGCGGATGAAAGCGGCGCTCGATCCCGCCGGCACGTTCGCCACCGGCCGCTTCATCGGACGCATCTGATGCCGCGACACGAGCACGAGGCGATACCATCCGGTGGATTCGCGCCCGTCGCGAGCTTCCTCGACTGCGTGCATTGCGGTCTTTGCCAGAGTGCCTGCCCGACGTACCTGGCGCTCGGCACGGAAGCCGACTCGCCGCGCGGCCGCATTCACCTCATGCGGGCGCTGCAGGACGGAAAGCTCGCGCTTGACGCAGAGGCCGTGCGCCATCTCGATCTTTGTCTCGGGTGTCGCGGGTGCGAGACCGCGTGCCCGTCCGGTGTCGCGTACGGCGAGCTCATCGAGGCCGCGCGGCCGTGGATCGAGGCGCGGCATCGGCGTGCGCCGCTGGAACGTTGGCGCCGCCGCCTGACCCTGGAGATCCTGACGGGGCCACGTATGCTGCGGGCGCTGCTGTCGCCGCTCCGGGCGCTCGAGGCCGCGCGGGCGCTTCGCCTCGTCCGCCGCCTCGCACCACGGCTTCCGCGTCGGCTCGCGTCGCTGGTGCGATTGCTGCCGTCGCCGCTCGCGCCGCCGGCGCGACTCCCGCAGGTGACCGCGGCCCGCGCCAGCGAGCGCGCGGCCGTGCAGCTGCTCGCGGGCTGCGTCATGCCCGAGCTCTTCGGCGACACCGTGCGCAGCACCGTTGCCGTTCTCGCCGCCAACGGATGTCGGGTCGACGTCCCGCCCGGCCAGCACTGCTGCGGAGCGCTCGCGCTGCACGCGGGCGATCGCGAGCGTGCGCTCTCCGAGGCGCGCCGGACGCTCGACGCGATCGTCGTGGCGACGCCGAACGGCGCGGCGCCGCCGATCATCGTCAACGCGGCGGGCTGCGGCGCGCTGATGAAGGACTACGGTACGCTCTTCGCCGACGACCCGGAGCGCGCGGCGGACGCACGCACGGTCGCGGCACGCGTCCGCGACGCAACGGAGCTGCTCGCCGAGCTTCGCCTGCGGCCGCCGCCGAGCGGCGGGCCGGCGCGGCGCGTCGCGTACCACGACCCTTGCCATCTCGCGCACGCGCAAGGCGTGCGCAGTCAGCCTCGGGCCCTGCTCGCGGCCATTCCCGGGGTCACGCTCGTGCCGATGGAGGACGAGGATCTCTGTTGCGGCAGCGCAGGGCACTACAACGTCATGCAGCCGGAGATGGCCCGTCGGCTCGTGGCGCGCAAGGTCGCCGCGATTCACGCGAGCGGTGCCGAGCTGGTCGCGACGGCGAACGCGGGTTGCGTCCTTCAGCTCGAAGCCGGGCTCCGCACCGCCGGCCTCGCGGTTCCCGTCCGGCACGTGCTCGACCTCCTCGCCGAGGCCTACGGCCGGGGTTGAGGGAAGGAACATCGCGGTACGACGTGGCAGTTTTGTACCGCTCCGGCGTCCATTCGGTTGACGGTTCGGGGTCGCCACTCCAGTTTCTTCGCGCTCTTTCTGCGTCCAGAGTTTGCCTCCGGTCCTGGCATGGCAGTTGCTGCCGGGGATGGGAGATGGCAGGTCCCTCGACGAAGAGCGCGCTCAGCCGTCCCGACGTTCGGTGCACGGTGGCGTTGTATCTGACGATCGCGGCCGGCGTGGCGCTCGTGGCGTTGTCGGTGCGCGGGGCGTGGCCGCCGTATGCGACCCTGATGTTGCTCCCAGTCTTCGTCGTCTCCGCCGTCGAGGCGGTTCGCACGGCCGGTGGTCTCTGGCTCGAGTGGCGCGTCGGTCAGCTCGGAGCGAGCGTCAAGCGCACGCTCGCGATTCTTGGCCCGTCGTATCGCGTCGTCACGCGTGGCTCTCAGCTGCCCGAACGCGACTGCCACGTCGCGATCGGACCGAACGGCGTATTTCTCATCCTCTCGAGCGACGATGGCGGTCGCGTGACCGCGTCGGATCAGCGGCTCTTCGTGAACGCGCGCTTGCCGTGGCGCAATCTCGTCGAAGATTGTCGCGTCGAGGCGCTGCGCGTCGCCGATCGTCTGCAGCGCGCGCTCGGACGAACCGTTCCGGTGCATGCGGTGCTCTGCTTCACGCGCGCGCTCGTCGCCGTCGGCCAAGAGATTCGCGGCGTGAAGATCGTGCAGGTCCCGCGGCTCGCGCGACTCATCGAAAGCATCGCCGTCACCACGACGCTGTCCGAAGCGGACGTCGAAGCCGCACGTGCGGCGCTCGTGACGAACGTCGCTGCAACCGTGGCACGACCGGTTTTTCGGTTGACACCACGGCGCGCGACACAGCATCGCGAGCGCGCGCTCACGCTCGTCGGACGACCTTCGACCCCGCATCAAAGCCGGTCGTAGTGCAGTGTCCCGTAGCGTGGAGTAGCGCTTGCAATGAGAAAATCGAGTTGGTAGAGACGCGCGCAGTCGTGAGGTGAAGGTAGTTAACGTCCGTCGGAACAGCCGTGGCGAAGCTTGCCGCGGCTTTGTCGTATGGCAGAGCACCCTCCCTCGATGACGAGTCTAACGGACGAAAGGAGGGAGATTTATGGCAGTCGGTCACGTGAAGTGGTTCAACCCTGAGAAGGGGTTCGGGTTCATCCGCCAGGAGAACGGCGAGGACGTGTTCGTGCACTACTCGGCGATTTCCGGTGAGGGCTTCCGCACTCTCGAAGAGGGTCAGAAGGTCGAGTTCGAGATCACCAAGGGCCCCAAGGGTCTGCAGGCCTCCAACGTCACCAAAGCAGCGTAAGATCACTCGGTCTACGCTTTGACTCGTCAGCCCCGGGAGCTTCGGCTTCCGGGGCTTTTTTCGTTTTTGGGCGCCGGCGTCCGGGTTTCGTGATCGACGGCGAATGACGTACAACGCGACCTCATGGGTAGCGCCGCGTGTCGACGGTGGACGTGGTCGAGCATCGTGGCCTGTTCGCTTTTGGTGCAGGTCGCGCACGCGGCACCGCCGCTCGCCGGGCGCATCGTCGACCTCACGCACGCCTTCGACGAGAGTGCCATCTACTGGCCGACCGAGGACGGCTTCGTGTTGACGCCGGAGCACGTCGGCGTCACGGACAAGGGCTACTACTACGCGAGCAACGCGTTCGGCGCGCCCCGAGCACGGCGGAACGCACCTCGATGCGCCGCTGCATTTGGGCACCGCGCGCCTCGACCACGGGCCGTCGAAGGACTTCGCGAGTCACGTCGTGCTCTTTCGTCGCGGCGTGCCGGGCTTCGAGAACGTCGCCAACCTCGAGCGTCTTCCGGCCAAGGGATTCACCGTCGTCGCGCTGCCGATGAAGATCGCCGGCGGCAGCGGCGGGCCGTTGCGCATCGTGGCCGTCGTGGGCAAGCTATCGATCGTTGAATCGGAGGAGAGATCATGGACGCCAAAGCCGGCGCGCGCGAGCGTCTCGAACGGGACCGCGAGAAGCTGATCGCGCTCAGTCACCGCATTCACGCGCATCCCGAGATCGGGTTCGAGGAGGAGAACGCCGCCGGATGGCTCTGCGACGATCTCGCCGACGCCGGCTTCAGCGTGACCCGCGGCGTCGGGGATCTCCCGACGGCCTTCGTGGCGCGCACCGGGAAGGGACCGCTGCACGTCGCCTTCTGCGCCGAGTACGACGCGCTGCCGGGCATCGGCCACGCCTGTGGGCACAACATGATCGCGGCGATGGCGGTCGGCGCGGCGACCGCGGCGGCGCGCGTCGCAGACGACGTCGGGCTGAGCGTCAGCGTCATCGGGACGCCGGCCGAGGAAGGCGGTGGCGGCAAGATCCTGCTCCTCGACCGCGGCGTGTTCGCGGGCGTGCACGCCGCCATGATGGTGCACCCGGCGCCGATGGACGTCGTCGCGCAGCCGTTTCTCGCCTGCGCACAGTTCGAGGTTCGCTACACCGGCAAGGAAGCGCACGCCTCCGCCTTTCCCGAGCGTGGCGTCAACGCCGCCGACGCGCTCACCGTCGCGCAGACGGCGATCGGGTGCTTGCGGCAACACATCCGTCAGACCGATCGCATTCACGGCATCGTCACCCACGGAGGCGACGCGCCGAACATCGTGCCCGCGCACACCGCGGCGCACTACATCGTCCGCGCTCGCACGATCGATGAGCTCGCCGAGATCCATGGCAAGGTCGTACGCTGCTTCGAAGCCGGCGCGCTCGCGACTGGCTCGAAGCTCGACATCACGGAGGATCATCTCCCCTATGCGGAGATGAAGCCCGACGCCGACATCGCCGCGTGCTACCAGCGCAACGTCACGGCGCTCGGCCGCTTTCTGCCCGACCTCGGGCCGATGCTCGAGCGCATGGCGGGCTCGACCGACATGGGGAACATCTCGCTCGCGATGCCGGCGATCCATCCAATGATCGGCATCGAATCACTGCCCGCCGTCAACCACCAGCCCGAGTTCACTGCGCATTGCGCGACGCCGGTCGCCGATCGCGCCGTCATGGACGGCGCGCTCGGGATGGTCTGGACCGCGATCGACATGGTGAGCGACCCGGCGCTGTCGCAACGCCTCCGCGCCGCGAGATGACGAGAAGGCGAGCGCCCGGGCGACACGGCTGAGCTCAGCCCGCCTCGGGCGCCATCAACGGGATCTCGAGCGCGCCCTCGGAGCGCGCGACCACGACCGCAGCCGTGATGTCGCCGCTCACGTTGAGCACGGTGCGACACATGTCGAGCAAGCGATCGACGCCGAAAATGATGCCGATGCCTTCGGCCGGCACGCCGACCGTCACCAGCACCGGGACGATCAGCGGCAGCGAGCCGCCCGGCACGCCCGCCGTGCCGACGCCGGCGAGAATGGACATCAGCACCACCATCAGCTGCGACTGCAGGCTTAGCTCGACGCCGTAGAACTGCGCGAGAAAGAGGACGGTCACGCCCTCGAAGAGCGCGGTGCCGTTCTGGTTGGCGGTGGAGCCGAGCGTCAGCACGAAGTTGGTGATCTCGCGCGGCACGCCGAGGTCGCGCTCCGTGACGGTGAGCGCGAGCGGCAGCGTGGCGTTCGACGAGCTCGTCGAGAACGCCGTGATCATGACCGTGCGGATGCGGTCGAAGAAGAGGCGCGGCGACATTCCGCCGAGGAATCGGACGATCAGCGAGTACGTCACGAACTGATGGATGGCGAGCCCGAGCAACACGACCAGCACGTAGCTCGCCAACTGGTGCAGCACGCCGGCGCCGAGGCGCGCCGTCAGCGTGAACAGCAGCGCCGCGACCCCATAGGGCGCGAGCCCCATGGCGAGGTCGATCACCTTCATCACGACCGCGTACAGTCCTTCGAGCACGGCAATCAGGGGCGCGACGGTCTCGCGCGGCGCCATCGCGAGCCCGAGCCCGATCATCAGCGAGAAGAACATCACCGCGAGCATGTCGCCGTTGACCGCAGCGCGCAGGGGATTGTCGGGGACGATCGCCAACACGGCCTGCAAGCCGACCGGAGCGTCCGCCGGCGTCACCGCGGCGGGGCCGCGGGCGGCATTGACCTCGAGCGCGGCGCGCGTCGCTTCGGGAAGGCCGGCGCCGGGCCGCACCGTGTTCACCAATGCGAGGCCGAGCGCGACCGACAGGCCGGTTGCGAAGATGGTGTACGCGAACGTCTTCAAGCCGATGCGTCCGAGCCGGCCGATGTCGCCGAGACCGGCGACGCCGAGTGCCAACGCGGAGAACACGAGCGGCAGCACGACCATGAAGATCAGGCGCAGGAAGATGCGTCCGAAAGGCTCCGTCACGTAGTCCGTCGTCCACGTGAGCCACGGTGCGCCGCCGGCGGCGAGATTCGCGGTGACGCCGCCCGCGACCCCGACGGCGAGGCCGAGCAGGATGCGGACGTGCAACGGCCATCGCCTCGACATGGGCGCGACCTCTATCACAGTGCCCGTGCCATGTCGGAGAGAGGCGACTGGTCGGGGTACGCCGGGCTCGGCTATCATCGGAGCATGCGTTCCGCCCCCACAGCATCCACTCAGGTCCAGGACATCGTCGCCCAGGTGCTCGCCGAGGTCGGGCCCGTCGGCAGTCAGCAACAGGAGCGGTACCTCCGTGAGATTCTGAGCACGGTCGTGCGGCTCCTGCGGGACGATGCCTCGACCGGCGACCTCAAGATCATCAACACGGCCCTCAAGGAGATGCGCCAGGCTTTC
>Ga0335070_10011759_pt1 | contig 10224 bp, 7 predicted proteins | sample Lox_Sample_13_FD_206722 | JGI IMG/M metagenome (GOLD analysis project Ga0335070, IMG submission 206722) | Soil microbial communities from Loxahatchee National Wildlife Refuge, Florida, United States - Lox_Sample_1.3 | ecosystem: Environmental > Terrestrial > Soil > Wetlands | place: USA: Florida... | reverse complement strand
GTGACCGAGGTCAGGGCAACAGCTCCACTGATGGAGGAGATTTCGACGTGGCCGTTCTTCACATCGCTTAGGGTGATGGGGCCATCCATGGTGGTGACGTGGACATGGCCGTTGCTGACGTCGTGAACGTTGACGACGGCGTCGGTGCCTTCGAAGGATAGGTCGCCCTGGAGATTCTCGGCGGAGAGCGGGCCGGTGGAGGAGCGGAGGCTCAGAGTGGCGTCGGCGGGAACGAGGAGTTCGTAATCGACGCGTCCGGTTTGCGCATCAGCGCCGTCGAGGAGGTGAGTAGCGATTTCAATGCGATTGCCACGCTGGTCTTTGTCGACCTCGGTCTTATCGGATTGCGAAATGGCAGTGACTACGACCTCGTTGCTCGTCCCGGGTTTGACGGAAATGGCGCCGTACTGCGTGTCGACCGAAATGTTGGCCCTAGGACCGACCTGAAAACGATATTCCTTACGGGATTCGGCAATGGCCACCGAGGCCAGACAGGTTGCCAAAACCAGAGTTACAACCGTGGTCTGCTGAAGCCGCTCCATAACTAAAAGCCCCTTTGCCGGGTCTTACCGGCATTAACTCACCCTACTGAATTCGGTCGAGTGCCATCTGATAAAGCATAACCTTCTGTTGATAAACTTCGAGCAAGTGCTGGCGCGCGTCAACATCACCGGGGTGCCGGGCGATGTACGCCTTGGTTTCACGGATCTCATTATTGACCGCGCGCAGTTCGTTTGTATAGACGACACGCTCCCCGGGAGCGCGAGTTGAGACTTCGGAAAGGAACTGATTGTCGCTGACGGGGGGCGAAAGCTCGGCCTCCTCGGTGGCTTCGGGAGTTTGAATGGCCGCGGCCGGAGCCGCAGCCTGTGGAATGGCCGGAAACGGATGCGCTTTCGCCAGCTCCTGGGCAGAAGGCTGGATCGCCTGCGTGGCGGGTTGCTGCGCTGGTAATTGCCCGGCTGCCTGCGACGCTGCCTGGGAGATTGACGATTTTGCAACCTGGGCGACCGCGTGGTGGGCGGGGTGATGAATCAAAAGATAAGAACCTGCTGCCAGAATGGCGGCAGCCACGGGGGCCAGCCAGAACGGATTCCAACGGCGGCGCGTGGCGGGTACGAGAACCGGTCGCGGCAAATCAGTATTATGTTCTCGAATCAGCCCTTCGGCGCGCAGTTCGTTGGCGATTCGTACCCAGACTCGAGCCGGGGGTTCTTCGCACTCGGAAAGACTGCGAGCCTCACGCGCGATCAATTTCAGATCGGCGACAAGGTCGGAACACTCCGTACAAGTTCTGAGATGCGATTGAACCTCGAGGTCCTGACTTTCGTCGACGGAGCCACCATCGAGGAGGTCAGGCAGAATTCGATCTACATCGGAACACTTCATAAGCACTCTCTCCCCGAAACCTCACGCTTGCTATCCAGTCTTTATCCCGTTTTGGCCTTTTCGGCTCTCATGAACTTCAGGTAGTCCCGCAGCTTCAAACGGGCTTTATGAAGCTGCGACTTGCTGTTTCCAATCGAACATCCCACGATCTGGGCGATCTCATTATGCTCAAAACCCTCGACATCGTGGAGGACAAAAACCATTTTGTAACCGGGCGGCAGGCGATCAATAGCCCGCTGTAACTGCAACCGGTCAACCGAGCCTTCCAGCTTCACATCGTCCGCGCCAAATTCCTTGCGTGGCGTCTCGTCGTCGGCCTCGAGCGTTTCTTCGAGCGAAACCGAAGGCAGATTCTTTTTGCGAAGCTGCATGAGTACGACATTGACCGTCATACGGTGCAGCCAGGTAGAGAAGGCAGATTCGCCGCGGAAGGTGCCAATCTTGCGGAAAAGCTGGAGAAACGCCTCCTGCGCCAGATCTTCCGCCTGCGCGGGATTGGATACCATGCGCAAACATAGGGAATACACACGGCGCTTATGCAGCTGGTAGAGGGTTTCGAACGCTGCCTCGTCCCCCTGCTTCGCCCGCTCAATCGCCTCTAATTCGGTGATTCGTTGCTTCGGGTCGGTCAAGTCGCCTATTCCGGCCGCTACAGTCTCAGATGCGGCTTTGAACTCTAATCGTTGTACTAATTTGCCAATGGTGCGGCCCGAGTACTGAGCCGTGTTCCAGATGGCTAAGAATACCAAAAACGGTAGTAAATGCTGTCGTTCGGGGCAATCCTTTTACCGGAAATGGACGTGAGAGAGACATGGTGGTCACTTTGGTAATGTGGACTACGACGTTTGCTGGTGCGGTGGAGAGCACTTGCTGCCGACTTCCGTGGTTCCCACCCTAAAATCGCAAAAAAGCGCGATTTTAGGATGGGGCACCCTCGTTGGTTGGGGCACTCTCGTGCTTTCCTTGCTCCAGCTTGCCGCCGTGGCGGCGATCTGACGCGAGCAGAAGGAAGGCAAAGATGAGTCCGGCCACGCCGAGGCACGCGAACATGATCTGCGTTGCGGTGTAGGTTCCCGTTACGTCGCGGAGCTTGCCATTGAGGAGCGGGAAGAGTCCAAGGCCAATGTTCTGGATGGCCGTCATCAGGCCGAAGGCCGTGCCCACACGCTTCTCCTCAACCACAAGCGGAACCGAGGGCCACATGGCTGCGGGTACTAGGACGAAGGCTGCACCCAGCACGATCATGCAGGGGAGCGGGTTCCAATGGGTGATGCCCATCACGAGGTGGGCCGGAATCATCATGAGGGAACCAACAACCATCAGCGTGGCACGCTTGCCGATGCGGTCTACCAGGTTACCGGCGAAGGGCGCGAAGATCATCGACGCGAAGATGACGATGCTGGTGACGCCCGGCGCGGTCGAGAACATGTGCAGGAAGTTGTCAAAAATTTGATACAGGAAGCCGCCCGTTGACTCGCTCACCAGCGGCAGGCCCCATTTGTCGTGGAACATGTCGGTGGCGAGGGCGGTGAAGGGGAAGATAGCGCTATAAAAGGTGACGCAGAGGAAGACAACGTACCAGTAGGAAGAGTTGAACTTCTTAATGTCGGAGAAGACGATTTTGTCGCTGCTATCCGGCTTCGGCAGGGCGAGGACTTTCTCGCCGTGGGCATCCATGATGTTGTAGACCACGTTGCAAAGCACGGAAAAAAGGCAAAGGCCGGCGGCCGCCCAGAGTGCACTTCGATAGCTTCCGAAATAGCGGGCGATGAGCTCTTCGGTGTTGAAGCTGAAAAGAGTTCCGACGCGGCTGATGGTGAGAGCGATGCCAAAGGCAAGCGCCATCTCTTTACCCTTGAACCAGCGGCTGATGATCGCGCTTTGCACGACGACTAACGCTTCCGATCCTCCGCCGAAGATCAGCCGCCCGACAAAGAGCTCCCACCGCGAATGGGCGAGGGCGACGATGGTGGCGCCCACCAGAACCAACGTGCAGAACAGAAGGCTCGAACGGCGCGGGCCCAGCTTGTCGTAAAGCATGCCTCCGAAGAAAACGATGAAGACGGCGGCCACGGAGTAGGCGGTGTAGAGATTGCCAATGGTGCTGCGGCTGAGGTGCAGAGCCTCGATGAGCGTTGGCGCGAGAGCTCCGATGCTGTCGTAGGCGAAGTAGCTTCCCAGGATCAGCAGGCTGATGAAGAACAGGATGGTGAAGCGATAAGGGCGTCCGGAGGGATGGAAGAATGGCATTTTAATTTGGGCGAAAGGACAACCGGATGAAGATAGCAGATTGGGATCATCTGGTCATTGGTTGATCGGGTCATGTAGGCATTGAACTCATCTAGGCAACGAGTCACTGGGTTGAATGGCTTGAACTCTTCCTGGCGTACGGTTGGCGAGGTTCGGCCGGGACTGGCTAGATGGAGGAGAGTGAGTGTGGTGGCGATGTTACGCCAAGGTTCTTTCAGAAATAGCCGATAACGTCGCCACCCCATCCCTTGAATCTCAGGCGGTAATTCTCCGGTGCAACAACGGCATCGGTACGAAGAACCGTCACTTTTGATTCAGGCCCGATGATGGGGCTGTCGGATTGGACCCTTTCTACTGTGTAAGCCTCATATTCTCCTTCGAGTTTCGGGAGAACTTGACCTTGAGCACCAATCCGATCGTGAATGATTGTTTCTTTGAGCACTAGGGTATTGCCGGGAAGAATGACGATTTTGTATTCCGAACGGTACTTGCTGCCTTCCTTGCTAACCGATGTGAGAAGTAGGGTGGCGGGCCTTCTTTGAAGCCAGTGGTTCCACAGAAACTCTTTCATCTTCAGCCCGTTTGCAAGCCGCTGTTCATATGGAATAACGTTGTCAGCTCTCACGGCAAGAGTGTCGGCTTCTGATTCGACTCTCTTCTCACATGACCCTAGTATCGCTGCGAATAGGATCAGAATGCACGCAAGGAAAATCCTCATTGATTTGCTTCCCTACGGATAGCGACACCGCGAATCAAGCGAAAGTTTCCTGTTTCTGATTGTTTGTATTAATCAAGGCGTCCTCACAAGTTTGCGCTTTCAGTTCGCCATTTTCCGCAGGGTCGTGAGCGTTCCAGATGTTACCCCAATCTGATCCGGCTTCAGCGGCTACCCACCATCCCTCTCACTGACTCGATCAGCTTGGCTGAGTCGTAGCCTATTCCGTCCTTGAAGACCGTTTCTACTTTCTCGATGTCTTCGATCTGCCTGGATGGGTCGCCCTTGATTACTACCAGGTCGGCTTGCTTGCCGGGGGCGATGGTGCCGATGCGGTCGAGGTCTCCCATGAATTGAGCGCCATTGTAAGTCGCGATGTGGATCGCTTCCAGCGGGGTGAAGCCGGCTTCGACTAACAATTCGACTTCGCGCTGATCGCCGAAGCCGGCGATGACTCCGCCCATGCCGGTGGGATCGAGGCCGGCTAGCAGCAAGCCTCCGGCTTGGGAGAAGGCGTGCTCGAATTCCATTTCTTTTTTGAAGGCGGCTGGCCACGGCGAGGTGTCGGAGTGGTACCGCTGGTGAATTGCGTTCATGTCGGAAGAGCGAACTTTGTTGTTGAGAAGCTGACTGCGGGAGTCGGCGGTTAGCGCGTCGAGAACCCGTTGCTGGATGGTGGGGCGGCCGGGGACGGACATTTCGAAGACTGGAAGCGTCGATGTTACGGCGACATGGTGCTGAACCAGGTCAAGGATCATGTCGTGGGCTGGGCCGCTTTGGAGGTCGAGCTTGCCGATGAAGTCGTAGTCGAGATAATCGGATGGGCACTCGCCGGGCTTTTTCCAGGGGAAGAATTCGGTGTCGACCAGGAGGCCGTGCTCGAGGTCGTCGATTCCGATGGCGGCGGCTTCGCGAAATCCGATGGAGCAGAGATGGCCGGTGACTTTCGCGCCTCGCTTGTGGGCGGCGGCGACCGCGGCGGAGAGTTCGGCGGGCGTGATGTTCATGTAGGCTTTGAAATTGTCTACGCCAGCATCGAGCCAGAAATTGACTGTCTTGGTGGCGTCCTCGGGGCCGGTTAGAGCGTGCATCTGGACGGCAAAAGAGCCGGCGCCTTCTAGGTACGGGCCTGTCACGTGGATTTTGGGGCCGGGAGCCTGGCCATTGTCGATTTGCTTCTTGATTTCGAGGTCAGTGTAGGGCTCTAGGCTGCCTGTCGTGCGGATGGTGGTCACGCCTCCAGCGAGGTAGAGGCGCGGAAAGCTGTAGCCCATTTCGCCGAAGATGGCGTTGCCCATGGGATAGAAGAGATGGTCGTGCATGCCGACGAAGCCGGGGATGACGGAGTAGCCGTGGAGGTCGAGGGTCTGCGCGTCTTTCGGGATCGCGGCGGTGGCGGCGTCTGAGACGGAGTCGATCTTGCCGCTGGAGATGAGAATGGTTTGGTCTTCGCGGGATGGAGCGCCGGTGCCGTCGATCACGCGGACGTGGGTTAGGGCGACTACTGGCGCGTCTACTTTTACGAAGTTGCGGACTTGCGGGGAGAGAGTTTGAGCTAGCGCGGATGAACAGATGAGGATGGCGAGAAGAGAGGGAGAGAGTTTGCGCATGGGGCCTCCGAATTCCACCGGAGGATTTTATCGGAGAAGTGCAATCTGAAATTGAAAACAACAGATTTGAGAGAACGTTTTTCGCGGGCGAGGGCGCCCGCGTTACACGAACGCAAAAAACGAAGGGCTCTCAGCCGCATTGATCGGATGCGGCTGAGAGCCACCGTTCCCCCGACTGAAGGAAAGTACAAGTGCAGGAAAGAGCTACTGAATCTTTTCCGTCTTGCTGTCGAAATGGACTTCGCCGTTCTTATCGTTCTGACGGGTCACGTCTTCGTTCGTGTACATGTGCTTGCTTGGACCACTCTTGGCGGAGCCCGCGACCGGAGTGGTGTATTCGGGACCGGAGAAGTAGGTCCACTCGGCGCGCTTTTCGTGATGGCGCTCATGTTCCACGGCGTGTTCGGCGCCCATGCCGTATCCCGTCATGGGGCCGGGCATTGCGGTTTCCCGCGGAATTGGCCAGGTACTAACCTGGGGAGCGATCTCTGGGGACCCCCCCTGGTACCACACGGCTTCGGTGTAGTCAGAACTTACGTCGCCCTCGGGCAGGTCTGACATGGTGGCGTTGGTTGCGCCAGCGGCCAGCCCGGCGGTGGCGTTTGACGCGCCGATGGGATCGGGAGAAACGGTCTGAAACGAGAGCATCGGAGTGGTGATGAGGGGCGCATAGGTGTAGCCGCCGTCATAGCTTCCCTGGGAGCCATGCCCGGTCCGGTCGTGCCTAAGGCGGTTATGCCGGAACGGGTTCCAGAACGGGTTGTGCCCGAACGGGACATGCTGAACAAGTTGCTGGCCGACAGCCAACGCTGAAATCAGGACTACCGCACAAAGGGTGAGAAAGGGTCGCATACTACCTCCACAGACAGAAACTGCTCTGACGTTTGAGATGCAGTTTGCGGGCCAGTTGCGAGGGGACGGTCCGAAAAGCCGCTACTGACGGACATTTCAGGCGATCTCGGGTGAAAACAGGGTGATGCCGGGTGATATCGCCAGAGCGGTCCGCGAGCGCTGATGCAAAGTCGTGCGCAGATCTTGCAGGGGGATGCAGTGTTGGCGCGGGCATCAGGAGTTGCCGCGGAGTTCTTGCTCGCACGGGCGGGGGCGCCCGTGCCTCCGATTAGCTGCCGATGTAGCGGGCGTAAAGGCTGCGGGCTACGGCGGTGTCGGTTGTGCCTTTTACTATGGCGCGGCCGTCGGGGAAGAGAGTGATTTCGTAGGGGTCGCGGAAGAATTTCAGGACGAAGTCATTGTGGCGGACATTGCCTAGAGGATTGAGCCGGGCGCTGATCTCGGCGAAGTCTACGGGGCGGGCGCGCTCGTGAATTTGAACGGAATTACGTCCGCAGAGAGTGATGTGGGGGCGACCTTGGCCAGCGAGATGCGGGAACTCGCGCTCGCAGCAGGCTCGGCATCCGGCGCGAGGGGATGCGGTGTTGACTTCAGCTTGCCCGTTCGTCCAGAGGTCCCAGGAGAGAAGTGTGCGGCGCAGTTTTGCGCGGGCGCCGATCAAGAATTTTATCGCTTCCGTTGCGGCTAGCGATGCGACAAGGTTTACGGCTGAGTTGAGGATGCCGGCGGTTTCGCAGGTTTCGACTGTGCCGCGGGGGGAAGCGGGGAAGATACATGCGAGGCAAGCAGTTTCGCCCGGCAGGACATTCATGGTCACGGCGTAGCTGCCCACCGCAGCTGCGTAGATCCAGGGCAGGGAATTCTTTACTGCGCAATCGTTGACTAGATAGCGGGTTTCGAAGTTGTCGGTGCCGTCGAGAATGAGATCCACAGCAGAGAGGAGAGCTTCTGCGTTTTGCGGAACGAGGTCGGCAACGTGAGGTTCGACGACAATTGCAGAATTGAAGCGGGCAATCTGGCGGGCAGCGGCAATCGCTTTGGGAACCGAGTCGAGGGCATCGTTTTCGTCAAAGAGGGACTGGCGCTGGAGGTTGCTGGGTTCGACGTAATCGCGGTCGACGATGCGGATGGTGCCGACGCCGGCACGCGCGAGGAGCGATGACAGAACTGAGCCGGTAGCGCCGCAGCCGACGACGACGACGCGAGCATTGGACAGTTTGGCCTGCCCCTCGGTGCCGATCTCCTGGAAGAGAATCTGACGGGAATAGCGGTCGTCCAAGTTCAAAAAGCCCCTCACGATGCGCCTTGGACGGTTACCGTCGTCCCAAGGCGATTACCTTTAGTTGGCAGTTAACCCTTTATTATAGGTTGCGGTCCTCAAACTTCTTGTGAGCAACGCGTGGCGATGAACCGTCCATCGAATCCGAGGGGTGCATTTTTCGACGGGTGGGCGGCAAGAAGGGGATTTTTGCGACTGGTCAACGCCGTGCGGCCCTGGCTGGTTCGAGTGACGCTGACGCTACCGATTGTGGCTGTGTTGGGTCACGCCGGCTGGGCATCCGCCGCTGGGCAAACGGCCCAGCAACCCGCAGTACGGCAATCAGAGGAATCGGCGACCCAGTTCGGCGCCATCAATCCCTACCTTGGGCTGACCATCGATGAGATCGATCTGCCAGGAGTTGCCGCTGAGGAGGGGAACGCGTTAATCGCGATGACGCCGCTTAAGGTCGGCGACGCGCTGACCCGCGACAACCTGCGCGACGCGATTAAGGGTTTGTTTTCCACCGGAAGATTTGCCGACATCCAGGCGGAGGTGAACCGGACGGAGACGGCGGGGATACGCCTGCGATTCATTACCGTGGCGAATTATTTTGTAGGGATCGTCACGGTCGAGGGAGTGACGGTGAATCCCTCGGCGAACCAACTGGCCAGCGCGACGCGGCTGCAGCTGGGTGAACTGTATACGAAAGAGAAACTCGATACGGCGAAGGCCGGGATTCAGCGGGTTCTGAACGAGAATGGTTTTCACCAGTCGCGGATCGCGAGTTCAGAGCAGCGGAATGAGCAGCAACATCAGGTCAATTTAAGCTTCGAGATCGCGCTTGGGCCGCGCGCTGTGGTGGGCTCGGTGACGGTACAGGGGGATGCCAGTTACTCGAACGGCGAGATTCGCGATATCGCGAAGTTGCATTCGGGAGACCCGGTGATTTCCACGCGCATGACGCGCGCCTTGCAGCGAATCCGCGCGCGCTATCAGAAGCAGGACCGGTTGCTGGCGCAGGTGTCACTGGCAAGTTCGGAATACAGGCCAGAGCGGAACGCCGTGGACTATGTTTTCCAAATCGATCGCGGGCCGGTGGTGGAGATCGAATCGGAGGGATACAAACTGAGCCAGCGGACACTGCGGCGATTGGTTCCGATCTACCAAGAGGGCGCGGTTGACGAAGACCTGCTGAACGAGGGGTCGCGGGCGATTCAGAACCATATGCAAGCGCTGGGATACTTCGAGGCCACGGTGGCGGTGAGCCAGCGCAATTCGGGTGATGGTAAGAATCTGCGGGTGGTTTACACCATCAAGCCGGGAGACCGGCACAAGCTGGCGGCGATCCGCATCAGCGGAAACCAGTATTTTCCGGAAGAGCTGATACGGCAGCGGCTGCGAGATGAGAAGGCGGGACGATTCTTCAATCATGGTCGTTATAGCCAGGCGATGCTTGACACGGACGTTGCCAATATCAAGGGCCTATACCAGTCGAGCGGCTTCCGCCAGGCGGAAGTGGATGGCAAGCTGATCACGGATTACCAGAACGATCCGTCGCTTCTGGCGATCGACATCAAGGTCCAGGAAGGTCCGCAGACGCGGGTGGCGTGGGTGAGGATCGAGGGAAACTATACGCTGCCGGATGACCAGCTTCCGGTGATTTCGACTGAGGAAGGGCAGGGTTTTAACGAATCGACGCTGGCGGCAGATCGGGAACTTATCCTCGCAAAATACTTCAATAGTGGGTTCTCAACTGCCACGGTAGATGTGGCTTATGTGAACGCGCCGAACGGACCCGATGGTTTGCCGAGAGTTGGTGTGACCTTCACGATCCACGAGGGGGAGCAGTTTTTCACCAGCCAGGTTTTTCTGGACGGACTGGAGCACACGCGTCCGGGCGTGGCGCGGCGAGAGTTGCGAGTAGATCCGGGCGAACCGCTTAGCCAAAGCGATATGCTGGAATCGCAGCGGCGCCTGTACGATCTGGGGCTGTTCACGCAAGTGGATACGGCGATCCAAAATCCGGAGGGAACCGAGTCGCGAAAAAACGTGATCATTACGGCGCGCGAGGGTAAGCGATATACGTTCGATTACGGCGGCGGACTCGAGTTTCAAACCGGACAGCCGGCGGTGGGCACGAACCAGCC
>Ga0335070_10011758_pt1 | contig 10224 bp, 7 predicted proteins | sample Lox_Sample_13_FD_206722 | JGI IMG/M metagenome (GOLD analysis project Ga0335070, IMG submission 206722) | Soil microbial communities from Loxahatchee National Wildlife Refuge, Florida, United States - Lox_Sample_1.3 | ecosystem: Environmental > Terrestrial > Soil > Wetlands | place: USA: Florida... | reverse complement strand
CGAAATCTACAAAGTCCGCTCGCGAGCTGAGCATCACATCTACGAAAACAAGCGGGTCCATGAATTCGCCGCGAGCATCGGCCGCGCCAAGCGCAACAATTCGATGCAGGAGTTGGCCAACGCCGGCGAACTGATGTACGCCTCCCATTGGAGCCACAGCCAGCGCTGTGGCATCGGGGGCGTCGAGCCGGATCAACTTGTCAGTTGCATTCGCAAGCATGGACCGACGGCGGGCTTGTTCGGCGCGAAAGTGACGGCCGGTGGCTCAGGGGGCGAGCTCGTCGTGCTCATGCGCGACAACGATCAGGCCCGCGCCGCCCTGGCAGACGCTGTCGTCTCTGCCGAGGCGGCCTGCAATCGGAAGATTCACGTCTGGGATGGCGCACTGCCCGGAGCAGAGCATTTCCACCCACCCAAGTTCGAGGAATCGCTCGAAGCCGTCGGATCCGTGTGAACCGTTCACCACTTGAACGCCGCAGGTGACTCAGCCTGACATCAGCCCCATGGATGCCCGGACCGGCCTATTTCGACCAGACCAGATTCCCCAGGGTGCGCGGGTCGTAGCAGTGTCGCGGCGCTCGAGCCCAGTCGGAGTACTCGCCGCGTCGGGGCTCCAGCCGGGTCAGGTTAAAGCCCCAAATGGGGTTCTTCGCCGCCCCGGGGCCGAATGAGGCGACGGGGATGGCGATCTCCGCTGACCAACCTGTGTCCGATGTGGCGACACAATATTCCGGCGGCTTGCCCGGCCAGGGTTGGCATTGCCCGATCGACGGGTGCGTTCCCACGCCGCGCTCGAAGACCGGGTCGCCGGTGGACTTCAGGACGATGTGGTAGAGATCGCTGCTCTGTGTGCCGGCATTGGTGGGGTCGATCAGAATCTCGATGAGATCATCGTCCAGCGGCATCAGGTCCTCGTATTGCACCACGTTGCTGTGCCGTTGAGGTCCCTGACCGTCGCCGTCGACGTCCGGCACGGCCGCGTGAACGCCGATCAGGAGCATGCCCTCGCTCTGGCCGATAAATGCCACCGTCTGGCTTTCGGCCTGAGCGCCTTCCGCAGACCCGTCCTTGCGCATGTTGAGCAGATGGAAGTCGCCTATGGCGTTGAACTCGTTCGGCGGCCAGTCGCTCAGATCACCGTCAACCTTGATCGGACCTGCGAACCGCGGGACGGTCACGACCGAGACGATGCCCCTGGTGGCAATGCGCCCCAGGAGGCCGGCGTCGAAGATGATCTCCAGCCCATAATGCCCGTCCAGGTCGCAAGGCGGAAGCTGGGGCCTCTCGGCAACCAACTGCTTGCGGGCCAGGCTCATCTCCGCCAACGGACCCACGCGGACGATGTCGCTGACGCTGTGAAGCCCCGCGGCCATGGAACCGAAGCTCAATTTGCCTTCGAGCGGCGTGCGCAGCTCGTTCCGGACCGCCACATCGAAGGTCAGCAGATAGCCGCCCTGGGTGGAACGGTCGTCGACGCTCAACCGGGCGGACTCGGCCCACACCTCAATGCCGCGCGTTGCGCTGAGCAACCGCGCCCAGGACTCCTGGGTGTCCGCCGCAGCCGTCGCCTGCTCGGGCTGCGAGGCCACCGCTGCCGCGACCTCCTGCTCCAGGATTGATCGTGCCAGAGCCCAGATTTCCGGATCCTCGACGCGCCTGCCGAACAATCCATCCTGGTAGTTGTCCCCGTATGCGTCCGTCCCCGCCGCCTTGATCAGTGAGCCGGCGAGCAGGCGGGCCGTGCCTCCCCGGCCGTGCTTTTCGAGCAATCGCAGGTACTGATAGTCCTGGCGGCCGAGCTGCAACTGCTTGAGTCGCACCGATGGCACCGGCTCGTCCATCCCGAACAACCGGCCAGGGTATAGCAGCCACGTGTCGCTGGACTTGCCGTCCCGGTCGATCGGCTCCTTGAAAGGCTCCTGTGGCCATGCGGTGGTATACGGCAACTGAATGGCGTCATGACCCTGCAGGTACGCCTGCCACGCCAGACTGCGCGTCAGGATCGGCGCCGCCTCGATCGCGATCGAGCCGCTGAACGGTGGCCTGTCCGGCAGAAGCCACGTCCGCTTGCCCAGCGTTCGCTGTTGCTCGAGCGTCGGACCGTGCTGATATCGCGCCGGCGTCGACCAGATATCCACATCGTCGGTCAGGTCTTCATAGTGATGCCCAAACCAGCCAAATGGCGCCATCGGCTGGGGAATCAACATGGAAACAAACGCCAGCTTGTCGCCGGCCAAATGCGTGATGGTCGCCAGTTGCCGCACCAGTGCGTAATCGTCAGCTTCCGCTTCGTTGCGGTCGGACAGATCGAACTGCACAAAGGCCCGGTCCAGCCAGCCCTTGGTCTCGAAGTGAGCCCTCGCGGTCTTGAGATAGTCCCGGAGCACCGAGGCATAAACCGCCGATCGAATGTCGTTATACTGCATGGGGTCGGGCTGTTTCAGATCCGCCGGGATCGGCCAGGCATCGACGGGCCGCTTATCCTCGTAAAGCGTGCCGTCGATGAGAGGGCCGCAAAATGCGTCGTACTGCGACCAGTCCAGCTCGACTGCCCCGTCAATGCTCTGTTGAAGTCGCGGCCTCACATCGTCGGTGTAGGGCGACAGGCCGTGCTCGTGCAACAGCGTGAAGACCCGGCGGAGAATCCTGGCTCCGTCGGGATTGGCGATCGCCACTTTGACATTCTCCGGATCCAACTCCGTGTGTGCGGCGATGATCGGCCCCAGTTGCACGCGGGCCAGGATCGGCACCCCATCCTCGGCCGCGAGGAAGATGTCCCGGACCGTAAGCTCGATCTGCGTGCGGCCGGCATTGCCGGCGGCATCGCGCACGGCGATCGCGGAGTGATAAGTCCCCGGTTGCGTCACCTGGGGAATCCTGATCTCCACCCAGAGCGGCAGACTGGCCCCTCCCGCGATCGTGAACGGTTGCCCGAAATTGCGGGCCTCGATCGGCACCAGGGCATCGGGAATCTCCCGTTTTTCCCTCAGGCCGACGGACCGCAGATACCAGTTGGGGTACCGCTCGATCGTGACCGGCCAGTGCCGATAAATGTGGAAGGCGTCTTTTCCGATCGTGCCGGCCTCGCCGGCAAGATCCGACACCGAAACTTCCACGCCGACGGCCGCGCCTTTCGTCGCTGACAGCACGAATTCAAAGGCGACCGTTTCGTTAACTGCGCCGCTCAGGCGGATTGTGTTGTCGACGCGGCGGAAACAAGCCGTCCGATCACGGGGCGCCTGCGAGGTGGAGACGACTTCCTCCGAGCCCGCCCCCCAGGCCTGTGGCATTACGCCGTGTTCACGCGCCGGCGCGCATGAACCGCATAGCGACAGCACGGCGGTCGACAGGGCGGCGCAAATCATCTTGCGCGCGCCGCATTGCCGGCGAGAGGCCCGATCCCCGATGCGTTGCCTTGTCGATAAAGCCATCAGTCTTGTATCGGAATCAGGATGCGGCGGCTACACACGATTACCAGACCCGCCCAACCGCCGATAAAGCTCATCCAGGCGATCCACCATGGCGCGGTGGTCGAACTCCGCGAGGCACAGATTCCGCCCGGTGCGGCCATACTCCGCCCGGCGCTCAGGATCACGGGCCAAACCCACCAGGGCGGCGGCGAAGCCCCGCGTGTCGTTAAGTGCGGCCAGTTCGCCGGTCCGGCCCGGCAGCACCACTTCCGGCGCCCCATCGATGGCGAAGCTGACGGCCGGCTTCCCCATCAGCAGCGCCTGCGCCACGGCCCGCGGCAGTCCCTCCCATTGCGACGTATGCGCAAGCAGGTCAATGCCGGCGAGGACCCGCGGCATCTGTGCCGGCGGCAGGAGCCCGGTCATGGTCACAAACTCTCGCAGATTGCGGCGTCTCAATTCGGCCTCATAGATCTCGCGAGCTGCCCCGTCGCCCACCCAGACAAATCGCATATTCCGCTCCTGCGCCACCGCCTGCTCGATGATATCGATGAGCTGTTCATAGCCCTTGTTGAAAAACAGTCGGGCAACCGTACCTACTACGACCGCCGAGTCGTCCATGTTCCATTCGCGCCGCACCTCTCTCGGGTTGTGGCGTGACGGATCGAAGTCCTCGACCACTATCCCGCTACGGATAGTCTCGAACTGCTCGGCCCTGCCGATTCCCGCCGCCAGCGCCTGGGCGGTCATGGCGGCCGCCACGCTCACAATCGCGTGACACCTCCGGGCGCAGTACCGCTCGGCCATCGCGTAGGCCGTCCGCACGAGTTTTGATTGGGTGCGATTAAAGCTCATCCCATGAATCGTGTGGATGATGATCGGCACCCCGGCCTGATGAGCGGCGATCCGTCCCAGGACGCCGGCTTTGCTCGAATGTGTGTGGACAACATCCGGTTGCAGCTCTTGCAGCCGCCTGCGCAAGGCGCGCAACGCCCGGAGATCATGAATAGGACTGACCTGTCGCCGAAGACTCGGGATCTCCTCGAAAGCGAACGGACTGGCCCGGGCCTGGCCCACCAGCGATCCCTCCGGGCCCAACGTAGGCCCGCTGAGCAGAAACACATCATGACCCCGGGCCTGCAGGCCCCGGCAGGAGAGGATGGTATTCTCCTGCGCCCCGCCGATGATCAGCCGCGTGATAATGTGGACGATCCGCATGCTGGCATAACTCAAGGCGCCACGCGCGACGCGCGGCAGATCACGTCGGCCGCTGTGGCCGACAAGGAAGCCGATCGTATGCCGCTGCTCTGTGAGCAGTGCAACTCATGTGGCCGGCGTGTCCTGCCGCCTCTCATGCCGCTGGCTCCTCTTCGATGCTCAAATCCGGCGGCACGGGTGCTGTCGATCGCGCATGCCCATCGACGTCCACGCGGTCTGCCCCAGCCGGCGGCTCGGCTCGTTCCGCCCGCGCCAGGAGTTCCGGCGAGGGTGGCGGCAGATTCGGAATGTCGTACCGCACCCACTGCAAGCAAAGCCCTCTTCCCGGCGCCGTGGGCCCGGCTGCGCGGCGGTCCCCCCCTTCCAGAATCATCCGCGCCCGCTCCACCGGCCAGTGCCCGCGGCCTATCTCGGCCAGCGTGCCCACCATGTTCCGGACCTGCTTGTAAAGGAAGCCGGTGCCTTCGACGTCGAGGACGACCTCCCGCCCGATTCGGCAGATTTCGATCCGCAGGATGGTCCGGATGTTCGAGTCCCGAACGTTGCCGGCGGAAGCCAGCGCGGTGAAGTCGTGCGTGCCGATCCAGCATTCCGCCGCGGCCCGCATGGCGTCAATGTCCAGCGGCTGCCAGCAGTGATAAACGAAGCGTTGAGCGAGGTCCGCGCACGGCCGGGCCTGCGTGTTGTAAATCCGATAGCGGTAGAGCTTCGATACGGCCGATTGCGTGGAGTGAAAGGTCAGCGGCACCTGCGCCAGATGGAGCACGGTCATGTCCTTCGGCAGGCGCGAGCCGATGCTGCGGAACATGCCCTGAATCGGCGCCGGGCTGGTCGTGTAGCAGTTGGCGACGTACCCGGCCGCGTGAACCCCCGCGTCCGTCCGGCTGCAGCCGATGACCACCACCTGATGACGCAGGACACGCCGTAGGGCCTGCTCCAGGCAGCCCTGCACCGTCCGCGTCTCCGGCTGGAATTGCCAGCCGTGAAACTCCGAGCCGTCGAAGGCCAGCGTGATCATCAGATTCCGCATCATCGGATGTAAATGGTATGAGCAGATCGACCCGGGGGCAACGCGTGGACGTGTTCTGCTGACCCGCTCACGACCGGAGGCACATGGCGTGACATAGGGCCAACAGTAGGAATCAGGGGAAGGCTGGCCCGCGGGCTGCGATGAACCGTGGAAGGAGAAGCTTCTTGTGTTTGCCAGCTTGCCCCCTGGACCAGATGCTCCAATGCCTCGACAAGATTCTGGACTGAAGGAAGCAATTCGGCGAGCCCGCACCGCTGCGCCGCCCACACCCACCGCCGATCACCGAGTGATGGACTTTCGCGGGCGTTCTCCTCCTCTCGGCCGCCTGCCCCTGCTGTATCTATCCGCGGCTTGACCCTATAATGCCTCCATGCGAAAAGACCTGGCGCGCATCCTTCTCACGAGGGAGCAGATCAAGAAACGAGTCAAGGAATTGGCCGAGGCCATCAGCCAGACCTACGGTGATGATTCCAACGGCCTTGTCATCGTCCCGGTGTTGGCCGGCTCCATCATCTTTCTCGCCGATCTGATCCGACAGCTTCCCTTCAAGATGAAGATCGGCCTGCTGACGATGAGCAGCTATCGCGGAGCGGTCACGACGCCCGGCAAGGCCCGCTTGGTGCAGGATGTGGATCTGGATATCAAGGATCGTCATGTCCTGGTCGTGGACGACATCCTGGACACCGGCAATACCCTCCGTATAGTCATGGATCTGCTGAGGAAACGGGAGCCCGCCAGCCTCCGGATGTGCGTCCTCCTCCGAAAAACGGCGAAAGCCCCGAAAGACCTGCTCGCCGACTTCGTTGGATTCGACATCGAGGACGCTTTCGTGGTCGGGTACGGGCTCGATTACAACGACCACTATCGCAACTGGCCGGATATTGGCGTGCTTCGCCCGGAGTTGTACGCGTGACCGTTGCCACCGAGCCCGACCGACAGGATCGCAAGCTCACCGCTCATGCGGAAGGCCCCAGCAGCGGCGCCGTGGGATTACCGGCCCAGGCCATTGTGCCGGCCCATCTGCTGGACGGCGGCGAGATCGTGCATTTCGCGATCAAGCCGTCGCCTTGGTTCGTATTGATCGTATCGTTGCGTTGGCTGGCGGTGGCCATTCTGCTGGGCGCACTGGCCAGCCGGGATTTGTTCCCCCTGGCGTACCGATGGTACATGTATCAGTTGGCGGCCGCGGTGGCCGGGGCAAGACTGGCTTGGGCCATCTTGGAATGGGTTTCCCGGCTTTATGTGCTGACCAATCACCGGGTGATGCGAATCCGGGGAGTTTTCTACGTTGAGCTGTTCGAATGTGCTCTGAGCAGGCTGCAAAACACCTATGCGACCTTCTCGCTGCCGGAACGGCTGACCCGGACAGGGACAATCACGTTCCAGACGGCGGCGGCCGGCGGCGGTGGTCCGAGCGGAACCGCTTCGTGGCGGATCGTGTCGCGGCCGCTGGAAGTGCATGAGAAACTTCGTGAGGCGATCAGACGTGAGCAGAATCGTAACAACAATGGACTGTGAGACACGGCGCGTGCGGCGCGGATGGCGTGGAATGGTCGGCGTTGCGGCGGCGGCTGGCGTTGTTCTTTTCGCTCTCGGCCTTCCCGCCCAGGCCCAGAACCAGCCTGAGGTCACGCCGCAGGACATTGAGCAACTGAAGGAGGTGCAGAAGAACGCCGACCTCATCGGCTCCTGGGACCAGCAGTACGTCGTCATCGATCAGGCCACCAACAACGTATTCCAGCAACAAGGCTGGACGTCCGAGCCCGATCAATACGCCCAGACGCTCATGCGCGACGTCGGCCGCATTCCCCCTTGGAAGCCGCAGGAGCGTCAGGAAGCGTTCATGAACGCGCTCCAGGCGCGGTACAACCTCTCGCCCGACCAGCGATCGAACATGAACTCTGAGATCCAGCGCGAGACGTTGCTGGTTACGGCAAAGCATTTCAAAGAAATCCTTCCCGTGGCCATGGAGGTAGTGAAGACGCGGGCCGCCAACGAGCCCTTCACCCCCGAGCAGGTGCAGCGCTGGTCCACAGCAATCAAGCCGATCATGGCCGACGCCCTCGATTCGATGCAGCGGGTCACGGGAAATCTCAAGAAGACTATGACCCCCGAGCAGCAGCAACTGCTCGACGCCGACGTCTCGGCGCTGGTCAAGCGACACCACGACGTCACCGAGATGGTCAAGCGATGGGAGCAGGGCGGGTGGAACCCGACCGACTGGGGCCTGCAGGATGATCCGATCCACCTAGCAGCGATGGACGCGTATCGACGCTCGAACGCCGCCAAGGACGCCCTGGTGGCCGCGGCCAACGAAAAGAAGATCGCCATCGACAATATCAACCCCACTGACGACTCCGCGTGGGATCGGTACGTCAAGCTGTTCTGCGACAAGTATGGGTGTACCGACGTGCAACGGACCGCGGCCCAGGCGATCCTGAAGGGCTCAAAGCAGGAGGCCATCTCGATCCGCGACGCCCGCCGTGATCAGATTGCCAAATGCGAGCAGCTCATCCAGAAGTCGGCCGGCTCGCCGGAGCAACTGAAGATCCAGCAGGAGGAATTGAAACGCCTGCTCGCCCCCATCGGCGACATATTCAACCGCATGAAGAACCGCTTGTGGGAGCAGGTCCTGACCACCGAGCAACGAAAGCTAGGACCCCCGGAGGGCCAGCCCCAGCGACCGGCCGCGCCGGCAACGCCGCCGACCCCGCCTCCCGCTCAGCCGCAACCCCCTCCGTCCCAGCCGCCGCCGGCACTTCCGGCCTCGGCGGGCCCGCCGCAGCAGCAATCTGCAGCCCAGCCCCCGCCGCCGGCGTCTCCTCCGCCCCCGGCGCAGACCCAGCCGCAGCCGGCGACCACGCAAAAGTCCTCGCCTGAACCAGCCTGAAACGCGTACGAAGGATGGTGACCGTAAGGCCGGCTTCTCGGAAAAAGCTCGCCCCGTAAAGTGGAAATCGCCCTCGGACCTCCCCGCCTTCTCGTCGGGGCCTGCCCGCAACCCGTGCGCCGCGCGCATCGCGCCGCCCGCGACGAGCCCTCAAGATGCCGGCGCTACTTTAGCTGCGGCTCCACGGTGCTGCGCTTGAGTGACGCGTGCTGGGCTTCCAGCATGCCGCGGCCGTCACGGAAAGTCGCTGCCCCCAATTTCGCCGCATGCGTCAGCGTGGGCCGTGATTCACGGCGCAAGCCTAAACCGCGCACCGGACGGAACGTAGCCAGCGCCGCGCAATCACCATGCCACCGGCAACCGGTGCGTTGACAGACCATCTCGGTCCTTCCGAAGCATGGTTCAAAACCTTCCATCTTCTGCCGGGCGTGGATGACGTCCATGTTGGGCATGTGGCCCGTTTCGATCGCACGACGCATGGCCCTGTCGCGCGCTGACCTGAAATCGAGCATGACTGCGGCCTTTCATCGCAAGCCCGACGCGCGGTGAATATGCAGCGCCGGTGAGATCCGCCGGAGGCGGATTTCTCTGCTTGAACGGTAAGAGCGGGAGAGACCCCGCAGGCTGACAACACCAGATGCGGAGGTGTCTAAGTCTATCGCCTCACGAGAGTGTGTCGGTAAGAACGACGCGAAGGTTAAGAAAGAAACCGAGGCGCGGTCGACCGCGCTCGACGATGGCGACTGCTCGCGAGAACTGTCCGGCACCGTGGGCTCACGGCGATTGGGAACGCAGGCCCGACGCGCCCGTACGTCATGTTTACGGGCGTGGAAACGGCGTCACACGTTCTCCGGTCGGCCATCGACCCTTGGCGCCACTGGGAACACCCAGATGAGGCTCGGTGCGAGTGCCGCGTCTATCCTTGCCCACCCACATCTACGGGAAGTCCTGCACTGCTGGTCGTCAATCCCCGGCGAAACCCTCTCGCCTGAGGCCCATCAAGCACCAGGAATAATTCGAACTCGCAAGTACGGATATCCGTCATCAACGGCGGAGCGAACTGTGAGAGCCTCCCTTCGCCGCGGTTTTCTTGGATTGACCCTGGAAAACTTGGACGGAGTGGCCACATCCCCTTATCGGGCGTCGACCAGCATGGAGGGTGGTCCATGTGAGTTCGGGGAACTCCGCACATCTCCCCTCCATCAGACCGACAGGCGTCGGCGTTCCCCGACCCATGAGGTCACCGGAGGCAGGCGTACACGAAGCCGGTTGGATAGGAACACCTCCCACCCCCAACGAGAAGAAAGAGGCTTCACCGTGTTTAGCCTCGGCGAGGCAGACGGGGCTCGCAATCCCAATGAGTGCGGGCACTTCTCGCCACGGCGGGCTTCACCGCTGGGAGCCGCCAAACCCAGGCTACGGCGCGGGATGAGACCTCCAGTTTGAATCCGCGCTGCGAATAAAGGTCCTTAACGAGAAAACTGGTCCATGAAAGGAGACAAGCCATGAAAACAAATGTGTTTCCATTTCTGGCCGGGACGTTGTGCCTCCTGGCCGCCTTCAGTCCGGGAGCGCCGGCGTTGGGCAGCCCCTACTTCGTCACCGAATCGCTGGACCAATGGCAAACCGCAATGTCCAGCGGACACGTGGAGCCGGTGACATCCGCCGAATGGGGA
>Ga0335070_10011757_pt1 | contig 10225 bp, 6 predicted proteins | sample Lox_Sample_13_FD_206722 | JGI IMG/M metagenome (GOLD analysis project Ga0335070, IMG submission 206722) | Soil microbial communities from Loxahatchee National Wildlife Refuge, Florida, United States - Lox_Sample_1.3 | ecosystem: Environmental > Terrestrial > Soil > Wetlands | place: USA: Florida... | reverse complement strand
GATGCTGCCCTCGCCCGCTTCCTCCGGCAGCGCGCCGCGGCTGCGCGGCAGATAGATGGTCACCACCGTGCCTTCGCCTTCTTCGCTCACCACCGTTACCGCGCCGCCCGACTGGTTGGCGAAGCCGTGCACCTGCGAGAGGCCAAGCCCGGTGCCCTTGCCGACCGGCTTGGTGGTGAAGAACGGCTCGAACACGCGCGCCAGCACCTCGGTCGGCATGCCGGTGCCGGTGTCGATCACTGCCAGCGCGACGAAGTCGCCGGATAGCGGCCCCGCCGCCGAGCCTTCCTTGAGCACCACGTTGCGCGCCTGCAGCGTGATGGTGCCGCCGTCGGGCATGGCATCGCGCGCGTTGACCGCGATGTTGACCAGCGCCAGCTCCAGTTCGCCGAGGTCGACCTCGACCGGCCAGATCTTGTCCTCGATGTCGCAGAACAGATTGATGTTGCCGCGCAGCGACGGCGCCAGCATGTCGCGCACCGCGTCGATGCGCGCGCGCAAATCGACCACCACCGGCATCAGTTGCTGGCGGCGGGAAAAGGCGAGCAGTTGCCGGGTGAGTTTCTCGCCGCGATTGACCGCGGCGCGGATCGCTTCGACCGCCTGCACCTCCTTCGCCTCGGTCACCCGGCGCTGCAGCAGCTGGGCGAAGCCTGACACGATCATCAGGAGGTTGTTGAAGTCGTGCGCGATGCCGCCGGTGAGCTGGCCGAGCGCCTCCATCTTCTGCGCCTGGGCGAGCTGCTCGCGCGCTTCCTCCAGCGCGAGCTGCGCCTGGTGCTGATCGGTGACGTCGCGCACCAGCTTGGCGAAGCCGATCAGGTCGCCGTTGTCGTCGCGCAGCGCGTCCATCACCACGCTGCCGTAGAAGCGGCTGCCGTCCTTGCGCACCAGCCAGAGCTGGCCCTCGAACTGGCCTTCGCGCGAGGCGGTGAGCAGCGCCTCCATCGGCAGCTCGGTGTCGCGCAGCTCGTCGGGCAGGAAGATGCGGAAATGCTTGCCGATGATCTCCCCGGCCTCGTAGCCCTTGAGGTGGCGGGCCGCGTCGTCCCAGCTGCGCACGCGCCCTTCGGTGTCGAGCATGTAGATGGCGTAGTCGCGTGCGCCGCGCAGCAGCAGCCGGTAGTTCTGCTCGGATTCGCGCAGCGCGCTTTCCGCTCGCTTGCGCTCGGTGACGTCGAGGCAGACGCCGAGCATGCGCAACGGGCGGCCGCGCTCGTCGCGCACCACCTCGCCGATCGAGTGCAGGTCGCGGATGCCGTCCGGCCGCACGATGCGCGCTTCGTAGCTGAAGTCGCGGCCCTTCTTCAGCGCGGCGGCGACGCTGCGCTCGACCTGTTTGCGGTCCTCCGGGTGGACGAAGCCGAAGAATTCCTCGCGCGTGCCGCGGAAGTCGGCCGACGGCATACCGTAGATGTGGAACATTTGGTCCGACCAGGCGAAGCGGTCGTTGATGATGTCCCATGACCAGCTGCCCAGATTGGCGACGCGCTGCGCCTCGCGCAGCTGGATATTGGCGTCGGCGAGCGCGGCGGTGCGCTCGCGCACGCGGGCGTCGAGCTCCTCGCGCGCGCGCAACAGGCTCTCCTCGGTGCGCCGGCGCATGGCGACGTCGGCGCTGAGCGCGAGACTCGGCACCGACAGGCTGATCATGAAAGTGAGCAGCAGCAGGAAGGAATCGTTGAGGCCGAGATGGCCGAACGGACCCGAATGCATCACCGTCGCCCAGACCGCGAAGGCGGCGAGGATCAGGCTCACCGTCGCGGTCTCGCGCGGATTGCGGCGCAGCGCCGCCCAGACCAGCGGCAGGATGGCAAGGAAGCCGAGCGGGAGCGTGTATTCCGAGCGCGGCAAGAGCGGCGAGAACGCGATGAGACCGACCAGAATCGCGGTGCCGGCGACCGCGGCGAGCCCGCCCAGTTCCTGACGGCTGAACGCGCCGCGCCCGGCTTGCGCCCACAGCACGATGACCGGCGCCACCACCAGCGCGCCGGCGGTGTCGCCCAGCCACCAGGTGATCCAGATCGGCGAAAAACTGTTCCAGTCGGCCAGGCCGGCCAGGCACAAAGTGGTCACGCCGACGCTGGCGCTGACGATGGTCGCCGGGCCGACGCAGACCAGCGCGAAACGGGCGACGCGCGCCGGGGTATCGAAGGCCTCGCGCCCGCCCGCCCAGCGCTCGATCAGGTAGCCGCCGATCAGCGCCTCCAGCGTGTTGCCGCAGGCGATGGCGACCGCCGTGGTCAGCGTGCCGGCAGTGGTAAAATTGGCGGCAAAGGCGGCGAGATAGATCGCCGGCGAGATGCGCGGGCCGAACAGCAGCACGGCGGCGATGGCGATGCCGGTCGGCGGCCAGATCGGGCTCGCGCTCGGATTGACCGAGGCCAGCCGCAGGCCGAGCTTGGCCAGCGCGAAGTAGACGAGCGCGACGGCGACGAGCGACGCCAGATACGCCGCCATATCGCGGGCGCGGGAACGCTCCTGCGCCGAGGCCTTGCCGACGGGGAACTTATTCAAGCGCCTACCCCCAACTGCGGTCCGCTTACCCTATATTAGCCGGGCTGAGCTGGCTTGTTGCATTAATCGGCGGCGGATCGCATGATCCATCCGTAACCAAAAGGTTAGCGAAAACGAGGCAAACATTGCCCTGTTGACACGTGCCGCTTAGGCAAATTTTAAGCCGCGGCCAGTACGTTGTACCGAGTATCAGTCAGTCGAGTTGTGAGTACGAAGCTATGACCGAGCCCCATCGCCCGAGGGTCAAGTATGTCATCGGGCCGGATGGTAGTCCGCTGACGATCGCGGACCTGCCGCCGCCGACGACCAAGCGCTGGGTGATTCGCCGCAAGGCCGAAGTCGTTGCGGCGGTACGTGGCGGCCTTCTTTCGCTGGAAGAGGCCTGCGCCCGCTATACGCTGACGGTCGAGGAATTCCTCTCCTGGCAATACTCGATCGACCAGCATGGCCTGGCCGGCCTGCGCACCACGCGCATCCAGCAATACCGGCAGTAAGTTCCGGTTAGGAATTTTGGATTGCAGGCGCCGGCCCTCGCGGCCGGCGCCGGCGTTTTAAATTTCGGTTAAGGATTGGGGCCGCCGAGAAGCCGCTTCAGCCCGCCGTGTGGCCGCGCGCGCGTTCGATCTGCGCCTTGAGCGCGGCAGCGCCGACCGCGCCGGGAATGATGGTATCGCCCACGATATAGCCCGGCGTACCGTTGATCCCCAGCGAGCGCGCGAGCGCGCCCGTCTCGGCCAATGTCTTGTTCACCTCGTCGCTCGCCATGTCGCGTTCGAGCCGGGCCATGTCGAGACCGGCGTCTTTTGCGGCGGCGAGAGCGCGCTCTTTGTCGGCGGGTCCCGGCGCGCCCAAGAGGCGCCGGTGGAAGTCGAGATATTTCAGGCCACGGCCATCCTGCATGCGCACGGCGATGGCGACGCGGGCGGCGTCGAGCGAGCCGGGCCCGAGGATGGGAAACTCCTTGAGCACGATGCGCAGCTTCGGATCGTCCTTGAGCAGCGCGAGCGTGTCGGTGAGCGCGCGCTTGCAGAAGCCGCAGCTGTAATCGAAGAACTCGACCAGCGTCACGTCGCCTTGCGGATTGCCGAGCACGACCTGGTGCGCGGACGGCAGGCGAGGGCGCGGGCGGCTGGCCAGGCGCGGCAGCGACCTTCTTCTTCAGCAGCGCGGCGAACACCTCGCGCAGCATTTCCGGATGCTGCATCATGTAGGTCTTGACGATCTGCCCGACTTCGTCCGGATGCGATTGCAGATAGTCGTGGACGACGCCATCCATGTCGTCGCGCAGGCTCTGCGCCGGAGCCGGGCCGCAGGCGAGCCACAGTGCGGCCGCGGCCGTCGTGATGAATTGCGCGATGCGTGCCATGGGTTCCTCCATTTAACGGCAAACGATTTTTCCGCGGATCGCGGCGCAGCGGCGCCGCGGCGCGGTGAAGCGAGGCCGCACCGGCGCCAACCCCGGTCTGGCGTGCGGCCGCGGCAGGACGCCGCTATGCCCGGGCGGCTGGGGCCGGAAGATGACTCCGCCCGGCGGAAGCGGCGCCGGCGCCGTCGTCACGCCGGCCGGCGGCGGCAGCACGGTTGCCGGCGGTGGCGCGGCGATACAAAAACGGCGGTCGCTGCTGACCCGATCGCGCGGGCAGCACTTGCCGTCGATCAGCGCCACGTCGTCGCCGCCGCAGATCGTCTGCAACGCTTGGCCTGGCTTGTCGGGCTCGATCTGCATGATGGTGCCGGGCCCCGTCGCCGGCAGGCTGGCTTTGCCGAGCGGCGGCACGCAATTGGTCGCATCGTGCGGATCGGTCTTGCCACTCTCGCATTTGGTGCAACTGGACTGCGGGGCGAGATTCACCATGCCAAATTTTGGATTACCGCTGGCCTGCACGCCGCCGGCCGGCACCAGCGCGGTCGTATAAGCCTGTCCGGACGGACAGATGTTGGTGCACTTGGTCAAGTCGTCGCGATCGGTCTGCTGGCCGGCGGCGCAGGCGACGCAGGTGTAGGCGGGGGCGCTGTTGATGGAGGCGCCGCCCGCTGGGCCCGGGCTGCCCGCGCCGCCTTTATGCACGGTCGGGACGTAACGCGCGCTCGTGCCGCAGAAATTCTTGCAGCCGCCATTGCCGTCCGGCGTGCTGCCGTTGAGACAAGTGCCGCAATGAATGTCGCCGGCGGCGCAGGGCTGACAGATCGGCTGCGGGCCGCCGTTGGGCAGGGCAAAGCCGAGGGTGCCGGACAGGTTGCCCGCCGTCCAAGTGCCGAGTTGGGGCGGCGCGCCGTTGCTGTTCGACGGCTGTGCGTTCAACCCCAGGAACGTCGAGCCACCCGGACACCAGTTGTCGCACTTGCTGCAGTCGAACGGATCGGGATGCTGTCCGGCAGGACAATTCTTCACGGCCTGCGCGCATTGGCCGCCGGCTGTCGGACACTGTCCGATCGGGCAGCTGCAACCTTTGACGTTTCCGCCGGACCACGCGGCGAGTTGTCCCGTCGGCGGATAATAAATCTCGCCGCTGGGGCACGTATCGCAGTGGCCGTCGCTGCTCTTGCCGCTGCCGTCGTCATAGGTCGGGTATTCGGTGCTGGCGCATTGGTGGCACGATGTCGTCCCCGGCAGCATGACCGAGTCGTTGTCGCAGGCCGGCACGCAACCGCACGAGTTCGGTCCGAACTGCGCGCCCTTGGTCCCGGGCGGGCATTGCTGTACGGCGCCAGATTGGTCGCTGCACGTGCCGTTGGCGTCTTGTTTGCTCGTCCAGAAGGAAACGGAGGTCGGTCCGGCGCTGCAGCCGGACGGGCAATTCTGGCATTGGCCGTTGATCGCGCCCTGCTTCGGGTCCGGGCAGCGGCAGACGGCCGTCAACGGGAAATAGGTGGCGCTGCCGTTGGTGCAGCCGGCGATTTCGGCGGCGGTGGTCGGAGGTCCGGCGGGGCAGGGTTGCGCCTGGTTCGAGGCCACGAGCTGGATCTGCGCGCCTTGCACGTTGCATTGGCACGGTCCGTCGCCCGGCGCGGCGGCGTTCGACGGGCACTGCATGCAGACTTCGATGTTCCCGCCGGGACCCGGCGCGGAAACGTAACCTTCGCCCTGCGGACATTCGCAAATGAAGGCGCCGTCATTGGCGGGACTGGCGAGCGGCGTCGACAGCGCCGGGCACCTGCAGAACGGCAAGTACCACGGGGTGCCGCAGTTGTTTTCCTCCTGCGCTCCCTGCTCGCCCGCCGTGGTGCAAACGCCGTTTGGCAGATAAGAGCAGTCGATACAGGGCGTGCAATCCTGCGGCTGGTCGAACAAGTCGTTAAATATGGAGCCGAACGCGTTGATGAGGAGACCGCCGAGCGCGCCCACGATGTCGGTCGTGGCCGCGATGCAGGATGTCACGTCGTCCTTGATATCCTTCACCTTCTCGCCGAGACCGCTTTCCGCGAGCGTGCAGGCGCAATTGGCGTATTGGACGACGTCGCCGACCGCGAGCAGGTCGCTCTTGGGCGGATCGGGCATCCAGCTTATCGCGTTGTTGATGTCGGAGCCGGCTTTGGCGACTTGCTGGCACCCATTAACGACGGTTTGCTTGTCGGCCAGATACACGATCAGCAATGCCGCCGTGATGCCGTCGAATGTCGGATTATCCAGATCCTCGACGCAGTCTTGATGATTGGCGATCAGGCTGGCGACCATCTCGATCGTGTCCGGATCGATCCCTTGCGCGATGAGGTCCCAGCAGGCGGCCAGCCCCGTCGCGGCCTTTGCCGGCGTGCCGGAGGCCGTCAGCGTGACGAGCCCCAAAAACAGTGCGACGGCGAGCGCGCCGACCGTTCGTATGAGTTTCCGGGGCCAGCGCACGATCATTTCTTGCACTCGCCTACGCGTCGCGCATCGAACTTGACCGTGATGGTCTTTTGGATGCGGGCGATCGCGACGCTGACCGTGCCGCTGTAGTGCGCGTCCGTGTCGAAGACGTAGGTGGTCGTCGTGTCGGACGACAGTGTTCCCGGACAGTGCGTGCGCCAGGAGATGCCGGCGGCGTCCTGGCGGACGTCGGTTCGTTCACAGCCGCCCTTTTGCGACGCCGCGTGTTTGGCGAAGTCGAGATCGACGGCGGAGAGGCAGGCAGTTTTGCTGCGCTCTGGTTTGCTGCCGCCCTCGGTGTTGCTGACGACCTTCCACAGGCCGGGCTTCGGCGCCGCCGCCGCGTGTGCGGCGGACGGCAAGATCGATGCGGCCAGCACGATCGCCAGCCCGCCGGCGGGGACGCGAAGGCTGTAGCCGTGCGTCATACGCCGTACCCCGCTACTTCCCGGCGAGCTGCGACTGATGCGAGATCAGCAGCCAGCGGTCGCCGTCCTTCTCAAAAATGTGGGTGACCAGTGTGTTGAACGTGACCGTCTTGCCGTTCTTGCCGGTCGCTTGCGTGGTCTCGCTCGCGACGATCCAAGCCAGTTTGCCGTCGGTCTGGCCCTGCAGGATTTCGGACGATGACGAGATTTTTGTAAAAGCCGCGAAAGCGGATTGCCAGAATGCGGTCACCGCCGGCGCGCCGACGACCGGCGCTTTGGCGCCGGGGCCGATCAGCATGACGTAAGGCTTGGCCGCCCACAGCTTCTCCATGGCCGGCAAGCTTCGTGCGCTGATGGCGGCGTAGAACGATTGATGGGCGGCCTTGATCGCCTCGATGTCGGAAGGCTGCGCCAGGGCGAAAAACCAAGGCATGGCCGCCAGCGCAAAAGCTGCGGCCCAGCACTTGAGACGAAAAGCTGTCTCGAACGCCGCCCGGGCGACCATGCAAGGCCCAAGATCCAACGTCCCCTGAACCATGGAAGCAGTGTTCGGCCGGCGGGGCATGGGCTGGCGCGACAACAACTTGTGTTCACGCGACAAAAACCGGCGGTTAGCCGATTGAAGGCGGCGCGAATTTCGGTTTGACTTGGCGGCACGGTGACCTGACGCGGGGTGCGCTCCATGCCAGCAACGTCCACCGCCTTTGCCCCGACCCGTTATTGCTACGGCGATGCGCCGGCGCGTGACCGCGCATCGATCTGGTGCGAGGAAGTCGCGCGCAAGGTGTTCCGCGCCGAGTGCGAGCCACTGGGCGACGAGCCGTTTCACGCCGAGGTCACCCACCGCGCCCTGCCCGGCCTCAGCATCGTCACCGTGGCAAGCTCGGGGCAGCGGCTGAGGCGGACGCCCGAATTGGTCGCCGCCGGCAAGGACCAGTTCTGGCTGTCGATTACCCGCAGCGGCGCCGTCACCGCCGCCCAATGCGGCCGCGAAGTGAAGGTCGGCCGCGGCGAAGCCACGCTCATCTCCTATGCCGAGCCGCTCACCTTGCTGCGGCCGCTGCCCGGCAAGTCGCTCGGCCTACTCATTCCCGCCGCCGCGCTGGCGCCCTTGGTGAGCAATCTCGTGGACGCGGTCGCGCGTCCTATCCCGCGCAGCTCGGAAGAGCTGCGCCTGCTGATCGGCTATCTGGGCGTGCTGAAAGACGATCTATCGCTCGGCTCCCCGGCGACGCGGCAACTCTTCGTCTCGCATATTTACGACCTCGTGGCGCTGACGCTCGGCGGCGCGCGCGACGCAAGCGCGCTCGCCGCGGGTCCTGGCGTGCGTGCGGCGCGGCTGCACGCGATCAAGGCCGATATCGTCGCCCATCTCGACGACGGCGAGCTTGGCATCGATATGCTCGCGCGCCGTCACCGGCTTAACCCGCGCTATATCCAGCGGATGTTCGAGGCGACCGGGACCACCTTCTCCGAATTCCTGCTCCATCAGCGGCTGGTGCGCGCGCACCGCATGCTGCGCGACCCGCGCCATCGCGAGCGGCGGATCGGCGCCATCGCCTTTGCCTGCGGCTTCGGCGACCTCTCCCATTTCAACCATCGCTTCCGGCGCCTGTTCGACGCGACGCCCTCGAGCGTGCGCGCCGAGATCCGGGTCGACGACGGCGTGTGAGTTTCACCATTGACGCGAACCCGGCGCCGCTTCACACGGAAAAATCGCAACCGTTTCATCGCGTTAACCCGACGCTAACCATAAACTGGGCAAATCTTGCCGGGTGAGGCGCGTGCGTCGCGCGCCGTTAGGTCGAGGCCCCGGGGTGCAAGGTTTCTTCGATTTCGTGAAGTCGCTCGGTGCGGCGCGTCTGGCGGCGATGGCCGCGGTCACGCTGGCGCTGGTCGGCTTCTTCGCTTTTCTGATGGTGCAGATAACGACGCCGCAAATGACGCCGTTGTTCACCGACCTGTCGCTCGAGGATTCGGCGGCGATCGTCAAGGATCTCGACCGTCAGGGCGTCCCCTACACCCTGAAGAAGGACGGCGCCATCATCCTGGTGGCGAAGGACAACGTCGCCCGCCTGCGCATGAAGCTCGCCGAGGCCGGCCTGCCCAAGGGCGGCGGCGTCGGCTACGAGATCTTCGACAAGTCGGACGCGCTCGGCGCCACCACCTTCATCCAGAACATCAACCATCTGCGCGCGCTGGAAGGCGAACTCGCCCGCACCATCCGCGGCCTCGACCGGGTGGAGAACGCCCGCGTCCACCTGGTGCTGCCCGAGCGGCCGCTGTTCTCGCGCGACGCGGTGGAGGCGACCGCCTCGATCGTGCTCAAAGTGCGCGGCTCGCTCGAGCCGGCGCAGGTGCGCGCCATCCGCCACCTGGTCGCCTCGGCGGTGAACGGACTCAAGCCGGACCGCGTGTCGGTGGTGGACGAGACCGGCAAGCTGCTGGCCGACGGCGCCGGCGACAACAACCCGCTCGGCGGCGGCACCGCCGACGAGCGCAAGATCGCCTACGAGAACCGGCTGCGCAAGGAAGTCGAGGACATCGTCACCTCGATCGTCGGTCCCGGCCGCGCGCGGATACAGATCACCGCCGATTTCGACCTCAACCGCATCACGCAGACCTCCGACAAATACGACCCCGACGGCCGCGTGCTGCGCTCGAGCCAGACCCGCGAGGAGCAGTCGGCCACCGCCGACAGCAAGAACGGCGGCGCGGTCTCGGTCGGCAACGAATTGCCCAATGCCGGCAACGCGCAGAACAATGCCGGGCCGCGCGACCAGAGCCGCAAGACCGAGGAAATCGTCAATTACGAGATTTCGCGCACCACCAAAACCGAGGTTATCGAGGCCGGCCGCATCAACCGCATCTCGGCGGCGGTGCTGGTCGACGGCCTCTACACCAAGAACGACAAGGGCGAGACCGTCTACCAGCCGCGGCCAAAGGAGCAGCTCGACCGCATCGCCGCGCTGGTGCGCTCGGCCATCGGCTTCGACGCCAAGCGCGGCGACCAGGTCGAGGTGGTCAACCTGCGCTTCGCCGACGCCCCGGCGGTGCCGATCAACGAGCCGACCGGCTGGATGAGCTACCTGCAGTTCACCAAGGACGACATCATGGCGGCGGCCGAGAAGGGCGTGATGGCGCTGCTCGGCCTGATCGTGCTGTTCATGGTGGTGCGGCCGCTGGTGCGCCGCATCGTGACGCCCGAGCGTGACTCTTCGTCCGGCGCGGCCGGCGTCGCCGGCACCGCCGGTGTGGCCGGCGCGCTCGGCGTCGCCGGTGCGCCCGGCGGCGGCGGCGTCACCGTCACCAGCGGCGCCAACATCACCACCAGCGGCGGCGCCAACATCTCGATCGTCGGCGGCGAAGAGCAGGTCGCCATCTCCAACCGCACCTCGGCCATGATCGACGTCGCCAAGGTGCAGGGCCAGGT
>Ga0335070_10011756_pt1 | contig 10225 bp, 5 predicted proteins | sample Lox_Sample_13_FD_206722 | JGI IMG/M metagenome (GOLD analysis project Ga0335070, IMG submission 206722) | Soil microbial communities from Loxahatchee National Wildlife Refuge, Florida, United States - Lox_Sample_1.3 | ecosystem: Environmental > Terrestrial > Soil > Wetlands | place: USA: Florida... | reverse complement strand
GTTTGTCACAATCACCAACGACTCCCGCACAACTTCTCTTTATCTGGCATCGGAATTCGGCTGCGACGGTGGCACGATCACCGGAATCGCATACTACATCACGGATCTGCCGTATAGTGGTCCCTACCCAATGCACAACCTCAATATCCGGCTGAAACAGACCAATGCATTGCAGATTCCCCCGTCGTTCCCCCCCTACGGCTGGACCACCTGCTATCAAGGCAGCCCGATGATCAACCACACGGGATGGTGGACATTCACATTCACGACGCCGTTCATTTACAGCACCACGGGCCCCCCGAACCTGCTGGTGGACGTCTCGTTCGACAACAGCGGCAATCCGGGTGACGCGTACTGGGTATGGACCGTCGATACAGGAGGGTCGCTCCGGAGCCTCTGGTTTGGCTGCGATGACTGCGCGTGCGGCGGCCCCGATCCGTTGACCTGGACGTTCTGCGAGGATCCCTATTGGGGTAGTCCCTGGCCGTTTCCCGAGGTCCCCCGCGTGCAGTTCTTGTTCGGCGGCGGCGGACCGACCGGCGCCTGCTGCCAGCCGGACGGAAGTTGTTCGATCACCACGCTGGCGGGCTGCACCGGGACGTATCAAGGCGACGGCACGACATGCACCCCGAACCCCTGCCCGCAGCCGGGCGCCTGCTGCCAGCCGAGCGGGAGTTGCTCGGTTACCCTGCAGGCAGCCTGTACGGGGACGTGGCAGGGCGCAGGTACGACCTGCACGCCGAATCCCTGCCCGCAGCCCGGAGCCTGCTGCCAACCGAACGGGAATTGCTCGGTCACCCTGCAAGCAGCCTGTACGGGGACGTGGCAGGGCGCAGGCACGACCTGCACTCCGAACCCCTGCCCGCAGCCCGGCGCCTGCTGCACCGCAGACGGTACGTGCCGGGTGGTGATGCAAATTGATTGCACATACACCTGGGGAGGGACGTGGCAGGGCCCGAACACGACCTGTACGCCAAACCCCTGCCCGCTGCCCCAGGGCGCCTGCTGTTTCCCCGACGCATACTGCGAACAGAAGACGCAGGCGGGTTGCCAGCAGGCGGGCGGGACTGCCTGGAGCATGGGTCAGCCCTGTATCGCCGGCCTTTGCCCGCTTTGCCAGCCGCAGCAGGAGGCCAAGCTCATCCCGTCGGATGGCCCTGCGTACGGTCAATTTGGAACTTCCGTCGCCGAGAGCGGCGACACGCTCGCGGTCGGCTCGCTGTACGGTCGCAATGAGACCGGCTTGGGCACGGGGGCTGTTTACGTGTATATCCGATCGGGCGGGGTTTGGACTCAGCAGGCCAAGCTGACGCCCGGGGACCCTGCGGATTACATGTATTTCGGCTCTTCAGTGGCCCTCGACGGCGACACCCTGATCGTGGGGGCTAGTATTGCCAATGGCGCCACCACCCAGTCCGGAGCGGCGTACGTGTTCACTCGCTCGGGCACGACCTGGACCCAGCAGGCCAAACTGATTGCCTCGGACGGCGCCCAGTACGATTACTTCGGCAACTCGGTCGCCGTGGATGGCGATACCACCGTCATTGGGGCTTATATGGCCAACGTGGCGGGAGCGCATTCCGGCGCAGCGTATGTGTTCGCCCGCTCGGGGACGACCTGGTCGCAACAAGCCAAACTCGTTCCCTCGGACGCCGCAGGGGGTGACAGGTTCGGCAACTCGGTCGCCTTGTCAGGAGACACTGCTATTGTCGGGGCGTATATGCAAGTTGGCCCCGGCTCGGCATGGGGCGGCGCTGCCTACGCTTTTGTGCGTTTGGGAACCAGTTGGACACAGCAGGCCAAGTTGCTCCCCCTGGACGCGGCCTACGGCGACTATTTCGGCAGCTCCGTGGCATTGGAAGGCGACACCACCCTCATCGGCGCGTTAAACAAGGCCAAGACCGGCGCGGCGTACGTATTCACCCGCTCGATCGCTTCCTGGACCCAGCAAGCCAAGCTAACCGCCGCGGATGCGGCGTGGGGAGATGATTTTGGCTATGCGGTTGCGCTCGCCGGGGACACGGCGGTGATCGGTTCGTACTATGACAGTAATGAACGCGGCCTTATCGCAGGCTCGGCCTATGTTTTCGTCCAGTCTGGCGGTTCGTGGATGCAACGGGCCAAACTGGTTGCCGCGGACGGGGCCGCCGAGGATTACTTCGGCTATTCGGTTGCCCTGGAGGGCAAAACCGCGGCGGTGGGGGCGTACAAGAACTCTAACCCGGGCGGGACGCATGCCGGCGCGGCGTATGTCTATGACCTCAATTGCCCGGGGGCCTGCTGCTTCCAAGACGGACATTGCGAACAACTGCTGCAAGCGGCCTGCGCAGGCGGCGGAACGAGTTGGACGATGGACGCGCCGTGCGATCCGAATCCCTGCCCACATCCCGGCGCCTGCTGCTTCGACGACGGGACCTGCATGCAAATACTGCAAGCGCTCTGCATGGAGGTCGGCGGAAGGGTGTGGACGATGGACGCGCCGTGCGATCCGGACCCCTGCCCACACCCCGGCGCCTGCTGCTTCGACGACGGGACCTGCATACAAATGCTGCAAGCGGCCTGCACGCAATCCGGCGGAACGAGTTGGACGATGGACGCGCTATGCGATCCTAACCCCTGCCCGCCGCCGGTTGGCGCCTGCTGCTGGTGGGACGGGCACTGCGAACAACTGCCGTACGCGGCCTGCATGCAAGCCGAGGGATCGGCATGGATGATGAACACGCCGTGCGAGCCGAACCCGTGCCCGCAGTGGGTGGGCGCCTGCTGCTTCAACGACGGGCACTGCGAACAACTGACGTACGCGGCCTGCACGCAGGCGGGTGGAAAGGACTGGATAATAGGCGTGCCGTGCGATCCGAACCCGTGCCCGCATCCCGGCGCCTGCTGCTTCCACGACGGGCACTGCGAGCAACTGCTGCAGGCGGACTGCACGCAGGCGGGTGGAACGGCTTGGATGATGGACTGGCCGTGCGAGCCGAACCCGTGCCTGCAGCCGCCGGGCGCCTGTTGCTTCCACGACGGGCACTGCGAGCAACTGCTGCAGGTGGAATGCACGCAGGCCGGCGGAACGGGCTGGACGATTGACGCCCTATGCTTTCCGAACCCCTGCCCGCGGCCGCCGGGCGCCTGCTGCTTCCAGAACGGGCACTGCGAACAACTGCTGCACGTGGACTGCCTGCAAGCCGGCGGATCGGTATGGATAATGGGTGCGCCGTGCGAGCCGAACCCGTGCCCGCCGCCGACCGGCGCCTGCTGTCTGGCTGATGGCTCGTGCGCGGTCACTACTCACGCAGCGTGCAACGGTGTCTGGCAGGGTGATGGGACGGTTTGCGACCCGAATCCGTGTCCGTTCATTAAGGGAGATGTCAACTGCGATCATGCGGTGGACACGGCTGACATTCCGTATTTCGTCGCCGCGTTGATCGGAGGATACACCGGCTGCGACATCAGCCTAGCGGACATGAACAACTCTGGCACGCAGGACGGCCTCGACATTCAGCTGTTTGTAGACGTCTTGCTGAACGAGTGATCAGTCCGTGAGCATCTTTGCCCGGTATCCCAGGCCCACGGGTTCGTAATCCGCGACCCGTGGGCCTGGTCGCTTGGGAATCCCGCCTTCCACATCCGTGGTTTCAGCGGGGGCAGTGTTGATCACCCGCCGGTCCCGCCCCGGGGGACGACGACCACCCGTCGCACGCGGAGCGCCGGAACTCTCGCCGCTTTGTACGGAAAAACGGCAGGAACTCCAGGATTCTCGCAGGCTCGTGCCCGGCCGGCGAAGCGGCCGCATTCCTGGTAAATGGAGATTCAAAGGCTGATTTCTGCACTGGCACCGGCGATCGCCTGAAACTGTTGGTTCAACCGCAACTTCCCGCCCGGCCGATGTGTAAGACACGTGTGAGGCGGCCGTCGCGGTTCATTCGCTCCAGCGCGAAAGGGACCGCGGGCGAGTGTGGTAGAATGGGTTGGCAGACCCCTTGGGCCTCGGGGAGGGATCGATTTCCTGCCCGGCAGGTGGTTTGGGCGACGAACGGCACCCTCGCGATTCCACGCGAAGGAGAACTCGATGAAGCGGCAACGACGGAAATCCTGGCTTTGGCTTCTCCTGCTCTGGGCGCCCTTGCTGGCCGGCGGGTTGGCCCCTCAGTTGGGCGGTTGTGATCCCAATGTGAAGACTGCGGTGGAGACCGGCCTGCAGACGACGCTCGTGAACCTGCCCAACCAGTTCATCAACATGATCGTGACGGCGATCGAGCATGCCATCACTACGCAACCGGCGGCATAGGGCGTACCCCCAGAAACCGTATCAACGCCTCGACTTGATCGCGGCCGGCCTTGAGCCGGCCAGTCGTTGCCGCCAACTCGAGTCGGTGGACGACGGATGCCCGTCCTTCTTTCCCAGCCGGCTTGCCTCGCCTATCCCACCGGCTGCAAATCCTTGATCTTTCTCGCCGGAACGCCCGCCCAGGCCTCGTTCTCCCCGATCACCGTATCCGGCCGGACCACTGCCCCGCCGTACACGACCGCGCCGCGCTTGATCCTGGTCCCGCCGTAGATCAGCACTTCCGCGCCGATCATCACGTTGTCCTCGATGACCACCTTCTTCAATGTGACGCCTTCCCGATCCTGGATGTGGGCGGTGATGGATGTGCCCCAGCCGATGGTCACGTTGCGGCCGATCTCGGTGAAGTCCGGATCGGGAATCGGCGGGTTCAGCACGAAGACCGACCGGCTGTTCGGCCCCATGATCCACCTCACCAGCCAGCAGAAAGGCGGTAGGTTGACGAGGTGGAAAACAAGGAAGCCGGGGAACGGGGGCTCGTATCGAGCCCTTGTGAGGACCGAGATCAGCGCCGCCCACAAGAGGTCACGACGCAGCGTGCCCTTCACGAACGAGTAGCGGCCTTCCTTCGGTGTGGGGATGAGCAGGCGCAGGACCAAGAGGAGGAGCAGGTAGGCCACGTTGAAGACCAGCACCATATGCCCAAGCTTTTCTACCCACTTCCACGTCGCGTGCCAATCGGTGCCGAAGGGAGCCTGCGCCGGCCAGGCATCCAGCACATTGAAGAGCACAATGGTGAGCGCCAGCGAGGCCTGCCAAAGCACGAGGCGAACGAAGCCGTCAAAGAACATGAACGCTCGAATCCCCGCGGCTGGGTCTTTGAGTGTGGTGGCCGGAACCGATGGGCAAGTCGCCGTGGTCATTTTTCACACCTCTTGGTTGTCATGTCTCCGCGCCCCGGCGGGAAGATTTTGAATTCCCTGACCGGCCGGAACCCAGGCAAGGGTCGGCGGTGTGGCCCGCCGCGCGATCTTGGCGGTCGCACGATCTGTTCTTGCGGCATCTGAGACTCTCAAGCGCGACACCGGCCATGAGCCGGTGCCGCGCCTGCTTCGGACCGTGCGTCAGCAGGAAAACGTTACCATCGCTCCGGCCATTTGTCGCCATCGCGGGGATGTGCTACAACATCGCCCCATGGACTCCAAGCCCCAGAATGTCCGCCAGGAACCCGCCGTGGTCACCACCGTCAAGGACATCCGCGAGGCGGTTCGCCGGGCCCGGGGGCAGGGACGGACCATCGGCTTCGTGCCGACGATGGGAGCGCTGCACCGCGGCCACGTCAGCCTGATCGAGGCGTCCACGAAGGACAGGCATTGGACGGTTGTCAGCATCTACGTGAATCCGACCCAGTTCGGTCCGAACGAGGATTTCGCCAAATACCCGCGGACATTTGACGCCGACCGCGACGCCTGCCGCTCGGCCGGGGCGGAGCTGATCTTCGTTCCGCAGGACCCCGAGATATACCCGCCGGGCGACCAGACCCGCGTCATCCCCGGGGCGCTGGCCGAAACGATGTGCGGTCTGTCGAGGCCGGGTCACTTCGTCGGCGTCTGCACCGTGGTAGCCAAGCTCTTCAACATCGTTCAGCCGGACGTCGCCTACTTCGGCCGGAAAGACGCTCAGCAGGCGCTTATCATTCAACGCATGGTCCGGGATCTGCACATGCCGATCAACATCGTGTTGTGCCCCCTCATCCGCGAGCGAGACGGCCTGGCAATGTCCAGCCGCAACACGCGACTGGATACCGAGCAACGCGCCCAGGCACTCTGCCTGCACAAGGCCTTGTGCAGGGGACGCGACGACCTGAAATCGGGCGAGACCTCCACCGGACGAATCATCGCGGCAATGAGGGCGACCGCGGCTGAAATCGCCCCCGCCGCCGTGATTGACTATCTGACCATCGTCGATCCGCAAACCTTGGCGCCGATCGTCAAGCCGACGGGCCGCGTGATGATCGCCGGTGCCGTGCGCGTCGGAGACGTACGACTGATTGACAACATCCTGGTAGACTTGCCATGACAATGGCGTCGAGCGGGTTCCACCCGCCATCGCTGAACGCTGGCCGCTGATTGCTGAAAGCTCCCCCATGTATCCAACGATGTTCAGACTCCCGTTCCTGCCCGACTGGCTGGCGGACATCAAAAGCTACGGCGTGATGATGATGATCGCCTTCCTGTCGGGCATCTGGCTGGCCTGTCGCCGGGCCTACCGATCGCAGGCCAATCCCGACGTCGTCCTGAACATGGGCTTCATCGCCCTGATCTGCGGCGTCGCCGGCTCACGGGCCATGTTCGTCATCCATTACTGGGGCGAGCGGTTCGCCAATCAACCGCACCCCATCCTGGCGATCTTCGACATCCGCGCGGGCGGGCTCGAGTTCTGGGGTGGGCCGCTTCTGGTGATTCCCGCCGTGGCGATTTACGTACGCTTCATCGCCAAGACATCGCCCCGCTGGTATCTCGACATCACCCTGCCTTCCCTCGCGTGGGGACTGGCCATCACCCGCATCGGCTGCTTCCTCAACGGCTGCTGCTGGGGCTCGATGTGCGTGAACGAGCACGACCCGGCGCGACGGGAGGCCGCCATCCCCTGGGCTGTCACGTTCCCCTATGGAAGCCCCGCGATGGTGCAGCAATACCGCTTCGGTGAATTGCCGCTGCCCAAGGAACTGATCGTTGTGCGCGACGGCGTGGAAAACTTCCCCCTGCCGAAAGAGTACCTCGACGCGGCGGTCAAGGACGGCGGCAAGACTCGCGAGAAAATCCAGGCCCAATACAACGCGGCGATGAAGGCCTACGACGATCTGGTCAAGAGCAAAGCGGACGCCGAAGCGCAAAAACGGGCCCAGGCGGCGGTCGACGCGGCAAGGAAAGCTCGCCAGGACTACGGCGGCAGCGCCCTCGGTTTGGTCGACGAGCAATGCCGAAAGTACAGCCTCACCGTTCCCCAGTTGGCCGAGATCGCCTCATATTATCGTTCCAAACCGGTGCATCCCGCGCAACTCTACGACACGGTCAACGGCCTGCTCCTCTCATGGGTGCTCGGTGTCATTTTCTACTATCGCAAACGGCATGGCGTGGTGCTGGGCTGGTTCCTCATTCTGTATTCGATCTCGCGGATCTTCACCGAGCTCATCCGCTCGGATAACCCCCTCGACGTCTTCGGCATCACCATTTCCCAGGCGATCAGTGCGTGCACTCTGGCCGCGGGCCTGTTATGGATGTGGCTTATCTACACCCGACTGCCCATGGTCAGCCCGCTGGTAGCGCCGTATGTCCCCCCGGAGGAAGAGGAGGATGCCGCCCCTGTGGCGCGGAAGGCGAAGAGGTAACCTGGAACAGCCGGCTTTCGATGCCGTAAAATGGCGCAGTGAGACTCATCCGGACATTGAGCGTGCTTCTCGCAATCGCGGGCCTGGCCACCCTGCCGCCGCCGGTCTGTGCCGAGCCCCCGCAGAAGATGCTCTTTAAGAACAATACTCTGCCGGGCCATCTGACGCAGCATCTCATCAGCCGCGTCATCCAGCGGACCAGCCGGCGCAAGAAGTACGTCGAAACCCTCGAATACAAGCAGCAGGCCGCGTGGATTCAGTGCAACATCGACGAGTCCAAGCCCGGCACCACCGTCCTGTATCAGATGATGGCCGATCAGCCCGCCGAGGTGGTTCGTGTACTGCACGGCAAAAAGAAAGTCGAGCCCACACCACCGGCCGAGGACTTCAGCCTTGCCGCCGGCTCCACCCGGCTGCAAAGTACCAACGCCACACCGCGCGACGCCCCCATACAGGTGCCGCTGACCGAGTCGGTCGAGCGGGTCCTCTTGCAGAGCCTGCTCGATTTTGCCCACTGGCCGGCAAAGTCCGTCGAGGCGGGCCACCGGTGGCAGCGCGACATCGACTTCGGCAGCTTCAAGGGTACGCAGACCTTCGAGTTCGTCGACATCGCCAAGGTGAATGGCCAGTCAGCCGCGCGGCTGACGCTCTATGTCGAGGGCAAGTTCGCCGGGCCGCTGGAAAAGGACTACGTCTTCGACAAGGGTCAGGCCATCATCTACTGGTCGCGGCCCGACCGGGCCCTGCTCAAGATGGAAGCGCAGGCGTTCTATCGACGGCTCCGTGAACGCAGCCTGGAGGAGTACAAGCTCAAGCTCGATGTGGGCCTCATCAAGCTCGAGATGCTCACCGAGAAGGAGCAGGACACCATCCGCGATCAGCTCACCGTCTTCGCAACGGCACTCAAGAACCAGCGTGAGGGCCAGGAGAAAGATGCCCTCGGGCTCTGCCGGCAGTTTCGCGAGAAGTGGCCCAAGTCGATGTGGCTGCCGGCCGTGGACGACCTGGTCAGGCAGATGACGCCCCGGGTAGTGGAGACGAAGCGGTATTCACCGGAGGAGCTGCGCGAGACCCTGGTCAAGACCGTCGTCGCCTACGAGGCCGCCAGGACCAATGGTGAATACGATTACGTCGAGCGGACGCGCCGCGTCCTGGAAGGACTGGCCGTCGACTATCACGCCACCTTGAAGAAGCTCGCCCAGAACGAGGATGACGCCGTTCGCAGCCAGGCTGTGTTCGCCCTGGCCTTCGGCAAGCGGCCCGACGACCTGGTGCTGGTGCAGAAGGCCGCTCGCGACGAATCGCCGCGTGTCAGAGCGATGGCACTGGCGGGCTTGGCCGCGCGGCGCAGCCCGGACGTCAGCGCGGAGCTCCTGGCGAGCCTGCTGGATGATGAGAAACCGGTGGTCCGCCGCCGGGCTTGCGAGGTGGTCGCAGCCTGCATGACGCCGGAGCACTTCTCGGCCGTCCAACTGGTGGGGAAGCTCGATCACCTGATGGTCTTCGACGACAACGATGCCGTGCGTCTGGCCGCCATCCGTGCCCTGGCCGCCATCGGCACGCCGGCGGACATCCCCAAGTTCGAGAAAGCCCTGACGCACGAACTCAACCAGGAGAACCGCGCTGAGATCGAGAGGAGCATCGAAAAGCTGAAGGCGAGGGGATAGAACGAAGCACAATTCGTGCGGTGGAGCACGACCAACCCAAACGCTCCTGAGGGTCTCGCGGGCAGCCCGACAGATGTCTTTGGTCACACATATATTCGTGATTTGGGCCATCATCCTCGCACTTGTGACCCTCGCGGGTTTCGGGGTGGGCGCCGCCCTCGGTCGTACTGCGTTCATTCGCGAAAAACGCCTCGGTTTGCTTGCCTATCTGGGGGTCGAGGGCATCTGTATTCTGCCCGGTGCTCTGGAGCTGACGTTGGGATCAAGAACGCCAACGGTGTGGATCGGTTGTTGGCTGCTGATCGTCATGTTGGGCATCACCGCTGTCACGCCGGCCCTCGTGGCCGTTCATGTCCGGGACAGGCTGGAGACGGACGATGACAAACGGCTGCGTAAATGGCCAATGTCGGGTAGAGTGCGCTGGCGAGGACGTCATGGCAAGCGAGCCATTGAGCAAAATCCAGCGGTCGTTTCGCGCGACGGACGCGCATGGACGGCGCGTCCCCATGCTCGATCCGTACACGCTGCACCTGCTCCGTCGCCACGACATCATCCCGGCCGAGCCGCTCGCCCTGATGGCCCGGGAGATCGGCAGCGGACTGGATCCGAAGATGCGTCGGCTCCTGATCATATTGGGTGTTATCGCTGCCTTCTCGACCGTGGTCTTCATTATCTTCAGCACCGACGTACTGATCCACCGGCAGTATGGGCGGCTCGTGGAAAAATGGCCCCAGCTGCTGTTCCAGGGGTGGATCTGGCCGCTGATATGCTGGCTCCAAGCCAAGCGCGTCCGCTACAAGCGAATCCAGGCCGTCATGCTCAAGTACCGTCACTGCCCCCATTGCGGATACAACATCCGCGAGCTGCCGACAAACTCGGCCGACG
>Ga0335070_10011755_pt1 | contig 10225 bp, 7 predicted proteins | sample Lox_Sample_13_FD_206722 | JGI IMG/M metagenome (GOLD analysis project Ga0335070, IMG submission 206722) | Soil microbial communities from Loxahatchee National Wildlife Refuge, Florida, United States - Lox_Sample_1.3 | ecosystem: Environmental > Terrestrial > Soil > Wetlands | place: USA: Florida... | reverse complement strand
CGCCGAGGCGCTCCACACCGCCGGCCTCGCGGCGCGCGGCCGCGTGTTCGTGTTCTATCCGGCCGACCTCCAGTTCGTCCCCTCCGAGATCCCGCTCCTCGTGGGGCCGATCCTGGCGGGGGAGGCCGACCTCGTCACCGGCGCCAAGCAGGGCCAGTACGAGAAGGCATTCGTCTCGGGGATCTACAACCGGCTGTGCCGCTTCCTGTTCGGCCTCAACGTCACCGACCTCAACTCGGTGAAGGCGTACCGCCGCGAGATCGTGGACGTCGTCCCGATGCGCCCCGACTGGCACCGCTACTTCGCCGTCGTCGCCGCCGCAGAGGGGTTCCGCCTCGCCGAGCGTCCGGTCACGCTCCACCCGCGCAGGGCGGGGCACAGCAAGTTCGGCCTCGGCCGCATCCCGGTCGGCGTCATGGACCTGTTGTCGGTGTGGTTCCAGCTCCGCTACGGCCGCAAGCCGATGCTCTTCTTCGGCGTCTCCGGGACGATCCTCTTCGTCCTGGGCTTCCTCGCCGGCGTGGCCGCCCTCGTCATCCGGTTCGGGGTCGGCGTCGGCTTCCGGCCGCTCCTGAACCTCATCGAGACCCTCGTCATCTCGGGCATCGCACTGTTCGGCTTCGGGTTCATCGGCGAGCTGCTGGCGGGCAACCGCGAGGAGCTGCGCGAACTGCGGCGCGAGGTGGACCGGCTGCGTGAGCACTGACGCGGGCTCCGGCATCGCCCCGGGCTCCGGCGACCTGCAGGCATTCTACCGCGCCCGCAGCGGCTGGCGCCGGGGCGACGAGGAAGGGATGCGGCAGCGGAAGGCCGCGCGCCTCGCGCGCGTGGCGCCGGGCGCCGCGGTCCTCGAGATCGGCTGCCGCGACGGCGGACTGCGGCGGTTCCTCCCGGCCGACATCCGCTACCAGGGGATGGACATCGCGCCCGAGTTCGCGGCCCCGGACATCCTCGTCCGCGACGTGTCCGACGGGCTCCCGTTCCCCGACGCCTCGTACGACCACGTCTTCTGCCTCGAGGTGCTGGAGCACGTCCCGGATCCCTTCGGTGCCCTGACCGAGATCCGGCGCGTGCTGCGGCCGGGCGGGGTGCTCACCCTCTCGGTGCCGAACCCGTACCACGTCAAGGAGCTGATCTGGAACCTGCTGCGGATCCCCGACCGGCAGGGGCACATCCACAGCTGGACGCGCCAGACCATGACCGCGCTCGGCAAGATGACGGGCTTCCGGCTCGACGCCTTCGGGGGGACCTACCTCCACCCGCCAATCCCGATGGTCGCCCTGCTGGCGCGTTCCATCGTGTACCGCTTCGTGCGGGCGTGACCGCGGGACCTCAGGGCCGCTGCAGGCGCTCCAGCAGCCCCTCGTCGTTCTCCAGCTCCTCGAACTGCCCCTTCGTCTCCAGCCCGCGCCAGAACTCCCGGATCTCGTAGCCGCACACCGTGCCGCCGGCGCCGCGCACCCGGTCCGCCAGCTGGGGCATCGTGATCGGCGCGCCGTCGGGGACCAGCGCGGCCGCCTCGGGCGAGAGGCAGTAGATCCCGGCGCTCACGGGATACACGTGCGCCGGCTTCTCCACGATCCTCGTGATCACGTCGCCGTCCAGCTGCAGCACCCCGAACGGGCTCTGGTAGGTGTGGCGGACGAACCCGACGGTGAGCTGCGCGCCGCGCTCGCGATGGAACGCCGCCAGGCGGGCGAAGTCCAGCTGCGTCACGATGTCGCCGTTCATCACCAGGAACGGCTCGCCGGGGTCGAGGAGCGGCCGGCACAGGGCGATCGGGCCCGCCGTGCCCAGCGGCTGCGTCTCGACCACGTAGCGGATCCGCACGCCGAACCGGCTGCCGTCGCCGCAGAACGCGCGGATCAGCTCCGCCTGCCAGCCGAGCGCCAGCACGAGGTCCGTGACCGCGCAGCGGGCCAGCTGCGCGATGATGTAGGTCAGGAGCGGCCGGTCGCCGAGCGGGAGCAGCGGCTTGGGCACGGTGAAGGTGTAGGGCCGGAGCCGATTGCCCTGTCCGCCAGCGAGGATGACGGCCTTCATACGGCGTAGGTGTCCGGGCGGAACTCGGCGAGGTGCGCGGTGATCCACGCGGCGGTGCGCCGGATCCCCTCCTCCAGCCCGACCTGCGGCTCGTACCCGATCAGCCGCCGCGCCTTGGTGAGGTCGGCGCACAGCCGCGACACCTCGCTCGTCTCCGGCCGCAGCCGCTCGGCGTCCTGCACGATGCGCGCGTCCTTGCCCAGCGTCTTCGCGACCAGCCGCACCAGGTCGGCGATGCTGATCTCGCGGCCCGTGCCGAGGTTGACCACCTCGCCCACCGTGGCGGGCGACTCGGCGGCCAGCATGAAGCCCCGGACGGTGTCGGCGACGTAGGTGAAATCGCGCGTGGTGGCCGTGGCGCCGAGGTGGATCTCGCTCCCGGTCAGCGCCTGCATGATCACCGTCGGGATCACCGCCCGGGCGGACTGCCGCGGCCCGTAGGTGTTGAACGGCCGGACCACCGCCACCGGCACGTGGAACGCGTAGTGGTAGCTGAGGGCGATGTGGTCGGTCGCGATCTTGCTCGCCGAGTACGGCGACTGGGGCTGCAGGACGTGCGTCTCGGGGATCGGCACCTGCCGCGCCGAGCCGTACACCTCGCTCGTGGAGGTCTGGACCAGCCGCTCCACGCCGTTCTCCCGCGCCACCGCCAGCACGTTGACCGTCGATTGGACGTTGTTCGTGACCACGTCGTGCGGGTTGGCGTACGAGTAGGGGATCCCCACGAACGCGGCCAGGTGGAAGACCACCCGGGAGCCGCTCAGCGCCCGGCGCGTCGCCTCGAGGTCGGCGAGGTCGAGCCGCTCGATGCGCAGGCGGCCGCGGACGGCGTCGTCCAGGAAGCGGAGGTTGCCGTCGTCGCCCCGGGAGTTGTAGCGCACCACGGCTGTCACCTCGGCGCCCGCCTCCGCGAGGGCCTCGACCAGGTGGCTGCCGATGAACCCGCCGGCGCCGGTGACCGCGACGCGCTTGGAGGACCACGTCATCTGAAGTGCCCGTCCCGCAAGGAGGTGCCGCGCAAGATACCGGCGCCGGCGACCGCCTGCCAGAGGCGCGGCAACGCGCGCGCACGGGTGAGCGCGCGCGAAGCGGGGGCGCGATCGCACGCGCGAACGCCGGCGCGCGCTCGAATCACGAGTGACGCTCGAGGGATTGGCCCGCCGCGCTCCCTCTCGCGCCTATTGCCCCATTGCGCGCCACACGCTACCAAGGGGGGGTCGAACGCCCTTTCTCCGGAGACCGTCCTTGTCCCCCACGAAGTCCTTCCTCGTCGCCGCAATCGCCGCCGTCGCGGCCTGCTCGAAGTCGTCCACGTCCAACGGCCCCACGCCGGACCACATCGGCGTCGCCCCGGCGTTCGCGAGCCTGTCCATCAACGCGACCCAACAGCTGGTCGCGACCGTCTACGACGCGAGCGACAACGTGATCGCCGACGCGCCGGTGACGTATCGCTCCGCCGACACCACGATCGCGAAGGTCAGCAGCACGGGACTGGTGACCGGCGTCGCGACCGGCCTCACGACGGTCACCGTGCGGTCCGCCCCGGCGTCCGCGACCGTCCCCGTCGCCGTGTCCGGCGTGAAGGACCTCTACGTGATCCCGGACAGCACGTTGCTGGTGGGGGCGCAGACGCTCCAGCTGGTGGTGACCGCGTACGACTCGCTCGGCAACCTGGTCCCCACGCCGCCGGTCACGTACGTCTCGCGCGACACGGCCGCGCTGACGGTGAGCAGCGCCGGGCTCGTGACGCGGCACGGCGTCGGCAGCGCCTACGTCGTGGCCGTCAGCGGCCAGGCCCGCGACAGCGTCATCGTGACCGCGCTCCGGGCGCGCGTGAGGGTGTCCACCTCGGGCCGGACGTACGGGGCGGCGATCTTCTCGGCCACGCGCGGCTACGTCACGCTCGTCGACGAGAGCGCCGTGCAGCAGGTCAACCTCACGACCCCGAGCACGGTCGGCTTGCCGGTGGTGGTCGGGTCCCTGCCGTCGTGCGTGGCGGTGAACGCGGCGGGCACGCGCGCCTACGTCGGCAGCCAGAACGGCGACGGGGTCACCGTCCTCAACACGGCCACCAACTCGGTCGCGGGCACGATCCGCGTCAGCGGCAACGTCCTCGTCCTGCAGGTGACGCCCGGCGACTCCCTCCTGCTCGTGGGGACGGACTACGGCCAGCTCTACATCGCCCGACTCGCGACGTCCACGGTGGTGGATTCGGTGGCCGTGCCGACGACCCTCGGGCTCGCGATGCGCGGCGACACGACCGTTTTCGCCTCCGAGGTGTTCAGCGGCGCCGTCGCCGAGATCAACCTCCGCACCCGGCAGGTGGTCCGCACCCTCTCCGTCGGCAACCGGCCCGAGGACCTGGTCGTCTCCACGGACGGGCACACCCTGTACGTGGCCAACGAGTACGCCGGGCAGGTGCAGTACTGGGACCTCGCCACGGGCACCATGGCAGGCAGCACCGACCTGCCCGGCTGGGGCGGCTTCGGCATGGCGCGGGACCCGGCCACCGGGCTCCTGTACGTCAGCACCAGCTACTTCGGCTCGCGGGTGCACGTGATCGACCCGGCGACGCGGCAGATCGTGCGGTTCATCCTGACCGGGCACACCCCGCGGCGCATCGCGTTCACGGCAGACGGTTCCGCCGGCATCGTGGCCAACGAGGGCGGCTGGGTCGACTACATCAAGTAGGCGGCGCGTGCCGCCTGACCGGCCGCCGGCGCGCGCCGGGGCGTTCTCGCGCTCCTGGGCGCGGCCAATCCTCCTCACGCGGGAGACGTGCCGTGAGCGCCACCCGGACCCTCCGCATCGCGGCCGTCGCCGCCGCCGCGGCCTGCTCGTCCGGCACGGACGGCGGGCCGCGCCCCGACCACCTCGCCGTGTCGCCGACGTCCATCACCATGTCCGTCGGCGCGCACCGGCAGCTGGGGGTGGCGGTCTACGACGCCCACGACAACCTGATCCCCGAAATGCCGGTCACGTTCCGCTCCGGCAACACGGCCGTCGTCACGGTCAGCGCATATGGCAACGTGGTCGGCGTCGGCCTCGGCGTCACCACGATCGTCGTCTCCTGCAGCCCCGCCTCTCTCACGATCCCCGTCACCATCAGCAACGTGCCGAGCCGGCTCGAGGTCTCGCCCCTGGCGCTCGTCATGACGATGGGGGAGGCCCGGTCGCTCACCGTCACCGCCTACGACGAGGTCGACCACGTGATCGACGGCGCGGTGGTGACGTTCCGCTCCACCGACACCGCGGTCGCACGGGTGGACGCCACCGGCCTCATCACCGGCGTGGCGCCCGGGCAGACCGACGTCGCGGCCATCAGCGGTCCGGTCAACGCGGTCGTCTCGGTCTCCGTCCAGGCGGTGGCCAAGCTCGTCATCTCGCCGGCGGACGTGTTCCTCACGGGGTCCCAGACGCAGCAGCTGACGGTGACGGCCCGCGACCAGCACGGGAACACGGTGCCGACCCCGGCGCTGACCTTCACGTCGCGGGACACGGGCGCGGTGGCCGTGAGCGGCGGCGGCCTCGTCTCCAGGGCCGGCGTCGGGAGCGCCTACGTCTCCGTCTTCGGCGGGGGGCGGCGGGACAGCGTCCCCGTCACGTCGGTCCGGGCGAGGGTGACCGTGGACGGCCAGGCCTTCGGCGCGGCGGCTTACTCCGCGAGCCGCGGGTACGTCACGCTCGCCACGCTCGCCGCGGTGCAGCAGCTGGACCTCGCCGACCCCGGGACGCTCGGCACCCGGGTGTACACCGGGGGGCTGGCGTCCTCCATCGCCGTGAACGCGGCCGGGACGCGCGCCTACGTCGGCGACCAGTACGGCGGTGGTGGCGTCGCGGTGATCAACACCGCCACGAACGCCGTCGTCTCGACCATCGCGATCACCGGGGACGTGCTTGCCCTGCACGTCGTGCCGGGCGACTCCCTCCTCCTGGTGGGCACCAATACCACCCGGCTCTACCTGGTGCGGCTCGCGACGGGAGCCGTGATCGACTCGTTCCCCGTCGGCCAGACGAACGCCCTGGCGATGCGCGGCGATACGACCGTGTTCGCGAACAACGTGACGACCGCCACGATCGCGGAGCTTGACCTGCGCACCCGCCAGGTGGTCCGGACCCTGACCGTGCCGGGGCTCCCGGAGGACATGGTCGTCTCGCCGGACGGCGGCACGCTCTACGTCGCCAACGAGGGGCTGGGAGCGGTCCAGTTCTGGGACCTCGCCACGGGAACACAGAACGGGGACGGGGTGTCGCTGCCGGGCGGCGGAGGGTTCGGCCTGGCGCGGGACCCCGTCACGGGGCTGCTGTACGTGAGCACCGGCTACATCGGCGCACGCGTGCACGTCGTCGACCCGGTGGCCAGGCGGATCCTCCACGTCATCGCGACCGGGGTCACGCCGCGGCGCATCGCCTTCTCGCCCGACGGCTCGGTCGGGATCGTCGCCAACGAGGGCGGCTGGGTAGATTACATCAAGTAGCCGACCTGGGGGCCGGGGCCGCCATGCGCGTGGTCATGATCGCTCATGCATTCCCGCGCTGGCGAGGGGACATCGCCGGCTCCTTCCTCCTGAGGCTCGCGGACGCGCTGGTCGCGCGTGGACATGGGGTGGCCGTCGTGGCGCCTGCGGATGGAGGCCACGGCGGCCGCCTCGCGCTGGGGGCGGTCGAGGTGCTCCAGGTGCGCTACGCCGCGCCGGCGCGCGAGAACCTCGCGTACACCGGCGACATGGCCGGCGCCGCGGGCTCTCCCTCCGGCGCCCTCGCGTTCCTGCGCCTGGTGCGCGCCCTGCGCGCCGGCGCGCGCGCGGAGGCTGCCCGCACCGGGGCCCAGCTCGTCCACGCCTTCTGGTGGGTGCCGGGAGGGTGGGCCGCGGTGGGGCTGCCGCTCCCCACGGTCGTCACCCTCATGGGCACCGACGTCGCGATGATGCGGAAGGGGCCCGCGCGCCTGCTCGCGCGGCGGGTGCTGCGCCGGGCGACGCGCGTCACGTCGCTCACCTCCTTCCTCGCCGCCGAGGCGCGCCGCCTCACGGGCCTCACCGGGCTCGGGATCGAGCCCATCCCGGTGCCCGCCGACGTCGCCCGGTTCGAGCACGCCGACGGCGGGGCCGCGCGCGAGGGGATCGTGTACCTCGGCCGCCTCACGACCCAGAAGCGGGTCGACCTCCTCCTCGACGCCGTCCACGCCGCGCGGATCGACGCGCCGGTGACCATCGTCGGCGACGGCCCCGCCCGCGAGGGTCTGGAGCGCCAGGCCCGGGCCCTCGGGCTGGCCACGGTGCGCTTCCTCGGCGCGGTGCCGGACGAGGAGGTCCCCCGGCTGGTGCGCGGCGCCCGCGCGGCCGCCTTCCTGTCGCGCCACGAGGGGCTCGGTCTCGCGGCGGCCGAGGCGCTGATGCTCGGCACACCCGTCGTAGCGACGACCGACGGTGGCGGCGTCCTCGACCTGGTGCAGGACGGGCAGGGCGCCTGCGTGGTGGAGCCGGACCCGGCCGCCGTGGGCGCCGCGCTCGCCCGCTGCCTCGGCGACCCCACCGTCCGGACCGCCGCGAACGCCGCGGGGGAGGGACTGCGCCGGCGCCTCTCGCCCGACGGCGTCGCGCAGCGGTTCGAAGCCGTCTACGCCGGCCTCCCCTAGCCGGGTGATCCGACCTCGCGCGAGGGCCCCGAATGGGTAAACTCCAAGGGATGGAGCACCCTCCCGTCGCGCCGGCCCCCGCCGCCGATCCGGCACGGCCCGCCCCGGCCCCCGCGACGAGACGCTGGGCCCTCGTCGTGCGCGTCGTGGTCACGGTGGCGGTCCTCGTCTTCGTGGCGCAGGCGCTCGCCAGGAACTGGGCGTCGTTCCGCTCGGCCCGCTTCGAGGTCACCCTCCGTCCCGGCTGGCTCGCGCTCTCGCTGCTGAGCCTCCTCGTCGTCTCCGCGCTGCAGATCGAGTCGTGGCGCCGGCTCCTCGCCGGCTGGGCGCAGCGGCTCTCGTTCCTCGCGGGCATGCGCATCTGGTTCCTCGCCAATCTCGGCCGCTACGTGCCCGGCAAGGTGTGGAGCGTCACCGGGATGGTGGTCCTCGCCGAGGAGGAGGGCGTGCGCCGGTGGGCGGCGGCCGCTTCGGCCGTCGCGGTGCAGGCAGTGGGGATCGGGACCGCGGCCGCGGTCGTCGCCGCCGCGACGCCGCGCGCCGCGTCGCCGGTCCGCCTCGCCGGGGCCATGGTCCTCGCGCTCGGCTCGGTGGCGCTGCTCGCGTGGGAGGGGGCGCTCCCGCGGCTGGGGCGGCTGCTCGGGGCGTCCAACGAGTGGCGCGCGCTGCCTCCGCTCGCCGTCCTCGTCAGCAGCGGCCTCACGCTCCTCTCGTGGTGCGCCTACGGCTGCGCCTTCTGGGCCCTCGGGCGCGGCCTGGGCCTGCCGCCCACGCTGCCCCTCGCGGACGCAGCGGGCGTGTTCGCGCTTGGGTACATTGTTGGCCTCCTGGTGCTGTTCGCGCCCGGCGGCATCGGCGTCCGCGAGGCGACCTTCCTCGCGCTGCTGACGCCGTACCTGGGCGGCGGGGGGGCCATCCTGCTGAGCGTCGCCTCCCGCCTCGAGCTCACCGTGACGGAGACCGTCGCCGCGCTCGGCGCGCTCGCGCTCGGCCGGCCAAAGGGGAACCGCGCGACGTGACCCACGAACCCGAAGCTCCGGCCCCCGCCTACGAGCCGCGGCGGCCGCTCCTCGCCGCCACCGGCCTGTTCGCGCTGTGGATCGCCATCCTCTCCCTGCCGATGCTGGCGGGGCAGTGGCTGGCCGGGCCGTGGAGCGACCAGTACTCCACCGGCTACGCCTTCCGTGCCTGGGGTGCCGAGCAGCTCCACCGCACCGGCCACGTCGCGCTGTGGAACCCGGAGCTGTTCGGGGGCCTCCCGTTCGTCGGGGCGATGCACGGCGACATCTTCTACCCGACGTCGTGGCTGCGGCTCGTCCTGCCGACGGCGACGGTGATGAACCTCGGCTTCGTCATCCACTACCTCGCCGCGGCGCTGTTCACCTACGCGCTGCTGCGGCGGCTCCGGCTGCCGTGGATCGGCGCGGTGGTGGGCGGCCTGGCGTACCAGCTCTCGGGCCTCATCGCCTCGTACCCCTCGCCCGGGCACGACGGGAAGCTGTTCGTCTCCGCGCTGCTGCCGCTGGCGCTCCTCGCGCTCGTCCTCGCGCTGCGCGAGAAGCGGTGGGAAGGGTACGGCCTGCTGGCCCTCTCGGTGGGGCTCGCGCTCCTGAGCCCGCACTTCCAGATGACGTACTACCTGCTCATCGCGGCGGGGTTGTTCGCGATCTACCTCACCTTCGGCGAGCGGACCGACGAGCCGCTCGCCAGGCGGCTCGGGGGCCTGGGGCTGGCGCTGGCGGCGGTGCTCCTCGGCTTCGGCGTCGCGATGATCCAGATCCTCCCGTTCTACCGCTACCTCCCATTCTCGCCGCGGGCGGAGGGGTACTACGGCTTCGAGGGCTCGACCTCGTACGCCATCCCCTGGGCGCACGTGCCGGAGTTCTTCCTCAAGCTGTTCACCGGCTTCGGCGACACCACCTACTGGGGCCCGAACCCCCTCAAGCTCCACTCGGAGTACCTCGGCCTGCCGGTGGTGGCGCTCGCCGTGCTCGGCGCGGCCGACGCGAAGCGGCGGCGGCTCATCCTGTGGCTGGGGGGCATCGGCCTGCTGTTCCTGCTGATCAGCCTCGGCGCGGCCACGCCCTTCTATCGCGTGTGGTGGGCGCTGATGCCGTACGTGAAGCAGACCCGCGCGCCCGGCATGGCCTTCTACGTCGTGGCGTTCGCGTGCGCGGTGCTCGCGGGGATCGGGGCCGTGCGCCTGGAGGCGAAGGAAGGCGGGCGCCACGTCCTCCCCTGGGCGGCCGCGGCCCTCGTCGTCGTCGTCCTCGCGGCCAGCGGCGCGTTCGGCGCGATGGCGACCTCCTTCGCCGCCGGGCACGAGCAGGACGTCGGCCACGCCCTCACCCCGGCGGCGGACGCGGCGCGGCCCGGCATCCTCGTCGGAGCGCTGACCAGCGGCCTCGCGCTCGGCCTCCTCGCGCTCCTGGCGTGGGCTTGGCGGCGCGGCCGGCTCGGGGCGCCCGCGTTCGTCTCGCTCCTCACGCTGATCGTGGCCGCCGACCTGTGGTTCAACGCGCGCTCCTTCTGGCGCTACAGCGA